>Ga0210403_10002026_pt1 | contig 18676 bp, 13 predicted proteins | sample IncBWC19MmetaG_FD_150863 | JGI IMG/M metagenome (GOLD analysis project Ga0210403, IMG submission 150863) | Forest soil microbial communities from Barre Woods Harvard Forest LTER site, Petersham, Massachusetts, United States - Inc-BW-C-19-M | ecosystem: Environmental > Terrestrial > Soil >... | reverse complement strand
CCGGTGCGCTGGAACACCGTGAGCCGCTTCAGCAGCGGCGCGATCTCCGGGACGAACTGCACGGCGCTCGCGCCCGTGCCCACCACCGCCACGCGCTTGCCCGCCAGCGGGTAGTCGTGGTCCCACGCGGCCGAGTGGAAGCTGTGCCCGGCGAAGGTCTCCGCACCCTCGATGCGCGGTATCGAGGGCTGGTGCAGTTGGCCGGTGGCGAGGATCAGCGCGTCGGCCTCGTACTGCTCGCCTTGCGCGGTCTGCACGCGCCAGCGGCAGCCGGCCTCATCCCACGTGCACGAGGTGACGGTCACGCCAGTCTCGATCAGGCGGTCCACGCCGTGGTCGCGAGCGACCGTCCGAAGGTACTCGTGGATCTCCTCCTGCGGCGAGCACAGCCGCGACCAGTCCCTGCGCTGGGCGTAGGAGAACGAGTACAGGTGGCTGGGAACGTCGCAGGCCGAGCCGGGGTAGCTGTTGTAGAACCACGTGCCGCCGAGGTCGGGCGCCTTCTCCAGGATCTTGACCTCCCGGATCCCGTGACGGCGCAGCTCGATCGCGGCAGCGATCCCGCCGAAGCCCGCGCCCACGATCAGGACCTCGAGATTGCGCTTCCCCATGCTTTCCTCCTCCGCTTTCCCTGCTCCGGTCCCACCTTACATATCAACGCGCGCCGCCAGCGCTCGCCGGCGCCCGCCCTCAGCGCTCAATGCGGCGGGCGCGCGGGCAGAGCCCCCTCCAGCCACCTCTCCGCAGCGGGCAGCTCGCGCGGGTCGATGTGATGCCCCGCCTCGGACTCGTGGTAGTCCACCCGCAGCCCCGCCGCCTGCAGGCGCTCGTGGGCCTTGCGAGCGAACTGCACGTCGATCACCGCGTCGCGCCGTCCGTGTGCGATGAACACGGGCAGCCCCGTGCGGTGCTCGAGGTCGGGCTCCCAGCCGGGCACGGTGGGAATGAAGCCCGAGAGCGCCAGGATCCCAGCGGGTGGCGGGCGATCCGGGCCGAGGCCGAGCGCGTAGCTCATCACGGTGCCCATCGAGAAGCCGCCCAGCACCGTCCGCTCGGGGCCGATCCCCGTTCGCTGCCACAGCTCGTCGTGGAGCTCGGCGAGCTGCTCGTAGGCGGCGGCGAAGGTCGCCGGATCGGGCGTGCCCACGCTCGGCACCAGGTACCAGTGGTAGCCACTGGATCCCGGCAGGGTGAGCGGCGCGCGCGGGGTCACCACGTGCAGGCGCCCGCGCGGATCGAGCACGTCCGCCAGCGTCAGCAGGTCCTTCTCGTCGGTGCCGCGCCCGTGGTGCAGGATCAACAGGCCCCGCGGCTCGAGCCGTGAGGAATCGGGCGCCGGCGGGCGCTCGCGGAAGCTCAGCAGTCCCGCCATCTCGCTCGGCTCATGGCGTGTGCGCGAGCAGCGCGCCGGCCACGCCTTCGATGGTCTGCTCGCCGTAGGCCATCGACGGATCCCCGTCGGTGAACACGGCGATTGTGAAGGTCAGCGGGCCCCGCTCCAGGCGCCCCACCTCGTTGAACAGCCCCTGTTCGGGCAGCGCGCCGGTCTTGAAGAACACCTGCCACTGCGGCCGTGCCACCGGCGGGATGCCCCAGCTCTGGGACGGCTCGATGGTGGACATCAGGTAGCGCGCATAGCCCCAGAAGCGCTGGGGGATGAGCCGGTCGAGCACGAAGAACAGCCGCGCCTGGTCGATCGCGGAGGTCTGCGTGTAGGCCCACCATCCAACTCCGGGGGCGTAGTCGCTCATGCCCGCTTCCCGCGCCACGCGAGCGACCGCCGCGCCGCCCACGATCGAGAACACCGCGGAGGCCGCGTTGTTGTCGGACACGTGGATCATGGGGTAGAGCAGCGCGGTGTCGCTGGGGGAGAGGCTGCGGTGCTGCGCTGCGAGCATCTGCAGGTAGGCCGTGAGCATCATCACCTTCACCACGCTGGCCGTCTCGAAGTGCTCGTGCAGGCGTAGGCCGCTGAGGTGCCCGGCGCTGTCTACCACCGCGAACGATGTGCGTCCCGCGCGCGATTCCAGGAAGCGCGTCGCGGCGCCGATCGAGCCCGCGGGAGGGATAGGGGGGAGCGGGATGCCGCGTGCTTCTCCCTGGTACTCCAGCGCGGCCGCGCTGGGGATCCCAACGGCCCCCGCAGCGGCGCAGGCGAGCGCCAGCGCGCCGGCCCTCCGCAGCCGCGCGGCAGCCCATCGCCGCGGCGTAGAGCTGCGCTGCAGCGACGCGCGCTCAGGCGCCATGGCTCGCGGGCAGGACGAAGTCCCCGCTGGGGCAGGCGCCGTGCGTGGCGGGCGCTCCCATCGCGTGTTCCCACGGCGGGTTCACGCAGACGCGGTAGGAGAAGCGCTTGGACGGCGGGTCCACGATCGTGCTCGCCACCAGCAGCCCGGGGGAGAGCTCGCGCGTGGGCGTCACGGCGGCCAGGCGGAACACGCGCGAGCCGCGCGCCTGGAGGTACCACGCGGCGCTCACCGAGACCAAGCCGCCGAGCGGCGCGTGGCGCATGCGCACGCTCAGGCGGGTACGTCCGAGGCCGAGGCTGCGAGCTGCGAGCGTCACCTTCGGGTCCACCGTCACCGCCAGCTCGGGGCTGCTCGCCGCCGGCTGGCCTTCCACGAGCACGCGCACGCGCGTGTTGCGGTCCGGGCGCAGCGGCGCAAAGCTGAAGCTCCCGTCCGCAGCCGTGACCGCACGGGCCACGGTGAGGAAGCCGTGGAAGGGATAGGCCTCGCTTTGCAGCTGGAGCGGCGTGCCGGCGCTGCCCTGGCCCGCTACGCCAAGCCGTCCGCTGACCACGGTGGCGGCTCCGATGCTCAGCTCCGCCGGGCTCACCGTCGCGGCGATTTCGGGCAATCCGGGAGCGGCGGGCGCGGGAGCCACCGCGATGACGGCGAGCGCCACGGCCGCAACGGGCGCCCACAGACGAAGGCGGCGCTTGGCTCGAAGATGCTGCCTGCCCATCGGCGCAACCGTAGAGCACGGTCCGGGCAGCTAGCGTCTGAACATCACCAGCGTCGACACGGACGCCTTCGATCCCCCGCGCCGCAGCGGCGACAACGTGACGTTCACGCGCACCTTCAGCGGGCGGTGGTGGCGGAGCGCGCGCAGGCCGCTGCCGGTCAGCGGCAGCGAAAGCGTGACGGTCGAGGCGCGGCGCAGGCGGCGCACGGCGGTGCGCAGGCCCCTGCCGGCCGCGCTGAGCCGTCCTGGTGCGAACGTGCGCACGGTCAGCAGCAGCCGGTGGCCGACCACCCGGCGGCGCAGGATCCGCAGCAGGCGGCGGCTGCCGTGGCTGGCGCTGCTGCAGCCGGACACCGCGATCTGAGTGTTCTGCTTGATCTGCGCGCCGTTCTGCGCGGTGATGATCGTCGGCATCACGAGCGCGCTCGCGCAGAGGTCGCCGTAGGCGGCGAGCGCCGAGTGCGGACCCATTGGCAGCGTCAGCGAGAAGCTGCTGACGGGCACGTCGGGGATCGAGGCGAAGTTTGAGGTGGTGATCCCGTTTTTGATGTTCGTGTTGCCGACGAGGATCACGCGCACGCCGGCGTCTTCCAGGACGATGTCGAGGTCGGGGAACGACGCGCCGCCGTGCGAGACGAGATAGGCCGGGCCGCTCAGGTGCCCGGGCAGGACGGGCGTGCTCGCCGTGGCGGTGCCGACGTTCGAGGCCGCAGGGCAGCTCAGTGGGTTCGCGGCGAACGTCGCTTCCGCGCAGGCCTGCTGGAGGGTGCTCAGACGCGAGGGCAGCTGCAGCGGCAGCTGCGTGAAGACCGAGCGGATGTTCGCCTGGTGGGCGCCCTGGGTGACGCTGACCTGCAGGCTCGCGCCGGCGGCCCTGCTCGCCTTGGCGCTCGTTGCGGCGGTGAACGTCGGTTTGAAGGCGAGCGCGCCGCAGCCGCTGACCTGGAAGGGGGTCGAGGCGAGCTGGGTGGCATTGAACGTCGAGGTGAACGTGGAGTTGGTGCTCAGCACGCCGCAGTTGGTCGGGTTCAGCAGGAAGCTCGAACGGTTCACGGCGACGCTGACGCTCCGCAGTCGCAGCGGCACGCCTCCCACGATCGTCGGGAGGTTGGTGGTCGTGGTGATCACGCGGCCGGAGTAGGGGTCGACGTTGACCGCGGCGCGCGTGACGATGCAGTCGCACGCCCCGTTCCCGAGGTCGAACGGCCCGGCGGCCGCCGGGACGGGAATCGACAGGCCGAACGGCGAGCCCCCGTATGGGCCGGTCAGGAACACCGGCCCGGCGAATTCGTAGGGTTCGCTGCCCGCCCCGACCGTCACTTTGGCGGTGCCGATCTGACTGCTGGACGCGCACGTCCCGGCCTGCGCCTGCGCTTCGGCGCAGAGCGCCACTGACGGGATCACGCCGACGAGCCCTGCGGGCAACGTCGTGCTGACTCTCGCGAGGTACTGCTGCCCGGGAGCGCGTCCCAGGTTGAACGTGTAGGAGGCGTAGCTGCCGGCGGTCGCGGGGGCGTCCTGGGTGCTCTGCGCGAGCGAGAAGGGGATCGGCGACGCGCAACCGCTTGCTGTGAACGGCGAGGAAGTCAGCGCAGGTGGAAGGTGGGTGGAGAGCGCGGTGTAGGGCGTCAAGCTGGATTCGACATGCCCGGTTGTGCACGCTAGCGGGTTGGCCAGCGGCGCCTGCGGGCCGCCCTTGAGCTTGAGGATGACGTCACTGGCAGGCTGCTGCGGGTTATTCAGGAACACCGTTTCCAGCCGCCCCGTCACCGGGTCGGGTTTGACCTCTCCCTGCAGTCGCACCGAGATCCCGTACGTGGGGCTCTCGGCGTCGAGGTAGACGGCGTACGGCGGTCCTTTGATCGGGACGCCTGCGGGGGCGCCCAGGTAGAGCGCCCCGGTCAGCGATTTTTCGGGCAGGTCGGCTTCGATCGTGACTTCCCCGACCTTCGAGGCGGCTGGACATTCGACGGGTTTGCTCGAGCCGATCGCGATCTGCGCAGGGCTGCACGCCGCCAGCCCTCGTGCCGCCGCTGCGTTGAGCGTCAGTCCTTCGGGCAGCGTCAGGTGGGCGTCTTTGATGTCGGAGCTGTTGATTTCTTCCGGGTTGGCTTTCTGCGGCACCTTGACTTCGGTCGTGGCTCCGTCGGGTTCATCGGACTGCGATGTCGCCGGTTTGACTTCCACCGTCGGAGCGAAGGGCACTTCCGCGCATCCTTCGACGCCTATCGGGGTGTGGGTGACGGCCGTGGCGATTTCTTTCGTCCACGATTCCAGTTCGAGGTAGTTCGTCGTGGTAGACGAGCATTCGCTGGGGAGCGTGATGAAGTTGCCCCCCGCGTGACCATTGAAGTTCAGTTTCGACCTGAGAACCGAGTTTTCTTTGTTGATGTTGTCGATTTCGAAGTACTCGTGGTAATCGCCCGAGGGGATCAGCCTCGCTTCGAGCACCGGTTCTTTCGCCCAGCTCACAAAGCCTTTCAGGAAGACGTGTTCTTCGACGAGGGGCCCGACGGCCTGCACGCGAATCCCGAACAGCAGCGGGATGTGGCCGAGGCCTTCTTCGACGGCTTCGGGTTCGAGGTTGTAGACCTGACCGGTCACGGGGACGACGAGCCCTCCCTTGAACACTTCCAGTTCATTGGTGCCCACTTCCGTTTCGGCCGGGCATGCGTTCGCTTTGAAGAGCGCGATCGAGCACTTCGGCGGTGCCTGAGGATCGGACGCGAGGCCCGCTGAGACGTCGACGCGAACGCGCTTCAGCGGTGCGCCTTCCGGTTCCTTGACGAGCAACGGTTTTTTGGAGTTCAGTTCGAACGTCGTCATCCCCCACGGGGGGTGCCCGGCCGCCTGGGTGAACGCTTCTTTGTGGTTCGCTTCGACGCTCGCGTAGGTGCAGGTGTGATTGACGCACGTGCCCGCTTCCCACAGCGAGACGCCGAACCCGGCGTTCGCCGCCGGGGCAAGCACGGCCGCCGCTGCGCACGCCAGCAGTGACGAGACAGAAATGCGTGCAGAAACGCTCATCGTGTTTGACTGCTCCCTGCTCTCCCTGCCCCATCTATACCCAGCTGATGAGCTCCGTACGCACATCACCCGGCGCGCTCGGCGGATGTCCGAGCACGCCGGCGCCGCGAGCGTGGCGCCGGCGGCCGTGCCGCTGAGGCCGCGCTACTGCTCCCGCGGGATGTACGGCGCGAGCTCGCGGCGGGCGATCGAGAGCTTGTGCACCTCGTCCGGCCCGTCCGCCAGCCGCAGCGTGCGCAGGTGCGCGTAGGCGGAGGCGAGGCCGAAGTCGTCGGAGACGCCGCCGCCGCCGAATACCTGGATCGCGCGGTCGAGGACCTTCAGCGCGACGTTGGGCGCGGCGACCTTGATGGCGGAGATCTCGGTACGGGCCTGGCGGTTGCCGACCGTGTCCATCAGCCATGCCGCCTTCAGCGTCAGCAGGCGGGCCATCTCGATTTCGATCCGCGACTCGGCGATCCAGTCCTGGATGTTGCCCCGCATCGCCAGCGGCTGGCCGAACGTCACGCGCGAGACGGCGCGCGCGCACATCGACTCCAGCGCGCGCTCGGCCGCGCCGATCGCCCGCATGCAGTGGTGGATGCGGCCGGGCCCGAGCCGCGCCTGGGCGATCATGAAGCCGTCGCCCTCGCCCGCGATCAGGTTCGACGCGGGCACGCGCACGTCGGCGAAGTCGATTTCGGCGTGACCCTCCTGGTCCTGGTAGCCGAACACCGTGAGGCCGCGGAGCACGGTCACGCCCGGGGTGTCCATCGGCACGAGGATCATGCTCTGCTGCTTGTGCACGGGAGCATCGGGCTGCGTCTTGCCCATCACGATCATGATTCGGCAGTGGGGGTGCAGGGCGTTCGAGGTCCACCACTTGCGGCCGTTCAGCACGTACTCCTCGCCGTCGCGCTCGATGCGCAGCTCGATGTTGGTGGCATCGGAGCTCGCCACGTCGGGCTCGGTCATCGCGAAGGCCGAGCGGATCTCACCCTCGAGCAGCGGCGCCAGCCAGCGCTCCTTCTGCTCGGGCGTGGCGAACTGGTGCAGCACCTCCATGTTGCCGGTGTCGGGCGCCGAGCAGTTGCAGGCCTCCGAGGCGATCGGCGAGCGCCCCAGGATCTCCGCCAGGGGCGCGTAGTCGGTGTTGGACAGCCCCGCGCCGTGCTCCTCGTCGGGCAGGAACATGTTCCACAGGCCCGCGTCGCGCGCGCTCGCCTTCAGCCGCTCCATCACCTCGGGCTGGTGGTGGGGGTCGCCCGAGTCGAGCATCTGTTCCTCGTAGACCGCCTCGGCGGGGTGGATGTGCTCGTCCATGAACGCGCTGAGGCGCTCCTTGAACTCGGAACAGCGCTGGCTCGGCTCGAAGTCCATAGTGTCCTCCTCGGGGAATGAGGTTGGATCATCGCGCATCGGCCCCAGCTCGCGGCGCTTCGCGGCCGGCCGGTGCGCGGCAGGGTGGCGCCGGCTTGCCCCGCTTGGTGGCCGGCGCAGAACGAGAAGCGGGCCGCGGATGGGTTCGATAAGTTGGAAACATTCGGTTGATAGGACTTGACGCGCCTGCGACAGCTTGGTCTCATCACGGCGAGCTCGCCGTTCGAATGGGTGGCGAGGTGAACCCCGAACCCTGGAGGTGACGATGTCCTTCCCAACTGCCGTATCCTCCCGCTCGCGCGCCCTGCTGCTCGGCGTGGGGCTCGTGCCGCTAGCGATCGTGCTGTCCCTGCTGTCGCCGGGCCGCGCGTCCGCTTCGGTCGGATTCTGCGAATTCGCGAAACTGGCTCCGGGCGCGAGCTGCGAATACGGGGCGTTCGTACGTGTCACGGGCGTGTTCGCCGAAGTCACGAGCGGCAACGGTGAAATCTGCGTGGCGATCAACGAGCCCGGTGGCGTGCGCGTGGGCAAGCGCTGCGGGTTCAACCGGGCCCAGAGCCAGGAAGGCATTGGCACCAACCAGGGCAAAGCGTGGGTGCACAACAACAGCAGCAGCACGTTGACGGTGTTCGGACTCTTCACGCAGTAGCCCTGAGACGCACCAGATCCCGAGGCTGTTGCAAACGCGGCGAGCGCCTCCCACTGCCGGGCGGGCAGGGGAGGCGCCCGCCGATAAGCTCCGGGCAATGAGCGATCAGGGCGCCAGCTACCGCGCGGCGGGCGTGGACTACGACGCGCTCGATGCCGCCAAGCGCATGGCGATGGCCAAGGCGCTGTCCACCTCGCCGCTGCTGGCTGCCCACGGAGCCGGCGCGCTCGACGCCTCGCGGGGAGAGCCGGCGTTCGCCTTCGAGCTCGGCGGTCGCACGCTGGCGTTCGTGGTCGAGGGCCTCGGCACCAAGTCGATCATCGCCCGTCACGTGCTCGAGGAGCAGGGCTCCAACCGCTTTGCCGACGTCGCCTACGACACGGTCGCCGCCGTGGTCAACGACCTCGCCTGCCTCGGCGCGCTGCCGCTGGTGGTCAACGCCTACTTCGCCACCGGCTCCTCGGAGTGGTACCGCAGCGGCGAGCGCGCCGCCGCGCTGCTCGAGGGCTGGAGACAGGCGTGCGTGGACGCGGGCTGCGCGTGGGGCGGGGGCGAGTCGCCGTCGCTGCCGGGGCTGCTCGACGAGCGCGAGATCGAGCTGGCGGGCGCGGCAGTCGGCGCCGTGCCCGAGGGCCGCTCGCCGATCCTCGGCGAGCGCCTTGAGCCCGGCGATGAGATCGTGCTCGTGGCCTCCAGCGGGCTGCACGCCAACGGCGCTTCGCTCGCGCGCATGATCGCCGGGCGCCTGAGCGAGGGCTACGCGACGCCGCTCGCCGACGGCCGCACGCTGGGGGAGGCGCTGCTCGACCCATCGGTGATGTACGTGCCGCTCGTGGCGGCACTGCTGGAGGCCGGGGTCGAGCTGAGCTACATCAGCCACATCACCGGTCACGGCCTGCTCAAGCTGATGCGACCGGCGCGCCCGCTGACCTACCGGATCGAGCGGCTGCCGGTGGTGCCGGTGGTGCTCGCCTATCTCGCCGCCGAGGCGGGCCTCGACCCCGAGGCCGCCTACTCGACCTTCAACATGGGCGCCGGCTACGCGCTCTATTGCCGGGCCGGGCAGGGCGCGGAGGTTGTGCGCCTCGCCGCCGGCCTTGGCCTGGATGCGATGGTCGCCGGACGCGTGGAGGAGGGTCCGCGGCAGGTGCTCCTGGAGCCTGTGGGAGTGCGCTTCGCTAGCGAGCGGCTCGAGCTGTCGGCCGAGCAACCTTGACCCTTCGGCTGAGCCTTATATTCGATTGGCTGCGGGTGCCAAGCGCAACTGCCGGCCCACTTGGCGGTTAGAGGTTGTGTGCATCGCCTTCGACGGATAAGGTCTCCCCAGCAAATCGCCAACGTTCCCCGGCGGTACATGGTCGGGGATCTCGATGTCGCCGGACCGGCAAGGCTCCGGAACTACCCGGATCGAGGCGGAGCTGTCCATCAAACGAGGAGAGATAACTGATGCGCAGAGCATCCACCTGTCTTGCTGCGGTCGGCCTGGCGCTGTTGGCGCTCGCGGGCACGGCCGCGGCTGCGCCCACAGTCACGCTGAAGGCCGAAGCGGTGCCGATCCCCGGCTTCCCGCACACGGGCCTCATCTACGGCGCCGGCGCTGCCGTCAAGGCCGAATTCAAGATCACCGGCTCGGAATACGAAAACTCGCCGCCGCCGCTCAAGGGCGTCACGTTCTACCTGCCGACCGGTACCAAGCTGCACACGGTGGGCTTCCCCACCTGCCCCAAAGCGGACCTCGAACCGGCCGGAGTGGGGCCGTCGGCGTGCCCCAAGGGCTCCGCGGCGGGCCCGGTCGGTGAAGCTGAAGGGTTCGTCACGCTCGGTGGCGAACGCGTCAAAGAGAAAGCCACGATCGAATCGTTCTACGCGCCCGGCGGTGGCTTGGAGTTCTTCACGGCGGGCCACACGCCCGTGTCGCTGGAAATCCTCTCCACGGGCCACTACAAGAACCTGGGCGGAGGCGGTGGCTTCGGCCCCGTGTTCGTCGCCGAAGTGCCGCTCGTCCCGTCGCTGCCCGGAGCGCCGTTCGTCTCCGTGGAAACGATCAAGGTCAAGGCCGGCTCGGCGATCAAGAGGGGCGGCAAGACCATCTACTACGGAACGGTTCCGAAGAAAGGTCAGTGCCCCAAAAAATACTTCCTCGTGAAGGCCGAACTGACGTTCTGGGCTGTCGGCAGCCTGCCGGAACAGACCGTGACGATCAACTACCACGCCCCCTGCCCGAAGCACTAGCGCCTGGTAGGGACCCTCGCGCCCGCGTGGGCGTAACGTAAGCTCCCTTGGAGCAGAGTGGGACGGGCGGCCTCACCAGCACGGTGGGGTCGCCCGCCTCGTTGTGAAAGGCAAGGAAGGATCGGGGAACGGGTGAGGAAGGAGAAGGTCGCGCGCAGGAACTGGGCAGCGGGCATCGCCGGCGGCGCGTGCCTGATCCTGCTGCTCGGCGTCGTGCTGCTCGCGCTCTCGGCCGGAGGGGGCAACGGCGGCTACACGGTGCGCGCGATCTTCGACGACGCGGGCAACATCATCCCCGGCGAGGACGTGAAGATCGACGGCGTCAAGGTCGGCACCGTCGACTCCGTCACGCCCACGCCGCAGGCCAAGGCCGCAGTCGTCCTGAGCATCTCGAGCGCCGGCTTCCAGGACTTCCGCTCCGACGCCAGCTGCACGGTGCGCCCGCAGGCGCTCATCGGCGAGAAGTACGTGGACTGCCTGCCCACGCAGCCGCGGATGGAAGGCGCGCCGCTGCCGCCGCCGCTGGAGAAGATCCCGAGCGGACAGGAAGGGTCGGGACAGCGCCTGCTGCCCGTGACCAACACGCACAGCCCGGTCGACGTGGACCTGCTCGGCGACATCAACCGGCTGCCAGAACGTGAGCGCCTGACGATCATCATCAACGAGCTCGGCGCCGCCCTCGCCGGCCGCGGCAGCGACCTCAACGCGGTCATCCGCCGCGCCGACCCGGCGCTGCAGGAACTCGACCGCGTGCTCAGCATCCTCGCGGGCGAGAACAGGGTGCTGGCGCAGCTGGCGGTGGACTCCGACCGCGCGCTCGCGCCGTTCGCGAGGGTGCGCGGGCGCGTGGCCGACTTCATCGTGCAGAGCAACACCGTCGCCCAGGCCACCGCGGCCCACCGCGGAGCGCTCGCGCAGAACCTCAAAGACTTCCCGCCGTTCCTCAAACAGCTCGGGCCGGCGATGGAACGCCTCGGCCGCTTCGCCGACCAGACCACGCCGGTGTTCACCGACCTCAAAGCTGCCGCACCGGGGATCAACCAGGCCTTCACGCACCTGCCCGCCTTCTCCGATAGCTCCACCACGTTCTTCAAAAGCCTCGGCCAGACCTCGAAAGTGTCGGGGCCCGCGCTGGTGGGCGCCAAATCGCTGCTGAAACGCCTCGAAGGCCTCGGCTCCGCCGCCAAGCCCTTCAGCGGCAACCTCGCCCAACTGCTCGCGAGCTTCCGCGAAACGGGAGGCCTCGAGCGGCTGCTCGATTTCATCTTCCTCGGCGCCAACGCCGCCAACGGCTACGACGCGCTGGGGCATTTCCTGAGGGCTGAGGGAGTCGCGACCGGTTGCGTCACCTACTCGCTGGCGCTCGGCCCCGGCTGCAGCCGCAAACTCGCCAACACCGCCGTAACGACCACTGCGACCAAAGCCTCCGCCGCCAGCGCCGAAGGCGTGATCATGGCGCGCACGCTGGCCGTGCTGGCAGGCGCGACGCCTGCCCAGGCGATCGCGCAATACCCGGGCCCCACGCCGACGCCGAGCGAAATCGCGGGCCGCAGCTTCGGTGCGGGGAGCGCGAGCGGCGGCGCCACGCCCGCCGCGCAGCCGGTCGGCGGATCGACCGCAGGCACCACCTACTACAACCCTTCGGCCGAAGGCTCCGAAGCGGGCGGCATGCTCCTCAACTACCTGCTCGGCAACTGAACGCGCGATGACCCTGAGACCGACACTGATCCCCTCCTTGCTCGCAGGCCTCGGCGTGCTCTCGCTCGCGCTTCCCGGCGCCGGTCTCGCGGCGGAAACCGTCACCACCACGCCCGCCGGACCGCCAAGCGAAACGGTCTCGCCCGCGCCGCCGAGCGAAGCGCCCGCGGCCGCCACGACCACCACGCCGACCCCTGCACCGCCGGCCTCGCCGGCTCCGGAAGCGACGGCCACGCCCCAGGTTCAGGAGCACTACGCGCAGGGCGCCACGCCCGGCGCTCCCGCCGCGGAGAACACGGGCGGCAATGCCGGCGCGGGCGGCCAAGCTGGCGCCCCCGGCGAAAGCGGCTCCTCGCTGACGGGCGCCGGCAAGCATGCGCTCGCGCCCTCGGCGCTGACACCGTCGCTGCCGTTCGCGCTGCAGTCCTCGCTGGCGGGCGTGCCGCCGTTCTTCATCGAAAGCTTCCGGGTGCCGCCGTTCCTGCTGGCGATCTTCCAGGCGGCGGGAACCGCCTACGGGATCCCATGGCAGGTGCTGGCCGCGATCAACGAGGTCGAGACCGACTACGGGCGCGACCTCAGCGTCTCGAGCGCGGGCGCCGAGGGCTGGATGCAGTTCCTGCCCTCCTCCTGGGCGCAGTACGGCGTGGACGCCAACGGCGACGGCTTCAAGGACCCCTACAACCCCGCCGACGCGATCTTCGCCGCCGCGCGCTACCTGCGCGCCGCCGGCGGCGACACCGACGTCAGGGCCGCGGTGTTCGCCTACAACCACTCGCAGGCCTACGTCGAATCGGTGATGCTGCGCGCGCAGCTGCTCGGCGGCACGCCCTCGGAACTGCTCGGCGCGATCACCGGCATCACCGAGGCGCGCTTCCCGGTCCACGCCGCAGCGCACTTCAGCGACGGCTTCCCCACGGTCGCGACCGGGCCCTCCGGGCAGACCACGCAGCTCATTGGCACGAGCATCTACGCGCAGGCGGGCGCGCCGGTGATCGCCGTGCAGGACGGGCAGATCGTGCAGATCGGCGAATCCGCCGCGCTCGGCCGCTTCGTCGTGCTGCGCGACGCCTTCGGCAACACCTACACCTACGGCCGCCTCGGCGACGTCGCATCGCTCTACCCGGTGCTCCAGCCCCACCCCAACTCGACCGTGAGCCGGCGGATCCACGCCGGCCCCGGCACGCGTGAAGCGCCCCCCAACGGGCCCGCCACCGCCGGCGCCCAGCCGCGCTCGCCGATCAGCGAGAGCGCCGCCGTCTCGGGCCTCGCGCTCGGCGCTGCCGCGAGCCTCGAAGCGGCGCCCGCCGCCGCAGTGCCCGTGCGCCCAGCGCCAGCGGCCGCCGCGCCCACGCCCACCGGCGTGCGCGTGTTCCGCTCGGGCGCCAACGACGTGTTCCTGCAGCCGCTGCGCGCTGGCGTGCAGGTGATCGCCGGCACCGTGCTCGGCCACCTCGGCGGCGGCTCCTCCGCGAGCGAAGCGGGAGTCGGCGGGCCACACGTGATCTTCCAGATCCGCCCCGCCGGGCTGGGCGCCCCGCAGATCGACCCCAAGCCGATCCTCGACGGCTGGGTGGCGCTCGAGAACACCTCGATCTTCGGGGCCAAGGGCGAGAACCCGTTCCTCGCGACCTCGCCGACGGTCGGCCAGGTGCTGCTCGAGTCCAAGCAGCAGCTCGAGCCGCAGGTGCTGCACGACGGTGGCATCCGTCTGACCCGCTGCGGCCGCGAGGACGTGCAGGGTGGCCGCGTGGACAAGCGCGTGCTGGCGATGCTCGAGTACCTGTCGGTGTCCGGCCTGAAGCCATCCGTCGCGGGGCTGAAGTGCGCCGGCGCCGCAGCCACGATCGCGGCGAACGCGTCTGCCGGCGACAGCGCCGAGGCGGTCGACATCACGGCGATCAACGGTGTCCCGATCGCCGGGCACCAGGGCCCCGGCTCGATTGCCGACATCGCGGTGCGCAGGCTGCTCACGCTGCAGGGGGCCGCGCGCCCCAAGCGCGTGGTCAGCGAGCTGGGCTATCCGGGGGCGGGCGTCGCCTACGCCAGCTCGCGCGCGCGCAACGCGATCGGAGTCGCCTTCACCGCCTCCGCCGGGCTCGCCCGCACCGCCGCGCTGGCCGGCACGGCGCTCACTCCGGCGGAGTGGATCAGGCTGATCTCGCGCCTGGGCGAAATCCCCGACCCGACGGTCGCGCGCGCTCCGTCGGCGGCGGCGATCCCTGACAGCTCGGGGTTGCCGAGCGCGCCCGGGGAAGGGGGCACCGGTGGCAACCACTAGCCCCCAGGGCGCGCCCGCCACGCCGCCTGCGCCCACGCCGGGCCAGCCGGCCGGAGCGGGGCTGCCGCGCTCGGCGCGCTCGCGCGCTGCGCGCATCGCCGGCGTGGGCGCGCTCGGGCTGGTGGTGCTCGTGGCCGCCCTGATCGTGTTCGGCGGCGGGGGCGGCGGCGACTACCAGCTCATCTTCCCCGAAGCCGGCCAGCTCGTGCGCGGAGATCAGGTGCAGGTCGGCGGCGTGCCGGTCGGGAGCGTCACCGACATCGCGCTCACCCACGACTTCAGGGCGCGCGTCACGATCCACGTGGACTCCTCGCTGACACCGCTGCACGAAGGCACGACGGCGCAGGTGCGCACGCCCTCGCTCTCCAGCGTCGCCAACCGCTACATCCTGCTCTCGCCCGGGCCGAACAACAATCCCGCGCTCGCGTCGGGCACGGTCCTGCCGGCGAGCGCCACCAAAGAAGTGACCGACCTCGACCAGCTGTTCAACACGCTCAACCCGCAGACGCGCAAAGGGCTCGCGGAGTTCATCCAGGGCACCGGCGAACAGTACGCCGGAGCCGGCCGGGCGCTGGCCGGCTCGATTGAATACTTCCCGCCGTTCCTGAGCTCGACCGGCCACTTCTTCGGCGAGCTCGTGCGCGACCAGCGCGTGTTCACGAACTTCCTCGTGGAAACCGCCAAGGCGGTCACGACGATCGGCGCGCGCAAGGACGCGCTCGCGAGCCTGATCGAAAACGCCAACACCACCTTCACCGCGATCGGGTCCCGCCAGAGCCAGTTCGCCCAGGGCCTGCGCCAGCTGCCCGTCACGCTGCGCCAGGGCAACCGAACGTTCGCCGAAGTGCCCGCTACGTTCACCGCGCTCAAAGAACTCGTGGACGCCTCCAAGCCCACCAGCAAGCCGCTCGCAACGCTGCTCGAAAAGCTCCGGCCGCTGCTGGTGACCGCTACCCCGGCGGTGCGCGACTTCAACCTCGCGTTCAACCGCCCCGGCCCCAACAACGACCTCACCGACCTCGTGCGCGGGCTGCCCGCGCTCGCCCAGGCGCTGTCCACCAGCTCGCCCTCGAGCGTCACCGCGCTTCAGGAATCGGTGCCGATCACGGCCTTCTTCGGCCCCTACGCGCCCGACCTCGCCGGAACGCTGCGCACCTTCGGGCAGGGCGGCGCCTACTACGACGCCAACGGCCACTACGCGCGCGTCACGCCGGTGCTGCCGAGCTTCAAGGTCGGCTCGGGCGGAGAACTGACTCCCACCGGCGCCGCCGCGGCGCTCGAAGGCCTGAAGACCGGGCAGCTGCGCCGCTGCCCGGGCGGGGCCACGCAGCCCGCCGCCGACAAATCCTCGCCCTTCAGCAGCGAACTGCTCACCTGCGACCCGTTGGCGACGCCCTGATGGACCGACGCCGCCGCAACTCGCTAGCCGGGAGCCCGCTGTTGATCGGGGCCGTCACCACGCTGATCGTGGTCGTGGCGGTGTTCCTCTCCTACAACGCCAACAACGGCCTCCCGTTCGTACCCACCTACGACCTGAAGGTCGAACTGCCCGAGGCCTCGGGCCTGCAGAAGTCAAACCAGGTGCGAATCGCGGGCACGCGCGTGGGCATCGTCAACTCTCTGAGCGCCTACCAGGACCCGCGCACGGGGCGCCTCACGGCGATCGCCGACCTGAAGCTCGAAAAGAAAGTCGAGCCGCTGCCGGCCGACACCAGGGCGATCGTGCAGTCGGTCTCCGCGATCGGGCTGAAGTACCTCGAACTGGAAAAGGGGACCTCCCACCAGGTGCTGAAGGCGGGACAGGCGATCCCCTACAACCACACCACCGAACCCGTGAACATCGATGAACTCTTCAACATGTTCGACAAGCCCACGCGCACCGCGATCAAGGTCAACACCACCAACTTCGGCGACGGCCTCGCCGGGCGCGGGCTCGGCCTCAACAACACGATCTCCGAACTGCGGCCGCTGGTCACCAACGCGGTGCCGGTGCTGCACAACCTCGCCCAGCCCGCCACCGGCCTGCGCGAGCTGTTCATCGCGCTCGACCGCGTCGCCGGGCAGTCGGCGCCGGTGGCCGAAGCGCAGGCCAACTACTACACCGACCTCGACATCTTCTTCACGGCCTTCGCCAGCGTGAGGACGTCGCTCGAAGCGGCCACCGAGGGCGGCCCCGCATCGCTCGAACAGGCCACGCACTCGCTCCCCTACGAGGCGCCGTTCCTCGAAAAGTCGACCGAGTTCATGCACCTGCTGCGCCCGAGCGCGGCGGCGCTGCGAACCGTGGCGCCGCCGCTCGGTCACGCCTTCGCCGAAGGCGCCGTCAACTTCAGGGCGGCCACGGACCTCAACAGCAAGCTCGCCGAATCCTCACAGGCGCTGCGCGAATTCGCGCAGAACCCGGTGGTGGCGCTCGCTCTCGAAGACTTCGCCCAGACTCTCAACACAGGCAATCCGCTGCTCGCCGGGATCGCCCCGGAGCAGGCGATGTGCAACTACTTCACGCTGGCGTTCCGCAACGTGGCGAGCCTGGAGTCCGAGAGCGTGGGCGTGGGCACGGTGGCGCGCTCGGGTTTCGTGCTGTCCCCACCCGGGCTCAATAACGAGGGGCTGCCGTCCTCGGGGCCCGCGCTAGGCCCCTCGATCGAACGGGAAAGGGGCTCGGGCAAGCTCATCGACAACAATCACGAGCACGTGAACAATTACCCGAACGTGGCCGGCCCGGGCCAGCAGCCGCAGCTCTGCGAAGCGGGCAACGAGGAATATCTCCCGGGCAAAGCGGTGATCGGCCACGCACAGACGGTGGCGAAGGCCCGCGAAATCACCAGCCGCTCCAACAACCTCTACAACGAACCGTACCCGAGCACCACGCTGAAGGCGCTCGGCCTGCTCAAGCCGGTGACGCCCGCGAAAGCGAAGAAACCGGCGAAGGGGAAGGGGAAATGAGCCGGCGGCGATGGTGGCGGCGACGCGATGAGGTGCCGGTGGTCGAGCTGCACCGCTCCAAGCCCGTCCGCACTGGAATCCTCGTGTTCGCGGTCCTCCTGCTGGTCAGCTACTTCGGCTTCACCAAGGCGATCCCGTTCAAACACGGCTTCCGCCTCAACGCGGTGTTCGCCAGCGCCCTCAACATCCACGCCAAGTCGCCGGTGCGGATCGCCGGCGTGGACGTCGGCCAGGTGACCTCGATCAAGCGCCAGGGCGACACCGGCGTTGTGACGATGGAAATCTCGGGCGGCGGCCTGCCGGTCCACACCGACGCGACCGCCAAGATCCGCCCGCGCATCTTCCTCGAAGGCAACTGGTTCGTGGAACTGCAGCCGGGCAGTCCCTCCGCGGGCACGTTCTCCTCCGGCGGCACGATCCCGATCACCCACACCGCCGACCCCGTGCAGCTCGACCAGGTACTGAACGCGCTCAATACCGACACGCGCGCGAACCTGCAGACGTTCCTGATCGAATACGGCGCGGGCCTCACGCAGAAGGCGACGCCCGCCGAAGACGCCCAGCAGGAACCGGAAGTGCGCGGCCTCAACGCCGCCCAGGCGCTCAACCGGGCCTACCACCGCGGGCCCTCCTCGCTGCGCGGCGGCGCGGTCATCGACCAGGCGATCACGGGCACCGAACCCCACGACCTTTCGCTGTTGATCGCGAGCATCGGCAAGGTCACCGGCGCGCTCAACGTCCACGAGCAGCAGCTCGGCGAACTGATCGGCAACTTCAACACATTCTTCGGAGCTTTCGCCGCGCAGGCCGCGCCGCTGCAGACGACGGTCGCCGAACTGCCGGCCAACCTCGCGGGCGTCAACCGCGGGCTCGCCGCGCTCGACGCCTCGTTCGCGCCGACGCGGACGTTTGCGCACGACATCCTCCCCGGGGTGCGCTCCACGCCATCCACCGTGCAGGCCGCGCTGCCGTGGATCGAACAGGTACAGGCGTCGCTGCAGCCGAGCGAGCTCGGCGGCGTCGCCAAAGGCCTCGCGGCTGCGCTCCCGTCGCTGGCGCAGCTCGAGAACGAACAGACGCCGGTCTTCCACCAGACCGACCTGTTCAACAAATGCCTGACCAACCTGATCTACCCTGCCGGCAACACCAAGCTCCAGGACGGGTCGGCGACCTCGGGCGTCGAAAACTACAAGGAATTCTGGTACTCGCTCGTCGGGCTCGCCGGCATCGGCCAGACCTTCAACGGCAACGGGCCGATGGCTCGGTTCCTAGTCGGCAACGGCGGCCAGACGGTGCGCTCCCAGGAAGTCGGGATCGTCGGCTACCACGTCAAACATGGGGGGCTCAGGCTGCTCGGGCACACTCCCCTGCAGCCGTTGGGCACGCGCCCGGCGTTCCCCGCCGAAGAGCCCTCCTACCAGCCGCTCGTGCCCTGCTACACCCAGACCCTGCCCAACCTCAACGGCCCCCTCTCGCAGGGCCCCGCGGACGGAACCGGATGACGCCCACGCCCACCG
>Ga0210403_10002024_pt1 | contig 18677 bp, 15 predicted proteins | sample IncBWC19MmetaG_FD_150863 | JGI IMG/M metagenome (GOLD analysis project Ga0210403, IMG submission 150863) | Forest soil microbial communities from Barre Woods Harvard Forest LTER site, Petersham, Massachusetts, United States - Inc-BW-C-19-M | ecosystem: Environmental > Terrestrial > Soil >... | reverse complement strand
GACACGCTGTTCTCCGTGGTCGGCGGCTCGATGGGCGGCATGCAGGTGCTGCAATGGACCGCGGCCTATCCGGAGCGCGTGTTCTCCGCGCTGCCGATCGCCTGCTCGACGCGCCACTCCGCGCAGAACATCGCCTTCCATGAGCTCGGCCGTCAGGCCGTGATGGCCGATCCCGACTGGCGCGGCGGCCGCTATGCCGATCATGGCCTGCATCCGCATCGTGGCCTGGCAGTCGCGCGCATGGCCGCGCACATCACCTATCTCTCCGACGCCGCGCTGCATCGCAAGTTCGGACGCCGCATGCAGGATCGCGAGCTGCCGACCTTCTCGTTCGACGCGGATTTCCAGGTCGAGAGCTATCTGCGCTACCAGGGCTCGTCCTTTGTCGAGCGCTTCGACGCCAACTCCTATCTCTACCTGACCCGCGCGATGGACTATTTCGATATCGCCGCCGACCATAATGGCGTGCTGGCGCAGGCCTTCCGCGGCATCAAGACCCGCTTCTGCGTGGTGTCCTTCACCAGCGACTGGCTGTTTCCGACGTCCGAATCGCGCGCGCTGGTGCATGCGCTCAATGCTTCCAGCGCACGGGTGTCGTTTGCGGAGATCGAGACCGATCGCGGTCATGACGCCTTCCTGCTCGACGTGCCCGAGTTCTTCGACATCTCGCGCGCGTTTCTGCAATCGGCCGGCAAGGCGCGGGGCCTGGGAGGCTAGCGATGGCGCTGCAGGAACAGGCTTTGCCGCTTCCCGGCATCACGCCGGATCGCACCGGGAATTATCGAAGCGATCATCTGCTGGTCGCCGAGATGGTTGCACCGGGCTCAAAGGTGCTCGACGTCGGTTGCGGCGAGGGTGATCTCCTGCAGCTCTTGGAGACCCGCGGCATCGACGGGCGCGGCATCGAGCTGTCGCGCGAGGGCGTCAACCGCTGCGTCGCCAAGGGGCTCGCGGTGGTGCAGGGCGACGCCGACACCGACCTCGTCAACTATCCCGATGACGCCTTCGATTACGTGATCCTGTCCCAGACGCTGCAGGCGACGCGGCAGCCGAAGGCGGTGCTGGAAAACCTGCTGCGGATCGGACAGCGCGCCATCGTGTCGTTCCCGAATTTCGGCTTCTGGAAGATGCGGCTGCAGCTTCTGATCGGCGGCCACATGCCGCGCACGGAAAACCTGCCCGCGACCTGGTATGACACGCCGAACATCCATTTCTGCACCATCAAGGATTTCGTGCAGCTCTGCGACGAGATCAACGTCAAGATGGAGCGCGCGGTGGCGCTTGATCTCTACGGCCGTCCGGTGCCGCTGAACCTGCCCTGGTGGGTCTGGAACATGTTCGGCGAGCAGGGCGTGTTTTTGCTGAGCCGGGGTGGCAAGGGGCGCTGACTGCGTCACCAGCGGCGTTGTCCCTCATCCTGAGGAGCGCGAAGCGCGTCTCGAAGGATGAGGCCACAGTCGGGGCCTCATGGTTCGAGACGCGCCGGAGCCTGTCATCGGGCCGCGCTTCGCGCGGACCCGTTGGGCGCGCCTCACCATGAGGTTTTTGCTCGGTAACGCTAACCCACCAAATGCGACCTCGGGTCGCGCGCGCCCCAGCGGCCGGCTTCCACCAGCGCGATGAAGCGCTCGACCATTTCGTTGAACAGCGCGGGCTCTTCCAGATTGAGCACATGGCCGGACTTCGGGAAGAAGGTCAGGCCGGACGCCGGAAGGTGCTTCTTCAGAAACATGCTCGGCTCGACGCAGGCGTCGTCCTCGTCGCCACAGATGATCAGCGCCGGCGTTGCGACCTTCCTGATCGCATCAGGCATGGTGTAGATCGAGGGCCGTCCGCCCTGGAAGCCGCGCATGGTGTTGGCCGAGCCTTTCGCGTCGTGCCGCGCCAGGCCTTCGTAGAAATCCGCATGCCCGCGCGGATCCTTGACCAGGAAGGGGATCCGGCCCGGCGCCTCGCGCGTGACTTTCGCCACCTCGACGGAGCCGAGCTTCTCGAACTGCTCGGCATTCTCGCGGCAGTTCTTCCGGAACGCCTCCAGGTTTTCGAGGCTCGAGCCGGAGCCGACACCGGCGAGCGTCATCGACTTTACGCGCTCGGGCGCGTTCATCGCCGCGTGCAGTGACGAATAGGAGCCCATCGAGAGCCCGACGAAATGCGCCTTCGGAATCTCGAGGTGATCGAGCACCGCGAAGGCGTCCGTGTAAAAATGCGTGTAGGTGTAGCTCTCGGCCGATGCCGGCACGTCCGATGGCGTGTAGCCGCGCGCGGAATAGGCGATGCAGCGGTGGCCGCGCGAGAAGTAACGCATCTGCGGCTCCCAATTGGTGTGGTCGGCCGCAAATTCATGCAGGAAGAGGATGGGCGTTCCGCTGCCTGCTTCCTCGAAATACAGGCGAACATTATCTGATGTGACGGCGTGGGGCATTTGAGGTTCCTTCTCGTGAGCCCAAAGCGCGATGATGATCATCATGGCGCGCTGGCTTGTTGTTGGCGCATGATCTCCGCGCAAACGATACGCGTTTGTCGCGAGGGAAAAACCGCTGCACACTTTTCCGGATCATGCGCTGGAACAAAATTGCAGTTAATGCTCGTGACTGCAATGCGGCGGAGTTGGTTTCTTTCGTCATGGAATCTGCGCGGGAATTCTCTGAAAGCGATTCCGCAGCGCCGCATCGCGTCTTGTTCTCGTCGGCGGCAATCCGACCGGCCGCGGCAGCCTGTGGTGCGCGCGCTTCATGAATATGGTGCTGGAGCACACCGGCCATCACGGCACCGGCTCCGACATGGCCAACTCGTTCGCGAGCTACGGGCAGCGCATTTCCGGCCCGCAGGTCGGCGCCATCGCTGTCATGGGACGCCGTGACGGCGGCCATGTCGGCATCATCACCGGCATCGATTCCGCCGGCAACCCGATCATGATCTCCGGCAACAATGGCAACCGCGTCCGCGAGGCTCCGGTCTCGCGCAGCCGGATCTACGCCTACGTGCTGCCGAACTGACAACGAGCGGCCGGCTCACCCTTTCCCTCTTGCGAGGGAAGGGGTTGGAGCGCACATTCGCAAAGTCGCCTGACTTTCAACTGCCGCGCGCTCATCACCAAAGGCCTTGTTGTCTTGCCCAACCCACACGAGTTTCACACTCCGCAATCGTCCTACACAAAGGAAGACCTGCTCAAATCAAGCGCGGGAGGCTATTTCGGCCCAGGCAATGCGCAGTTGCCGGCACCGCCCATGCTCATGATGGACCGCATCACAGAAATCAGCATGGACGGCGGCGAATTCGGCAAGGGCCATATCATCGGCGAGCTGGATATTACACCGGGCCTCTGGTTCTTTAATTGCCACTTTCCCGACGACCCGGTGATGCCGGGATGTCTGGGCCTGGATGCCCTGTGGCAGATGATCGGCTATTGGCTTGGCTGGTCGGGCTCAGCGGGCAAGGGCCGCGCCGTCGGTGTTGGCGAGGTGAAGTTTAGAGGACACATCACGCCGGAAGTCGGACGCGTGCGCTATGAGGTTGATATGCGCCAGGTGAGGCGCGGCAGACTGGTTCTCGGAATTGCGGACGGCCGCGTGCTCGCCGATGACACATGCGTCTACGTTGCCAGAGATATGAGAGTTAGCCTGATAGCGCCCGCGGCCTGAGCGTTGGATTATCAGCCTTCTATGTTGTGGGGTTTGTCCCGTCGTTATCGTCGGTCTTGCGTCCTTGAGAAGCGGCCACCGTAACGGAACGATTGGCCATCGATGATCGTGCCTTGTCGACGCCGCCGACGATCGCGAGTTTCACCGCCCACGCCACACGCTCCGTGGCCCAGTCGCTGTCGTGCAGTCTGTCGTTATCCGTCGGGTCGACCATCCGGTCGAACGAGACCTGCTCGACCTGATACAAGCCCTTCATGAACGCGAAGCGGCGGAACACATTGACGCCGGCGTCCCGCGCCAATTCGCTGATCACCTCGACCATCGCGATCGCCTTGTCCTTCTTGGCCGGCGTCAGCACGGCCGGCACATATTGGAGGTCCATCAGGATGACGTCGGCCTGCGTTTCGTCGCGCAGCTTGACGAGTCCATCGCGGATGGCCGTGGTGGTTTTGTCGAAGGACGGAGGTGGAGGCTTGTGGTCCGGGCTTTGCCAGACTGCATTCGTTCCGACCTGCCAGATCACCAGATCGGGCCTCTCGGCGATGACGTCGGTATCGAACCGCTGAAGCTCGATCGGCGCTTCCTGGCCGCCGATCCCCTTGTTGACCATGGTGATCCCGGCGTTCTGATATTCGGCGCGAAGGAAACACACCAGCCGCTCCGGATAGGCCTTGATGTTGCCTTCGCCCGCCGTCGTCGACGAGCCGATCGCGACGATCTTGGCCTGTCCTCTGGTGAGGCTCTGCGCAAAGTGGACCAGGCCGTGCTCGAAGGGAATCGGCACCACCGGGATCTGTGAGGGATCGCTGTCCATGGGTCACCAGTCTGTTGCAGCCGAGACAACGTGAGGTGGAAAAAGAATAGCGCGCCACGGCAAGATTGCCTAGTGGAGCGGATTTGACGTTCGCTACCCCGCTTGCGGCGAATTCGTAAGCGAACGTCAAAATCCAAAGCTCCGCTAGAATCAATATTTTGCTAGTGGTCCTCTAATTCCAACATTCGCAAAGGTGACCGCTGCAACGGGACGCGAATGTTGGAATTGGACCACTAGCCTGCGGGCGCGGATGACGACCTGCGCCGCTGCGATGAGACCTTGCTACGGGCTTGTCTTTGCCAAATCTCACGAATCCGAAATTGGCTGGCGGCTTTCCTTGTCGAGTATGAGATTGACCGTGTGTGTTGCAATGCTCCGAAGCTCTTTCTCGTCACCGAAGGCGCGTTCAAGCACGGCCAGCCCGCGCGTAACGGTGACAATGTGCAATGCGGCGATCCCGGGGTCTCCGCTGAACTCGCCTCGCTCGACGCCCACGGACAAAGCTTCCTGAACCAGACCGGTGATGCGAGCCACCAGATCCGCGAAGGCCTGGCGCGCGTTCTCGTCCAGCCCTTCACCTTCGACCGAGCCGAGCTCCATCAGTCCCCGCGTGGTAGGACATCCGCGGGGCGGCGAGCCGGAACGGAAGTTCTTGATTGTCACATCGAAAAACGTCGTGAGGCGCTTTCGCAACGTCCCCGAGCCGAGCACCTTTTGAAGAGAGCCCAGATATTCGCTGGCATAGCGCTCGTAGGCGCAGAGAAACAGCGCTTCCTTGCTGCCGAAGGCATTGTAGAGACTGCCGCGCTGGACGCCCGCGTCACGCGCGATGTCCGAGAGCGACGTTCCACGCACCCCTTTGCGCCAGAATTGATCGAACGCGATGCGCAATACGTCCTCGTGGTCAAACTCGCGCGGCCTCACGTTTCCTTCCTCCGTACTCCAGGCTCAATCCGTCTCCTGACGTCGCCAAATAATATTTGACACGGTGTCAAGAATGTGTGTTTGACACCGTGTCAAAAGCAATTGGGGTTGATAGCCCATTTCGTCAAGGAGGCGAACCGCCAGTGCGGGAGCGCCTCACCGGTCACGACAGAATGCAAAAGGGACTCGCGATGCCTCTCATTCACATTTCACTGCGTGCCGGAAAGCCGGAAGCCTACCGCCAGGCGATCTTCGATGGCCTTTACCGCGCGATGCGCGAAACGCTGAACGTGCCCGACGGCGACCAGTTCATGACCATCGGCGAGCATGACGCCGCGAACTTCCGTTACGGTGATGGCTACGGCGTCGCCCGAAGCGCCGATGTCGTGTACATCCAGATCACCGTGTTCAACACACGCACCGCCGAGCAAAAGAAAGCGCTGTTCCGGCGCATCGCGGAACTGCTCGGCCAAAACCCCGGCATCCGGCCGGCGGACGTGTTCGTGAACGTTCTCGACGCAGCGAAAGAGAATTGGTCCGTCGGCCACGGCCTCGCGCAATTCGCCTGAGGAGAAGACACTATTCAGGATCGGAAAGGCGGCTGCCGGAATCGCGCAGGGGTTAGTATCCCACCGCCAGTCCGGTGCCGCCACGCGGATCGTTCGCGCCGTAGAAGTTGTTTCGACCGACCGCTGTTCCCCCAAGCCTGGGCGCACCGACAATGATAGCCGCGACGTGATTTGTCGGCTCCGAATTCTCGAACCGATGCCCCATGCTCTCCAGCACTTTGCGGGTGTCAGGCGAAACAGCGTAGCGCTCCATATTTGTCGCATCCGGCAGCCACTGTTGATGGATGCGGGGGGCATCGACGGCTTCCTGTATGTTCATCTGGAAATCGACGATGTTCAGGATGGTTTGCAGAACAGTCGTGATGATCCGACCTCCGCCCGGCGTGCCGAGAATGAGGACAGGCTTGCCGTCCCTCGTGATGATCGTTGGCGTCATCGAACTTCGGGGTGCCTTGCCCGGCGCGACGGCGTTCGCGTCTGCCTGCACGACCCCGTAAGTGTTGGCGGCTCCTGGGTTTGGCGTGAAATCGTCCATCTCGTCGTTCATCAACACGCCTGTACCCGATGCAACGACCTTCGCTCCGAACCAGTCATTGAGCGTATACGTCATCGAAACCGCATTGCCGGCATCGTCGATGATCGAGAAGTGCGTCGTATTGCTGCCTTCGTGAGGCGCAACACCCTGCCTGATGTCGCGGGAGACCCCGGCCTGATCCGGCCTTATCACATCTCGGATTTTTGCAGCGTAGCTCTTGTCGGTCAGTTCCCGGATCGGATTGCGGACAAAATCCGGGTCACCAACAAGACTGTTTCTATCGGCATAGGCGTGACGCATCGCCTCGATTTCGTAATGCAGCGCCTGCGCTGATCCCCAACCGAACTCCCGGAGTGGATATCCTTCCAAAATGTTCAGCATCTCACACAGGGCAACACCGCCCGAACTGGGCGGAGGTGCCGAGATCACGTGATAGCCGCGGTAATCGCATTCGACGGGCGGGAACTCACGAGTCTTGTAGCGCGCCAGATCTTCCTGATCGATGATTCCTCCGCCGGCCCGACTCGCTTCGACAATGGCCGCTGCCGTCTTGCCCCCATAGAAGCCGTCAACGCCCTGCTCTCCGATCAAACGCAGCGTACCTGCAAGGTCAGGCTGCACCAGCCTTTGGCCAGCCACAAACGGCTGTCCCTTGTTGAGAAAAATTTCGGTGGTGGCCGGAAATCTTCTGAGATCCTCGGTCGCAGAAGCGAGCATGTCGACGTCGCCTTGCTCCAGCGTAAATCCATCCTCGGCCAGTCTGATCGCCGGCTCGATCAGCTCGGCCAGCGTCATCGTCCCGTACTTCTTCCGCGCATACTCCAAACCCGACACCGTACCGGGGACGCCGACTGCCAGCCAGCCGGTCGTCGTGATGCCCTTGATGACGTGTCCGTCCTTGTCCAGGTACATGTCCCGGCTCGCCGCGCGGGGAGCCTTCTCGCGAAAATCGAGGAACGTCTTTCGTCCATCGGCAAACCAGATCGTCATGAAGCCGCCACCGCCCAGATTGCCTGCGGCCGGATAGACCACTGCCAGCGCGTACCCCACCGCGACAGCGGCATCGATCGCACTGCCGCCGCGCTTGAGAATGTCTACACCAACCTGTGTCGCAAGGTGCTGTGCACTGACCACCATGCCCTTTTCAGCGGCCACGGGTGTCGCCGAGGCAGCGTTGGCGGCTGGAACAGCGACCAGTGACCAGACGCAGGCAATCAGGATGCAGGTTCCCGTCAATGTTCCAAAGATGGAGCCAAATCGACCTGAGCGAATGTTCAATTCGCCGCTTGAAGCCGGCAAAGGCATAAGGTCTTCTCTCCCTTTCACTGTCGCCCGGCGGCCCGATAGGCTGCTAAAGTCTGATGCGGGTATTCAAGTGCGTTCCGGCTCCAGCACTTCAAGGATATCTTTTCCAGGTCGAAAAGGCTCTCTTGTGGGCTCGACGGGCGGCAAAATTGGATTCAAGTTCGCTGACTTGTCCTTTCTGATTCGGTATCGTGCAGTGCGGCCCGCAGGGGCCGAATCCAGGTTCCAAGTACCTTAGCAAGGTTATGTGCAAATGCTTCCTGGGCGCCGCTTTGCCGCCGCTGCCGCCACAGTCTTGCTGATCACAGGTGGATCTTTCCTCCTGCTTTTCGCAACGGCGCAATCCCCGGCCGCAGCGGCATCCGACAGTTGCGCGAACCCGGCCGAAATTACCGTCCTGCCGTCGCCGCTGGCGCCCTGGACCGGCGTGCCGCTGCGCGTCATGGTCGTGGCCGAGAAGCCGGTCGAGGGCGTGCTGTCGCTGATCGCGCCCGATGGAAAGGTCGCAGTCAGATCGTCCGACCGCCACGAAGGGCCGCCTTATTCCTGGTTCGCCGAGGTCGCAGCTCCTGCCGCCGGAACCTGGCACGCGACGCTGGCGCGCGACCCTGGGTCGGCGGACTGCAGCCCGGTCACCCGCGACATCGCCGTTAGCGCGCGCAAGCCGGAGCCCTCGCGCATCCCGCCGGGAAGCATCTGGCAGCTGCGCAATAGCTGGAACAGCACGAACGAAGCGCTGTTCTCGGCATGGATCGCGAAGCTGTTCGACGCACCGCCCGATCAGAATCTGGACTGGAAGGTCTGGTACGAAGTGCTGCGCGATCAATCTCGCAATTTTCTGTACAACTATCTGGGACGCAACGAAGACATCACGCAAACGGGCTCTCGCCCCGACTGCGCCGACTTCGTCTATTTCCTGCGCGCTTACTTTGCCTTCAAGATGGGGCTGCCATTCGGCTATTCGAATTGCTCGCGCGGTTTCGGTGGCAAGCCGCCGAAGTGCTACCAGTGGTTCGACGTCACGCATCCCGATGTCACGCGTCCGCCTCCGCCGCCGTCCGAACAGGACGTCGCGCAGGCGGCCCCTGCCGCTCCGCCCGAGCCGACTCCGAGCGTGCTGGGGTTGTTTGGTCGATCGCAGCCGCCCGTCGAGCAACCCGCAGCTCCGCCTGCGAAGGCGCCTCCGCCCAAGCCGAAGCCGCCGACGAATTTCAGCGAATATCTGCGCGACGTTGGCGATGTCGTCCAGACCGGAGCTGTGCGCGCGGGCGACGACAACGCCGATTTCTACACCGTGCCGCTGACGCAACAGGCGCTGCGTCCGGGCACGGTATACGCCGACCCCTATGGCCACGTGCTGATGCTGGTGCGTCGCGTGCCGGAAACGAACGGCACGCCGGGCGTCTTCCTGGCCGTCGACGCGGAGCCCGACGGATCGATCACGCGGAAGCGTTTCTGGCGCGGCAATTTCCTTTTCGTGCACGAACCCTCGCTCGGCAGCCCCGGCTTCAAGCATTTCCGCCCGATCATGCGCGAAAAGAATGGTCCGTTGCGGCGGCTCTCCAACGCCGAAATCAACAGCAATCCCCAATACGGCGATTTTTCGTCCGAGCAGTCGCAAATGAATGCCGAGGATTTCTATGATCGCATGGATGACGTCATGTCGCCCGAGCCGCTCGATCCGATGCACGCGATGACCGACGCCATCACGAGCCTGACTGAACAGATCAAGACGCGCGTCACGTCGGTGGAAAACGGACGAAAGTGGCAGGCCAAGGCGACCGGCGACGCGACCATGCCGGATGGCCCTGCGATCTTTGAGACCACCGGCGCCTGGGAGGACTTTTCGACCCCGGCGCGCGATTTTCGTCTGTTGATCGCGATCGATGTGGTGCGGAATTTTCCCGATCGCTTTGTGCGCCGCTCGGATCGGTACGCGATACCATCAGGCAAAAGCGTGGCCGATATGAAGAATGAATTGCAGGGCGTGCTGGATTCGGAACTTGCCTCTCGCAAAATATCCTACACGCGCAGCGACGGCTCGCAGTGGACGCTATCGGTCAAGGATGTGGTCGGTCGGGCAGTGGATTTCGAGATGGCCTACAACCCCAACGACTGCGTGGAGCTCCGCTGGGCGGCGCCCGAGAACAGCGAAGAGGCCTCGACATGCAAGCGTCATGCGCCACAAGCGCAGCGCTCGAAGATGTCGGAATACCGCGCCTGGTTCCGTGGGCGGCACTGGCCGGCGCACACATAGGGTCCGTGCTTGCCGATAGACTCGCGCGGCCGCAACTGGCCGCCACACGTGTGAAGCGGCTTCGCCTCCCACGTCCGAGCGCAGCTGAAGCCGGAAATCGGAATGTGGGCGCATCGCTGCTCTGGAACGCGCGGTCGCGCTCGTCGCCCGCGCCGACGAGATGATTGAATTGATCGGCCCATGTCGGCTACCAGCTTTTTCGCCAGTGCCAAATCTTATTGCGCACGTCTAATTGCGCGCGCCGAAGGTTTGGAGGAACGACGGTGTCTCGGGATTTTGCACGGGCTGGCCCTGTGCCCGGGCGGCCTCGGCTCTGGCGTCTTGTGCGGGCGCGCCCTGCACCCGAGCATTTTGCACCCGCCGGACGACCTTTTTTCGGGGATTTTGCACGCGCATCTCTGCCCGCGCATTATGGACGGGCTGGACGCGTCGACGCTCTTGCATGATCCGCAGATTCATTCGGGCATTCTCCGCAGCCTGCGCCGGGGCATTCTCCGTCTGTGCCCGGGCACCTTGCACAACCCGCGCCGGGGTATCAGGCACAGCCTGTGCCGGGGTATCTTGAACGGGCTGTACGGGCCTGACATCTGCCTGCGGCTCTTTCTCGGCAGCCCAGGCCTGGAATTGCCTGAACAGGGCTTCAGATGATGGCTCACTCTTTTCCGTCTGATCCTGGCCGGCGGGATCAGAGGCGGCAATTTCGTTGCGGGCCGGCGTGTCCCTGGCGGTCGGCGGCAAAGCCTCGGCAGTAGATTGAGTTTTTGGTGTCGACTGATCTGCGGGAGGCTGAAGCCCCAAATTGTCGACCAGCGAAGCCGTAACATTCGCAAAGAGATTCACTGGATTTCCCCCCCACAGAACCGCAATGCCAATCGCCGTCGCGATTGCAATCAAAATACTCGCCTTCAAGGCGCGCCACGGGGCAAAGGCTCCGTCACGGGCTATTCCGATGCCCTGCTGCTCAGGTTGATCAGCGAGAAAGACCGGCAGAGGATGGTTCGGATGAAAGCCGTCTTGCGTCGGCATTAGGTGATGCCTCCTCTTGATGCTCTCGTCGACCAGTACCCTGTTATCGAGGTCCAAATAGCGGAGGAATCTTGATTTCACTTGGGCCGGGGAACCCTGCAATTGGCCTTTCGGTACCTTCAACGCAGCTTCGCTGCGCTCGCAATGACGCAGACGTAGGGGCAAAGCGAGCCACGTCGGCGATGGTTCAACAGGCGCAGGCGTCCGACCATTTCGAGTACCGCTGGTGGTGGGCACGGCGCAAGTGCGCCTTTGCCCCCCTACAAAAGCTTCGGCGCTTCAACCGCTATCGCATTGCCAACCGCAATCGTGCCGCCCTCGACCACCTCGGCGTAGATGCCGCATTCATTGTGGCCGAGCCGGCGCATCAGCGTGTTCGGGATTTCCATGTCGCGCACGGCAAGGTCCGGATCGACATTGACGGCCGCGCAGCGGGTGATGCGCTTGACCACCTTGAGCCGCGCGTCGCCAACCGCGAGCGTCTCGCCGAGCAGGCTTGCCTCGTGCCAGGCCGGCCAGCCCTGGACATAGACGTTGGCGCGGAAGCGCAGGGGATGGACGGGGAAGCCGACCATGTTCTCGATCGCGGCGAGGCTGGCGAGATTGATGATGGAGACGACCTTCTTCGCCACGTCGGAGAAGCTGTGGCCGGGGCTCACCAGCACCTTGGGCGGTCCCTTGATTTTGGCGGTATGGCGATCGGCAAAGAACCGCTCGATCGCGGCCCGGCCCTCGGCGGTTTCCAGATTACCCTCCACCGCCACCGCACCATTCTCGCGGAGCGTCAAGAGATTCGTCTCTTCGTCGAAATATGCCTGCAGGGCCGCCAGCCATTCGTCCCGCTGCAGCATCAGGAAGCAGATTTTCGGCAACCAGGCCGGGGCGGCCTCATCGAAGCCGCTCGGTCCGTTTTCGATGGCGTAGCGACGGTCGGCCGGCAGCGTCTGGCCGGGGCTCAGGGCCACGTTTTTCAGGGGTTCCGGGGTGAGGCCCTTGACCGGGTAGCGATAGAGGCCGGTGATCTCGGCGGGCTGGCTCAGCGTCATGACGTTTCTTAAGACATTCCAAACCCCTTTGCCACCGCGCACGAATTTGTGAGCGCGCCTCTTCCGGAACCGGAAAGCCGTGCCCACATTTGCCGCAAGCCTGAAAAATGATGGCGACGACCGGCAGCTGGTTGAGGAATGTCAACGCGGCCGTCGGAAACCCAATGAAGATGCCGCATCAGTGCCTTAGGGGCTGAGCGGCAGGCTGAGGGAATGACATGAATATTGAAAAATACACCGAGCGGTCGCGCGGCTTCATCCAGTCTGCGCAGTCGCTGGCGATGCGCGAGGGCCACCAGCAGTTTTCGCCGTTGCACCTTCTGAAAGTACTGCTGGACGACAGCGAAGGCCTCGCCGGAGGTCTGATCGACCGCGCCGGCGGTAATTCCCGCGCTATCCTCAAGGCCACCGAGGAAGCGCTCGACAAGCTACCCAAAGTGTCGGGAAGCGGCGCCGGGCAGGTCTATCTTGCACCGGAACTTGCGCGCGCCTTCGATGCTGCGGAAAAGGCCGCCGAGAAGGCCGGCGACAGCTTTGTCACCGTCGAGCGGCTCTTGCTCGGGCTGGCGATGGAGAAGAACAGCGAAGCCGGCAAGATCCTGAGCAAGGGCGGCGCCACCCCGCAGAATTTGAACGCGGCAATCGAGACGCTGCGCAAGGGCCGCACGGCGGATTCCGCCACGGCCGAGAACGCCTATGACGCGCTGAAGAAATATGCCCGCGACCTGACCCAGGCCGCGCGCGACGGTAAGCTCGATCCCGTCATCGGCCGCGACGAGGAAATCCGCCGCACCATCCAGGTGCTGTCCCGCCGCACCAAGAACAATCCCGTGCTGATCGGCGAGCCCGGCGTCGGCAAGACCGCCATCGTCGAGGGTCTGGCGCTGCGCATCGTCAATGGCGACGTGCCGGAGAGCCTGAAAGACAAGAAGCTGCTCTCGCTCGACCTCGGTTCCCTGATCGCCGGCGCGAAATACCGCGGCGAGTTCGAGGAGCGGCTGAAATCCGTGCTGCAGGAAGTGACCTCAGCCGAAGGCAACATCATCCTGTTCATCGACGAGATGCATACGCTGATCGGCGCCGGCAAGGCCGACGGCGCGATGGATGCGTCGAACCTGCTCAAGCCAGCGCTGGCGCGGGGCGAGCTGCATTGCATCGGCGCGACCACGCTCGATGAATACCAGAAGCATGTCGAAAAGGATGCGGCGCTGGCGCGGCGCTTCCAGCCGGTCTATGTCAACGAGCCCACGGTCGAGGACACCATCTCAATCCTGCGCGGCCTGAAGGACAAGTACGAGCAGCACCACGGCGTGCGCATCACCGATTCCGCGCTTGTTGCGGCGGCGACGCTGTCGAACCGCTACATCACCGACCGATTCCTGCCCGACAAGGCCATCGACCTGATGGACGAGGCCGCCGCGCGGCTGAAGATGCAGGTCGATTCCAAGCCGGAAGAGCTGGATACGCTTGACCGCGAGATCATCCGGCTCAAGATCGAGCAGGAAGCGCTGAAGAAGGAAAGCGACGCAGGCTCCAAGAGCCGGCTCAAGACGTTGGAGAAGGAACTCGCCGAGCTCGAAGAGAAATCGACGGCGCTGACGGCGCGCTGGAGCGCGGAGAAGAACAAGCTCTCCAATGCGCAGAAGCTGAAGGCCGAACTCGACGCCTTGCGCGTCGAATTGGCCAACGCGCAGCGCCGCGGCGAATTCCAGAAGGCAGGCGAGTTGGCCTACGGCAAGATTCCGGCGCTTGAGAAGCAGCTCGCCGATATCGAGGCCAAGGAGAATGCCGGCCACATGATGGAGGAGGCGGTCACCGCCAACCACATCGCACAGGTGGTGTCGCGCTGGACCGGCGTTCCCGTCGACAAGATGCTCGAGGGCGAAAAGGACAAGCTCCTGAAAATGGAGGACAGCCTCGGCAAGCGCGTCGTCGGCCAGGCCGAAGCCGTGCGGGCGGTCGCGACCGCCGTGCGACGCTCGCGAGCCGGGCTGCAGGATCCGAACCGGCCGATGGGCTCGTTCATGTTCTTGGGGCCAACCGGCGTCGGCAAGACCGAGCTGACCAAGGCGCTTGCGGAATATCTCTTCAACGACGAGACCGCGATGGTCCGCCTCGACATGAGCGAATACATGGAGAAGCATTCGGTGTCGCGGCTGATCGGCGCGCCTCCGGGCTATGTCGGCTATGACGAGGGCGGCGCGCTCACCGAAGCGGTGCGGCGGCGTCCCTACCAGGTCGTACTGTTCGACGAGATCGAGAAGGCGCATCCCGATGTCTTCAACGTGCTGTTGCAGGTGCTCGACGACGGCCGGCTGACCGATGGCCAGGGCCGCACCGTCGATTTCCGCAACACGCTGATCATCATGACCTCGAACCTCGGTTCGGAGTTCCTGGTGAACCAGCCGGAAGGCGAGGATACGTCAGCCGTGCGCGAGCAGGTGATGGCGATGGTGCGGGCGCATTTCAGGCCGGAGTTCCTGAACCGCGTCGACGAGATCATCCTGTTCCACCGCCTGCAGAAGAGCGAGATGGGCCGGATCGTCGAGATCCAGTTCGCCCGCCTGCAGAAGCTGCTGGAGGAGCGCAAGATCACGCTGAGCCTCGATGCCACCGCGCGCGACTGGCTCGCCGCCAAGGGCTGGGACCCCGCCTATGGCGCGCGTCCGCTCAAGCGCGTGATCCAGCGCAGCCTGCAGGACCCGCTCGCCGAGATGATTCTGGCGGGCGAGGTGAAGGACGGCGATCGCGTTGCGATCTCGAGCAAGGGCAATGTGCTGACCTTCAACGGCAAGGCGCCGACGACGGCGGAGATCGCGCAATTCGAGGCGCCGCTTCCGAAGCGCAAGCTGAACTGACACGAGCGCTGCGACCCCGCTGGATACCGGCAGGGTCGCAGTACATTAACGACCGGCAGTGAGCCGCGGCGGAGTGTGGGACGAGAGCCAGATTTCGATCGCCGCGAGGATCGCGACCAGCAGGCCGACGATGACATGCACCACCATGGCCTTGGTGGTTGCCTGGAAGCCCAGTACCCAGGGCGAAACCAGGGTCCACAGTCCGACGATCAGATTCAGCCATTCTTCCCAAACTGCGAAGGCAGCAAGCGCCGCGACCGCAAGCGCCACAATTGCAACACCTGTGATGTTGGCGTTCTCGGAGGCTCTCGTGCCGCCAAATCCGAAGATCCAGGGTGAAAAGAACAGAAACGCGCCGAGGATCAGGTTGGCGACGTCACAGAGCCGAGCATTTGTCCAATTCTCCATGACACCCTCCATCGAAGGGCCCCACAATGATCACGTAGGGACGTTTTGTCCGGTTCCGAAGTGGTCGCGCCAAAAAAATTTAATGAAACCTGCGGCAGAGCTGCATCTGCAGCCAACTTCGTTCCACGACTGGCGGGCCGGCGATTTCGTGGTCTGGGGCGCACGGCTTCATGGCTCTCACGCCGCCATCGACGTCCTGCTGCCGCTCATCGCCGTTTCGTTCGGCCTGACGGCAATCGGAGTGGTTTTCGTGATCGTGCGAGCGTTATCGGGCTGGATCAGCGGTTGGTGATCTGCAGCGGGCCGCCGGAGGCGTCCGAGATGCGGGCGCCGTTGCGGCCGCTCATCATCGCATCGAGCCGGTCGCGCTCCTTCTCGAAGCCCGTCATGATCGTGCCTTCCAGCGCGCGGCCGCGCGGCAGCTTGACGCGCATCGGGTCGACGAAGCGGCCGTTGACCAGGATTTCGTAGTGGACGTGCGGACCGGTGGACAGCCCGGTCGAGCCGACGAAGCCGATCACCTGGCCCTGGCGGACGCGCTTGCCGACTTCCATGCCCTTGGCGAAGGCCGACATGTGGCCGTAGGCGGTCTCGTAGCCGTTGTTGTGCTTGATGCGGATGTATTTGCCGTAGCCGCCCTCGAGGCCGACCTTCTCCAGCACGCCATTGCCGGACGCGAAGATCGGCGTGCCGTAGGCGGTGGCCCAGTCGACGCCGGTGTGCATCTTCACATAGCCGAGGATGGGATGGCGGCGGCCGCCGAAGCCGGAGCGCATCACCGCATTGTTGACGGGCTTGCGCACGAGGAACTTCTTCGCGCTCTTGCCGGTCTCGTCATAAAAGTCGACCACGGCGTCGTCGGGGGTCTGGAAGCGGTAGTATTTCTTGGTCTCGCCGCCGACCGTGAGCGCGGCGTACAACACCTCGTTTTTTTCGGTGACGTTGGCGCCTTCGTCCTCGCCGGCATAGAACACGTCGAAGGAGTCGCCCGGCTGCACCTTGCGCTGGAAGTCGACGTCGTAGGAGTAGATGCGGATCATGTCGTCGATGACCGGCATCGGCACCTTGTTGCGCAGCGCGGTCTCGTAGATGCTCTGGTAGAGACGGACGCCGGAGCCGTCATCATCGTCTTCGTCGTCGGTGCTCTTGTTGTCGGCGGTGTCGGTGACGGTGTTGATGGAGGAGACGTCGACGGCGACATATTTGCCGAGATCGGAAAGGGCGGCGACAGCCTCGACCATGGCGTCATTGGCGACAATCACCCGATAGGGCTGCAGCCTGGCTCCGGGGGCGGGGCCGGAGGGCGCCATCAGGATGCGGAGTTTCTCGCCTTCCTTCAGGCCGCCGTCGCGGCCGCGACCGCCAAGGGTGGCCGCGATCGCCTTGCATTCGTCGGGGGTCGCGCCCTGATCCCTGAGGATCGAGCTGACGGTGTCGCCTTTCTTGACGACATGGATGCGCTCGCCGGTCGGGTTGCCGCCGGTAGCCTGTTCCTTGGTCTTCGGCAGCAGCGTGACGTTTTCCGGCACGATCCGCGTCTCGAAGCCGGCATAGGGGTCTTGCGGCGGGCCTTCGGTGGCATAGGCCATCTTGATGTCGGATTGCGTGGTGGCGCCGGTGGCGTCCGCCGCGGCATTGGCCAGCGCATAGCGCACGCCGCCGCCATTGCCGCGCCAGTTCGCGGCGTCCTTCACCCGCATCAGGATTTCGTCGAGCGCGACCACAGCGGAAACCTTCGCCTTCGGCAGCACCGTGCCGAGATCCTTGGTGACGAAGGAGACTTCGGCATCGGGTTCGGCGGCATCCGCATTGGCGTCGGCATCATCGGAACTGGACGGCGCGGCCGAGCCGACATCGGTCAGCATGCGCTGCGCGTTGAACGGCGGAATCTTTGCCGACAAGTCGCTCGTGGTCATCGAGAGATTGCCGGAGATACGCATGAACGGCCGCACCCGCATCACGTCGCGGTTGCCGACCCGGGTGACGGTGGAAACGCGCACGACGTTGCGCGCGGCGGTGGCTTCGGCCGGAGGCGGCAGGCGGTCGCTCTTGTGCAGGCTGACGACGCGGTCATTGGCGCCGAAGGCGCCGCGCAGCGCGCTCTCGACCCGCTCCGGCACCCGGGCAAACGTCATTTCGCCGTCCAGGGAAGCAAAAACGGCGCCGCCGATGAGAGCTGCGCCGCACAGTCCGGTCAGGATGGTGCCGCTGAACCACTGCACGGAGACGCGGCGGCGGTCGATCACCGCGGCCTCGGAACCGTCGACCGAAAGCGGAGGTTCATGGCCGAGATCGATCATGCCGACCTCGCGTCCGTAACCGCCCCCGCGTGACGTTCTTTGGTTCAACCCAGGGTCCCCCCAACTACCAGCAAAACCACACGAAGAGACCCCAACGCTCGTTCCAGACCCTTTTACCCGTTATCAACAGGTCTCGGGAACACAGCGGTGCATTCCAGTCCGACAATCAAAGCCCGACGATGAGGCCGGAATCGCGAACGACAATGCGGTCAGGATCTCTCGATGTTGCTCGGCCATCGGGAAAAGGCGACGGGTTCATCACGGATCGCCGATCCCCAACTCGATGAATGCCGGCAGCCCCCACTGGCATCCGACGATTCATTGCTTATCTACACGCCAGAACGTCGCAGGATTGTGGCTCAAGTACGGCGCGAAGTCCCCAAAAATCGAGGCTTCTTTGCGTCGCAAAAATAAGATCCACGATGCGACGATTTGTTGACATTGACCGTTGACAAGAAAGATTGGGCGGGCCTATAACCCAGCCACTGAGCGCGGCGCTGTTTTGGCCCTTGGCCAAGACGAGTTTTCGTGCCCGTCAAGCTCCTCATTTTGATGAGTGAAAAACAGCCGATCTTCATCGGTTGTCATTCGTCGTCGAATGAGGGGGTGACAAAGCTCCCTTTTATGGGAGAGGGGTTTTGGCCCCGGGCTGTTTGACAAGTGAAGATGAAGAAAGAGAAACGTGGACGGCGGAGTCCTTGCGAGTCTCTGGACACGAAAACCCTAGGTTTTCGTGAATAGAGGCTGGACGAAAGACTTCGGCGGCACACGTTTTGAATAAGGAAACACCATGATCGGAAGCGATGTGAATCGCGTTCGGTCAATATGGTGGGACCTCGTCAAACGTTGTGATCAGCCGGCTCAAAGTTTCAAGTCCAACTTGAGAGTTTGATCCTGGCTCAGAGCGAACGCTGGCGGCAGGCTTAACACATGCAAGTCGAGCGGGCGTAGCAATACGTCAGCGGCAGACGGGTGAGTAACGCGTGGGAAC
>Ga0210403_10002023_pt1 | contig 18679 bp, 13 predicted proteins | sample IncBWC19MmetaG_FD_150863 | JGI IMG/M metagenome (GOLD analysis project Ga0210403, IMG submission 150863) | Forest soil microbial communities from Barre Woods Harvard Forest LTER site, Petersham, Massachusetts, United States - Inc-BW-C-19-M | ecosystem: Environmental > Terrestrial > Soil >... | reverse complement strand
CCGTTATCTTTTCCACATTCAGGTGCAGCAGAACGAACAGCCTCCGCAAGGCGGGCCCGGCGCGCCAAATCAGCCGCCTCCGCAGCCGCCTCGCCAACGTGCCGGAGCTGCCGTCGCCAGTGCCGCCGCCCGCGCCAGCGAAGTCCCTACTCCGCAGCGCCTGCCCGACTTCGCCCGCGCCATGGAGCGCAAACAAGAACGCCAGCAAAAAGAACTGCAATACCAAACCGGCCCCGCCCAAGCCGAAGCCCCCAAGCCCGTCCGCGCCGGCGCAAAAGTCGGCCGCAACGACGCCTGCCCCTGCGGCTCCGGCAAAAAATATAAAAAATGCCACGGCGCCAGCGCATGACATCGTCAAGCCATTGTAGGGGCGGGGCTTGCCCAGCCCGTCGCTCCCAAGGAGTGGCACAGACTTCAGTCTGTGCAAGCCTCAACATTGCCGCGCCTGATCCGTTCGTTCTCACAAATGTAAAGCACCGCATTTCGCATTTCGAATTTCGAATTTCGTTTTTCGATTCTCGCCTCATCGCAGAGAAAGACTAACCATGCCCCCAGCACCGATGCCCCAACCCCAACCCGAACGCCACCCCATCCCCGGCGTAAAAAATCTAGTCGCCATCGCCAGCGGCAAAGGCGGCGTCGGCAAAACCACGATCGCCGTCAACCTCGCCCTCGCCCTCGTCCAGCTTGGCCATAAAGTCGGCCTCATGGACGCCGACGTCTACGGCCCCAACGTCCCCATCATGCTCGGCACCCTCCAAGAGCCCCAAGCCACCGCTGAAAAACGCATCATCCCCGTCCAAGTTGCCGGCATGAAAATGATCTCCATGGGCCTGCTCAACCCCGGCGATAAGCCGATGGTCTGGCGCGGCCCCATGCTCCATAGCGTCATCACGCAATTTCTCCGCAGCGTCGAGTGGGGCGAACTCGATTACCTCATCATTGACCTTCCGCCTGGCACCGGCGACGTCCAGCTCACACTCATCCAGACGGTAGCCGTGACGGGCGCAGTCGTCGTCACCACGCCTTCAATGGTCGCCCTCGCCGACGTCCGCAAAGCCATCGAAATGTTCCGCCAGGTCAACGTGGAAGTCCTCGGCGTCGTCGAAAACATGAGCAGCTTCAAGTGCCCGCACTGTGACAAGCCCATCGACATCTTCGGCCACGGTGAAGGCGCCAAAACCGCCATCGCTTACGGCGTCCCCGTCCTCGGCGAAATCGAAATCGACCCCCGCATCCGCATTGGCGGCGACACCGGCAAACCCGTAGCCGGCCAAGGCGAATCCGCCCCCGCCACCCAAAGCCTCTACGCCCTTGCCCGCGCCGTCACCGCCCGCATCGCCGAAGTTTCCTCCACTTCCCAGGGCCCAAGCGTCTCCATCGACTAAGTCGGAACAGCTGGTGGCGGGTGCGTGTTATGATTCGATCCAGCGGTGAGAGTTCACTTGATCAACGGTTGAGATTGCGTTTCGCGTATGACCGCGCCAAGTGAGCTTAAGTGCTTTATATGCAACACTTACGAACGAGCCTATTAAGTGCTGCATCTAAAGGACTTATAGAAAAGCTAACTCGTTTAGATGCAACACTTACAAGAAACAGGGGGTGGGTAATCGACAATGTCTAACCAAAATCCCAGCGCCAACCCCGCGTGCGGCTCGCTGGAGCTGACCCGCCAGCCCGACATTCGCCCCTATCGCGGCAAGCACCCCCAAATCGCCGCCTCCGCCTACATTGACCCCGCTGCCGTCATCATCGGCGATGTCGTCATCGGCGAAGACTCCAGCGTCTGGCCCTGCACCGTGATTCGCGGCGACGTCCACCACATCCGCATCGGCGCCCGCACCAACATTCAGGACGGCTGCGTCCTCCACGTTATGCGCGACGAATGGCCGCTGACCCTCGGCGACGACGTCACCATCGGCCACTCCGTCACGCTGCACGGCTGCACCATCGAGTCCCGCTGCCTCATCGGCATGGGTGCCATCATCTTGAACGGTGCGCACATCGGCACGGGCAGTATCATCGCCGCCGGCGCGTTAATCCCCGAGCGCACCATGATTCCCTCGGGCAGCCTGGTCATGGGCCAGCCCGGCAAAGTAAAACGCACCTTGACGGAAGCAGACCAAGCTGGAATCACCGACTATGCGAAACGCTACGTCGAATACAAAAATATTTACAAAGAAGAAGTGGCGAGTGGCGAGTGATGAGTGGCGAGAATATTCCGGAGAGCGCGAAGGCAAAACACTATAAGGAGCTGCTCGTATGGCAGCGTTCCATGACTTTGGCAAAGGTCGCTCACCAATTGGTGGACCGTTTTCCCCCAGACGACAAATTTGGGTTAACGTCCATGATTCGTAGGAGCGCCGTCTTAGTTCCATCGAGTATTGCCAAAGGCCAAGCGCGGCACGAGACGAGGGACTTCCTAGCGCAATTGTCCTATGCCGACGGTTATCTGGCCGAGCTCGAAACACAATTGCTGCTGAGCGTAGATCTGGGTTTTTGCAAAGGAGCCGATGTTGAAGCCTTGTTAAAGGAAATCGACGAGCTGCAACGAATGCTAAGCGCAATCGTACGAAAACTTGGCTCCAACTCGCCACTAGCCACTAGCCACTCGCCACTTCCCCCTGATAAAAAAAAGGATTCTCTCTAGACTCCATCCATGTCCAGCAAAGCCAAATTCCAAGCCATCCGCGGCACCCGCGACCTGCTGCCCCCAGACACCGCGCTCTGGAACCGGGTCGAGCAGACCGCCCACGAAGTCTTCACCACCTACGGCTACGGCGAAATTCGCCCGCCCATCTTCGAGCCAACCGATCTCTTTGCCCGCGCCGTCGGCGGTGACACCGACATCGTCTCGAAAGAGATGTACACGTTTCAGAATCCTACGGGATTAGCTCCAATGTTTCGTGAGAAAGAGATGGTTGGCACACTAGCGGAAATGTCGCCAGAAAGCGAAATGATTAGCCTTCGTCCTGAAGCGACGGCATCCGTGTGCCGGGCTTATATTGAGCACAACATGCAGCAGATGCCGCAGCCGGTGAAGCTGTATTACATGGGGCCGATGTTTCGGCGGGAGCGGCCGCAAAAGGGGCGTTACCGGCAGTTCTATCAGATTGGCGCGGAGATTCTTGGCGGGCCGGATGCTCCTGCGATTGATGCGGAGCTGATTGAAATGTTGATGACGTTCTTCGACAAATGCGGCCTCCAAGGCACGGAACTCAGCATCAATTCGATTGGCCACGCTGCCGACAACTGCCGCCGCGGCTACGTTGCGAAGCTGCGCGAAGAGCTCCTCAAAGTGAAAGACAAACTCGGCGCGGACTCGCAGCGGCGTATCGAGACGAATCCGCTGCGTGTGCTCGACTCGAAACTTGAGCACGAGCAACCTATCATCGCTGCGCTACCGCATATCGCAGATCATCTTTGCGATGAATGCAAAGCGCACTATGCCGCCGTGAAACGCGAGCTTGAGGCGCGTGGCGTCACTTACCGCGAAAACTGGCGACTCGTCCGCGGGCTCGACTACTACATGCGTACTACGTTTGAAATTACCGCGAAGGGCCTCGGCTCGCAAAACGCGGTCTGCGGAGGCGGCCGCTACGACGGCCTCGTCGAACTGCTCGGCGGCCCACCCACGAAAGGCATTGGCTTCGCTATTGGCGAAGACCGCTTGATCTTGTCGTTGCAAGAAGGCGGCAGAGCGCCCGCTGCGCAAGGCCGCGACGTGTACATCGCCTGGATGGGCGAGCATGCTTACGCTACCGCGATTCGCGCTGCCAAGACGTTGCGCAGCGCTGGCTTCCGTGTCGAGTTGCCCGCCAGCGAACTGAAATTCGGTAAGGCGCTTGAGCGCGCCAGCAAGCTGGGCTCGCGCTTCGCGCTCATTCTGGGCGATAACGAAATCCAGAGCGGCGAGTGGACACTCAAAAACCTGGCAACCAGCGAGCAACAGAAACTCTCCGAACAAGCTCTGCTAGAATATCTGCACACTGCTTCGGGCTCATAAGGTGGGACAGACATTCTTGTCTGTCTCCTTCTGAAGTGGTGGCACAAAGGCTGACAGGCAGGAATGCCTGTCCCACGTGGCACAGGCTTCAGCCTGTGCTAGCCGAATGATTTTGGCAGTTTGGAATAGTCAGAACACAGACTGAAGTCTGTGCCACCGGAGAAGACCTTGCTGGATTTTCTAGGAAATTTGCAACGGACACATTACTGCGGGGCGCTGCGCGCTTCGGACGAAGGGCGCGACGCCATTGTGATGGGCTGGGTCTCGGGACGACGCGACCTGGGCAACTTGCTGTTTCTTGATATTCGCGACCGTACGGGGATCGTGCAGGTGGTCTTTAACAAGGAGTCGCAGCCTGCGGCGCACGCGAAGGCGGAGCAGGCGCGCGGCGAATTTGTGGTTGCGGTCGAAGGTAAAGTCATTAAGCGGCAGAAAGCGAATCCTGAAATCGCTACCGGCGAAATCGAGTTGCTCGCCACGAAGCTGCATATTTTAAACAACGCGAAAACGCCGCCGTTTCCCATCGAAGACGAAATCAATGCCGCCGAAGAGACGCGACTGCGCTACCGCTATCTCGACCTGCGGCGGCCCAAGCCGCACCGCAACCTCGCGTTGCGCCACAAGATTGTTCTCGAAATGCGCAAGACCATGGACGAAATGGGCTTTATCGAAATCGAAACGCCCATGCTTACGCGTTCGACGCCCGAAGGCGCGCGCGATTTTCTCGTGCCCAGCCGCGTGCATCACGGGCAGTTTTACGCGCTGCCACAGTCGCCGCAAATCTTCAAACAAATCCTGATGATTGGCGGAATGGATCGCTACTTCCAGATCGTCAAATGCTTCCGCGACGAAGACCAGCGCGCCGATCGCCAGCTGGAATTCACGCAGCTCGACGTTGAGATGTCTTTCCCGCGGCAGGAAGATATTTTTCACGTGATCGAAACGGTCATGGTGCGGGCTTGCGCCGTGGCGGGCGCTAAGGTGCAAGGGCCGTTTCCACACATGCTCTACAAGGATGCGATTCGCAAGTACGGCAGCGACAAGCCCGACCTGCGCTTTGGCATGGAGTTGCACAACGTTACGGATTTCTTTCCGGAGGAAGCGAAAACCAAGCTGGGGATCGAAGGCAGCGTATTTGCGCTTGCCGCTCCGGGCGCGGCGGGATATTCGCGTAAGCAGCTTGACGAACTCACGGAAAAAGCCAAGTCCAACGGCGCGCGCGGCGCGTATTTCGTGAAGCTCGCGGCTGAAGGCACAACTTCCACAGTAGAAAAATTAATCGGCGCGGAAAACGTCAAGAAAATGGGTGATGCCTGCGACGCAAAGACTGGCGATCTCGTGGTCGCGGTCAGCGCGAAGCAGCAAATTGCAGGCACGGAAGCTGCCGCGCTCGTTGCGGGGCAGGTGCGTTTGCAACTTGGCGAAGCGCTTGGCTTGATTGATCGCACGCAATGGAAATTTCTGTGGATCACCGGCTTCCCCCTCTTTGAATGGAGCGAGAACGACAAAACGTGGGTCAGCGCGCAGCATCCCTTCACCGGGATCGTCGACGAAGATTTGGAAAAGCTGGAATCCGCGCCGTGGGAAGTGCGCTCGAAAGGCTACGACCTGGTTCTCAACGGCAACGAGCTCGGCTCGGGCAGTATTCGTATTCACCGGCAGGATATTCAGGAGCGCCTCTTCCGTGCGCTCGGCCTTTCGGAAGAACAGCTCCGCCGTCGCTTCGGCTTCTTTCTCGACGCGCTGACTTACGGCACGCCGCCCCACGGCGGGATCGCGCTCGGCATCGACCGCATCGCTATGCTCCTGGCCGGCGAAAAATCCCTGCGCGAAGTCATCGCCTTCGCGAAAACCACCGCGGCAGTAGATTTGATGGCCGAGTCGCCGTCAGAGGTCGACACCGAGCAACTCGACCAATTGGGGATTACAATTAAGCCCGAATGAGCCGGATTCGGATATTGCCGGAAGCTGTCGCAAATAAAATCGCAGCGGGCGAGGTTGTCGAACGTCCTGCTTCGGTGGTGAAAGAGCTATTGGAAAACGCGCTGGACGCGGGCGCGAAGACGATTCGCGTCGAAACTGAAGTCGGTGGCAAGCGGATGATTCGCGTCATCGACGACGGCCACGGCATGATTCATGACGATGCGCTGCTGGCTTTCGAGCGCCACGCCACGAGCAAACTGAAATCGGCGGACGATTTGCTTTCCATTTCGACGCTGGGTTTTCGCGGCGAAGCGCTGCCGACGATTGCGGCGGTTTCGCGGCTGCTGCTCGAAACGCGGGACGAAGCGGAATCCGAAGGTACGCGGATCGAGTTTGCCGGAGGCAAGCTTGTCAGTGTGAAGCCAGCGGGTCTGCCTGCTGGAACGACCATTAGCGTCGCCGATCTCTTTTACTCTGTTCCGGCGCGACGAAAATTTCTGAAGTCCGACTCGACGGAACTGGGCCACATCGCCTCCCTGGTGACGCACTACGCGCTGGCCAATCCCGACAGACAATTCGTCCTGACAACACCGACGCAGACGATTATTGATTGTCCGCCCGCCGAAAAACTTTCCGACCGCGTTTATCAACTCTTTGGCCGCCAGGCGCTGGATGAATTGGTGGAGATTCCGGCATCGTCCGCGCCGTTCCGCGCGGCCATCACCGAACCTGCGCTTGAGCCCGAAGAAGAAAAAGCGACGCTGACCATCAGCGGGTACACTTCGCGTCCGGAAGTCCAGCGCACGAACAGCAGCGGGATCTACATTTTTGTCAACAAGCGGCTGGTGCGCGACAAACTGATTCTGCACGCCATCCACGAGGCTTATCGCAACATTCATCCGCATGCGATCTCGCCGGCGACGCTGCTTTTCCTCGACATGCCTTACGACGAGGTTGACGTCAACGTCCATCCCAAAAAGATTGAAGTGCGCTTCCGGCGGTCGCAATTCGTGCACGATTTCACGCGGGATACCATTCGGCAGGCGCTGATGAGCGCGCGTTCAGTGGCGAGTTTTGCGGCAGCGGCGGGCGCGAATGGAAATAACGTTGAGAGCGGGGATGGGAAGGAGGCCGGGCTAAAGCCCGGCACCTACACGGGCACCTACACGGGTACAGACAATGGCGTGCCGCGGGCGATTATTCCGTCCATGGAGGAAGTTGGCGCCGGGGCGGGAGCTGGTTCGGATGGCGGATTTGAACTGACCGCGGCGCCAATGCAGCCGGTTGAGCAACGGCTCGCGTTTGGGGAAGGTACGGCGTTAGAGCGCGGCGGAGCTTTCGGGACGCTGGCGGCACTTGCGTCCATGACAATACCGGCAGCGTCCGGAACGAACTGGGCGGGGAATCTTGCTGCGCCAAATGCGAGTGCGCCGGCGACGCTTCCTCGGCCGGATCAAATTGCTGATTTGAAGCCGCTCGGACAGGTGAGTTCGAGTTTTATTGTTGCGGTGAATGGCGAAGGATTGTGGCTGGTGGATCAGCATGTGGCGCACGAACGAGTGCTCTTCGAGCAGCATTTGGAAGCGAGGCGCGCGGGAAAAGTGGAAGCGCAGCGGATGCTGATGCCGATGTTGATCGAGCTTTCGCCGCGGCAGATTGTAATCTACGAAAAGATTGCGGAGGAGTTGAACGCGAATGGCTTTGAAGTGGAACCGATGGGGCCGCGGAGCGTGGCGATTCAAGCGGTGCCCGCGGGGATCCTGCCGGGGGACGCGGAAAAACTTTTGACGGAAATTCTCGACGGTATCGAGAGGGAAAACGCTGCGATTTCGATTGATACCTTGCAGGCGAAGATTGCGGCTTCGACGGCGTGTCATGCGGCGATCAAAATCAATATGCCGCTGGACCAAACGAAAATGGAATGGCTGCTTGGGGCGCTCGCGAAGACGGATTGTCCGATGAGTTGTCCGCATGGGCGGCCGGTGGTGTTGCGGTATTCGGTGAAAGAGATTGAGAAGGCGTTTCAGCGGATTTAGAAAAGCTGACAGCTCACAGTTGACAGCTGACAGAAAAAGGAAAGAGTTTACACAGAGGTCACAGAGAACACAGAGGGCACAGAGAAGAGCAAAACGACATTTCAGGAGACTAGGCGAATGACGGAAGGGCAGAAGACGGCGGTGATTTTTGGGTTGGCGAACAAGCGGAGCATTGCTTGGGCGATTGCGAAGAAGCTCGCCGAGGCGGGCTGGCGCTTGGCCATTACCTATCAGAACGAGAGGCTCGAACTCGAAGCGAAGGATTTGATTGCGGAGTTGCCCGGGGCCGCGGGATTTATGTGCGACGTCACCCAAGATGAGCAGATAGCGCGGCTGTATGAACAGCTCGGCGCGAACTACGGAGTGCTTCACGGACTGGTGCACAGTATTGGATTCGCGCCGGAGGCTGATTTGAAAGGCGGCTTCATCAACACCAGCCGCGATGGATTTCGCGTTGCACACGACATCAGCGTTTATTCGTTGATCGCGGTTTCACGCGGCGCACTGCCGCTGATGGCGGCGGGAGGAAGCATCGTGACGCTAACGTACTACGGCGCAGAAAAGGTCGTGCCACGATATAACGTGATGGGAGTGGCGAAAGCGGCGCTGGAAGCGACGGTGCGGTATCTGGCCTTCGATCTGGGACCGCATGCGATTCGCGTAAATGCGATTTCGGCGGGCCCGCTAAAAACGCTGGCTTCGCGAGGAATTTCCGGTTTCGGCGATATGCTCAAAGTACAGGCAGAGCGCTCTCCCTTGAGGCGCAACGTGGATGCGGGCGAAGTGGGAGCGACGGCGGCGTTTTTGCTTTCCGACGCGGGATCGGGAATTACGGGAGAGGCGATTTACGTCGATTGCGGCTACAACATTATGGGATTTTGAGGAAGTTGACAGTTGACAGTTGACAGCTTACAGCTAACAGCTAACAGCAAACAGCAAAGAGCAAAGAGCAAAGAGCAAAGAGCAAAGAGCAGAACACGAGCGATTTGTTTGCGCCAGAATGACGTCGGTGGAGATTGGTTTGTTGGTTGATCACCAAAGCATGCCTAAATTGACGATTGCGATTGATGGACCGGCGGGGTCGGGGAAGAGCAGCCTGGCGAAGCGCGTGGCGCAGACGCTGGGCTATTTGTATCTGGATAGCGGCGCGATGTATCGGGCGCTGGCGCTGAAAGCTTTGCGGAAAAATATTGCGCTCGAGAATTTCGTTGCTCTCGATGCATTGGCGCGCGCCACGCACATCGAACTCAAGCCGCCAACGACGGAACAGGAAGCCGCTGGATCAAAAAACCGGGTGTTTCTTGATAAAGAGGAAGTGACGCAGGAGATTCGCACCGCTGAAGTGGCGCAGGCGGCGTCGCGGCTGGCGACTATTGCCGGAGTGCGTGAAATTCTGGTGGCCGAGCAGCAGCTCGCCGGAGCAGGCGGAGGCGTGGTGATGGAAGGGCGCGACATTGGCACTGTCGTTTTCCCACGCGCGGAGCTGAAGATATTTCTGGAGGCGGCGCCGGAAGTGCGAGCGGAGCGGCGATGGAAAGAGCATCAGGAAAAAGGCGAGGCGATGACGCTCGAGCAGGTGCTCGAAGAGGTGCACGAACGCGACCGGCGAGACCGTGAAAGAAAAGTTTCGCCGCTGGTGCGCGCGGGCGACGCTGTGCTGGTGGATAACACGGCGATGGACGTGGAAGAAACCGCGCGGCTCGTGGTGATGCTGGCGCGCGAACGCGAAAAAGAATTGTCGATGGCAGCGGGCAGGGAAGCGTGACGCGAATCGCTCAAGTGATCTGATCGCAGGGAGATTGTGAACGCGGCTTACGTCACAACAGCCGTCCGGGGCTTTACCTTCCACAGTAAAAAAACAATTCCCACTCATTACTACAAGCTTCTGGCTTGGCACAAAATTCCGCGCCGCGGTGTCTATTGGATAGTCGCAGGGAACCAAAGCGAGGATCGCAATGGGCGACTGGAACCTGGTGGAGTTGTGGCGTTCCATGGGAACGCTGTGTCATGGAGTGGTGATTGTGCTGGCGATTATGTTTTTGCGGTCGGTGGGAGTAGCGGTGAGCCGCGCTTTGCGGTATCGCCTGGCGCGCGAACAATCGAAAGCTTACATTGCGGAAACAGTTGAGGCCTTTCGCGACGGCAAGCTCGATCAGGCGATTGTGGCGGCGGAGCAGAACAAGAGGAGCCACATCGCAAGCGTCGTCGTGGCGGGATTGCTGGATTTTCAGGCTGCGCCAGTGGGCATGCCGGAACAGGCAGTGATGGAAGGCGTGCAGCGGAGTCTGGAGCGTTCGAGCGCGGAAACGACAGAGGAAATGAAGCGCGGGTTGAGCGGGCTGGCGACGATTGCGGCGACAGCGCCGTTCGTGGGATTGTTCGGCACGGTGATTGGAATTTTGAATGCGTTTCGCAGCATTGATATTGCGCACGCGACAGCGATCAAAGTGATCGCGGGATCGATCTCGGAGGCGCTGCTGACGACGGCACTCGGTCTATCCGTCGCGGTTCCAGCGGTGTGGTGTTACAACTTGCTGACCAACCGAATGGATGCCTTTGGCGTGGAGATGCAAAACTGCGCGCTCGAACTGCAGTCGTACTTGCGGGTACGACAAACTGAATGCAAAAAGAGTTGAGATCGTTGGAGCCAGCGCCGCGGGGACCGGGGGCACCGCGAAGAGGTTAGGAAGGGGCCCAAAGGCACTAAGTACTTGAAAATTAACAAGTAACGCGAAAAGTGGGCCAAAAACGAAGATTTCCTGAAAAAAGAGCTTGACAGAATTTCGATGTGCGGTTACTTTCGGATTACCTCAGCTGTACCCTGCTGCAAGTTAGGGCAGGTCCTCACTGAGCGTAACGAGCAAATATGAGACACGAAGATAAAAGCCAATTCGGAAACGCACCGTGGCCATCGAGTCTCGTCGACTGCTTGTTCACGCGACTCTAAACCAAATCCTTACTTTGGCCGCTTAAGTCGTTTCGATCCAACACGATTCGTTGCTAAAGCTTTTTGCTTTGCGATGAAACTGTAGCCGGTTCTAGAAATTTTGAGCTACAGGGACCGCGTAATCGCTTTTAACACTGAGATTTCCCGGCGGAAGAAAGTCCCTGGGATGGTGAAGTTCACGGTTACTTCGCTGAACGAGTCCACCTGCAGCAAGTAGGGCTTGATTCCCGATTCTGTGAACGCTGATTCCTCCCGGGAATTTGTGGCGCGTTGATTCGGCGAGTAAAAGCTGAGTTGTCGCGCGGACGCTGGAGGTGTGTCTAAAAAGAAGTAATGACGAAGCGAAGTAAGGAGGTAAGGAAAAAGATTGCAGAGTTTGCGGCGTGGTGAAGAACAGGGTTCCTTCGAAAGCCAACGGCTGAGAGGTCACGGGTTCGAGTCCCGCGGCGGAGAGATTCGCTGAGGCGCCCGGGGCGCATTGGAAAAGACTCTGTTCGCTGATTCCCGCCGCAAGAGTTTGCAGAGTGGTGAACGCGCGAGCTACTTCGTCCAACGGTTGCGGGTTCGAATCCCGCCGGCGGTGAAAGCTGCTGTACCTCAAATGGCAGAGCAAAGCGCTCGGGCCGCTGGTTCCCTCTGCAAAAAGATTCCGGTGTGGTGAAGGTACGCGTTACTTCGGTAGAGCGCTCCGGTGAAAACCGGGGAGGTCGCGAGTTCGATGCTCGCTTGCTTCGAGGTGGAAGTGCCGGTCTAAAGACCGGCCACTACGACTCGAGGCGATAGCTCAGTGAAACAAACACAACGCGGGCCGATAGTTCCCACCGGAAGTAAAAAGAGCACAGCCAGGAGTGGCTGTGCTACTGGAATGCCGGGATGGTGAAGAGCAGGGATACTTCTCGCAAAGATGCGGGGATGAGACCCCGCGGCCCTGAGCGATGGTTCCTCCCGGTTTGAGTTGCCGGCGCGGATCGTGGGTTGGTGGCCGATTCGCGCCGCAGCCAGGGAAGCAGGGAAATGAAAGAGTTTACACAGAGGACTCGGAGGACACAGAGATCACAGAGGAGAGGAAAGAGTCCGAGGAGTTGTGACGAGGTTGGACGTGGTGCAGGACAGGGTTACTTCGCCTGACACGCTGGAGGTGTGGGTTCGAGTCCCACCTAGCGTCGACGAAAGCTCAAGCCGAAAGGAATGAGCTCGGTCGAGCTAGTAGCTCACAAGATAGAGCGCCTGATGTCCCTGGCCGGATGTTCCCGTCCAGCAGTTTTTGGGAAGAAAGGAGGTGCCGTCATGGAAGAAGTGATGTCTTTGGAAGGTCCGGTGTTGAAAGTAAATGGAGAGTTGGTCCTGTTCATCCCACTTAGTGCTGGTGGCGATGAACTGATCGAACTGTCGCGCGGCATCTCCGAGGTGGAGGGCGAGTTTCTCCGGATCAACATTCCGGCATGGCTCGCGGCCGTTTTGCAGATCGAAGAAGGGGATCTAGTGTGCGTGCGCAAGGCCGGCGGATTGTTTCGCATTGGTCCGTCGGATCCGCGGCAGGTGCACTGATTGCTTTGGGCGAAGGACCAAGAGAAAAGCAGATTCCTCGCTACGCTCGGAATGACAATCGAGGAGTAGCAAGACTCCATTGCGTAGCGGCGAGCAGTAGCGAATGAAAATTCGCGGAAAGGAGGGAGGTCGAGATGGTGAAGATGAATGTGTGGAAGCGGATGTTCCCGGTGCGGACGCACGAAGGGGCGGTGGCGCAGCGCGTGGATGTGAAGTGCGAGCTGCGTCGGACCGTGATGACGTGCCTGCTCTGGGAAGACACCTTCTACGAGAAGGGGAGCGACATTGCGAAGCGGATCGCGGAGCTTGTGGCGCAGAGTAAGCCCGAGGATGTGGCGGCTCTTGCGCGCGAAGCACGCGACAAGATGCAGCTTCGCCATGCTCCGCTCTTTGTGACGCGCGAACTTGCGCGGCGCAAAGGAGCGGGAGCGCTCGTGGCGGAAACGCTCGAGCACGTGATCCAGCGGGCGGACGAACTTGGCGAGTTCGTGGCGCTCTACTGGAAGGAGATGAAGCAGCCGCTGTCCGCCGGAGTGAAGCGCGGGCTGGCCCTGGCGTTCACGAAGTTCGACGCTTACCAGCTGGCGAAGTACAACCGCGAATCGGTGGTGACGCTGCGCGACGTGCTGTTTCTCTGCCACGCGAAGCCGAAGGATGCCGAGCAGGAAGCTATTTGGAAGAAGCTCGTTGAGAACACGCTCGAACCTCCCGACACCTGGGAGGTTGCCTTGTCCGCAGGGAAGGACAAGCGCGAGAACTTTGAACGGCTCCTGCGCGAGGGGAAGCTGGGCGGCCTGGCCGTCCTGCGGAACTTGCGCCTGATGCTTGCATCGGGAGTGGATCCTAAGCTCATTCGCGAGCGGATCGAGAAGGGTGTTGCGCGGGCGCTGCCGTTCCGGTTCGTGACGGCGGCACGCTACGCTCCGAAGCTCGAGGACGCCATCGAGAGCGCCATGCTCAAGGGCATCGCCGGGCTCGAAAAGCTGCCGGGATCGACGGGACTCGTCGTGGACGTGTCCGGGTCGATGGACGGAACGCTTTCCGGGAAGAGCGAGACCACGCGCATGGATGCGGCTGCGGGGCTTGCCATTCTGCTTCGCGAGAAGGCCGAAGGGTTTTCGATCGCGACCTTCTCCGATGCATGCGTGGAGCTGCCTCCGCGGCGCGGGTTCGCGCTGCGGGACAGCATCACGGGCTCGCAGAAGCACTCGGGGACGTACCTCAAGCGCGCGCTGGCCGAGCTTCACGAGAAGCGAGAGTGGCGCGGGCTCGACCGCCTCATCGTGATTACCGACGAGCAGTCGCACGACGGAATCCTGACGGCGTGGACGCCGCGCGCGTACGTGGTGAATGTGGCCCCGTACAAGCACGGCGTGAGCTACGGCAACGGATGGACGCATGTCGACGGATGGTCGGAGCGCATCGTGGACTACATTGCTGCAACGGAGGCGGAAACCGCCGCGTAAAGCAGTTCGCTTTAGACGTTCAGCTAAACAAGAGCAAGGCAGCCGGCGCAGCGGAGAAATCCGTTGCGCCGTTTTTTATTGCGCGGGCAGTCACACCGAAACGGCTGCCGCGCGGTTCGCTGCGGAAAGGAAGGATTCGGGCAGGCGGTCTTCCGTGCAACCGATCTTCGCGGCCATGGAGGAGAGCGTCTTCCAATCGGCGCGCTCATAAGAGAGGAGCGTGTCGTAGACGTCACGAAAACGATTTTCCCCGCCAGAAAGAGCGGTGTGGACTTCGGCGGAAAGCGGAAGATGGGAAAGAATGGTTGCCATGGGCAGATCGAGGATGGCGTCGGTGACCGAAAGAAGTCCCATAAGGAATAGATCGGACCTCTGCGGAGACAAGCCAGCGGCCCCTGAGATTTCTTCGCAGCAGAAGGCGCGAGTAAGGGCCGTGCGGATCAACTCGGGAGGTTTATCGCCGGCCATGGAGATGATGGCTACGATGGAGACCCAGCGGCGAAATTCCGTCTCGCCGATCAGAGTGATGGCATGGCTGATGCTGCGAACTTCATTGCGAAGGCCAAGCAGCGGTGAATTGAGGTAACGAAGGAGTTTGTAGACGAGGGAGGGCTCTTGCTTCAGTACTTCTTCGATTCTCGCAAAATTGAACTCTGGAGCATTGACGGCCGCGATGAGCCGGACGTAATTCAGTTTGTTGCTGGGGATGTTGCGGCCCTCGACCATGGTGGGCTTGCAAAAGAAGTAGCCCTGAAAGTAGATGTAGCCCATGTTGCGCGCTTCTTCGAGTTCGGCTTGCGTCTCGACTTTTTCCGCCAGCAATTGCAATCCCTGAGGTAAATAGCGCTTGGCGATGTCGCGGCGCAAGTCGTAGTCGGATGCGCGGAAATCCACTTTAAGAAATCTCGAGAGAGCCAGGAGCGGTTCCCACTTGGGATGGTCATCGAAATCATCCAGCCCCAAAACGTAACCGGACTCGCGCAGATCGGCGCAGGAGGCGACTACCTCTGGCGTGGGGACAACCGTTTCCAGAATCTCGACAACAATCCGGTCCGGGGGAAGGAGCTTAACGGCTCCTTGAAGGAGCGCGTTCTGGTCCGCGTTGATGAAAGCCTTTGCGGAACCAATGAGCGTCTGAAGGTCGAAGAGCATCGTGGACTCGACGATGACGCTGCTCGAAGCGTCTTTCCACGGCTGAAACACATTTTGTGGTCCGCCACGGAAGAGCAATTCGTAAGCAAAGACCTTCAGCCGGTGGTTGAAGATGGGCTGGCGCGCGATAAATCGTTCGTACACGTATACTCCTTCGAGCAGCAAGTAAACCTGCTGCGTAACGCGGCATAGAGCGCTGCTCGAGAGGAGAGCTTGCGGAAAGGGGGCGCGATTTTTTTTACGTTCAGGCCGGTGCGGACATCGACCCAAGAAATTCTGCGTTGGACTTCGACTTTGTCAGGCGGCTGAGCAAAAGCTCCATCGCTTCGACGGTTGAGAGAGGGCTCAAGACCTTGCGAAGAACCCAGACACGTGCGAGTTCGTCCGGCGGAAGGAGCAATTCGTCCTTACGCGTGCCGGAGCGCTGAATGTCGATGGCCGGGAAGACGCGTTTATCGGCGAGGCGGCGATCCAGGTAGATTTCCATGTTGCCGGTGCCCTTGAACTCTTCGAAGATGACGTCGTCCATGCGGCTGCCGGTGTCGATCAGCGCGGTGGCGATGATAGTGAGCGAGCCACCCTCTTCTACGTTGCGTGCAGCTGCAAAAAAGCGGCGCGGGCGCTGCAAAGCGTTGGCGTCAATACCGCCGGAGAGAACTTTTCCCGAGGGCGGTGTGACGGCGTTGTAAGCGCGCGCGAGACGCGTGATGGAATCGAGAAGGACGACGACATCGCGCTTATGCTCGACGAGGCGCTTGGCCTTTTCGAGAACCATTTCGGCGACTTGGATGTGGCGTTGCGGCGGCTCGTCGAAAGTCGAGCTGATGACCTCGCCTTTGACGGTGCGCTGCATGTCGGTGACTTCTTCGGGGCGCTCGTCGATGAGCAACACGATGAGCGCGACTTCCGGATGATTGGTGGTGATGGAGTTGGCCATGGACTGCAGGATCATTGTTTTGCCGGTGCGCGGAGGGGCGTTCACGAGACCGCGCTGGCCTTTGCCGACGGGGCAAAGCAGATCGAGCACGCGGCCGGTCATGTTCTCTTTGGTGGTTTCCATCTTCAGGCGGCCCTGCGGATAAAGCGGGGTCAGGTTATCGAAGAAGATTTTGTTGCGCGCGACTTCCGGATCTTCGAAGTTAACGGCCTCGACTTTGATCAGCGCGAAGTAACGCTCGCCATCCTTGGGCGGGCGAACCTGGCCGGAGACGGTGTCACCCGTACGGAGATCGAACTTGCGGATTTGCGACGGCGAAACATAGATGTCGTCCGGGCCGGGCAGGTAGTTGTATTCCGGCGCGCGGAGAAAGCCGAATCCGTCGGGGAGACATTCGAGGACACCTTCGGAGAAGATCAAGCCATTTTTCTCGGTTTGAGCGCGGAGGATCTGGAAGATCAGTTCCTGTTTGCGCATGCCGCTGGCGCCGGGAATATTCAATTCCTTGGCGATCTTGGCGAGGTCGGTGATGTTTTTTTCTTTTAACTCGGCGAGGCTAATGCTCATCTGATTGCTTCCTTCAACGTTTGTTTCTTTCATATGTCCTTAACTTTGATTGTGTAAATTGACCTTCTTATTTGCGTGGCCGCAGGGCGGCCAGCGAAATCCCGGATTGTTCGTGAGGTGGCGCACCGCACTGGCGGAAAAATGAAAATATGCCAGGATGGGCAAACCAGACTTTCTGTAACCGGCAGCAGCGCGGAGCCTCAACTTGCCTGGAAAAACCGCAAGGCGGGCCCAGAACCACGCTACTTAGTTGGTCAAACTCTTGTCTTTCTCGGCGCTGGCGACGAAAGGCTCCGCAACGGGCGCAACCTCGGGATGTTCGAGCGGCACGATCGGCCGTTCGAGCGCAACCTGCAGCACTTCATCCATCGTTTCTACAAAATGAACCGTGAGACAGGAGAGGATCTCCTGCGGGATATCCGCCAGGTCCTTCTCATTGTCCTTCGGAAGCAGTACTGTGTGCAAGCCCATTCGATGGGCGGCCAACAGCTTTTCTTTGACGCCCCCGATGGGCAGAACTTTGCCGCGCAAGGTGATTTCGCCGGTCATAGTGACGTCGCGACGCACGGCATTCCTGGTCAAGGCGCTGACGATGGAGGTGCAGATGGTGATGCCGGCGGAAGGGCCGTCTTTGGGAATGGCGCCTTCGGGCACGTGCACGTGGATGTCGATGTTGCGATAAAAATCTTTAGCAAGGCCGAGCTGCGCGGAGCGTGAGCGTACGTAGCTCATCGCGGCTTGCGCGGATTCCTGCATCACGTCGCCAAGTTTGCCGGTGAGCGTGAGACGGCCTTTGCCTTCCATCAAAGTGGCTTCGGTCGCGAGCACGGAGCCGCCAACTTCGGTCCAGGCGAGGCCTGTGGTCAAGCCGATTTCGTTGTGTTTCTCGAGCCAGTATTCGCGGTACTTGAGGATGCCCAGAAAATCGTTGGCATTGGCCGGACTGATTTCCACGCCGACGGACGCGCCTTCCGTCACGACCTTGCGCGCCATTTTGCGCGCGATGTTCTGGATTTCACGCTCAAGGCTACGGACGCCGGCTTCATGCGTGTAATGCCGGATGATGTGCAGCAGGCCCTCGTCGGTGAACTTGAGATTATTCTCATTGAGTCCGGTGGCTTCGCGCGCGCGCTTTACGAGGAAACGCTTGGCGATCTCCAACTTTTCCGTCTCGGTGTAACCGGGAAGCCGCAGAATTTCCATGCGGTCTTGCAACGGCTGGGGAATCGTGTGCAGAACGTTGGCGGTGCAGACGAACATTACTTTCGAGAGGTCGTATTCGACGTCGAGATAGTGGTCCGTGAAACCGTGATTCAGTTCGGGGTCGAGCACTTCCATCAGAGCCGCGGACGGGTCTCCGCGGAAGTCGGTGGACATTTTGTCCACTTCGTCGAGAACGAAAATTGGATTTACTGTGCCGGCCTTCTTCATCATTTGGATGATCTGGCCGGGCAGAGCGCCGATGTAGGTACGGCGATGACCGCGAATTTCGGCTTCGTCACGGACGCCGCCGAGCGAGACGCGCACAAACTTGCGGCCGGTGGCGTGGCCGATGGACATAGCGAGTGAAGTCTTGCCGACGCCGGGAGGGCCGACAAAGCAAAGGATTGAGCCTTTAGGATTTTTCACCAACTGGCGCACGGCAAGAAATTCCAGGATGCGATCTTTGATTTTCTCAAGGCCGTAGTGCTCTTCGTTGAGAATCTTTTCCGCGGCCAGGATGTCGCGAATTTCCTTGGACTTTTTCTTCCAGGGCACAGCAAGCAGCCAGTCGAGGTAATTCCGGCTGACGGTCGATTCCGCCGACATAGGCGGCATCAACTCGAGGCGCTTGAGCTCCTGAATCGCTTTTTCATGTACTTCCTTGCTCATGCCAGCAGCGTCGATTTTCTTCTTGAGCTCGTCGATCTCGCTCTTTTCGCCGCGGCCGAGCTCTTTCTGGATGGCCTTGAGCTTTTCGTTGAGGTAGTACTCTTTTTGCGCGCGCTCCATCTGGCGCTTCACGCGTGTGTTGATGTTGCGGTCGACGTTGAGCTTTTCGAGTTCGATCTCGAGAATGTCGCCGATGCGGTTGAGCCGCTCGATGGGGTCTACTGT
>Ga0210403_10002020_pt1 | contig 18684 bp, 19 predicted proteins | sample IncBWC19MmetaG_FD_150863 | JGI IMG/M metagenome (GOLD analysis project Ga0210403, IMG submission 150863) | Forest soil microbial communities from Barre Woods Harvard Forest LTER site, Petersham, Massachusetts, United States - Inc-BW-C-19-M | ecosystem: Environmental > Terrestrial > Soil >... | reverse complement strand
CCAGGACAAGCTCGCCGCGCAAGACCTGAAATTCAGCCGCGAAATCCCGGCCAATGAGCGGCGCGTCGCGCGCGGCGAATATCCGCTCTATCTTCCGGTGGGGCTCACATCGGTGCCCGAGCTGAAGGGCTTGCCGGTAAAATTCATCGCCCCGAAGGAGGGACTGCCCTATATCGGCTACGATCTAGCGCTGCTGAAGAACGCGCCGCATCCCAATGCCGCGCGCCTTCTGATGGAGTTCTATCTCGGCAAGAAGATGCAGCAGCGCTTTGCCAATCTCGGCCTGCTTCCGGTGACGACGGATACGCTGGATCAGGTCGATCCTGTTGTCGCAGAGTTCCAAAAGAGCAAGCTGCTCGGAACCACCGATGCCAAGCGGATGGACCAGATGTTGTCGCTGGCGCGGGAGATCTATCATTAACGCCCCCTTCGGGGCCTTGATCTGTCGCCCCGCGCTGTCAAGATGAGGCAACGCCCGCGCCTCCGATCGAAAGAAGTGGAGAGTTCATGGCTTCAAATCGCCAGATGAGCGGCACCGAAGGCTCTTTGCGCTATGCCGGCGCGATCGATTGCGATCTGCATTGCGCCGTGCCTGCGATGAGCGTGCTGCTGCCCTATCTCGACGATTACTGGCGCGAGATGGTGCAGGTGAGGGCGCTGGACCGGTTGAACCTCAGCCTCACCAGCTATCCCGACAATGCGCCGATCTCCTGCCGTCCGGACTGGAAGCTCGAGGGCAAGAAGGCGGGATCGTCTCTGGCTGCGATGCAGAGCCACGTGCTCGATCGCTACCAGCCGCGCTTCGGCATTCTCAATTGCCTCTACGGCGCGCAGGCCTTCCACAGCGCCGATATGGCGGCGGCCTTCTGCCGCGCCACCAATGACTGGATTCGCGACGAGTGGCTGAGTCGCGATGCGCGGCTGCGCGCCTCCATTGTCATCACCACAGAGAATACCGAGCTCGCGGTCGCCGAGATCGAGCGCCGCGCCGATGATTTCCGCTTCGTGCAGGTGTTGATGCTGGTGTCCGGGGAGATGACGCTCGGACGGCGTCAGCTCTGGCCGATCTACGAGATCGCCGAACGGCTGCAATTGCCGATCGGCATCCATGCCGGCAGCACCTATCGGCACGCGCCGACGGCGATCGGCTGGCCCTCTTATTATGTCGAGGACTACATCTCGCAGTCCGCAGCCTTCGAGAACCAGTTGCAGAGCATGATCGCCGAGGGCGTCTTTGCGAAATTCCCGGGCCTGAAAGTGGTCGCGATCGAATCCGGCCTGACCTGGCTCTCCGGTTATATCTGGCGCGCCGACAAGACCTGGAAGGGCGTGCGCGCCGAAGTGCCCTGGGTGACGCGGCCGCCATCGGCCTTCGTGCGCGACCATGTCCGCTTCACCGTGCAGCCGATCGATGCCGCCGACGAGCGCGAGGCCATCCTGCGCCTGGTCGATCATCTGAAATCAGACGAGCTGTTTTTGTTCTCGACCGACTATCCGCATTGGCAATTCGACGGCGACGAGGCGCTGCCGTCAGAACTTCCCGACGCGCTCACTCGCAAAATCCTCAGCGAGAACGCGCTTGCGACCTATCCGAGACTGACCAAGGCGGACCACAGCATGGAGATTGCGCTATGAGCATCATCGATGTGGAGCGGAGCCAGGATGCAAAATACAAGCTTCAGGTGATCGACTGCGACATTCATCCGGCGATGACCTCCTGGAAGGAGATCCACCCCTTTCTCGAGAAGCGCTGGATCGAACATCTGACCACCTATGGCAGCCATCTGCGCCACACCTTCTCCGAGGCGCTGTCGCATCCGCGCATGTCGCCGGACGCCGCAAGGGTGGATGCCTATCCGGAGGAGGGCGGACCGCCCGGCTCGAGCCTCGATCTCATGCGCAAGCAGCATCTCGACCCGAACGGTGTCGAGATCGGCATGCTGATTCCGCTGCGGTGGAATCCCGGCAGCCAGCGCAATCTCGATTTCGGCGTCGCGCTGACGCGGGCGATGAACACCTGGCAGGTCGAGCGCTGGGTGAAGCAGGAGCCGCGCCTGCGCGCTTCCGTGCTGGTTGCGCAGGAGGATACGCTGGGAGCGGTCGCCGAAATCGACGCGCGCGGCGGCGATCCGAACTTCACCCAGATCCTGATCTTGCCGCGCACCGACGAGCCGCTCGGCCGCCGCCGCTACTGGCCGATCTTCGAAGCCGCCGTGCGCAACAATCTGCCGATCACGGTGCATGTCGGCGGCACCAACGGCCATCCTTCCACCGGCGGCGGCTGGTCGTCCTATTACATGGAAGAGCACAACATGGTTGCGCAGGCCATGCAGGCGGCGCTGACGAGCCTCGTGTTCGAGGGCGTGTTCGAGCGCTTCCCGAAACTGCGCGTCGTGATCATGGAAGGCGGGCTCGGCTGGATCCCCTCGATCTCTGCGCGCATGGACAAGCACTGGAAGCGCTTGCGCAGCGAAGTTCCGCATGTGACGCGGCCGCCGTCGGAATATATCCGCGAGCAGGTCTGGTTCACGACCCAGCCGATGGAGGAGCCCGGAAGTGCTGCCATGCTGCTCGACCTGTTCGACCGCATCGGCTGGGACCGGCTGTTATTCGCGACCGACTATCCGCATTGGGATTTCGACGATCCGCGCACCGCGTTCAAGGCGAACCTCACCGAGGCGCAGCGCGCGCAGCTGCTCTACGGCAACGCGCGAACGTTCTACGGGCTTGATGAATGACGCGGCACGTCGTCGCAACCGTCGAGCAGATTCCGCCGGGCGAGAGGATGCTGGTGACGGTCCAGGGCCGTGAAATCGGCATTTTCAACATCGGCGGCGAGTATTTCGCGATCGGAAACCGCTGCCCGCATAACGGCGCCTCGCTCTGCAAGGGCCGCATTGTCGGGCTTGTCGAGGCGGCCGAGCCGGGCTCCTATCAGTTCAGCCGCAAGGGCGAACTGGTGCGCTGCCCCTGGCACGGCTGGGAGTTCGATCTTCGCACCGGCAAATCCTGGTGCGAGCCGGACCGGACCAAGGTGCGGAGCTACGAGACCAAGGTCGAGCCGGGCGAGGCGCTCGGCGAAGGCCCGCTCAAGGCCGACACCTTTCCGGTGTCGGTCGAGAAGCAATATGTGGTCGTCGACGTCTGACGCGGCGAATAAAAAGAAGAGTTGAGGGGAGGGTGAGCTGATGATGAGGATGCTCAAGGCCGCGCTGATCGCCGGCCTCGCCGGCGTCGCGCTGCCGGCGCATGCCGGCGATGACTGGCAGGCCGTCGTCGACGCCGCCAGGAAGGAAGGCAAGGTCGTCATCTATGACATGGCGCTCGGCGCGCCGTATTTTCTTGCCGTGCTGAAATCCTTCGAGGCCAAATACGGCGTTTCAGTCGAGAGCCTGGACTTGCGAGCCAGTGAATTGGCCGAACGCATCCGCACCGAGCAGTCGGCCGGCCGCTATCTCGGCGACGTCGAGATGATTACGACGACCATGATCGAGGAACAGCGCAACAACGGAGATTTCGTCGAGAAGCTGCCCGCGATCCCCAATGCCGCCAATCTCCGTCCGCCGTTCAAGGCGACCGACTACAGCGTGCCCGCGTTTGTCCAGCCGATGGGCATCCTGATCAACACGCGCCTGGTCAAGGAGGAGGATGTTCCGAAGAGCTGGAGCGATCTCACCGACCCCAAATGGAAGGGCAAGATCCTTTCCGACGACATGCGCCCGCTCGGCAGCGGCAACACCATGTTTGCGATCCTCGAGCATCAGATGGGCGAGGATTTCAACGCCAGGCTCGCCGAGCAGAAGCCGGTGTTCAGCCGCGACATGCGCAACGACGCCCGCCGCGTCGCGCGCGGCGAATATGCGATCTATGTGCCGCAGATTTTTGCCTTCACCTCCGACCTCAAGGGGCTGCCGGTCAAGGTGGTCATCCCGCAGGAGGGCGCGCCTTACGCCGAGATGGATCTCGCGATGCTGAAGAACTCGCCGCATCCGAATGCAGCACGGCTCTTCATCCAGCATTTCCTCGAAGTGGATTCGCAATTGCTCTATGCCAATGCCTGGATGCCGCCGGTGGTAAACGGCGTCGCCGAACGCGCCAATCCGGACGCGCAGCCCTTTGCCAATGCCAAGCTGATCGGGCCCGCCAAGCTTGTTGAGCGGCCATCGATGATGGCGCTTGCCAAAAAACTCTATCCCTGACCGGGTCGTGAGCGTTTCGGCCGACGATCGTTTGCAGGATACGGACAAGCCAGCGCTAACTGCGCGCCTGTCCGGCGCCGTTCGCTGGCTGCAGGCGACTTCGGCCGGCCGCATCGCAGGGCTCGCGCTGCTCGCTGCCATCCTCGCCTTTCTCTCGGTCTATCCGCTCTCGATGCTGCTCTACGGCAGCCTGCATTCGACGCCGCCGGGCATGGCCGGCACCTTCAATCTCGACGGCTATCGCGACATCCTGACGCGAGAGAACCTGCTCACGCTTCTGAACACCGTCGGCATCTCGCTGGCCAAGACGGTGCCGTCGCTGGCGCTTGCGGTGCTGCTGGCCTGGATCCTTGCGCGCACCGACACGCCGTGCCGCGGCGCGCTCGAAGTGCTGGTGACGCTGCCCTTCTTCATTCCACCGATCCTCACCGCGATGGCCTGGGGCATGCTGGGGAATCCGCAGGTCGGCCTCTTGAACCAACTCTATCAGTGGATCACGGGATCGAGCACGGCGCCTATCAACGTCTATTCCTATGGCGGCGTGGTCTGGCACATGATGCAATATTCGGTGCCGTTCCTGTTCCTTTTGATCGTCGACGCCTTCCGCGCGATGGACCCGAGCCTGGAGGAGGCCGCGCGCATGTGCGGCGCCTCGCGCTTTCGCACCTTCCGCACCATCACGCTGCAATTGATGCTGCCGGCGCTGACAAGCGGGGCGATCCTGAGCTTCATCCGCGGCATCGAGAATTTCGAATCGCCGCTGTTCTTCGGCACGCCGGCCGGCATCCACGTCATCACCACCGATATCTATGACTCGATCAACCAGCGCTCGCCGCCGCAATATCAATATGCGACCGCGGTGAGCTTCGTGATCATGGCGCTCTTGTTCCTCATCGTGCTGCTGCAATGGCGGCTCTTGCGCGGGCGCAGCTTCACGACCGTGAGCGGCAAGGGCTATTCGCCCGGGATCATCAAGCTCGGCAAATGGCGCTGGGCCACCTTCGCCTTCTGCCTGCTGTTCTTTGTCGTCACTGTGGTGCTGCCGGTCGGCCAGCTCCTCATCGGCTCGTTCTTCAAGTTCTTCGGCTTCTATCAATGGGACATGCTGACCCTGGAGCATTATCAGGCCGTGTTCGGCTCCAGCGAGTTCTGGCGCGGCTTTGGCAATACCATGCTGCTTGGCCTCATCGGCGCGTCCGCGACCATGGTGCTGGGCGGGCTCGTCGCCTACATCTCCGTGCGGACCAAATGGCGCGGCCGTTCACTGATCGATGCGATGGCGTGGCTGCCCTGGATGATGCCCGGCATCGTGCTCGGCGTCGGCTTCCTCTGGGGTTTTGCGCTGCTGCCGCATGCGATCCCGATCTACGGCACGATCTGGGCGCTGCTGCTCGCCTATATCTCGCTCGGCACGCCGCTGTCGGTGCGGGTGATGTCGACCGCGTTTTCCCAGCTCTCCTTTGACATCGAGGAATGCTCGCGCGTGCATGGCGCGGGCTGGCTGACGACGATGTGGCGGATCGTGATCGCGCTGTCCTGGCCGTCCTTTGCCGTCGGCTGGGTGCTCGTTTTTTTCGGCATCATGCGCGAGCTCAGCGCCTCCGTGCTGCTCTATTCCATCGGCTCCGAGGTGCTGTCGGTGGTGCTGCTCAAATTGTGGGTGAACGGCAATGCGGAGCAGGTCAGCGTCATCGGCCTCATGATGATGGTCATGGTCATCCTGTTCCGCTGGGTGCAGCTCAGCTTCATCAAAAGACACATCAGCACGCTGTAAGGGCTCGGGAAAATGTCCAACGTTGTTCTCGAAAAAGTCAGCCGCAAGTTCGGGGAGTTCGCCGCCGTCAGCGGCGTCGATCTGCGGGTAAGCGAAGGCGAGTTCGTCACGCTGCTCGGCCCCTCCGGCTGTGGCAAGACCACGACCTTGCGTATGGTGGCAGGCCTCGAGCAGAATACCGGCGGGCGGATTTCGATCGGCGGCCGCGTGGTCAGCGATGCCGAGCGCGGGTTGTTCGTGCCGGCCGAACATCGCGCGCTCGGCATGGTGTTCCAGTCCTATGCGATCTGGCCGCACATGACCGTATTCGACAATGTCGCCTATCCTTTGCGGGTGCGGCGGGTCGGCCGCGCGGACTTGCGCCAGCGCGTGCTGAACGCCTTGAAGCTGGTCGAGATGGCGGACTACGCCGACCGTCCGGCGCCCGCGCTGTCCGGCGGCCAGCAGCAGCGGGTCGCGATCGCCCGCGCGCTCGTGTTCGAGCCTGCGCTGTTGTTGCTGGACGAACCCCTGAGCAATCTCGATGCCCGCCTGCGTGCCCAGATGGGATCGGAGTTTCGCGCGCTGCAGAAGCGGCTCGGCATCACCAGCCTCTATGTGACGCACGACCAGGAGGAGGCGATGGCGCTTTCCGACCGGGTCGTGGTGATGCAGGCGGGCCGCGTGCTGCAGATCGGGGCTCCGGAAGAGATCTACCAGCGGCCGGCAAGCCGCGACGTCGCGAGCTTCTTCGGTTCACCGAACCTGTTGCCCGCCACTGTCGTGAACTGCGCCCGGCTCGACGATGCCGATTTCGCGCTGTCGGTTCGTGGCAGCGGCTGGGAAGGCACCTGCCGCGCGGGCGAGGCGAGGGCGGCGGGCGCCGATGTGCTGGTCATGGTTCGCCCCGAAAGCGTCCGCCTTGCCGAGGGTGCCGAACGGGCGAACAGCGTACTCTCCGGCCGCGTGGTGCAGTCGAGCTTTCATGGCGCGCGGCGCGCGGTGACGGTCGAGGTCAATGGCAGTCTGATGCGCGCCGAGGTGCCGGCGACCGCACCGCTTGGCGAACAGGTGTGGCTCACCATCGATGAGCGAGCGGCGTGGGCATTGAACGCCTAGCGCGAAGCTGACACCAAGCTTACAACGGCACTAAAATACCGCGGTTTGCCGCCGAATTTCGTAAGCAATTACATCTAGATTAGTCGGCTCTTTGAGCGCCTTGCACAAAGGACTTTCAAAGAGAGCAGCCCCATCGTGTTCTCAGCACGGTGGGGCTGTTTCATATCGGCGGGCAGAAGCTCAGCTCGATCGCGTCGGCTTCATCCTGGCCATAAACCCTTCGAGATTGCGCAATCTCTGCATCGCCAGTTCGCTATGCAACTCGCGGATCTTTCGCGACTCCGCAAAGAAGGTTTCGCAAGTCTGCTTAGCAAACTCGCCTTGCAGCTCGAACATCCTGTTGAGCGATCGCACGCCTGCAAGCTGCTCGAAGAAGGAGGAGGTCTGCTCGATCGACTTCCGCGTGAAGTCGCCATAGGCGTTGGTGATCGTCTGCAGGTTGACCGGAGCAGCTTCCGCGTGTTCGGCCGGCGCGGCCGCAGCGGGTGCCTCGGGCGCGGTGTCGGTGAAAGGGTTTTCCATCGCCACAGTCGCGACAGTGACCGGCTCCTGTACCTGCTCTACCCGCTCCGGCTCCGACGCTGCCTGTTGCGCCGGCTCCTGTTGGACAGGCTTGCGGTTGCGTTTGGCGCTTTTCTTGGGCGGCCTCTCAGCCTTTCCGTTCTTTCCAGTTCCCCTGGTCGGCATATTCTCGTCTGTATTCATCATGATTGGATCACCCCGTCACTCCAATTTCCGAATCAAGTTTCAAACCTCCGCCATGTTTACGCTGGAATCGGGGTTGCGACTTGTCGCTCGCACGGCGGTCATGTGTTGACATTTGGAGGACTGAACTGCGGGTGTTCTCGCTCCGTAGATTTACGGACTCGCGAGGAGCGTGACAGCGCAGGCTGTGTCATGACGCGGCGTTTCATCAGAGGTCAGGCTGATCGCGGGGGAGTATCTGCTCCCTGCAGGACGGTGTCGCGGATTTTTGCCTGACTGGGACGGACTGCATGTCGTAACGGCGTCCCCCTCAATGCCCCCGTCCATCCATCGGGTTCCCGGATCCGAGCCCTCCATCAAGTCGTATCACGTTCCATTGTTGTGATTTGCCGAGACCGTTGACAGGTGGGGCCGCAAGGTTTTTATTGCGCGTACGGGGAATTGCGATCTCCCCGCGAGGCGACATGCCCAAGAATCGCGTCCTGTTCACCAAGGGCGCAACATGTCATCATATACCTCGATCTCATCCGACAAATTGTCTCGACTGATCGGCACGGCGAATGCGCCGGCGCTGGTCGATGTCCGCATCGACGAAGATTTCGCCGCGGATCCGCGGCTGATTCCCGGCGCCATGCGCCGATCCCACCGCAACATCCAGGATTGGGCGAACAGTTTTGCCGGCCAGTCCGTCGTCGTCATCTGCCGCAAGGGCGAAAAGCTCAGCGAAGGCGCGGCGGCGTGGCTCCGCCATCAAGGCGTCGCCGCCGAGACGCTCGAAGGCGGCCAACTCGGCTGGCAAAAGGCCGAGCTGCCGACCGTTCCCGCCGACAAGGTTCCAAAACGCGATGGGCGCGGGCGCACCGTCTGGGTCACGCGGTCGCGGCCGAAGATCGACCGCATTGCCTGCCCCTGGCTGATCCGCCGTTTCGTCGATCCCTCCGCCGTGTTCCTGTTCGTCGACCCGGCCGAGGTCGGCGGAGTCGCCGAACGCTTCGATGCCACGCCATTCGACGTCGAGAATGTGTTCTGGAGCCATCGCGGCGAGCTCTGCACCTTCGATGTCATGGTGCAGGAGTTCGGTATCTCGACGCCATCGCTCGAGCGGCTCGCTCTCATGGTGCGTGCGGCCGACACGGCGCGGCTCGATCTGTCACCGGAGGCGCCGGGTCTGCTTGCGGCTTCGCTCGGCCTGTCGCGCATGTACGACGACGACCTCGAACAGCTGAGCGCCGGCATGCTGCTCTACGACGCCTTCTACCGCTGGTGTCGCGACGCGACCAGGGAAACCCACAACTGGCCCACGAACAAAGCCAAGCCCTGACCAACGCGCAGCGGATCGGTTGGCTCGTGACGATTCCATTGAACAATGGGCAGAACCACAACAGGAGAACGGATCATGTGGATGCGAACGATCTCACCAGTGGTGTTTTGTCTGACGATGGCGGGCGTGCTCGCCCCGGCCCACGCGCTGACGCAGCAAGAGCTCGTCAGCAAGCTTCAGGCCGCAGGCTATTCGCAAATTGGAGAAGGCAAATCCACGCCCGAAGGCATCACCGTCAAAGCCATGAAAGACGGCAAGGAAGTGCATCTCGTCGTCGATAGCAGCGGCCAGATCAAGCAACAGCATTAGTAACCGTGACGAGAGGCGGACCAGAGATGTCTTCGATCATTCGCCCATTACTCACCGCCGTCTTCTCGATGACCGTGGTGATGAGCCTGCCTTCGCTGGCGTTCGCTGATGATCCGGCGGGTGTCGAGCATGACCGGCCCGCTGCCGGCCAGACGGTTGGCGTCGCCAGCCTGCCACAACACTCTGCCGAGACAATCAGCGGCATCGTTGCAAGCATCGATGAGCGCAACGACACGATCAAAATCAGGCGATCGCCGGAGACGACCGAAGAGCTCAAGGTCCAGGACGGCCTTCTTTTCAACGCCGTGCGCTACGGCGACCCGGTCGAAGTCACCGTGGAGAATATCAATGGAGCGAAGACGATCGTCGGGCTGACCAGGAAGTAGATGGAGCGAGGTGCCAGAAAGCAGCAATACGCGGGCGACAAGACCAATAAGGAGCATTCAATCATGCGTAACAAACTCTGGATGGCAGCTTGCACGATCGCGGCACTGTCCGCGACCGGCGCCAATGCGCAGAAGGTGGACTGGAATATTTTCGCCGAGCCCTTCATCTCGACGGCCCATGCCCAGGATATCGACTGGCAGAAGGTTGACGAAGTTCTCGGCCGCAAGCCCGCGGTAGGAGGCGACGTCCATCGCTACGGCTTCCCGCGCACCGATCTGTCGGTGACGCTGGACGGCGTGACCATCAAGCCCGCGCTCGCGCTCGGCGGCTGGGTCGCGTTCAAGCCGATGCATGGCGGCGCCATGGTCATGGGCGACCTGGTGCTGCTGGATTCCGAGGTCAACCCCGTGATGGCGAAGATGATCGCAAGCGGCCTCGAGATCACCGCCGTGCACAACCATCTGCTGCGCGCCAGCCCCGAGACGTTCTACATGCACGTCGCCGGCCACGGAGACCCGGTGAAGCTCGCGACCGCCATTCGCGACGCGCTGGCCGAGAGCAAGACCCCGCTGACGGTTGCGGCGCCGTCAAGCCCGCCGCCCGCCGTCGATCTGGATACGGCGCAGCTCGACCAGATCATCGGCGTCAAGGGACAAGCCAATGGCGGCGTCTATCAGTTCAACGTGCCGCGCCGCGACCCGATCAGTGAGGACGGCATGCAATTGAGTCCGGTGGGGCCAATGGGTGTCGCCATCGGGATCAATTTCCAGCCGACCGGCGGCGGCAAGGCCGCCATCACCGGCGATTTCGTCCTTACCAGCGAGGAGGTGAATCCCGTGATCATGGCGCTGCGCACGCACGGCATCGAAGTGACGGCGCTGCACAGCCACATGCTGGATGAAGAGCCGCGGCTGTTCTTCATGCATTTCTGGGCCGACGACGATGCGATCAAGCTCGCCAAGGGCCTGCGCGCGGCGCTCGACCAGACGGCGAGCACCAAGAGCTGAAGCTATTGGCAGGGGGTTCAAGAAGGGTTCGAGTGGAGAATCAAATGACGATGAACAGTGAACGCCGGGACTTCATCAAGGGCGCCGCCGCGGTTTCGGCGGCGGTGGTTGCGGGCACGCCCGCGCTTGCGCAATCCAATCAAGAGACGGGAGTGAAACTTATGGCCTATCAGGCGAAGCCGATGCCGTTCGATCCGAAATCCATCAACGGCATCTCCGAGAAGGTGCTCGTCAGCCATTACGAGAACAACTACGTGGGCGCCGTGAAGCGGCTGAACGCGATCGGCACGCAGCTCGCCGAGCTCGACTTCGCCAAGGCCCCGAACTTCGTGATCAACGGCCTGAAGCGCGAGGAGCTGATCGCCTCGAACTCGATGATCCTGCACGAAATCTATTTCGACGGGCTCGGTGGTGGCGGCAGTGCGAAGGGAGCGCTGATCGAAGCCATCGTGCGCGATTTCGGCAGTATGGACCGGTGGCGCGCCGAGTTCGTGGCGATGGGCAAGGCGGAAGGTGGCGGCTCGGGCTGGGTGATCCTGTCCTACTCGCCGCGCGACAAGCGCCTCGTCAACCAATGGGCCGCCGACCATACGACAACGCTCGCCGGCGGCCGCCCGGTGCTGGTGCTCGATATGTACGAGCATGCCTATCACATGGACTATGGCGCGGCGGCAGCGAAGTACGTCGATATCTACATGGAAGCGATCAAATGGGACAACGCGGTCAAGCTGTACGATCAGTACAGGCAGGAGGCCTAACGGTCGCTTCGGCGCGAGCGCCCGCGCATGTTGAATTTCCAACGAGGGGAGAGACCAAGAGGACAATTGCGATCGTGCTGTGCTCGGCGCTTGGGCGTCGTTCGGCGCAGCACGCGCACAGACGAGTTGCAAGGTCTGCGCTGACCAGCAGAAGGCCTGCATGAAGAACTATGCCGGACCGACCTGCAAGACCGAGTATCAGATGTGCATGAAGTCCTGCAAGAAATGAGACGATGACATCTCCGGAAACTGGAGTGAGGACGACACTGAAAGTGCTCGCAGCCGCGACATTGGGCTTCGCCTTGATTGAGGCAAGCCCGGTTGCGGCCGAGCATCCGCGGAAGCTTTCAGGCTCCGAAATCCGGGCAAAGCTTGCCGGGATGCAGCTTACCGACGACGTGCATTACCGGTTTGTCTATGAGCGCGGCGGAACGCTGCGAAGCTACGCGATGGGCGTGAAGAAAACGGGCAAATGGACCGTCGAGAAGGATGAGCTTTGCCTTTATCTCGGCGAAACGGAGGATGGCTGTTACGCGGTGACCTCAAGCGGTGAACGGATCGAAATGACGCCGTCCGGGCTCGGCGGGATGATTGACGGAATTCTGCAACCTGCAGATCGGGATTAACGGGGGTGAGACAATGACGACAACGACGACAACTGCCCAGCACGGCCCGATGGGCGAGATGGTGCGCTATTTCCTGCGGCTCGGCTGTCTCGGCTTCGGCGGACCGGTGGCGCTGGTCGGGCAGATGGAGCGCGAGCTCGTCGACGACAAGAAATGGCTGACCAGGGAGCAGATGCGCGAGGCCATCGCCATCTGCCAGTCCATGCCGGGGCCCCTCGCAATCCAGGTCGGCATCTACGTCGCCTATCTGCGCTGTGGCTTCTGGGGCGCGTGGGCCGGCGGCTGGGCCTTCATCCTGCCGAACTTCATCATCGTCGCCGCGCTCGGCGCGCTTTTTGTGTATCTCGGCGACCTGAAGCCGGTCACCGGCATCTTCTACGGCGTCAGTCCCGCGGTGATCGCGCTGATCCTGCATTCCTGCTACCGGCTCGCCAAGCTCGGCATGGAAGACTGGCTGCAATGGGGGATTGCGGTGGTGTGTCTTGCCGTCACCGTGATCCTGCAGGCGGAAGTGGCAATCCTGTTCATCGGCGCCGGCATCGTCGGCATCCTTTATTATGGCAGCCTGTTCAAGAAAGCGTCCGCGACGCTGTCAGGAATTGTGATCGTGCCGGCTGCGGCGGGACCTCTCGCGCCGGTCGCCAGCGGGTCGATACTGTCCAAGCTTCTGTTGTTTTTCCTCAAGGCGGGTTCGCTCACCTTCGGCAGCGGGCTTGTGATCGTGCCGTTCCTCGAACAGGGGCTGGTGCAGCAATTCGGCTGGCTCGACGAGCGGCAATTCCTGATCGCGGTCGCGATCGGCATGATCAGTCCGGGGCCGGTTGTCATCACCGCCACCTTTGTCGGCTATCTCGTCGCCGGCTTCTGGGGCTCGGTGGTGTCGACCGTCGGCATCTTCCTGCCGTCGTTCCTGTTCGTGCTGATCGCGGCTCCGCTGCTGGCGCGCCATCGCGGCAATCTCAATGTGCAGGGCTTCGTCAAGGGCGCCTACGCCGCTGCCATCGGGACGATCCTCGGCGCCTGCATCCTGCTGGGCAAGATCGCGATCGGCGACTGGCTGACGGCGCTGATCGGGATCGTGTCGCTCGCCATTCTGTTCCGCTGGAAGGTCAGCAATCCCTTGCTGATCTGCGCGACAGCCGTCATCGGTCTCATCGCCTATCCGATCCTGCAGCCGACATGGGTGATGGTACACTAGATGAGGGACGGCAATGTCAAATCCGTTGCAGATAGTTGCCGCTGGTTTGGCCGGATTGGCGATGCTGGCCGGCAGTGCCGCAGTCGCTCAATCCGGCGAGAACGCGCCTCTACAGCTCGAAGCCAAAATTCTGCTCGGCGATGTGCGCGGCCGCATCGACCACATGGCGATCGACTTGAAGCGCCAGCGGTTGTTCGTCGCCGAGCTCGGCAATGACAGCGTTGGAGTCGTCGACCTCGCCAACCACAGCGTTATCCGGACAATTTCCGGACTGAACGAACCGCAAGGCGTCGGATATGAGCCATCGACCGATACACTCTTCGTCGCCAACGCGCGAGATGGTTCGGTAAGGCTGCTGGACGGAAACGAATACAAGCCAATGGCACGGATCGACCTTGGCAGTGATGCGGACAACATCCGCATCGACGAAGCGTCCAAGCGCGTCGTCGTCGGCTTTGGCGATGGCGGGCTGGCCCTCTTGGATCCTTCGACCCGCAGCAAGGTCCAGAACGTGCCGCTGCCGGCGCATCCCGAAAGCTTTCAGATCGTCGAGAACCGCATTTTCGTCAACTTACCCGACGCCCGTGCGATCGCTGTCGTGGACAGCGCGTCCGGCAAACAGACCGCGATCTGGCCGATGCGCAAGGGCGGCAATTTCGCGATGAGCGTCGATCGCGAGCGAGGGCAAATTCTTGTGGCCTTTCGCAGCCCGCCTGAGCTCGCCGTTTTCACGATAGCGGACGGCAAGTCGGTGGCGAGCGTGCAGACCTGCGGCGATGTCGATGACCTCTTCGTCGACGTCAAACGATCGCGTGTCTATGTCAGTTGCGGCGCGGGCTACGTTGACGTGTTCGACACCGACGGCACGACTTATCGGCGCACCGCACGGATCCCGACCGCTGCCGGCGCACGCACAGCACTGTTCGTATCGGAATTGGATCGCCTGCTGGTTGCGGTCCGCGCAGGCTTCGCCGGACCGGCAGCGATCTGGATGTTCAAGCCATTGCCTTAGGATCAAGGGTAGGGAGACGGCGCATGCTCCAGCGCCACCTGCGTTTCCAATGTTCCTTGGACCGGTTCGTATCCGGCGTTCTCGCCGCGAGCATGTTGGTATGCTGTAGTCCGGCGCTGGCGTATCGTCCGTTTGACGGTACCGATGCTGCCGTTGCGGCACCGGGTGAGGTAGAGATTGAACTGCAACCCGCCGGCCGATTGCACGATGAAAGCGGCACCAGCCTCGTCGCGCCAGCAACGGTGTTCAATTATGGTCTCAGTCAAGACTGGGAAGCTGTCCTCGAGGGCCAGGGACAGACGCCACTTTCACCCGTGGGACCCACGAGCCTGACCGCCGCAAGTGCGTTTCTGAAACACGTGCTGGTACCCGGCAGCCTGCAGGACAAGACCGGTCCAAGTGTTGCAACGGAATTCGGCGTGCTCCTCCCTGACAGCACGGGCGATTCAGGCGTGGGGGCCAGCATTGCCGGGATCGTCTCACAGCGCTGGGACTGGGGGACAATTCACCTGAACGCCGAGACCGCGCTCACCCGAGAGCATCGTGGTGATCTCTTCCTCGACGTCATTATCGAAGGACCGTCAAAATGGACGGTTCGCCCCGTCGCCGAGATTTTCTACGAGAATGAGTTCGGAAAAGAGGAGACGTTCTCAGGCCTGGTCGGCCTGATTTACCGCGTGAGCGATGATCTCAGCTTCGACGTCGCGATACGTCACGCGCTCACGGATGGGCACCCGGTGAACGAGATTCGTGCGGGCTTGACTTTCGGCTTCCCGCTCTCGTTGTTCGAAGGCCATCCCGCGCAGCGCGAAGCATCGCCAATTTTACCACGATAGCCCAGTGATCCCGATTGTCGGGATGGCCCGGCATTTGGGCGGGCCCAAGCTGTACAGAAAGCTCGACGATATCGCCTTTCGCAGGCTGCTGTTGTGGCTCCTGCCGATATCCGGGCTCGCGCAGCCGGCAATGGCGGAAATATCGACGCTTCGCGATTGTCATGGACGTGCGGCGTTGCTAGATTGACTACACGGGGAAAGGCAGGCTCCCCGCGAGACTTCGGTCCAAGCTCTGCGCAATGCTCGATATTCGAGGAGATTGCGCGTGGACCATCCTTCCTCACGGCACACTGACGTTCGATTTGTCCTCCGGTCTGGAAGCGAGAAGCTGCCATGCCGCTGAAATCGCTTGGAGTCATCGAAATCCCGAACGGGGCGGACAGTGACTTCGACCACGCCGCGTTCGATGCCAAAACCCGGCGGGTCTTTATCGCGCATACCGCGCGCGACTGCATCGAGGTGATCGATCACGACGCGCAAACGCATATTGCAACACTGCCGGGGTTTCCGGGTGTCGCGGGCGCGGTCGCTGACGACGGGGAAATCCTGACCACCAATCGCGGCGCCGCAACAATCACGTGGCTGGACGCGGCGACCTACAACGTCAAGGCCGTATTCCCGTCGGGGCCACGGCCCAACGGCGCTGCTATCATCAAACGTTTGGGCATCGGTATCGCCGCCTGCATTGGCGACGCGGATCAAGGTCCGGTGCTGCAAATTATTGATCTGAAGAAAGTGACGCAGCGCACGATCGAGCTGCCAGGGCGGCCGCGCTGGTGCGTGACCGATGCCGCAGCCGAGCGCATATTTCTGTGCATCCGCGAGCCTTCGATGGTGCTGGTTGCCAGACTTCCCGATCTCAGCGACGTCATCCATTGGAAACTGCCGTCGGGCGGTGCCCATGGCCTCGACATCGACCATCATCGCAAGCGTCTCTACGCCGCTTGCGATGATGGTGCGCTGGTCGAGATTGACAGCGACGTCGGCAAGATCACGAATGTCTGGCCGATTGCTGGCGTACCGGATGTGACATTCTTCAATCCGTCAACGGGCCTTGTGCATGTCGCCATTGGCGATCCGGGCCTCGTCGAAACCATTGATCCGAAAACGGGTGCGATCGACCGGACCACCACCGGTCGGGGAGCGCACACGACGGCGATCGTCGTCCCCGACCAGCTCTATGTGATCTCACCCGAACATGGCGGCGTCCTTGTCCTCGCTGACGCCTCATCGCCTATCCGATCCTGCAACCGGACTGGGTAATGGTGCGTTAGCCGCCGCTCGTCAGAGCTTCAAGATTTTGGGGATTTGCAGCCTCCCCATGAGATGGATCTCCATCCAAGTGCTCGCCACCTCGTTCGGGGAGCGAACCCATGGATGGACTTGCCTTTACCCTCTTTGCTCTTGCCGCCCTTGCCGGCGGCTTTGTCAGCGGCTTTTCCGGCTTCGCGATGGGGCTCGTGGTATCGGGCGTATGGTTGCACATCATCACGCCGATGCAGACCGCGACCTTGATCGCCGGCTATGGGTTGCTTACGCAGGGCTACGGCATATTCAAGCTGCGCCATGCTCTTGATTTGCGGAAGGCCTGGCCGCTCGCGCTTGGAACGATCATCGGTATACCGATCGGCGTCAGCATCCTCGCTTACCTCAACCCGACATACCTGCGGTTTGGCGTCGGTGTGCTGCTCGTACTCTACACGATCTACGGCCTGGCGCGGCCGGTGTTCGCCCCGATGAAGATCGGAAGGGGAGCCGACATCGCGATCGGCGTATCCAATGGCCTGCTTGGCGGCCTGACCGGGTTGGGGGGCGTGATATCGACGATCTCGTGCCAATGGCGCGGCTGGCCGAAGGACGTGCAGCGCGCCGTGTTTCAGCCGGTGCTGTTCGTGGCGTTCGTGGTGATCTCGATATCTCAAGCCGTTGCCGGCACCATCACCAGGGACACGCTTGGGCTGTATTTACTAGGCGTCCCGTTCATGGTCGCCGGCCTATGGTCCGGCTTCAGGCTTTTCGGCAAAATCGACGACGAGGCATTCCGGAAGAGTGTGTTGGTGCTTCTGCTGTTGGCCGGCCTGTCGCTGATTGCGCAGGCGCTGCCGTTCGCCTTCCATTGATTTAGAGGGGTACAATCATGAGCCATAAGATCGCGATTGTCTGGCGCGGAGATCCTGCTTCGCGCGCGGTGGCAACGACGGAAAACAACCGCTACCGCCAGATCTTTGCCGAGCTTCAGGCGCTCGGCATCGCCGCAGAACCCGCCGTCTACTGCGAGGAGATGCAGGACGAGGTTCGCGCGCAGCTCATGAAAGCCGATGGCGCGCTGGTGTGGGTCAATCCGCTGGAAGACGGCCGCACGCGGGAGAAGCTGGATGCATTGCTCTGCGACGTCGCGGCGAGCGGACGTTTCGTCAGTGCGCACCCGGACGTGATCCTGAAGATGGGCGTCAAGGAGGTGTTGTATCGCACGAAGCATCTCGGCTGGGGCACCGATACGCGCCTCTATCGGAGCCCCGCGGAGTTTCGCGAAGGTTTTCCGGCCCGGCTCCGCATCGCAGGCCCGCGCGTCATCAAGCAGAACCGCGGCAATGCGGGGCAGGGCGTGTGGAAGGTCGAATGGCCCGAGCAGAAGGCGGGCAGCGCACCCGTCGTCACCGTGCTGGAGGCGCGTCGCGGCAGCTTGCCCGAAACCTTGCCGCTCGACAATTTCATGTCGCGATGTGAGATCTATTTCGGCTGGGGCGGATGCATCATCGATCAGCCCTTCCAGCCGCGGCTGCCCGACGGAATGATCCGCTGTTACATGGGCGTCGATGGGGTCGTCGGCTTCGGACACCAGAAGATCAAGGCGCTGATCGCGCCGCCGCCCGAGGGGCCGGATGCACCTGCCGCGCAGCCCGGGCCTCGCTACATGCATGGGCCCGACGCCGCGGAGTTTCAGGCGCTTCGGATGAAGATGGAGACGGAGTGGACGCCGCAGATGATGGAGGTCCTCGGGCTCGAACGAAATTCGCTTCCCATCATCTGGGATGCAGACTTCCTGTACGGGCCAAAAAACGCTGCGGGCGAAGACACCTATGTGCTTTGTGAAATCAACGTGAGCTCGGTTTTCGCGATCCCGGATCAGGCGCCGGCCGCCATCGCGCGCTTGACCCGCGAGCGCCTGAATGAGGATTAGGGAGGCGGGGGCCGCATTCGTCCTCCGAAATTAACCATGCCTGATCATTGTGCGGTTCTCAGGCCCAACTGAGGTCAAGATTCCACCGCTTTTGAACCGCGATGGCAGGATACTGGGGCGGTGATGTCCCTTTTGTAAAAGCGTGCGCCAATGCCGACGGAAGACAGGTTTGACCCGGCCGATCCCTTGCCTCGCTTTCTCGACGAGCGAGCGGAGCAGGATTTCGAGAATTATCGTGACGAAGGTGTTGTGTTGTCGCGCCTCTTCAAGGCG
>Ga0210403_10002019_pt1 | contig 18685 bp, 18 predicted proteins | sample IncBWC19MmetaG_FD_150863 | JGI IMG/M metagenome (GOLD analysis project Ga0210403, IMG submission 150863) | Forest soil microbial communities from Barre Woods Harvard Forest LTER site, Petersham, Massachusetts, United States - Inc-BW-C-19-M | ecosystem: Environmental > Terrestrial > Soil >... | reverse complement strand
AACCCTTCATCGAGCAAGCGCACCGCGCGCAGACGTCGCTGTTCAAGGTCCTGCGGAGTTCCGGAAGGACGCATAGCACATCACCTCCCGGACATAGCTTAGGACATTACTTACGCAATGATCAATAGTTGAGAGCTTGCTTCAGAGACGCGGTCTATGGATGTGGTAAGACGCGCTGCCCTGGTCTGGTCGTACACTTCGCGGATCGCGCTGACCAGAGTTTGCGGATCGTCGGACTCTGCCGACGCACATGGCAATCTTGCCGAGGCCTACTTGTGGAGCGCAGCGGCTTGCAGGATGTACTCAGAAAGGCAAGCGAAAACCGATGACCGTAATCCGGCGTCCGATTTAGAACGCCGGCCTCCGCAACTTCTCCAACATGCCTGCCCGAAGCCAAACGGGCCGAATCCCAGTAGAATTTCGCAGTTGATAGACTTGAAGTAGAATTAATACTATATATAGAATTATGATATAGAGCTATGATTGTAATCGTATTATTGGTCTACACGGGACGGATTATTCGCGCTGCGCTCGCCCTTTGGGTAGCCATGGGGGCGATCGCCGCCGCTACGCGGCGTTGTCGAAGCATCTTGTATTCTGTCGTCGGTTCGAATTGGCGGACCGGTCGGGAACGCGGTCGGCCTCAATTGAATCAGGTATTTTCCCGATGAAGCAATCCGTTCTTTCCCTGTACATTCATCTCAAACGCGAGGGGGAGGTCGAACGCTCCTTCGGACCAAAATGTAGGCCTAGGAGTTGCTCTCATGTCCTCGAGTAAACGATCTGCCAACCAGGAACAACGAACCGCGGCGCAATCTACCGAGTTGCTGCAGGAACTCGTGGCGCATCTGCGGCAAAACCGCACTCAGTTGCGCGAGGAGTGGGCCAACCGAATCGCCGAAGCGCGACTGCTGACAGCGATGACCAAGGATGAACTGTTCGCCGAAGCCACGTCCGTGTACGACAACTATGTCGAGGCGCTCGCGACCGGGACGTTCGAAGCCCTGCAATCGTATGCACGCAACTTGTCCGAACGCATCATCCCCCGCGGCGTGGAAACCCACGAAGTCGTCGGAATCGTGCTGTTGCTGCGCGACGTTTTGGCGAGGTCATTGTTCGCCAAGTATCAAGGCGACTTCACGATGTTGAACCGCATCCTGGATGCTTATGAGCCGGCGGCCAACCGCATCGCCAACACGGTGGCGGTCGGCTTCGTGCAGGAGCGGGAACGCGTCATTCGCCAACAGCAGGAGGCAATCCGCGAACTCTCAACGCCCGTATTGCAGGTCCGCGAGCGGCTCCTCATTCTGCCCATAATCGGCGTCATCGATGCGCAGCGCGCGCGTCAGTTGACGGAGCAGTTGCTGCGCGGCATACGCACGAACCGGGCCAAGGTGGTGGTGATTGACATCACCGGCGTGGCGGCAATGGATGCCACCGTCGCCAATCACTTGGTGCAAACCGTGGAAGCTTCACGGCTCCTGGGCGCCACGGTGATTGTGACCGGCCTGTCTCCCGAAATTGCGCAGACCATCGTTACCATCGGCGTCGATCTTGGGAAGATGAATACGGTTGGCGATTTGCAGGGAGGAATCGAGCAAGCCGAAAGGCTGCTCGGCTACAAGGTGATCCCGGTTGCGGACGCGGCGTAGCCATAGGTTGAGGCGTGGAAGTCCCAATCCTTAAACAGGGACGGTTTCTCATAGCGACCATCCAGGCAGCGCTTTCGGATGCAGATCTTTTACAACTGCGTAGGGCGCTGATCGACAAGGTGATTCACTTCCGCTCGAGTGGCGTGATAATCGACGTCACGGCGCTGGACGTGATGGATTCATTCGCGACTCGGACATTGCGCGACATCACGAACGTGATACGCCTGCGCGGCGCGGATACGGTCATCGTAGGCATCCAGCCGGAAGTTGCGTTCGCCATGGTGCAGCTGGGCCTGACGATGGAGGGCGTGGCGACCGCGCTCGATTTGGAGGAGGGTCTCGCGCACCTGCACCAACGAGCCATCGGCAAAATCTGAGAGCGAATGTCCGTGCTACAAGATATTCTGGTAGCCATCCGCTCAGACGGAGACATCGTATCGGCTCGGCAGCGAGGAAGATCATTGGCCGCGGCCATCGGCTTCACCGCAACCGACGCTACCTTGATTGCCACGACGATTTCCGAGTTGGCCCGAAATATCGTCTTGTATGCTGGACAGGGCGAAGTAATGATGCACGGTGTGGAAACCTCGCATAAGAAGGGAATCGTGGTTGTCGCCCGCGATAGCGGCCCGGGAATCCGCAGCATCGATGACGTGTTGCGCGACGGCTATTCGACATCCGGCGGCTTGGGCCTGGGACTGCCCGGTGTCAAGCGATTGATGGATGAGTTCGCCATCGAATCGGAGCCAGGTCAGGGAACCATGGTCACGGTCAAGAAGTGGCTGCGATGAAGGCAGCCGGCCTCGAATGGAGCACGGCCGCCGCCACGATGCCGGGAGAAGCGGTATCGGGTGACCGGCATTGGGCCGGTCCTATTCCAAACGGAATGATCTTTGCCGTTATCGACGGTTTGGGCCATGGCCGAGCGGCCGCTGCGGCGTCCAAGATCGCGGTCGCGATGCTGCAGCAGTACGCCGGCGATCCGCTAATCGAGCTGCTGCATCGTTGTCACGAGTCGTTGCTTGCAACGCGGGGCGTGACGATGAGTGTTGCAAAGGTCAATACCGAGGACTCCGTGCTGACGTGGATCGGTGTCGGCAATGTCGAAGGCGCGCTACTGCACCGGGAACCGCAGCTAGCGTGCGACAAATTACTGCTGCGCAACGGCGTGGTCGGCAGTCACCTGCCCGCGCTTCGCGCCCAGGAACTGCCCATTCGAGCGGGCGATATCTTGACGATGGTCACCGACGGTTTAAGCACCGAGCAGCCGCTGCGAGTCGCCATGGATGCCAGAATCGAGTCGGTCGCAGACGGAATACTCGCGAACGCCTGCAAAGGCAACGATGATGCCTTGGTCCTGGTTGCGCGATATCGAGGTATTGAGCGGTGACCGAGGTCGCGAACGACTATCCGGCGTCGTTGCACAGCTATTTGAGCGGTGCAGGGGAATCGGCCCTGCAGCGGGCGTATCAAATCGGGCGCAGTGCCCTGGAGGCGGGCACGAGCTTGGTCGCGATTGCGGACATCCACCACACTTGTTTACGCATGTTGCTGGCACACGAAATGGCGAGCGCCGAAACGGAGCGGATAACGGCGGGCGCTGCGCAATTTTTTGCCGAGTGCCTCTCGCCGTATGAGATGACATACGGCGGATTTCGCGAGGCCAATACAGCGCTGCGCCACTTCAATGAGGTGCTGGAACAGGAAGCCAAGAGAATCGCCAACGTGCTTCACGATGAGGCCGGCCAATTATTGGTGGCGGTGTACATCGCGCTGCAAAACCTATCCGACGAGGTGCCGGCCGTTCAACCGCATGTTCTCAAGGTGAAGCAGTTGCTCGATCAGATCGAATCTCAGCTTCGCCGGCTGTCGCACGAGCTGGTGCCCGCGCTATTGAACGACTTGGGATTGGTTCCGGCCCTGCGCTATTTATTCGAGGGACTCGCGCAGCGTTCCCAGTTGCAGATAAACATCGAAGCCGTGCCCGAGCAGCGATTGCCAAAACGCGTGGAGACGACCTTGTACCACATCGCCAAAGAAGCGCTGCACAACGTCGTCAAGCACGCACAAGCGACTACTGTGTGGATCGGATTTCACCGAACAGGCGATTCTATTCGTTGCCGCATACGTGACAACGGCAGGGGCTTTGACCCCGCATCGATTGCCGTCCGGCATGCCGAACAAGGCTTCGGCTTGATCGGCATTCGCGAGCGCCTGAGTGTTGTTGGCGGGCATCTGGAAATCAACTCAGTGGACGGCCGTGGGACTGAATTGGTGATATCCATTCCCGTGGAGAAATGAATGCCGATTCGTGTGATTCTTGCGGATGATCATCTCATTGTCCGGCAGGGATTGAGAATGGTGCTGGAGAAGGAGCAAATCGAGGTGGTGGGAGAAGCCTCGGATGGACTCGAGGCGATTCGTTTGATCCAGGAACTGCACCCTGAGATCGCCCTGCTGGATCTGGATATGCCGGGACTCGACGGCCTGGCCGTATTGCGCGAGGCGGCACGGCTCAGTCCACAAACGCGCGCGATCATTCTCACCCGTCATATGGAAGAGCCGTATGCGGTCGAGGCATTGCGCATCGGCGCACGCGGTTACGTGCTCAAAACGCAGGCGAGCACCGATTTGGTAGCGGCAATCCGGCATGTGGATCGCGGCGAGGTGTACTTGAGCCCGAAGATATCAAAGGCGGTGGTCCGCGCCTATCTGAACAATACCGAAGGGCCGAACGGTCAACTGACCGTGCGTGAACGGCAAGTCCTGCAGCTGGTCGGCGAGGGGCATTCGACCAAGAAAATTGCATCGTTGCTGGGTATCAGCGTCAAAACGGCAGACACGCATCGCACCAAACTCATGGAAAAGCTCGATATCCATCAAACCGCCGGACTGGTTCGTTATGCCATCCGCAATGGTCTACTAGAGCCGTAATTGGCGTCGGATCGGCGCGTCCTGCACGCGGTGGCATCCGGTTTTTTCACCTGAGCCATCAATAATTCACCTGATTGTACCCGTTGATGCGCGGCCTATGCTGTTCACACAGTCAGTCGACAAGCGGAGCGGGACCTTAATGATGATCACACAATCAGTCGGCAAGCGGAGCAGGGCGATGGAACAAAGGCTAACCAAGGCACTCCTTGTTGTGGACAGCCGAGAAGACTCCTGGTTTCTAAGCGGAGGTTCTCAAGGGCCGCTCGGCTGTCAGGTGCTCGACGTCAAGGGTTTGTCTGCGAAGAAAATGCCGGATTTCGACCAGACGCTGCGCATGATCACGGAGAAATCACCCGATGTACTGCTCCTGGATTCAACGTTGGCGCGCAACTTTGCATTGTCCGTTACGATTCAGGTGCGCGACAAGTTTCCGAACATGCCGGTTGTTTTGCTGCCCGACATTCGCAGTGTTCTAACAGCGCCGGATTCGTCGAGGGAGGGCGGAGGCCCGACTGGTTTGGCTGTCGGCGCTGACCATGTCACGGATGGTGCGCTGGTGGCGTCCGACGCGATTGGGCTGGCCTTGCTCCTCACCCAAGGGCAAATTGGGTTACAGCACGCACTGCTGCAGATGATAGTGCGGGACGACCTGACCGGCCTGCATAACCGCCGCGGATTTATGGCACTTGCCGAGCGGCAACTGAGATGTGCCCGCGACATGGGCCGGCCTATGGTGATGTTCTTCGCGGATGTGGATGGGCTCAAATCGATAAACGATCGTTTTGGCCACCGCGAGGGCGATCGCGCGCTCGCGCGCGCGGCGGCGTGCATCAGGCAGACGCTTCGCAAATGCGACTTGTCCGCCCGCTTGAGCGGCGATGAATTCGTGGCATTGGTTACAGCGGCACCCGGACGCAGCACCGAATCGATCTGCGCGCGTTTGCGATTCAAGCTGGCCGACTGCTCGGGCAGTGAAACCCGCTACAAATTGTCCTTGAGTGTGGGTGTGGCGCATTTCGATCCCTGCAAGCCGGTGACCCTGCACGAGCTGATGCGGCTGGCTGATACCGCGCTCTATAGACATAAACGCGGGGAGCGGTGGGCATCGGACACTGCCGCTGTGCCTCCGCTGATCCCTTACATACCTGTGATGCAGCGGGCAACCTCAGGGGGGTGAATGTCATGCAAACCGGACGAACCGAGCACCGCATGTCCACAAATGCAGTGGCAAGCCTCAATTCAGCCGAGGATCCCGGATACAGTGAGACCGTGTTTCTTGTAAACATCAGCGAGCACGGCGCACGCTTCATCGGCCGCCGCAGGTGGCCCGCGGGCAAACGGATCGTCCTCGAGGATTCGACGGTCAACTTTCAAGCCACGGCCGAAGTGGTTTATTGCGCGCCGTATAGCCCCTGGCGCTTTGCCGTGGGAGTAAAATTTATCAGTTGCACCGATTCGAGAGAAACCCTGCGAATGCGGTGCCCGGAAACTCTGCCTGGATCAATCTAGGATTGTTCTTGCATTTGCCGGACGGTACCCTTGATTTGGCTCGCGCCTCGTCGAAGGCGCGCTGAGCCGGTGCGGCTTGCGCCCCGGGCTAGATTGCCCGACTCCAGTATACACCCGACCCAACCATAGATCATCTACCCGATTGCCGGTGTCGACGAACACCCTATTCTGTCGGTGTAGTCGATTCACTGACGACAAAAGGCGCGCTTCTTCCACTACAGAGAAAATCCCCCGCAAGGGATTAAATGCGCCTCTCCAAGCGTCGATTGATTGTGAATCATCGACGTCAAGATTTCGGGGAGTAGATTTTGGAGAACCGGCTGACCCGATTCGTTGCAACCACGAGAGCGTGCAGAGTACTGCTGATCGGTCCGTACGATCCGCACTGCGGCGAATACACTTTTCTTGCCCCGCCCCTTGGGGTCTGGCGGCTCGCCGGCGTGCTCGAGTCGGCTGGGGTCGAGGTCAAAGTCTTTGATCCGAATTGCTGTCGCGAGCCGCCGCAACAGGCGCTCCAGCGCGAGCTGCGGAGCGGCGCGTGGGACATCGTCGGCGTCTCCACCACGGGGATGACGCTGCGTTTCGATCTGGAACTGGCGCATATCGTGCGCCGGGTGATGCCGGAGGCATTCATCGTTGCGGGCGGCATGGAGGCGACATTTCGCCCTGAGTTGATGTTCGAGATCGGCCCGTTTGACTTGGTCGTTCTCGGCGAAGGTGAACGGCCGTTGCTGGAGTTGGTGGAGCGCTTGCGTGCCGGTCAGCCGGTGGGCGGCATTGCCGGAACCGCAGAACGCAACGAAGACGGCACGATCCGGTCCATTCCGCAGCGCGCCCTGAGTCGCACGGAGTTGCGAGATGCGATCTATAGCACGCCTTACAACAAGATGCCGTATGCGGCCTACTGGGAGCGTCTCGAATCCGCCTATCGCATCGGGGCGCTGCCGAGCAAAGCCGCGCGAGAAGCGCATCTTGCCGAGATTCGCTCCGTGCGGGTGATTACGCTCAACTATTGCCCGATGGGCTGTACATTCTGTTCCGCTACCAATTTTTTACATGAGGCTCAAGGAAGCGTTGCGGCCATTGCACGCCTCGAAGCGGACGAATGTCTGACCATGATCGAACGCATCGTCGCGGCGCATCCGCGGGTACGCACCGTCATCTTCCAGGACGACATTTTCACCTTCACGCAGGACCGCCGAATCCTGCCGCTGTGCGAGGGAATCATCGCCGCGAAACGCGGCGGGCGAATACCAGCGCACCTGCAGTTCATCAGCACGAACCGCATTGATGCAATGTCCGCCGAGCGGCTGACTGCCATGAAAGGGGCCGGATTTCGCGTGCTGGGCTTCGGCATCGAGAGCTTTTCGAAGAACGTGCTCGGAGAGTTCAATAAGGCGCAGATCCATCGTCACATCGAGCCGATGCTCTCGACTGCCCTGGCGAACGGGGTGACTCCGTTCCTCGATCTTATCCTGAGCTCGCCGCACGCAACACTCGACGATGTCGGGCAAACGCTGCGCGAGGCGTATCGTTGGCTGCGTGCGGGATGCGAGATCGGTATGTACCCATATGTGATTCCGTTTTCTGGAGCGGCGTTGGCGAAGGATCCGAAACTGTTGCCGCAGACCTACTACGCGCATCAGCGCGTGGCCGGAACCGACATCGAATGGCAACAGCCGGTGAAAATTCTCCCGATCGATCCGATTGTCACCAACGCCATACTGCGCATGGAAAGCAGCTTCGAGGTCATGCTCGGCGAGATCGAAGAGCACACCGCGCATCTGCCGTCGCGCTTGCGCTCGTTGCTTTGGATTCTATGTTCTGTGCCGATCATGGCGGAGCGCGGTCAGTACATTGCCGATGCGGATGAGGTCTGGTCGGAGTTGCACGCCCGGCTTCCGGCGCTCCGGCCGGCGACGGCGGCTATTGCCGCCGCGACGGCGTGAAACCCCTCCGGGCATGGTCGCCTCTCGCGCCGCTCGCCGTATGTGTGCTGCTGGCGGGCTGGATCGTGCTGTCCGTGGCCAATGCGCGGGGTGCCGGATTCTCGATCTTCGTGCTCGCCGTCGCCAATCTCATCGTGTTCACGGACGCTCTTGATTTCGCCCTGCGCCTCTACATGCGGCGGCGTCACAGGATCGGCGCCGGCGGCATCCTTGAGAGCAGGCAATCCGGCAGGATCTCGATCAATCTTGCCGCCATTCTGCCGCCTGACGCAAGACGCCTCGTGCCGGCAGCGCCATTTGCCATCATCGCGTCCATATACAATCTGGAGGACCGCCTCGAGGAGTTCATGGAGGCGTTCGAACCCTACCGCCATCGGGTGTGGCTGCTCAGCGACGGATCAACGGACAATACGGTGCTGCTGCTGCGCCAGGCTGGATGGCGGTGTTTCGACGAGGGCGTGAACCGGCGCAAGCCCGGCGCGGTGCGCCGCTTGCTCGAGCTGCTGCCGAAGCACATCGAAACCGTCATGGTGATCGATCCGGACATTCGCATCCGCGGACTTGACGAGGGAAGCAGCATCGATCTGGAGCAGTTTGTCAGCGAATTCCAGCGATCCGGCGCAGCTGCAGCCTGCCCGAGGATCATGATCGAGCCCGACGGATTTTTGGCGCGATTCCAGGCCTTCGAGTACGCGCTGGCGTGCGGCGTCGGGCGCGAGAGCCTCGCAGATTTCAGCGTCACGTCCGGCGTGTCCTTTTACCGACGCAGCGCATTGGCACGTGCTCTGGACGAACATTCGCTCTCCGTCTATGCGGAGGATTTGGAAAACGCCTTGATTCTGCTCAGCCATGGTGAACGCATATACTACGACGGACGCCTGGTGGTGAGCACCGAAGGTCCGGGTTCCCTGCCGCGCTGGTTTTCGCAGCGCGTCGGCTGGTACCACGGTCTCATCAAAGTCTATGTCGAACGATTCTCCGAAGTGCGGCGAATCAGCCGCCGCTCACCCTTCGCCGCCTATAATTACCTCATCTATATCGGCGGCCTGGGGCTGGGGATTCATCTGGTCAAGATCGTCAGCGCGGTACTCCTGCTGCTGAGTTTTTTGGGCGGGCTCGACGCGTTGCTGCTGGACAATTTCGTGCCGCGCGGGACCCTGGGCAATCCTGAATACTTCGCGGCGGCGATCGCCAGCTATCTCGCGCTCGGAGTGATCGCGCTGTTTACGCGTGTGTCGGGAGAGGAACGAGCCTACACGGCGCCCATCGTTCCATTGTACTTGTGTTACACGCTCATCCATATCGTGCCGATGACGGTGGGCTTCGTCAATTTCTTTGCGCTCAGGCTGTTTCGACGACGCGTCTATCAGGATCACTACGAAACCTCCGCGGATCTGGGCATTGCGCGGCAGAAGTGAGGATCAATGACTGTCCGAGGAATTCCCGCCCCCAGCTTGTATGAACCCGGCCTTTATTGGGAGGATCGTGCGCGCCGATTCGCCACCGAAGGCGACGGGCTGGCGGCGGTCTGTGCGTACGGAATGCCCGAATTCTACAATCGTGCGATCCACCTGGAGCAACGGCTGGCGCTCGAACCATGGCTGAAGGCCGGTCCAGGAACCCGTGTATTGGACGTTGGTTGCGGCGTCGGCCGTTGGAGCCGGTTGCTGGCCGCGCGTGGCGCCGAAGTTTTGGGCGTGGACTTGAGTCCGACGATGATCGCGCAAGCCCGGCAACGCGCGGCGGCGGAAGGTGTTGCCGGACGCTGCCGCTTCGAAGTGCGGGATCTGGCGACTCTTGATTTGGGCGAACGTTTCGATCTGGTTTTGGGCGTCACCGTCCTGCAGCACATTCTTGATCCGAGGCAGCTCCGGGCTGCCCTGGCGGCGATGACCGCGCACCTCGCCGCGGGCGCGCGCATGGTGCTGCTCGAGGCGGCGCCGGCCAGCATGGTGGATCGTTGTGATTCGACGGTGTTCAGCGCACGTCATCGCAACGTCTATCAGGATCTGTTCCGCGATGGTGATCTGGATCTGCGAGCGATGACCGGCGTTGACCCGGCGCCCTTCAGGCCGCGGCTGTTGCCGCACGTGCGCACGCTGCCCGCCAGGTTGTCGTTCGGCTTGCTGGCACTCGCGACCGCACTGTCATTGCCGATCAATGCATTTTTCGGGCGCCGCGCGCTGGGCAGTTCGTGGCATGCCGTGTTTGTCCTGGAAACCAAGAACCGGGGAGCGTGACTATGACTACCGGACATCGCTTGATGGCAGCCAGCGTCGTTTTCGTTTTGCTTGGAGGCGTGGTCGCACTGAGCCATTGGCGCGACCCCCAGCCAGTACTGCCATCGCCCGCGGTGGAGAAAGCCGTCCAGGTGCATGTCACCAACGCCGACGACAGGGGACCGGGCACGCTGCGCGAAGCCTTATTCGTCGTGGCGACCGCCACCGGTCCGACCAGTATTTCCATCGACGTTCCCAAGATCAACCTCGAATCCGCGCTGCCGGCGTTCGTCAATGGGCATGGGATCCGGCTGCTGGGAGCCGCCGCGGGGGTCGTGATCGATGCGCAGGCGCTCGGCGCCGGACCGGTGCTCGATATCGCGGCCCCGAATACGTCGATCGACGGCATTGTGATTCGACATTGTCCCGGCGCTGGGATCCTGGTGCGGGCCGCGCGCTTCCGGCTTTCCGCGTCGACGGTTGCCTCCTGCGATGTCGGCGTGGACGTGGCCGAAAATGCCAGCGAGACGTTGCTGGAGCGCAACCACTTCGTCAACGTCCGGCTCGGCGTGCGTTTCGCGGCCGCGGGCCACAACTCAGCAGTTGCCAATAGCGAGTTTGCGCAGAACAAGGACGCCGGCCTTTGGGCCGTGCGCGGCGCGCCCGATTCGCACGATGAGGCCATCGGCATCCATGACAATAAGTTTACGGAAGACGGCATCGGGATCGTCGCAGGCAACATTCCGGTACTGGTGGAGCGCAACGATTTCATCAACGCGCGTGCGGCTGACGTGCATCTGGTGGGCGCGGGGGCGGTGATCCGGGGGAATCGCATCAATGGCGGCGCGTCGATGGGGATCGTCGCCGAGAATGCCCGGGCCGCGATCATCGACGGCAATGAGTTGGAGGGCATCGTCGCGTACGGCGTGATGATACGCGGGTCGCTCAACACGCTGGTGAAGGACAATCGGCTGCACAACTGCGGCTACGGCCTCGCCTTCGTGCTCGGGGACGCCCATGGTGTCAGCACGGCAGTCGGCAACACGATCATCGAGCCGAAATTCAACGGCATCGACGTGATCGGCGACTCGCCGATCTTGCGGCGCAACCAGGTGGTGCGTGCCCACGCATTGGCACTGCATGTCGAGGATTTTCAGGGGTCCGATGGCAAAAAGGTGCAGTCGCAGCCGTTTCTGGACAACAACAACTTCGACGACAACTCGGCCGACAAAAGCAGCGGGAACGTGGCCGCGCAACCCGCCACGCCAACGGTGATTCGGTGAGAACGAACGCCGACGCGACGCAGCTGATATCGCGCCCAGCCTGGGAGGATCAGCGCATGCAGCTGCTGAGCGATATCTGGCTGTTGACCATCGTCGCCATTTTGATCGCCACCGGCCTGCCCTGGTTTGCCAACGGCTTTGAAGTGGACGCCGCAGCCGCGAGTTGGGGTTTGCTGGCCGTGGGCGGAATTCAAAGCGCGTTTAGCATCCTGTCGTTTCGGGCTTGGCTGCAGCGCCGATGGCACGATCACCTGTGCACACTGCTGGCTGCGACCGGCGTCATACTGATCGGCTACATCTGGCAGCACGTCGGCGCCCTGCAAAATCCGGCGTTCTTGACGGTATTTGTCCTGCCGGTGACCGGCGCAATGTTTCTTTCACGCCGGCACCCCTATCTCATGGCCGCGGTGAGTGTCTGCGTCGTCCTCATCGTGGCTCTCGCCCAAGATCCGGAATTGCGTTGGTATGCCAGCGGGCTGCTTGGCAGCGACGCGTGGCTCACAGGGTTGTTCGGCCGTCAAAGCTCGGTTGCGCAGCGGTATTTCCCGGGATTCTCCGCGCCATCAAGTTTTCTGACGGTCCTGCTCGAAGTATTCTCCATCGGGCTGTTCGCGTGCGCGGTGGCGGCCGAATACGTCGGCATCGTATTCGAGCGGCTCAGCGCGCATACCGCCCTGGCGCGAAGCGAAGCCCAGCGCGCCCAGGAACTGTGGTCCGAACTGGTCGAGCGCCTGCCCCTGCCGGCTCTGTTGATCGATCCGGCCAACCTGCGCATCGTCGCGTGCAGCAACTTTGCCGGCACTTATCTGGGCGGCGGTGAAATGCCGCTCGAGGGCCGCAAACTGTTCAAAGCGCTGCGTTTCTCGTATCCGGACATCGTTCACGAGCTCATCGTAGGTGCCGATGGCGCAGCGCCGCTGACGGTGATCCGCGTTGCGGACCAGCTGCGGGTGACGCAGGTGCGAGTACTGCATGTCGTGCACAAGGGACAGCGCCTGGCGCTTTTGAGCATCGAGGACGGAACCGAAGTCTTCCATCTCAGAGCGGCGTTGGACACGTCCGAATATGCCGCTTTGGTCATCAATACACAAGGACGTCTGCTGGCGTTCAACAAGCCGGCGGGGTGGCTGCTTGCCGGGGCGCAAGTCGGTGCGGATGCAGCGCAGCTGCTGTCCAAGCGGGATTCCAGTCAGCGTTGGTGGGAGCCCGGATTGAGCAATCGGCGCAAGATGCACATCGAGATCGATCAGCGGGTCTACCAAGTCACGAGTTCTGCAACCACGTTGGCGGGCGAGCAGGAACGCATTTTCACCGTCTCCGTGCTTCCAGTCGCGAAGGGGAGCACGAGCGATACGCTTGAGATGAGCGCGACCGCGATCACGGGCGCCATGCGGCAGGCGACATGAGAATTGCAAATCTCACCCTTGCCGCGGCGGTGGCGGGCTGGCTCGCGCCGCGCATGGCGGTGGCCGTGGATTCAACCCCGACCCCGGTTTCCGACGATCGGATCGTACTGAGCGTCGATGGCTCCTCACTGCCGGGAACCAATGGCGGCGGTGGCGGTTCGGTCGGGTGGTTGCACAACTTCGATGCCAATACCCTTGCGGGAGTCGCGGTGGAACATCAGGTGCTGTCCGTTGCCCACTGGACGTTCGGCTCAGTCAACGGCTCGCTGACTCGTGATTTGGGCGGTGCGCGCTATAGCCTGTATGGCGAAGCGCACGAGGGCGCCGGCGACGATGGCCCGCGCGCCTTCAAATATTCGGTCGCGGCGGCCGGATTAATCGGCACGTACTTCCATCGATTGTCCGTGCAACTGGAAGACCGCCAGTTCGACGTTGAAACCACGCACGGCAATCTGCCCAAGCTCGGGCTCTCGTACTTGGTGAATCCTCATATTCTGGCGGCTGTCTCCTACGCGGACTCGGTGAGCGGCAATCTCGGAACGCATCTCACGTCTGCCCGAATCGACGCGTATACCTCCAAGGCGAACTTTCTGGCGGGCGCAGCCTTCGGACAGGTCTCACCGACCGTGTTGGGCCTGGAGTTCGTGGTGCCGGGAAAATCGCTCAGGGAGGGCTATGTCGGCGTGACCAAACCGCTGCCGGACTGGCGCGGCGCCCTGACTCTGGTCGTTGACTACCAGGATCTTTCGGGCAGCAATCGGGTCGCGGTAACGCTCAATTACATTTTTCACATCGGCCACCACGGCAAGCCAACGTGAAGATGCGGACCCGCCGACGCAGCTTCCTGTGGGTGCCGACGGTCGTGGTGCTGGCCGTCGTGCTCATTGCCGGATCGCGCATGATCGCTCTCAGTGTGCGGCACGACGGCGCGGTGGCTCGCGAGGCGGCCGCCACGCTCGTGAGCACCACCGTCACGAGGATGGAGCCGCTCCTACAAAAGCTGGCCGATATTGCCGAGCGACGTGCTGCCTTGGCCGCGCAGGTCCCATCGAACCGGGATACGCCCGCCGCACTCGAATCGCTGCCGCCGGCCGCCAGGACTTTTTGGATGACGGGTGACGACAAACTGCTGGGTTCCCAGCCGGCAGAGACCGTCACCGCAGACGGCATTGCAAGCGAATGGCGGTCGGCGGACTCGGCTCATGCGTTACTTGACGCCGCCGTCCTAGGTCCGATGCGTTTGGGCAGCCTGTGGCTCATCGCGGTACGATTCCCGATCGCGGCAGGCAGCGGTTTGGCTGCAGCCCGACCGCGCGACTGGTCGGTTGCCTATGCAGACCTTGATGAGTTGGTCACCGCGAGCCACCTCGGACGGCTGATTGACGCGGGTTACGACTTTGAGCTTTCTCAAGTCGGGCCCGGCAGCTCCCGCTCCCGCAGTTTCGCCGGTTCCCGTACGGAACCCTTGACAGACACCGTCACGGCGAGGATCCGATTGCCTGTGGCGGCCGCCATTCCCGGAAGTTACTTGCAGCTGGCGATCCGCCCGCGGGCCGGTTGGTTTCCCGCGACGCTGCTCGCCTCGGAAATCGGCTTGCTGGCATTCCTGGCATGGCTCCTCGCATTCGGCACTCATGAATTGACGCACGAGGCGCAACGCTCACGCGCAGCTCTGGTGGCCGCGCTGCAGCGCCAGCGTACGACCAATCAACGGCTCGCGACGGAGATGCAGCAGCGGCTCCAGTTGCAGGAGACCTTCGATCACGCGCGCTTTCATGACGCATTCACGGGACTGCCGAACCGGCGCTATTTCATGGACCAACTCGACCGGGCGTTGCGCGACTTGCGCAAGCAACGGCGCCAATGCCTCGCGGTGATCATCGTCGACATAGTGCGATTCAAGCTCATCAACGATATTCTGGGCCATACGGCCGGCGATGAGTTGATGGTCCAGGCGGCGCGTCGTTTCGAAAAAACAACGGCGGCCTTCGGGGGCGTGCTGGCGCGCTGGGGCGGCGACCAGTTTGCTGTGCTGATACTGGACCTGGCATCCCGCGACGCGGCCATGAATGTCGCCGGCCTTCTCAGAGGGGAATTACGCCTGCCGTTCGATTTGCGCCGGCACCGGATCGTCGTCGCGGCAAGCATGGGCGTCACATGGGCGGATTCTGGCCAGCAGCGCGCCGAGGATGTCATACGGGAAGCCGACATCGCCTTGTCGGCCGCCAAGCGTCACGAGACTGCCAAGATCCTAAGCTACGCACCGGACATGGCCGGGCAAGCCGCAAACCTGGTGAGCTTGGAGGCGGACCTGCACGTTGCCGCGGAAAGGCACGAACTGCAGCTGCTGTTTCAGCCGATAGTAAATCTTCAGACTTATGAGATGGTGGGTGCCGAGGCGCTTTTACGCTGGTGCCATCCTGTGGAAGGCGTGCTCGCTCCGGATAGATTCCTAGGCATCGCGGAAGAGACCGCATTGATGGTGCCGATCACCCGTTGGATCATCCTCAGGGCGGTCAGGGTCGCGGCGGATTGGCTGCGGCGTCTGCCGGCCGATCGGAAATTTTTTATCAGCGTCAATCTTTCCCCGACTGCGTTGCGGGATCCTGACTTGAGTCAATACGTCGCGTCGTTGCTGCGCGAGACGCAGTTGCCGCCGTCGTTGCTCAAGTTCGAGCTGAGGGAGGCAGCGCTCATCAGCCAGGTCGGTGCGGCGCGCGAGACCCTCGAGCAGCTGCATGACCTGGGACTCCAATTGATGCTGGATGACTTCGGGACCGGTTACTCATCATTGAGTTATCTGCAGCTCTTCCCCTTCGACTTCGTAAAGATCGATCGTCCCTTCGTGAACCTCATGCCCTCGGATCAGGCCAACACCGGCATGACGGCTGCGATGCTGCAGGTGGCCGGCAGTTTGAACCTGACGGCAATTGCGGAAATCATCGAGACCGAGGAGGCCGTGCAGGCTCTGCGGATGATGGGCTGCGATTACGGGCAGGGCTACTATTTCAGCGAGCCCATCGAGGCCGAGCCCGCGCTACAGCTGCTGCGCAGCGGGCAGCCCCTTCAGCCTCGGCTGGAGAGCTCGGCGACTCTCAAGATTCGTCCGTTAGAGGAGGACGGCTCACCCACGATCAGGATGCGGATCGATCAACCGCCGGACCAGCCCACGAAGGAGACGTCGCCAACCGTGAAGATTCGCCCTTTGGAGGAGGAAGGCTTGCCCACGATGGAGCTGGCCGCAGATCATATCGAGGAGCCACAGTTTGGTAGATGAGCCCACGTTGTTTAGCGAGAGCAAGATTAGTCCCGATATGACGCCAACGGGAGTTGTTCAGTCATCCAATGGCACGCGGCGATGCCTTCGCCTGGTTCGTCATCATCTTGTTCCTCGGGATCGGTGTGTTCTGCGCGAGACAGAGAGCGAGGCGCTTTCATCCCTCTCGATCCAGCACCGGCGACGGCTTCACGCCAGCAATCCGTTAAGCTGGACCTCGGCGCATAGCGCCCCCAAGGCCTTTTCCGTTCGATCCAGGACTTCGCCGATCTCTGACTCAGTAATCGTCAGCGGTGGGGCTACCATGAACCATTGTCCGAAGCGGCTGCCCGCGGACGCACGGGCGTAGAGCATGATGCCGTGATTGAGGCCATGGATGCGCAGGCGCTTCGTCGCCGCAAACTCCAGGGGGAGCCAGGCCTTAGTTGCCTGATCAGCGACGAGTTCAACCGCGAGCAGCAACCCCTTGCCGCGTACGTCGCCGACGATAGGGTAGCGCGCTTTGAGCCGTTCGAGTCCCGCTCGCAATTGCAAACCGCGCGCGAGCGCATTCGAACATAGGTCCAGCCGCTCGAACTCGTCAAGGACTGCGAGCCCGGCCGCGCATGCAATTGGATTGGCGTTGTAGGAATAGCTAAAGTCGAAGCCTGCGGTTGCCGCCAGCTGGTCTGCATGCTTGGCCGACACCCACATGGCGCCGAGCGGAGCGTAGCCGGCGCCGATGCCCTTAGCCTGCACGATGATATCGGGCAAGGCATTCGCCCAATGGTGGGCCGTAATAAATTGCCCGGTCCGACCGGCACCGCAAAGGACTTCATCGAAAATCAGGAACACGCCGTGTCGCGTACAAATATCGCGTATTGCTTGAAAGTAACTCGGCGGCGGTACGACGGCACCGGTCGAGAGTCCGCCGACGGGTTCCAGCACAAAGGCGAGCACTTTCTCTGGGCCGAGCTCTCTGATCTTTGCTTCGAGGGCACGAGCGCAATCGCCGGCGTAATCCTCGACGGTCTGTCCCTCTGGAACTCGATACGACAGGGGCGCCGGTATGGTCAGCGCCGCGACGGCAAATCCATCGAAGAACGGCTGTAGCGCGATATTGCCGCCGGCGGCGAGCGAACCGATAGTTGCACCATGGTAGGACGGATCGAGCGAAATCACCCGCTGGCGGGAGGCTTGTCCCGTCGCGACGCAATACTGCCTCACGAATTTGAGCGCATTGTCGATGGCCTCGCTGCCGCCGGAGCAAAGGCTTACGCGCTCGAACCCGGGCCCTGCCAGTGCAGCCAGCCGGTTCGCATAGGTTAGATTGGCGCGATTTCGTGCGACCATCGTATATGCGTAATCGAGCGTACGCGCCTGGCGCATCATCGCGTCGATGACTCGGGGGTTGCAATGCCCAACCGCACTGACCATGGGGCCGGACGATGCGTCGATATACGACTTGCCATCCTCGTCCCAAAACCAGACGCCTTCGGCACGCGCCATCATCGGCAACGGCACGCTGGATGCGCGTGAGTAGAAGACGTCCTGCGTCCCACCGATAATTCGACGGCCCTGGTCACTCACACGAAGTACCTCTCTGGTCGCTTGGAGCCAAGCAGCTGAGGCGCACATTTGGATTACGCATGCATTTTGAGCAATCAACCGTAGAAGTGCAGCAGGAAGACGAACGGCTTTCGGTGTGTCCCGGAGTACCCGTCCGACTACGCACGTCTGTGAATGCGGCGATGATAGCATTACTCAAGGACACCGCCCGCATGGTTGTGCTCAGCGATTTCAAGTGATCGTCAAAGTTACCACCGTGCCGGGTCGCGCTGGCGATCGCCGCCGGCAACGACGATGGGTTCGCCGAGCGCTCGCCGATATTCCTCCTCGCCGATCGCATTCACCGACCGCAGCTTCGCCAGCAGCTCATCGATCAGCGAACGCAGCCCAGGCCCCGGCGTGCCGTGCGCGAATGAATTCTGGTATTTGATCGGCCCGGGGATGATCGCGACCAGGAAGGCCATCTCGGCCGGCGTCAGCTCTCGGGGTTCGCGACCGAAATAGCGGCGGGCCGCGGGCCGCAGGCCACGCAGGTCCGGCCCCCATTCGATGATGTTCAGGTAGATCTCGAGGATACGATCCTTGCCGAGCGCCGACTCGAGCAGGAACGTGATCGCCAGTTCCTGCAGCTTGCGTCCGAACTGCTTGTCGCGCGACAGGAACAGGTTCTTGGCCAGCTGCTGGGTGATTGTCGACGCTCCGCGCGCGGCGCCGCCGCGCGACCAGTTGGTGAGCAGCGCGGCGGGTAGTTCGCGCAGGTCGATGCCGCGATGCCCGTAAAAGCCGGCGTCCTCGGCAAGCAGCAGAGTGCGCACGAACAACGGCGGAACGTCGCGCAGGGCGATGAAGTCGGGGGACGCGAGCGAGACATCGATGGGGCGGTGCGGCCCGGGGCCGTCTTCGGATCT
>Ga0210403_10002017_pt1 | contig 18699 bp, 18 predicted proteins | sample IncBWC19MmetaG_FD_150863 | JGI IMG/M metagenome (GOLD analysis project Ga0210403, IMG submission 150863) | Forest soil microbial communities from Barre Woods Harvard Forest LTER site, Petersham, Massachusetts, United States - Inc-BW-C-19-M | ecosystem: Environmental > Terrestrial > Soil >... | reverse complement strand
GACCGGCGGCGGGGTGTCGAGATGGGTCGCGTCCGGCGGCAGAATGTCGAAATGCGTATAGCCGAGTTCGTCCACCACGAAGGAGAGCACCTTCTCCGGATCGGTGCCGGGATTGCACACCGAGATCAGCCCGGGGTCGAGGTCAGCCGCCTGCAGCATCTTGAGGCCCTCAAGCGTCTGCGCCAGCGTGCCCTCACCCTTGAAGCCGACACGAAACTTGTCGTTGATTTCGGCCGGTCCATCGAGGCTGACGGTGACGCTGACGTCATGCTTCCTGAACAGCTCGATCCATTCCTTATCGACCAGAATGGCGTTGGTGGTCACGCCGCGCTTGATCATGCAGCCGGTGCGCTCTTCGATCCCCTGCAGCTTCGTCAAGAAGGCGTCGAAGCGCCGCTTGGGAAACAGCAGCGGTTCACCGCCATGAAACACCAGCAGAAAAAACGGCAGGCCGAACTCGCGGATGTGCTCCTCCAGCCGCAGGCAAAACTGGTCCTCAGCCTCCGGCGTCAGCACCGCCGGCTTCTGGTAGACCATCGCGTCGCGAAACCAGTAGCAATAGGTGCACTTGATGTTGCAGCGCGCTGCAAGCTTGACGAGGATGAACGCGAACGGACGATCCGACAGCGGCGACGTTGAGAACCGGCGAAGCAGGGCCTCGGTCGCGGGGGAGACATCGGCATATGTCATGTTAGTCCTCGTTCGTCGTTCACTCGCGTTGCGCGTGCAGACGCCTGGGCGTCAAAACATTTTATCCAAGCGGTGCGCGCCGCTCCGTTCAGGAAGCACCATTGAAAACGCCCGAGATTTTCGGCTCGGGCGTTCCTCGAAGATGTTTCCAGGCTCGTCCGGACGGATCACCAACGGCGATAGAAACGATTGAAGAAGCGGCGGAAGAAGCGGCGGAACCAGGCGACCTGCTGGAAATTCTTGGCGTCCGTTGCCGTTTGGCCGGTCGCCGTGCCGTCCTGGATGATGGAGTTGATGGCGGGATTGGTCGACTTCAGCGCCACCGTCTGATCCGGATTGGTCGACGCCTGCGCGCCCGTGATGCCCAGCACGAAGGCCGCGCCGAATCCGAGACCAAGCGCCTTCAGGCGGTCGGAGAGGCCGCGCCGCGACAGCTGGCCACCGTGCAACTGCTGGGTGATATCATTGAGCTCATCGAGGTTTAATGGAGTCTTCGTCGAATTATCCGTCAAGCTCGCCTCCTGCTGAAATTGCCCCATCGCGTCCATTGCCGCCTGGGAGTGCCGTCAGGTTACACGCTTCGCGGTGAACTGAAAATGAACTCTTGGCGAGTGACTGCTATGACGGCAGCTTCCGCTCGGTTGCGGTCGCGTCGGAGCGCTGCCGCAAGTCCCGCTTACGGTCGAGCCTTTGTCGCCGCCAGCGTCCTTGCCGCGATCACCAGCGCCAGCGCGATCAGCGCGCCCGCCAAGATGAACGGCGCGCCCGGCAGCTTGAACGGCGCATGATCGCCAATGAAAAACGCAAAGGTCAGCGTGAACAGGAAGGGACCGAGCATTTGCGAAATGCTCTGCACGCTCGAGGTCGCCCCCTGCAACTGCCCCTGCTGATCGGCCGCCACCTGCTGGGTCATCAGCGCCTGGGTGGCGGCGCCCGACACGCCCCATAGCGCCATCACGGGGATGCCGACGCAAAACCACAGGCCGGTCGGGGCCGCGCCATAGATGAAGAAGCCGATCGCGCCAAAGACGAACCCGAGCAGCAGCGCCTTGCGCTCGCCGAGCCTTTTCACGATCGGCCCGATCGCGGTGCCCTGCACCACCATCGACGAGAGGCCTACGATCGCCAGCGTCAGGCCGACCATCCTGACATCCCAGCCGTAGCGATAGGTCGCATAGAGCACGAAGGTCGACGGCAGCACGACATGCGCCAGCTGCGAAAAGAAATTGGCCGTCTGCAAGCCGGCGAGAATGCGGCTCGAGCGCAGAAACGGGAGCATCCCGATCGGGTTGGCGCTTTTCCAGCGGAACGGCGCGCGGCGCTCGAGCGGTAGCGACTCCGGCAGGATGAAGAGGCCATAGAGCGCGTTGGCAAGGCTCAACCCCGCCGCGACCCAGAACGGCAGCCTTGGCGACATACCGCCAAGCAAGCCGCCCAGCGCCGGCCCCAGGATGAAGCCCGCGCCGAAGGCGACGCCGATCTTGCCGAAATAGGCCGCGCGTTGTTCCGGCGCTGTCACGTCGGCGATATAGGCAAACGACGTCGAGATGCTGGCCGAGGTGATGCCGGAGATCAGCCGGCCGACGAACAGCCAGGAAAGCGACGGCGCCAGCGCCATCAGCACATAGTCGGCCGAGAGCCCGAAATTGGAGAGCAGTACGACAGGCCGCCGGCCGAAGCGATCGGAAAGGCCGCCGATGATCGGCGAGAACAGAAACTGCATCAGCGCCCAGGCGGTGCCAAACAGGCCGAAGATGCGCGCGGCACTCGCGGTGTCATTGTTGACAAAGCTCTCGATCAGCTTGGGCAGCACGGGAATAACGACGCCGAGCGCCATCATGTCGAGCAGGATGGTGACGAAGATGAAAGCGACCGCTGCGCCCCGCGGTGTTGACGTCCCAGCGGCGGCTTCGGAAACTCCCTCGCTCATGACAGCCGCTTCCGCTTGTGCGCGAACGGATTGGCCTTTTCACGCAGCGTGATGCGCACCGGTGTGCCCGGCAGATCGAACGCCTCGCGCAGCGAATTGGTGAGATAGCGCAAATAGGATTGCGGGATCGCGTCCGCACGCGAGCAGAACAGTACAAAGCTCGGCGGCCGCGCCTTGGTCTGGGTGATGTAGTTCAGCTTCAGCCGCCGCCCCGACACCGCCGGCGGCGGGTTGGTCTGGATCGCCTGCTCGAACCAGCGATTGAGTGCCGAGGTCGGCACGCGCCGGTTCCAGACCGCATAGGCATCGACGATGGCCTGCATCAGGCGGTCGATGCCCTCGCCCATCAGCCCGGAGACGGCGACAACAGGAACGCCCGTGACCTGCGGCAGCCAGTGGTCGGCATCGCGGCGCAGCGCGGAAATCTGCGCGGTCTTGCCCGGCATCAAATCCCATTTGTTGACGGCGATGACGAGCGCGCGGCCCTCGCGCTCGATCAGGTCGGTGATGCGCAAATCCTGCTCCTCGAACCTGTTCTGCGCGTCCATCATCATCACGACGACCTCGGCAAAGCGTACCGCGCGCAGCGCGTCCGCAACCGACAGCTTTTCCAGCTTTTCCTCGATCCGCGCGCGACGGCGCAGGCCTGCGGTATCGAACACGCGGAAATCGCGGCCCTTCCAGCTGATCTCGACCGCGATGGAATCGCGCGTGGTGCCGGCCTCGGGGCTGGTCAGAAGCCGCTCCTCGCCGACGAGGTGATTGATCAGCGTTGATTTGCCGGCATTGGGCCGACCGACAATGGCGACGCGGATCGGACGCGTCGCGGAATCCTCTTCTTCCTCGTCGTCAACCGCTTCCTCTTCTTCCGGCGGCTCGCCCATCAGCGCGCGTAGCGCGTCGTAGAGCTCGCCCATGCCCTCGCCATGCTCGGCGGAGATCTGGATGGGATCGCCGAGCCCGAGGGCATAGGCCTCCATCGCGCCGGCATCGCCATGCTTGCCCTCGCTCTTGTTGGCGACCAGCAGCACCGGCTTGTCGGCGCGGCGGGCGAAATCGGCAAAGGCGCGGTCGGTCGGCGTCAGCCCGGCGCGTGCGTCGACCACGAACATCAGGGCGTCGGCAAGCTTGATCGCGGCCTCGGTCTGCTCCTGCATCCGCGCGGTCAGCGAGCCCTTCGCGCCTTCATCGAGGCCCGCGGTATCGATGATGGTGAATTCGAGATCGCCGAGCCTGGCCTCGCCCTCGCGGCGGTCGCGCGTGACGCCGGGCTCGTCATCGACCAGCGCCAGCTTCTGTCCGACCAGGCGGTTGAACAGCGTCGATTTGCCGACATTGGGCCGGCCGATGATGGCAATGGCGAAAGACATGAATGATCCGTGCGCTGTTTCACCAGCGCGGTCAATTAAATCAGAAAGACAATACTAGCGTGAGAACTGCCCGCCCGGCATCGGCGCCGGGAACGCTGACTGCGATGCCTGGGCTGGCTGGACCGCAGCCTGCGGCGGCGCATTGGGATCGGGCGGTGGCGCGGTGGTGCGCTTCCGCACGATCTTCTTCTTGGGCGCGGCCGGAGCGGCCTGCGCGCCGTCATCTTGCGAGGCGGCGGCGGTCTCGCCATCCGGCTCGGCAGCGGCCGGCGCCGCAGCGGTGGCCTGCGACTTGGATTGTTCTTTGGCCTTGGCTTTGGCCTTCTTCACGGCTTGCGGGCTACCGGGCGGCGGCTCCAGCGGCTGCTGGGCGACCTGAGCCTGGGGCTGGGGCTGGGCTTGCGGCGGCGCGGCCAAGGCTTGCGCGTTCGGATCGTCCTGCTGCGCGCCCTTGTACATCTCTTTCGGCACGCCCTGCTCCATGCCGGGCACACCGGACGGAAACACCGGCTTGCGCTCACCCGGCAGCTTCTTCTTGGTATCGAGCCAGTCCAGCAAATCCGTTGGATCGAAATCGCTGCCAAAGCTGCTGGAGCAGCCGGCAAGCACCGCCGAGAACGAGATCAGGACAGCGGCAGCGATCAGACGTTGCGGACGGCGCATGGTCGGTCTCTCGGCTCTTGCCTTAGCTCTTCGCAACCGGCGGCAGCAGGCCCTGCAGCGCTTCGGCGCGGGAGCGCAGGCTCGGTGGCGTATCGGCATCGGCAGTGATCTGGTCCAGCCACAGCCGGGCCTGCGCGGTGTCATTGGCGCGGAACGCTGACAAGGCAAGCAACTCACGCGCGGAGTGGCGGAATGCCGCCGTGGGCACCGTGTCCGGCTCGAGCCGCTGCTTCATGTCGGCATAGGTCGCGCTGTCGACGAGCAGGCCCGCGGCGCGAATCCGCGCCAGCTCCTGCTGCTCGCCGCCGATCGAAGCATCAGTGGCGAGATCGTCGAACATCTTGGCGGCCGCCTTGGGATCGCGGCTCGCAACCTCGCCGGCCTGGCGGAACCGCGCCAGCAGCCGATAACCGTAAGGCGCTTTGCTCGTGACCTCAGCGAAGGCTTTCTCGGCTTCCTCGTGCTTGCCCTGCTCGGAGAGCTCGACGGCGTGGTTGAAGGCCTCGCTGGCCTTCGCGGCCTTCTCGGCCTCGACATACTGATAGCCGCGCCAGCCGCCGACTCCGGCGACGACCAGCAGCGCCAATGCGATGATGTAGATCGAGTACTTGTCCCAGAGCTTCTTGAACTGCTCGCGACGTACTTCCTCGTCTACTTCGTCAAATAATTCAGACACTTAGCTGTATCCCATGCCCGGCGCGCGCATGTCGCGAAGCGCCGCTCACCCTCATCTTGTGGGCCGCGTTACCCTAACGATATGGCGGTGGCAAGGCAAAGTGAGCCGGATCAAAGCGTTAACAGGGAAATGTTCCCATGGGCCTTCAAGGGTTTAGGGCGAAATCTGAATTATGCCGCGGCTCAAAGCCCGAGCCTCTCCCGCAATTGCCGCTTGAGCACCTTGCCATTGGCGTTGCGCGGCAATGGGTCCGCGGTGAGCTGCATCGTCTCCGGCACCTTGTAGTCGGCGAGCTGCTCGGCGCACCAGGCACGCAAGATATCGCTGGAGACGCTCTCGCGCGTCACCACCACGGCGTGGACGCGCTCGCCCAGCACCGGACAGGGTTTTGCGATGATCGCGCTCTCGACCACACTGGTGTGCCCGGCGAGCACGGACTCGACCTCGGCGGAATAGATCTTCAACCCACCGCGATTGATCATGTCCTTCTGCCGGTCGAATACGCGCACGAAATTATTCGCGTCGACCGAGCCGAGATCGCCGGAATGCCAGAAGCCGGCGGTGAAACTTTCCGCGGTCGCCTTCGGATTATTCCAGTAACCCTTGATGACGGAGGCTGAGCGAATCCAGAGCTCGCCGATCTCGCCGGGCGGCAGCTCCCTGCCCTCGGCATCGACCGCGATGATGGTCGCGCCCGGACAGGGCAGCCCGACGCTGTCGATGTAATCAGCCGTCAATTCGCCGGGCATGATGGTGGAGGGCGATGTCGTCTCGGTCGCGCCGTAGCAATTCATCAGTTTCAGGCCGGGCAATTTCACCGCCAGCCGCTCGATGGTGGCGATCGGCATCGGCGCGCCGCCGAAGCCGCCAATGCGCCACGAGGACAGATCGTAGCTGTCGAAGTCGGGCTGCAACAGGCAGAGATTATACATCGCCGGCACCAGCACCGTGTAGGTGGCGTGCTCGCGCGCGGCGAGCTTGAGATAATCGGAAGCCTTGAACTCGGCGGCGATGATCAGCGTGCCGGCGCAGGCCGCCATGGTGGTGATGTTGGCGACGGCGCCGGTGACATGGGCGAGCGGCACGGCGGCGATGGAGCGGTCCTTCGCGGTCAGCTCCATGGCGGAGGCAAAGATCATCGAAGAATGGATGATGTTGCAATGGGCCAGCATCGCGCCCTTTGGCCGCCCCGTCGTGCCGGAGGTGTAGAGGATCATCGCGGTGTCCTCCTCGCTGACATCGACGGCTTCCTTCAGCGGCGGATGGTCGGCGAGCCGCGCAAAGGTCGAGCGCGCGGCAGCATCGTCAATCACAATGCGATGCGCGAACTCAGGCACATCCTTTGCGTCGGGCACGCGCTCGGCGAGCGAGGCTTCGTGGATCAAGAGCCTGGCGCCGCAATCGGTCAGGACATAGGCGATCTCCGGCTTCTGCTGGCGCGTGCCGAGCAGCACCGTCACCAGGCCTGCCTGCGCCGCCGCAAACAGGATCAGCGGAAACTCGATGCGGTTGCCGAGCAGCAGCGCGACGCGGTCGCCGCGTTGCAGGCCGAGCTTGCTAAAGCCGGTGGCAATCTCCTGCGCGCGCCGCATGGTCTCTTGCCACGACAGCCGCTTGTCACCGCAAACCAGCGCCTCGCCATCGCCATTGCGCGCGGCCGCCTGCTCGACCATGGCCCAGAGATGCTTGGGCCGTTCGCAAAAGGCTGGCACCACGCGATCGCCGAAGCGTGCTTCGAGCCGCATGGATGGTATCGCAACGTTCGACCAGTCCATCGTCCAGCGCCCCGGTCAGCTCTTTTCTTTCATGCCGTAGACATGCTCCGGCCCCGGAAACGCGCGCGAGCGCACGTCTTTCGCGTAGTCGCTGACCGCAGCCTCGATCGCCGGCCCGAGATTACCATAGCGCCGCACGAATTTCGGCGTCCGCGGCGACAGTCCGAGCATGTCTTCCAGCACCAGCACCTGGCCGTCGCAGGCCGCGCTGGCACCAATGCCGATGGTTGGAACCGCGATGCTCTGCGTGATCTTCTTTGCCAGGGGCTCGGCGACCGCCTCGATCACGATCGAGAATGCGCCGGCTTCCGCAATCGCTTTCGCATCTTGCTCGATCGGCTCCCAGCTGCCCTGCTCGCGGCCCTGCGCGCGGAACGAGCCGAGCGTATTGATCGACTGCGGCGTGAGGCCGACATGGCCCATCACGGGAATGCCGCGCTCAGCAAGGAATGCGACCGTCTCGGCCATCCGCACGCCGCCTTCGAGCTTGACGGCGCCGCATTGGGTTTCCTTCATGATGCGGACCGCGGAGTGAAACGCCTGCTCCTTCGACGCCTCATAGGAGCCGAAGGGCATATCGACCACGACGAGCGCATGTTGCGAGCCGCGCATCACGGCACGCCCTTGCAGGATCATCATCTCGAGCGTCACCGGCACGGTCGTCTCAAACCCGTGCATGACGTTGCCGAGGCTATCGCCGACCAGGATCACGTCGCAATGCCGATCGACCAGTGCCGCGGTGTGGGCGTGATACGACGTCAGCATCACGATCGGGTCGCCGCCTTTGCGGGAACGGATATCAGGCGCCGTCTTGCGCCGAACTGCAGATTGTACCGACATGTTCTAGCTTCCCATCACCGGCACGCCGATCACGACCGGATGGAACGCGAAGGCAAGTGCGAGATAAACCACGACGCCGACCAGGACCGCGATCAGATCATTGCCGATGCCACCGACCGGGATCGGCGGGCCTCCGGCATCACCACGGCGCTTCAGCGAAATCCGGTCGAACACCGCCCACGCCAGAAACGAGCCGAACAGGATGATGCCGCCGAGATTGCCATTGGCGAGCAGATGTCCAAACGCCCACAATTTAACGCCCACAAGCAACGGGTGTTTCAGCGTGGCGTAGATCTGCCCGCGGATATAGGCGGCAACCACCAGGATCGACGCGGGCAGCATCAACAGGATGTTGAGATGTTTCAGAACGCGCGGCGGCGTCCAGACTGGATACTCTCCGCCGGCACGATAATGCGCGAAGCCCCAGACGATCAGCGCGAGGCCTATGGCCGCGACCACCGAATAGCCGATCTTGTAGCCGCCCTCGCCCCAGGAGACGATAAAGCGCGAGCGCAAACCGCGCTGCGTCGTCAGCGTGTGGACGCCGAGGAAGAGCACGAGGCCCAATATCATCACCGACAGTCCCACGGCGTTCTCCCTGAAGCGACCGGTTCGCCGCCACGCTCTAGATCGTCATACGCGGGCTTGACCCGCGTATCCATCGTCCGCGAAGCGGACAAGCAGTTATTTTGAAGATGGATTGCCGGGTCAAGCCCGGCAATGACGATTGTCGGATCGGCTTACGGCTTGTCTTGTGCCTTGTCCTGCGGCTTTGCCAGCTCACGATTGTCGACATAGCGGATCGCGATCGGCCGGCCCGCCAGCGCGCCGCTGAGCCCGTCGGTGAATTTCAGCGGGATGCAGGCGTTGAGGGAGGCATTGATTGCCTTCAGATAGGTGTCCCGCGTGTCAGCCGGCACGTCCCTGGTCGAAAACGTCAGGCGCGGCGGGCCGATCATCTCGCCGGATTTCTTGAAGCTGAAACGCACCGACATCTGCATGCCCTGGTGCGCGACATCCGGTGGCGGCGGCGACCAGCAGGAGCGCAGCTCGGCGAAGAGATCGCCGATGGTGTCGAGATCATGGTCCGGCCGCTTGTATTTGTCCTCGTCTTCCTTGGCGGGAACAGCCTGGATCGTGACCTGCAGGTTCTCGCCATAGGGATAGTCGATCTCGGGAATGCATGGCCCGTGATTGAACACGCTGCAGAAGCTCGGCGTGCATGGTCCGTCAGCGAGCACGCTGCAGGGCTCGTGCGAGAACGGGATCGGATTGATCTGATTGCGCCGCCGCGCATCGGCATGGCTGATCGCCGCAATGGCAAGCAGTAGAACGCCGGCAATGAAAACAACGCGCCGCATGGAACCGGGCCTCACAGTGCTGCCAAGAGAATGAGAGCTCAGCCGGGCAGCATCAAGGCCTCCGCTGTTCTCAACCGCGCGTTCATCGCAAAACGCGCCGTCGCTACCTCCGCTGTCATCACCCGCGCAATGCGGGTGATCCAGTATTCCAGAGGCGGTCGTGATAGAGCCGAAAGGCCGCGGCGTACTGGATCCCCCGCCTTCGCGGGGGACGACAGCAGAGTATGAGGTTTACGCCCGCTTCTTCACGTCCTTGACGTTGGAGAAGGTGATGCCCTCGGCGCGCTCGCGGGTGTAGCCGAGATAGAACTCGTTCTTGGCCATGAACACGGGATCGCCATCGACGTCATCGGCGATGCCGCTTCCGTTGGCGGAGATGAAGGCTTCCAGCTTCTTCTTGTCGTCGGAGGAAACCCAGCGCGCCAGCGAGAACTCGCTGACCTCGAATTCGACGGGGAGCGAATATTCGGCATCAAGCCGCGCCTTCAGCACATCGAGCTGCAGCGGGCCGACCACGCCGACCAGCGCCGGTGCGCCGTCGCGCGGACGGAACACCTGCACGACGCCCTCCTCCGACATCTGCTGCAAGGCTTCCTTCAGCTTCTTCGCCTTCATCGCGTCCGTCAGCCGCACGCGGCGAACGATTTCCGGGGCGAAGCTCGGCACACCGACAAAGGTCAACTCCTCGCCCTCGGTCAGCGTGTCGCCGATCCGAAGCGAGCCGTGATTGGGGATGCCGACGACGTCGCCGGCATAGGCCTCGTCCGCCACCGAGCGGTCCTGGGCGAAGAAGAATTGCGGGCTCGCAAGCGGCATGCTCTTGCCGGTGCGCACGAGCTTCGCCTTCATGCCGCGGCTGAGCTTGCCCGAGCACAGCCGCGCAAAGGCGATGCGGTCGCGGTGGTTCGGATCCATGTTGGCCTGGATCTTGAACACGAAGGCACTCATGCGCGGCTCTGCCGCCTCGACCTTGCGCAGGTCGGAATCCTGCGCACGCGGCGCGGGCGCGAATTTGCCGAGGCCCTCCAGCAGATCGCCGACGCCGAAATTGCGCAGCGCGCTGCCGAAATAAACCGGCGTCAAATGGCCTTCGCGGAACGAGTCCAGCTCGAACGGCTTGCAGGCCTCGCGCACCAGCTCGAGCTCGTCCTTGATGGCGCCGACATCGAGATTGGCATTGCGGCCGGCGAGCTCGGCGATGTCGATCTGCTCGGCCTGCCCGGTCTTGGCGCCGCCACCCTCGAGCAGGCGCACGCCGCCATTGACGACGTCATAGGTGCCCATGAAGTCGCGGCCGCGGCCGACCGGCCAGGTCATCGGCGTGGTGTCGAGCGCCAGCGTCTTCTCGATCTCGTCCAGAAGCTCGAAGGTGTCGCGGCTCTCGCGGTCCATCTTGTTGATGAAGGTGATGATGGGAATGTCGCGCAGGCGACAGACCTCGAACAGCTTGCGCGTCCGCGCCTCGATGCCCTTGGCCGCGTCGATCACCATCACGGCGGAGTCGACCGCCGTCAGCGTGCGGTAGGTGTCTTCCGAGAAGTCCTCGTGGCCCGGCGTGTCCAGCAGGTTGAACACGAGCTCCTGGAACTCGAAGGTCATCACGGACGTGACGACCGAGATGCCGCGCTCGCGCTCGATCTTCATCCAGTCGGAACGGGTGTTGCGCCGCTCGCCCTTGGCCTTCACCTGGCCTGCGAGATTGATGGCGCCACCGAACAAGAGGAGCTTTTCGGTAAGCGTGGTCTTGCCGGCGTCGGGATGGGAGATGATCGCGAACGTGCGCCGCCGCGCCACCTCCTGGGAAAGCGGCGATCGGGACGGCGAATCGGCGGTGACGGCAACGTCGGTCATGGCGGCAAGCGTTTGGCAGGGAAAAAGGAGGCAATCAAGGGTGATTGCAGCGCCCTTCCATATAGGAAAGCGCCGGAAAAGCACCAGTTTTTCGACGAAAATGGCGCCTTACGCGAAGAGCGAAACCGCCCAATAAGTGAGCGCGGCTACGATGGCCGCGGCAGGGATCGTGATCACCCAGGCATAGACGATCGAGCTTGCCACGTTCCAGCGCACCGCCGAGGCGCGCCTTGCCGCGCCGACGCCGACGATCGCACCGGTGATGGTGTGCGTGGTCGACACGGGAACCCCGAGCCCGGTCGCGATGAACAGGGTGATCGCCCCGCCCGTCTCGGCGCAAAATCCCTGCATCGGGGTCAGCTTGGTGAGCCGGAGCCCCATGGTGCGCACGATGCGCCAGCCGCCCATCAGCGTGCCCAGCGCCATCGAGGCCTGGCAGGCCAGCACCACCCAGAACGGCACATAGAACTCGGTGCCGAGCTTGCCTTGCGAGAACAGCAGCACCGCGATGATGCCCATGGTCTTCTGCGCGTCGTTGCCGCCATGGCCGAGCGAATAGAGCGAGGCCGAGGCGAATTGCAGCACGCGAAAGGCGCGATCGACCGTGAACGGCGTGGAGCGCACAGAGATCCAGGACACGCCGGCCACCAGGAACATCGCCAGCACGAAGCCGATCACCGGCGACAACACGATGGCCGCCAGCGTCTTCGACAATCCGCTCCAGACCGCCGCCGAAATGCCGGCTTTGGCCATACCGCCTCCGACCAGCCCGCCGATCAAGGCGTGCGAGCTCGACGAGGGAATGCCCAGCGCCCAGGTGACAAGGTTCCAAACGATGGCGCCGATCAGCGCAGCGAAGATCACTTGGGTGTCGACGACGGACGGGTCGATGATACCGGTGCCGATGGTGTGGGCGACGTTGAGGCCGAACACGGCAAAAGCCACGAAATTGAAGAACGCCGCCCAGAACACCGCATATTGCGGCCGCAGCACCCGTGTCGAGACGATGGTCGCGATCGAATTGGCTGCGTCGTGCAATCCGTTGAGGAAGTCGAACACAAGCGCAACGGCGATCAAGCCTGTCAGCACCGGTAGGCCAAGCGTGGTTTCCACAGCGCGCCCCTGGCCCTAGACCATCTCGATCATGATCGAACTGATCTCGTTGGCGACGTCATCGAAACGGTCGGCGACCTTCTCCAGGTGATCGTAGATCTCCGCGCCAATAATGAAGTCCATGGTGTTGGCGTTGCGATGCTTGAGGAACAGCTCGCGCAGGCCGATGTCGTGGAGGTCGTCGACACGTCCCTCGAGCTTGGTCAACTCTTCCGTGATCGCGGTGATCATCGAAACGTTGTCGCCGATCGACTGCAACAGCGGCAGCACACGGCCGACGAGGTCGGCGCACTCGACGAGCAGCGTGCCGATCTCGCGCATCAACGGCTCGAACTCGCGCACCTCAAACAGCAGCACGGCCTTGGCGGTCTGCTGCATCTGGTCGATGGCGTCGTCCATCGCGGTGATCAGGTTCTTGATGTCGCCGCGGTCGAACGGCGTGATGAAGGTGCGTCTGACCGCAGTCAGTACCTCGCGGGTGATGCCGTCGGCGTCGTTCTCGAACTGGTTGACGCGCTGGCAGTAGACCGGCGTCTCGTCGCCCCCCTTCAGCATGTCCTGCAAGGCGCGGGCACCCTGGGCGACGACCACCGCGTGGCGGGCAAAGAGGTCGAAGAACCGCTCTTCCTTCGGGAGAAAGGCACGAAACCAACGGAACATGAGTCATCCATCGTTCTGGAACGGCCGCCTGAACGACCCGTCACAGAACTGTCATATATTGAATTGGCTGGAAAGGCCCCTGGCCGAGGCGCCAAATCGCGGTCATCCACCGCTTTGTGGATTGCCAAAACGGCTGAAAAATCGGCCGCTTACAGCGAGCGCTTGAAGAAATGCGCGATCTCGCCGATCAGGCCGCGGCGGAACAGCAGCACGCAGGAGACGAAGATCACGCCCTGGATCACCGTCACCCACTGGCCGAACCCGGCCAGATACTGCTGCATGGCGATGATCACGAAGGCGCCGACCACGGGACCGAACACCGTGCCGAGCCCGCCGACCAGCGTCATCAGCACGATCTCGCCCGACTGGCTCCAGTGCACATCGGTCAGCGAGGCGTTCTGGGCCACGAATACTTTCAGCGCGCCGGCGAAGCCGGCGATGGTGCCGGACAGGATGAAGGCGAGCAGCTTGTACTGGTCTGTCTTGTAGCCCAGCGAGATCGCGCGTGGCTCGTTCTCGCGGATTGATTTCAACACCTCGCCGAACGGCGAATTGATGATGCGGAAGATCAGGAGGAAGCCGGCCAGGAAGCCGACCAGCACGACATAGTAAAGGATCGTCGGCTTCGACAGGTCGAGGACGCCGAGCATCTTCCCTTGCGGGATGCCCTGGATGCCGTCCTCACCATGGGTGAACGGTGTCTGCAGATAGATGAAGTAGAGCAGCTGCGACAGCGCCAGCGTAATCATCGAGAAATAGATGCCCTGGCGGCGGATCGAGATATAGCCGGTGATGATCGCCAGTGCGAAGGCCGCCGCGGTGCCGACAATGATGCCGAGCAGCGGCTCCAGCCCCCACACCTTCAGCGCATGCGCGCTGCAATAGCCGGCGGTGCCGAGGAACATCGCGTGTCCGAACGACAGCAGGCCGCCATAGCCGATCAGGAGGTTGAACGCGCACGCAACCAGCGCAAAGCACAGCGCCTGCATCACGAAGAACGGATAGATACCGGTGAAGGGCACGGTTGCCAGCAGCACCGCCATGACCGCGAACACGATCATCTCGTCGCGCATCGCGCGCGGGGTCACCGGCAAGGTGTCGTCGGTCAATGCCGTCATGTCAGGTCGCCCTTCCCGTCAATCCCGTCGGCTTTACCAGCAGCACCAGCACCATCAGGACGAAGACCACGGTGTTGGAAGCCTCGGGATAGAAATATTTGGTCAGTCCCTCGATCACGCCGAGCGCAAAGCCGGTGATGATCGAGCCCATGATCGAACCCATACCGCCGATCACCACCACGGCGAACACCACGATGATGAGATCGGCGCCCATCAGCGGCCGCACCTGGTTGATCGGCGCCGACAGCACGCCGGCGAGCGCGGCCAGGCCGACGCCGAGCCCGTAAGTGAGCGTGATCATGCGCGGCACGTTAATGCCGAAGGCACGCACCAAGGTCGGGTTTTCGGTGGCGGCGCGCAAATAGGCGCCGAGGCGCGTCTTCTCGATCAGGAACCAGGTGGCAAGACACACGACCAGCGAGAAGATCACGACCCAGCCGCGGTAGATCGGCAGGAACATGAAGCCGAGATTGGTGGCTCCCTTCAGCTCATCGGGAATGGCGTAAGGCAGGCCCGAGGAGCCGAAATAGTTCTGGAAGACGCCCTGCACGATCAGGGCGATGCCGAAAGTGAGCAGCAGGCCATAGAGGTGATCGAGCCCAGCCAGCCATTGCAGCATGGTCCGCTCCAGGATCATGCCGAAGATGCCGACGATGATGGGCGCGATGAGCAGCGCCCACCAATAACCGAGGCCGGTCAGGTTGAGCAGGAAATAGGCGCAGAACGCACCCATCATGTAGAGCGCGCCATGGGCGAAATTGATGATATTGAGCATGCCGAAGATGACGGCAAGGCCAAGGCTGAGCAGCGCGTAGAACGAGCCGTTGATCAGTCCCACCAGAAGCTGTGCATAGAGAGCCGCCATCGATCGTTCTCGCGCTCGTTCCTGTGTTTCAACCAGCCGCCGGCGTTTTCACGCGCCGGCGGCGTCAGGGCTTATTTCTTCAGCAAGGGACAGGTGCTCTTGTCGAGCGGCGTGAAGGCTTCGTTCGCCGGAATGGTCGCGACCAGCTTGTAGTAATCCCAGGGCCCCTTGGATTCGGAAGGCTGCTTCACCTCGAACAGATAGGCCGGGTGAATGGTGCGGCCGTTCGGCTCGATCTCGCCCTTGCCGAACAGAGCATCGTCGGTTGGCATTTCCTTCATCTTGGCAACGACCTTGGCGCCGTCATGCGGATTGCCGCCCAGTGCCTCCAGCGCCTTGAAGTAATGGATCAGGCTCGCATAGACGCCGGCTTGCACCATGGTCGGCATCGCGTGGTTCTTCGCCCGCTCCTGGAACCGCTTGGCAAAGGCGCGGGTGCCGTCATTGAGGTCCCAGTAATAGGTTTCGGTGAAGTTCAACCCCTTAGCGACATTCAGGCCGAGCGAATGCACGTCGGTGATGAACAAGAGCAGCGCCGCGAGCTTCTGGCCGCTCTGGGTGATGCCGAACTCGGCCGCCTGCTTGATCGAGTTGGTGGTGTCGGCGCCGGCGTTGGCGAGGCCGATGATCTTGGCCTTGGAAGCCTGGGCCTGCAGCAGGAAGGAGGAGAAATCCGAGGTCGAGAGCGGCGCCTTGACGCCGCCGAGCACCTTGCCGCCCAGCGACTGCACGGCCGCGGTGGTGTCGCGCTCCAGCGCCGCGCCGAAGGCGTAGTCGGCGGTGACGAAGAACCAGGTGTCGCCGCCCGCCTTGGTCAGCGCCGTGCCGGTGCCGTGTGCCAGCGTGTAGGTATCGTAGCTCCAATGGATCGTGTTGGGCGTGCATTGGGCGTTGGTGAGATCGGAAGTGCCCGCACCGGAATTAAGGAAGACGCCGTTCTTTTCCTTCACCAGGTTGCTGACGGCGAGCGCGACGCCAGAGTTCGGCACGTCGACGATGACGTCGACCTTGTCGATGTCAAACCACTGCCGGGCGACGTTGACGCCGACGTCGGGCTTGTTCTGGTGATCGCCCGCGATGACGTCGATCTTCCAGCCCTTGGCCACAAGACCGGAGTCCTCCACCGCCATCTGGGCGGCGAGCGTCGAGCCGGGCCCGCCGAGATCGGCATAAAGGCCGGACTGGTCCGACAGCGAGCCGATCTTGACGACCTTGTCCTGCGCCGACGCGGCACCCGCGGCGATCAGCGAGAGCGCAGTGCCGAGGAGGAGCGACGCAATTGATTTCTTCATGGGTGGTTTCCTCTTCTTCTTGTTAAACACCGAGATAAGTATGCAGCTTGTCCATGTTCGCGGAGAGCTCGGAATTGGCAAAACCGTCAATGATCTTGCCGTGCTCTACGATGTAGTAGCGATCGGCGACCGTCGCGGCGAAGCGGAAATTCTGCTCGACCAGGAGGATGGTGAAGCCCTCCTTCTTCAGCCGCGCAATGGTGTGGCCGATCTGCTGGATGATGACGGGCGCAAGCCCCTCGGTCGGCTCGTCCAGCATCAGGAAGGTCGCGCCGGTGCGCAGGATGCGGGCGATCGCCAGCATCTGCTGCTCGCCTCCGGAAAGTTTTGTGCCCTGGCTCTTGAGCCGTTCCTTCAGGTTCGGGAACAGGTCGAAGATCTGGTCGAGCGTGAGCCCCCCGCCCTGCTTTACCACCGGCGGCAGCATCAGGTTTTCGCGCACGTCGAGGCTTGCAAAGATGCCGCGCTCTTCCGGGCAGAAGGCGACGCCCATCCGCGCGATGCGGTCGGAGGACGCGCGGATGATCTCGCTGTTGTTAAAGCGGATCGAGCCCGTGCGCTTGGCGATGATGCCCATGATCGACTTGAGCGTCGTGGTCTTGCCGGCGCCGTTGCGCCCGAGCAGGGTCACGACCTCGCCGGCCTTCACGCCAAAATTGATGCCGTGAAGGATGTGGGACTCACCGTACCAGGCTTCGAGGTTCTGGACGTTGAGAACCTCGGCAGCGGCCGGGTTGGCAGCGGGCGCCTCAGCCATTTTCACCTCAGGCATGACCAGCCCCCAGATAGGCTTCCTTGACCCGCTCGTCCTTGGAGAGGTCGGCGTAATTGCCCTGCGCCAGCACCTGCCCGCGCGTCAGCACGGTGATGACGTCGGAGAGATTGGCGACCACGCTCAGATTGTGTTCGACCATCAGGATGGTGTACTTCGCCGAGATGCGCTTGATCAGCGCGGCAATCTTGTCGATGTCCTCATGGCCCATGCCGGCCATCGGCTCGTCCAGGAGCATCATCTCCGGATCGAGCGCGAGCGTCGTTGCAATTTCCAGGGCGCGCTTGCGCCCATAGGGCATCTCGACGGCCGGTGTGTTGGAAAACTCGCTGAGCCCGACATCGTTCAGAAGCTCGAGCGCGCGGTTGTTGAAACGGTTCAGCACCGATTTGGAGCGCCAGAAATCGAAGGAGGAGCCGTGCTGGCGTTGCAACGCGACCCGCACATTTTCCAGCGCGGTAAGGTGCGGGAACACCGCCGAGATCTGGAACGAGCGCACCAGGCCGAGGCGCGCGACATCGGCCGGCGCCATCGCGGTGATGTCCTGGCCCTTGTAGGTGATGGTCCCGGCGGAAGGCTTCAGGAATTTGGTCAGCAGGTTGAAGCACGTGGTTTTCCCGGCCCCGTTCGGACCGATCAACGCGTGAATATGACCACGGCGAACCCTGAGAGCGACATCGCGAACGGCGAAAAACCCCGCGAATTCCTTGGTCAATCCGTGGGTTTCGAGAATGAACTCATCGGCCAAACAAATTTCCCCCTGCCCGCACGCATCTTGCGCCACGGGCTTTTCGTTATCTACCGGCAAGTCCCCGAGGACGTCCCTCAACGCCGTCCGGAACCCGCCGCCTCCGGGCCGGAATATGCCGTCATCGCGCGCCAATAGGCAAGGCGGAAAGGTTAGGCAATCCCCCTCGCGCGAGCCGGCGCATTGGCCGTTAGTCGAAGGTTTTTCAGCGGCCTGTTCACAGGGGCTCACCTGCCCTCTCAGGGGGCGGATCAGACCGCGCGGAAAGCGTTCGTTAACGGTGTCCGCGCCGGCGCGCGCACTTTCATAGAAAATTTTCCTCTACCGTCGAAGGTCTGAGGGTTGGGGGAGCTGGGACGACCATCTTGGAATTCGAGAGCGCCAGACCATCGATCGTCAAATCGATCAAGCAGCGTGATCTCCTGAACACGTGGCTGCGGCTTTATGACCGCGCGCAGACGATGCCGAGCCTTGCCGAATACGAGCCGGAGCGGCTTAGCGACGAGACGCCGGACCTCGTCTTCTACACCGTGGAAACCGCGGTGATGCCGCCGCGCCTTACCATCCAGAGCGACGGCACGCGGATGTCGAGCGCCTATGGCCAGACCGGCAAGGGCAAGTTGCTCGATCAATATCTGGGTGCACGCCTCGCGCCGATCGTGATGCCGGTCTACTACGAATGCATCGCGCGCAAGCTGCCCGCCTACACCATTTCCCATATCAACGACATTTACGGCCGCGTCGTCGCCTATGAGCGGCTGCTGCTGCCGTTTTCGGATCGGAGCGGCGTCACCCACATCATCGCCTCTCTGAAAACCATCAGCGAAGACGGCGGCTTCGAAATCAAGAATTTGATGCGCGGCCTCGACACGCTGCCGACACCGAGGCTTCGCTGCGTGATCGACCGCGATCTGTTTCACCGTGCGCCCGGCCGCATCTCTTCGGGCGACGTCATCGAGTTCAGTTAATCCATGG
>Ga0210403_10002015_pt1 | contig 18716 bp, 20 predicted proteins | sample IncBWC19MmetaG_FD_150863 | JGI IMG/M metagenome (GOLD analysis project Ga0210403, IMG submission 150863) | Forest soil microbial communities from Barre Woods Harvard Forest LTER site, Petersham, Massachusetts, United States - Inc-BW-C-19-M | ecosystem: Environmental > Terrestrial > Soil >... | reverse complement strand
CACCCGCGTGAACGCCGCCACCGCCTACGTGGACACCACCGCCTCCGGTGATGGGGTGACTTTGCGCGAAGCTCGCCGTCGGCAGAACGATGGCCATTGCGGCGGCGGTACACAAAACTTTCAGGCTGATCATTTTCGGCTCCATCGGCGGGTCCAGACCTAACCTCCTCGGAGGGCGGCTGTTCCCGAGTTTCGCACCCGTGTGCGGCTTGGACGAACCTCTCAGACCGGGACTGTACGCGGAATGAACGGATTGCGCCGATTCCGCGACGGTCTTGGCAAAAGCCGGTGGCTCCTATCCCCGGATCGATGGGCTGGAAGAGCCGACTTTGCTGGACAATTCGGCCTGCCGGTGGCATCAGACGGCGCAGCTGTCCTCGAACCGGCCAGACCTCATGAAACAGTTCTTCCTCAAGCTATTCACCTGGTGGAACAGCGAGACTTTCGGCACCCAGTTGTGGACCTGGCGGTTCGGCGAACTGGTCGGCACCGACGATCAGGGCAACCGCTATTACCGCACCAAGGGGCGCAAGATCGATCCGACACTCGGCTTCGAGCGGCGCTGGGTGATCTATAACGGGCTGGCCGAGGCCTCGCGCATCCCGCCGGAATGGCACGGCTGGATCCACCACACCGTCGACGTCGCGCCGACCGAAGAGAGCTACACCCCGCGCGAATGGCAGAAGCCGCATGTCCCCAACATGACCGGCACGCCCTTGGCCTACCGCCCGTCCGGCTCGACCTTGGCGAGCGGCCGCCGGCCTGCGGCCACCGGCGACTACCAGCCCTGGACCCCGGGAAGCTGAAGCTTTTTTAGCCGCATCGTCATTCCGGGGCGCGCGTCAGCGCGAACCTCGGATGTGCAATTGCACATCGGGGAATGACGAGCAGAGCCTGTGAATTGCGGGATCAGCGGGGACATCGGCCGCGACGTCCTTGAGGTTCGGACGCGACCGATGTTCAATCAGTCATCTTACGGAGATGGGAAACCATTGCGTCGGTTCGGGCAACAGTTCGCGACTGCCCCGATATGCAGCGGCTGCCGATCAGGATGGCTGGGAGATAGGCCCCCGGTGTTGAACGCCTGAAATCGCCCGTCAATGTGGAGCTGCCGTAAGACAGGAAAGGCCGTCCGGGAAACTGGGCGGCCTTTTTCTGTTGCGGCCTTTATCTGTTGAATGTGTTCTGGTGAACGCGCTCATCTTGCCGGGCCGCTGCCCAGCCGCGCGGCGGCGCGACGGATCGCCTCGGCACGACGCGCCTGCGCGGGCGCGATCTTCTCTTTCGTCAGCGCGAGGATTTCCGGCGACGCGGTGTCGGGCGAGCCGGAGTTGAACGGCGGCGCCGGATTGTATTCGAGCCTGAGCTGGATCGCTTCGGCGGTCTTCCGGTCGACCAGGATCGACACCAGCGTCAGCGCGAAATCGATGCCCGCGGTCACGCCGCCGCCGGTGACGCGGTTGCGGTCGATACAGACGCGGGTCCGGGTCGGCGTCGCGCCGAAGGCTTCCAGAAAATGCATCGCCGTCCAGTGCGTCGCCGCGCGGTAGCCGCGCAGCAGGCCGGCTGCGCCGAGCACCAGCGATCCCGTGCACACCGAGGTGATGTACTTCGCGCCCGCGGCCTGCCTGCGCAGGAAGTCCAGCATATCAGCGTCATTGATCATGTCGTCGGTGCCGACGCCGCCGGGCACGCAGATCACGTCCAGCTGCGGACAATCCGCAAAAGTCGTGGTGGGCGTCAGCGTCAGCACGGAGTCACTTGTCACCGGCTCGATGCGCTTCCAGATCAGATGCAGCTTCGCGCCGGGCACGCTGGAAAATACCTGCACCGGCCCGGTGAGGTCGAGCTGGGTCACCTTCGGAAAAATCACAAGGCCGATCTGCAGCGGCGCGGACATGGGCGAGGCCTTTCGAGGTTTTGCTTGACGCGCGCAGCCTGCCATGATCGGCTCTTGTCCGAAATGTCTTATTTCCCTCATTTCAGGACATCATTTTCAGGACATGGCCCCATGATCGGCGTCTTGGTCTTTCCCGACTTCCAGCTCCTGGATGCCGCCGGCCCGATTTCAGTGTTCGAGATCGCCGCGCGCCTCGCAGGAAACTCGCCGTCGATCAGGGTTTTGGCGGAGACGCCGGGTCCGGTGCGCAGCTCCTCCGGCGTCGAGATGCTGGCGCGCGGCCTGAAAGCGGCCGGCGCGATCACGACGCTGATCGTGGCGGGCGGCGAGGGCGTGGATGCGGCAGCAAAGAGCAGGAAGACGCTGGCATTTGTGCGGGCAATGGCAAAACGCGGCGTGCGCGTCGCCAGCGTCTGCTCGGGCGCCTATATGCTCGCCGAGGCCGGATTGCTCGACGGCCGCCGCGCCACCACCCATTGGCGGCGCACGCGGCAATTCCTTGCCGCTTTTCCCGCGGTGAAATGGGAGCCCGACCGGATTTTCGTCCGCGACGGCGATATCTGGAGTTCAGCCGGAATCACCGCGGGCATCGATCTTGCGCTCGCGATGGCGGCCGAGGATTTCGGCGAGGAGATCGCACGACAGACCGCGCGCCAGCTCGTGCTCTATCACCGCCGCAGCGGCGGGCAGTCGCAATTCTCATCGCTGCTGGAGTTGAAGGCGCCCTCGGGCCGCTTCGGAGCGCTCCTGACCTGGGCGCGCGAACATCTGGACGCGCCGCTGACGGTGGAAGATCTCGCCGAACAGGCTGGCATGAGTTCGCGGCATTTTACCCGCGCGTTCATCGCCGAGACCGGCTCCACGCCGTCGAAGGCGGTGGAGCGGTTGCGGATCGAGGTGGCCCGGCAGCGGGTGCAATCCTCCGGCGAAGCGATCGAGCGGGTGGCGCTCCAAACCGGTTTTCGCGATCCGGAGCGGATGCGCCGCGCCTTCATCCGCGCCTTCGGCCAGCCGCCGCAATCGCTGCGCCGCGCGGCGCGGGCGGGCTAGCCTGATCGCAAGCGTCCGGGTTCCCCCTCCCGGCGCGATTGCAGGTCGCTTTCAATAAAGCCTTAACAGGTAAGGAGATACTTTCCCGATCGCTTCTGTCACGAAGGGACCCATCATGCGGCATCTCACCGTCTACAACCGTTTTGCAATGATCATCGCGGTTTTGACCGTCGTCTTCGTCGCCGCGCTGGCCGCTCAAGTGATGATCCTTCGCAATACCGTCATCGAGGAACGGCGGACCAAGGTTTTCGATCTAGTCGATGCCGCGAAGAAGGTCCTGTCGAATTACGAGGACAAAGCCAAAGCCGGCAAGATGTCGGCGGACGAAGCACGGCGGCTTGCTTTCGACGCGATCGGCGCCATGCGCTGGGGGCAATCCGCCGACTATCTCGGAATCTACGGCGCCGGCAGCACCAATGCCGGCGTTACCTATGTGCATGCCAACCCGAAATACATCAACGTCAATCGCTGGGATTACAAAGACAATCAGGGCCAGCTGCTGATTCAAAATATCGTTGGCAAAGCCCGCGCCGGCGGCGGTTTCCTCGAATACCAGGTGCCGAAAGCGGCGGGTGGTCCAGAGCTGCCAAAGCTCACCTATGCCGGCGGGTATGGTGAGGGCGACAAATTGCTCGCAATCCAGGCCGGCGTCTATACCGACGATATCGACGCGGTGGTGTTCCGGCGCGCGCTCTGGATCGTGGCAGGCGGTCTGGCGGGATTGCTCGTCGCGGGACTGGCCGCGTTCGCTCTCGGTCGCGGCCTGGTTCGTCCGCTCGGTGCGATATGCGACGTCATGGACGGTCTGGCGAAGGGTGACCTGAACGTCGAGGTCCCGTTCGTCGAGTATCGTAACGAGATCGGCCATATCTCACGCAGTTTGGCTGTTTTCAAGGATCGGCTGATTGACGCCGAACGTCTCCGCGCGGAGCGGGAAGAGGCGGCGGCGCGCGCCGTGGCGGAACGGAAATCGGCCATGAACCGGATCGCGGGCGATTTCGAGAAAAGTGTTGGCGGAATTGTCGCCGGCGCCGCTTCGGCAGCCAGCGAAATGCAGCGTTCGGCGCAATCCTTGTCCGCAATCGCGCAGGAGACGACGCGGCAGAGCACCACCGTCGCCGCAGCCGCGCAACAGACCACGACGAATGTGCAGACCGTGGCCGCCGCGGCGGAGGAGCTTTCGACATCGGGGCTGGAGATCTCCCGACAGATTGCGCAATCGGCATCGATGGCGCAAAGCGCCGTTGCCCAGGCCGACCGCACCAATGCAATGGTGGACGGGTTGCTGGAGGCGACACAGAAGATCGGCGAGGTGATGGGGCTCATTCAAAATATCGCCGGACAGACCAACCTGCTGGCCCTGAATGCGACGATCGAAGCCGCGCGGGCCGGCGAGGCAGGCAAGGGCTTCGCCGTGGTGGCAAGCGAAGTGAAGGCGCTGTCGACCCAGACCGCGAAAGCGACGGAGGAGATCGCAGATCAGATCCAGGCGATCCGGGACGCCACCGGCGCAACGGCCGGAGCCATACGCGAGATCGGCGCCACCATCGCCCAGATCGACGAGATCGCCACGACCATCGCCGCCGCGGTGGAGGAGCAGGGTGGGTCGACCAAGGAGATTGCCCGCAGCGTGCAGCAGGCTGCGCAGGGCACGCAGGGGGTCATGCAAAACATTACCGGCGTGACGCAGGCATCGGGCCAGGTGGGAACCGCCGCCGAGCTGGTTCTCGGTTCGGCCGGCGAGCTCGCAAAGCAGTCCGAGCGCCTGAAGCAAGAGGTCGAGAGCTTTCTCGCGACAGTCCGGGCGGCGTAGCCTCGCCATTGAGGTCCGTGTCCGGCCTCCTGACGAGTTCGCGATCTGTCGGACGATGCAAGCGTTGAGCAACGAGAAGACCGCATCGGCAGCGTCACCTGCTGGCACCAGGCGTGGCACCGAGGCCAACGGCGAAGCGTTGGGCGATCAAGGCATGAAAAAGGTCAGGATGTGCCCAGGGCTTCGATGCCGGCCTTTGTCAGCACGGGCTCATCGTTTCGTATCTCGACCAGGTTTCGAGCCATCAATTTTTCAAGGTGGATGGGATTGATGGGGGTTATCAACCAGCGTTTGGCTTCGATATCTCTGAGGGTCCAGCGCAGGGCAATCTTCGTGACAAGATCGAGATCACGAAACGGATCGTCTTTCTTTCTGTTGTCTACCCTGGGCAGGAATGTCTCGCTTCGGGCCACTACGTCCGAACGCACTTCGCGTCGGGCCCGATCGCAGCGGTGTGCCACTTGCATCGCAGGCGTCCGCGCGCCGGGCAGTTCGATGTACCTGATCGCCGGACCTGGTGTGTGATCGTCGAATACGGCAATGACCAGCCGTCCAGTGTTCCAGGCCAGGGTATCCAGGTTTGTTCGACGTGACAGCTGCTCAGGACCTTGCGGGTTAGGCGTGTGGCCATGGACAACATGCCGCTTTCCGTGTCCGATGTCGGCGCCTTCTGCATATCGATGCCAAAGCAGGAATTCGTCTGTCTGCTCGTCCAACGTCCTGGTCGGATCGACGCCTGCATGCACGAAAATCCTGTGTTCATCGACGTGTATGGTTGGCAGGTTTTTCATCCAGCGCAGGTGATTTGACGGAACCTCGCTTCCGTAAGATGCCAGTGTAGAGTCACCACCATTATGCTTCCACCAGCTTAGACAGCGAGCGCGGGAAGCTGATGCGAACCAGCTCCGCGTAAGCGCTCGGTGCATCATGTACTCGTGGTTGCCCTTGAGGCAGATCAGGTTCATGCCTGCCGCCTGAGCGGCCATCAGGCGCCCGATGACCTGACGGCTTTGGGGACCGCGATCGACATAGTCGCCCAGGGTTACGATTTTGAAGGGGCGGCCCCTGGCATGCTCCGCAATTGTGTCAAGGGCCGCCTGCAAGAGATCAAATCTGCCGTGCAGATCCGCGATGACATAAGTCAGGGGCATGCGGAACTCCAAAAACGCAACAGAACCGCTTCAAGTCAACGGTGGCGCGCCGCGCCAGCCCTCAGCGTTCATTGCCCCGGATTTCACCTCGCGATGCCTAGATGAAGTCTCAGTGCTTGCGGTCGCTTGCGGCGTATCCTTCGAGCCTCGGCCTCCGTCTTCGTCTTCGCGTCGACCTCGTCACCACGACTTGTTCTCTGGCGAGAAATTTAATCCGGCCTCGTAGACGGGTTTGCAGAGCTGCTGCAACTCCTTGAGTTGCCCGGTAACCTCACTCGACGACACATTGGGGCGCCATAGCATCTCTCCGATTGGCCTTCACTTAAAAAGATGTTGTTTTTAGTAGCCGGTTACCGATCGAAAATTGAATCCAGAGCCAATTAACCAGACAGCGGTGGCTTAAACACTCACTAAAACGAGGAACTCGGCGTCGTCAACCTGGCGAACATCGAGGAGACGTTCGGCTATTCGGACGACCCTTTCCCTATGCTCCAACAACAACTCACGGGCGCGAGCGCGACCGGTTGCCAGATGCGATTGGATTTCATCCGATGCGAGGTCCTCGTGACGTTCGCGGATGAGACTTATTGCCATCAGGCGATCACGGTCGCCCGCATGTTCATGCAAAGGACAGTCGAACGCCCGTTCGGCTTCCAGGCCGGCGGCGAGCGTCGCAAGTTGATCGATCAAGGGGAGATGGTCGGGTGGGTGGGTTTTTGTGGCGCTGTTGCCCGCCCCGATTTCGCGGATATGGATACTTTCCACGCGCAGGTTCAATGACCACGCGACCACGGCATGGCCTGCTTCGTGGAAGGCCATTGCCCGCAGGTAGTCGTCGGCTCGGATTTCCATGGCGGCTACCAGGACAGAAGCGTTTAATCTATCCGCAAAATCCTACCGCTGATCAAACGCGGCCGCCTCTCCCTACGATCAATGGCGAAGGACTATAACGGGGTAACGCTGCAGTCACAGCGCGCACTTATAGAGTACCACCTACGCATAGGGGGCCGGGCATTTGATTTCCAACACGGATGGAAAAATCGCTCGCTGCTTCTGACCCCGGTCAGAGGCTCACAGCCGTTCGCCGAGACCGCCGACCGGACTCGGCGCGGCCATTTAATGGGTTACAGCGATTTGATTGGGTCACAGCTTAACCCTGCGGACTTCGCCGGGCCGAAGCTCATCCGACTTCCGGGTAAGCGTAAGCCGGTGCCTGGTGAGCGTCGCAACATGGTTCGCTGGAATTATCTTTGCTACAGCCGCTACGGCATGATCCCGCGCGACCGCCGCCAGCCAAAGTGACTTGCGGCCGTCGGGCGCGGTGACTAACACGATGGGTATTCCGTCGGCGCGCACGCGGCGCTCCTTCTGCCCACGGCTGGTTTGTTTCCTGGCCATTGAAATTCTGACTTCGGCCGAACGATGCGAACAAGATATCCAGCTTTTTAGCCGTCATATAAAACATCGCTCGGTAAGGTTTATTTCCGCAAATTTGATTAATTCTGGAACTTCGGCGCGGAATATTTCCGTTCCGTCCACGCGAATTGGCGAAGGATCATGCGCGCGCGAGTGGCGCACCGGAAAACAGGCAGCAATGGACGTGGCGTTGCTGCGTCGGAGGAAGGCCATCGCTGCTGACTTTGACATTCCTTCATCGGTGCCGGCGCCGAAGACGTCTACGACCGGTCTTTCGTTTCCAAAAGCCCCAGGCCTTTGCCCAGCCACTTGGTGGTCGGCGCCTGAATCAGGATGGTCATCAGAATGGCGATGAAGGTGACCGAGGCGATCATCGGGGCGCCGGGCGCCTTCATGCCGAGCAGCAGGCCGGCCAGCGCGCCGGGAATGACCCCGGTCTCGCGCGTCCAGCACATGAACAGCATCTCGCGCACGCTCCAGCGCGCGCGCCGGTCGGGCAGCGCGCAGGCAAACACGGTGACCGGCCGGGCCACCAGCATCAACACGGTGACGACGATCACGCCGCCCCACAAATACTGATTCATCAGGCCGAAATCGACCTGAGCCCCCACCAGCATGAAGATGAACAGCCGCATGATGAAGGCGGTGGTCGAGACGTATTCGTCCAGCTTTCGCGCCTCATCGGGCTCCATTGCGAAGCCGAATGACTCCTTGTTGCCGAGAACGATGCCGAACACGAACACGGCCATGAAGCCCGAGGCCTGCAGACCGCTGGCGGCGAAATAGGCGCCGATCACGGCCACCACTGTCACGACAGGCGCATATTCGGCCAGGAACGCCCAGCGTTCATGCGCGATCAGCAGCGCGGCGAGATATCCAAGCATGATACCGGCGACAATGCCGATGGCGGATTGCTTGAACAGGTCGGTTATCGATGACACCAGGGAGAATTCGCCGGTCCCCATCGCCACCGCCAGCACGCTGAAGGTCACGATGGCGCTCATGGCGTCGTTGAAGGCGGACTCGCTCATCACGGTTTGCGCTACCCGGTCGCGAATGTGAATCTGCCGGAAAATCGGCACCAGCGTCGCCGGATCGGTCGAGGCCAGCGTCGCGCCCAGCAGCAGCGCCACGATCCAGGGAACGCCGAAAACATAGTAGGCGGCGAGGCCGGTGATGGCAGCCGTAATCAGGACGCCGACCGTGGCGATGATGACGATGGTGATCCAGACTTGCTTCAAGACGTGAAAGCGCAGGGAGGCGCCGCCATCGAAGAGAATATAGCTGGCGCCGAACAGGAGGATGATCTGGTTCAGCGCGGAATCGGCCTTGATATCGATCAGGCCCAGCGCTTCCGGACCGATGGCCATGCCGACGACCAGAAACACCGCGACGTCGGGAACCCTGATCTTCTGGGCCAATAGAGCGGCGAGAGTGCCAATGGCAAGGATAAGCCCGCAGGACAGCAGCGTGTGTTTGGCGATTTCAAGTGAGACCGATGCTTCCAATTCGTTTCGTCTCCCCGCGGCTCAAATAATGATGCGGGCGCCGATGGCGCGCACCATAATTGGCGGGGACGCTGCCCGACGCGTCGTGAAATGGCAAGATCGCCGTGTCCTCGACCAAGGGCTGACAACAGGAGTCTTGTGCATCGGCGATTCGCACAATGCGCGCGGGGCGCTCGGCCAGCTCGACCAGAAGGCGGGCCGACGGCATGCATCTAACTACCGAGGGACACGCTGTTCTTGCCGCCCGACTGCTCGCCTCCGTCGTCGCTGTGCCCGGGCGTTGACTTGGCGGCGCTCAGTCTCATGACCAGCGGCTTGAGCAGTTGCGGCGACAGATAGATCGGGAACTGCGACAGCGCGAAATACAGCCACGTCGTCCCCGGCAACACGCCGTCAGTCGCAGCCACCATCAGGCCCATGTTGCGCTGGGACACCAGCAGGCCGAGCGCCAGCGCGCGCTCACGGCCGATCATTCGGAAGGCCAGCGCGGTGACGCCGACAAGTGCGAAGAACACCGCGAAGGCAAGCATCGTCAGTTCGAACGTCTTGAGCGGATCGGCCCAAAACCCGCCGACCACGTTACCCATCACGGCGGCGACGAACACGAACAGGATCAGGATATTGAGCCCGTCGATCGGACCCTTGTGCCGCGCGATGGCGGCTCCGCCGACGCTGCGGCGGATCGCTCCCGCGACCAACAGCGATCCCGCGAGGATTGCGACCAGCTTCAGCCCGAGCCCGAGCGGCGAGAGCGTCAGCGCGGTGCCGAAGAAGGCGTAGGCGAACAACGGCGCCGTGAGCGGCACCAGCGCCGTGCTGGTGACCAGCGTAATCAGCGTCAGCGTGGAGTCGAGGCCCATCACCGCGGCCAGCGCCGGCGCCGCCATCATCGGCGAGGCCACCGCCTGCAGCATCAGCGCCAGGAAGAGATCCGGCGAATGCGTATCGAGGCCGGCCATAAGACAGCCTGCGCCTGAAATCAGGGGCACGCCGAGCATGGTCCAGGCCGTTGCGGCGACAACAATGCCCGGCCGCCGCAGCAGATCACGTAACGCGCCGATGTCGACGCGCATGAAGGAGATACAGAGCAGCAGAAAGATCGCCTCGGTGACAAAGGGTTTCAACAGCTCGCCGGCCGGCGGCACTGCGACCCCGATGAACACCAGCGCGGCGATCGCGCGGGTGCCCTGTCCGCCGAGCCACGCCAGCCCTTGCACAGGAATGGCTGCAGCACTTTGCAAAGGGGAGGGTATGTGGCTTTCGAAATCAGGCCACATCGAAGGGATTGGCCGAGGAGACCCAAGTTTGCGGAACCCAACCATGCGTCAGCGGTCCGGCATGACGAAGTAAAATCTCGTTACCGTCTGTTTCCCGCTCGACGAGACCCGGGCGCGAACCTCATCAGACGCAGCCATCCGGAGCCGGCGATCGGTGCGTCGCCCAGACCTCTCTCCGATCGGGACGATACGGCCTGGAGTCAGGACCGGGGCGGTTTCGGCGATTGCATTGCAGGTACCTTGCATTAGTATGTACCTTGTTATATGTTTTCCATAACGCCCACCGCCGCATGGCTTCGATGACCGAGTCGATTCAGATCCAGCTCAAGAAAGGCGCGCTGGAATTGTGCGTGCTGGCGCTTTTGGCGCGCCGGGAAAGCTACGCCTATGAGATCGCCAGCACGCTGGCCGACGGCGTCGGCATGGGGGAAGGGACGATCTACCCGCTGATGCGGCGGATGCAGAATGACGGGCTGGTCGATACCCGCCTGGCCGAATCGAACAGCGGCCCACCGCGAAAATACTACCGGCTCACTTCGGCTGGCCGCGTGGCTTTCGTGGCGCAGAAGCGGGAGTGGCGGGCGTTCATGGAGTCGGTCAACACGTTGCTGGGAGAAAGCTGATGAACCGCGACGCCTTCCTGTGCATCCTCAGCGATGGTCTCGAGGGGCTTCCACCCGACGAGGTCGACGACATCCTCGCCGATTACGTCGCCTATTTCGACGAAGCCCGTGCGTCCGGGCGAAGCGAGGAGGAAGTGGCGGCCGCGCTCGGCGACCCGCGGCGGCTGGCTCGGGAATTGCGCGCCGAAAGCGGGCTGCGCCGCTGGGAAAATCACCACAGCCTCGGCAATTCGGCCGCCGTGTTGCTGGCGATTGGCGGGTTGGCGGCGGTCGATATCCTGTTCCTGCTGCCACTATTGTTCGCCGTGATGCTGGCAATGTTCGTCATGGGCCTCGTGATTTTCGTGCTCGGGATCGTCGGCATCGGATTGTTGCTGAGCCTCTTCAAGGTCGGACACTTCGCCTCGATCACCGCCATGGTGCTGCGCGCCTGCGCGGGCATCGGACTGATCGCCGGCAGCATGGGCTGCGTCGCATTGCTGGCGCTGGCGCTGAACGGCGCGGTGAAGATGCTCGGGAATTACGCACGGCTGCATTACCGCCTGCTCAAACCGGAGCAGCGCGCCGTCTGATGAGGAGGACGGAAATGATGCACAAACTGCTGCTCGTCTTGGTCTGCCTGCTGATCGTGGCGGCGATCATCCCGGTTGCCGTAATTGCGTTCGACGCCCCGGTCTCGCCGCCGCCAATGGTCTCCATGGCGGAATCCCTCAAGCGGATCGACTCGCGGGCGTTTCCGGCCCCTCGGCAATTCCAGGCGCGGGACGGCGCCCTCTTGCAATATTACGCCTATCCTGCGGAGCCGGACAAAGTCGCCGTCCTGGTCCATGGCTCGGCCGGCCCGGGGACCAGCATGCACGCACTCGCGGAGTCCCTGCGCGCCGCCGGCGTGACCTCTTATGTCCTGGATGTCAGGGGTCATGGCGGCTCGGGCCGGCGCGGCGATATCGATTATGTCGGACAGATCGACGACGATCTCGCGGACTTTGTCGCCCGGCTTGGACCCGCGAAAAGCGGCGAGACCCGTACGCTGGTCGGATTCTCCGCAGGCGCCGGCTTCACCATCCGCTTCGCCGGCGGCCCCTCAGGCGGCCTGTTCGACCGCTATGTGTTTATTGCCCCCATCCTAGCGGGGGCGGCGACGTGGCGTCCGAACGCCGGCGGCTGGGTCAACATCGCGCTGCCGCGCCTGCTAACGATCGCTTATCTCGGGCGCGCCGGCATTCATTGGTTCGACGGATTGCCCGTTATCAGCTACGCGGTGTCCGCCGATCCGTCGCGCGACACGACCGCCAGCTATTCCTATCGGCTCTCGACGAACTTCGGCGCCGGCCGCCTGTATGAGACCTATCTGAAAAACCTGCGCCGGCCGGCCGCCATCCTCGTCGGCGATGCCGACGAGCAGGTGATCGCGGATCAATTCGGGCCGCTGCTGCAGCGCCTCGGCGTGAATATTCCGGTCACGATCGTGCCGGGCATGAAGCACGCCGACATGATCACGCGGCCCGAAGCCCTGCAGGTATTGCTTCGCGCCGTCTTGCCGCACGAATAGCGGCGGCGCACCCCTCAATGATTTGGGGCCGGCAGTCGAGCAGCCGGCCCCAATCTCGTTTGCCTTATCCCGTCGATCGACTACCGGCAATGCCGGTCGCGGTCGCGATCAATGACGATCGCCGTCCCGACCGTGATCATCATGATCTTGGTTGTGATCATGATCACTGCCGAAATCGAACATATCGAACAGGTCTCCGATCGCCGGCATGTTGACGGGAACATAGACATTGTCATCGTCGGTGTGCGGATTGGGCAGATTATCGCGGCTGCGCGCGCTGAGCTTGCCGAGATACCAGTTCCGCTCGACGAACTTCACGAAGGAGGAATGTTCACCATAGACATGGGTGATGTGACCGCCCCGCGAGAACGGCGAGACCGCAATCATCGGAATGCGCGGCCCTGTGCCGAAGAAATCGACGGGCTGGATGAAGCCGGAGTCGTAGAATCCGCCGCCCTCATCCACGGTGACGAAAATCGCGGTGCTTTCCCAAAGTTCCTTGTTGCCCTGGGCAAGCTGGATGATGTTCTTGGAGAATTCCTCGAACAGATTGAACTTCGACGACGCCGGATGGCCGTCCATGGCGCCGTCCGGCTTGACGTAGGACACCGCCGGCAACGTGCCGTTCTTGAGATCGTTGAAGAGATCGGTGACGTCACGCATGTGGTCGGCGCGCATCGCCGGATAGTTCACCTGATATTCGAACGGGTTGCAGATATTGCAATAGATCCCGTCGAGCGGAGCGCCGGTGCCGGAAACATTGTAGCTGCCGCCATAATATTTCCACGGAATGTGCTTCGCGCTCAGGAGGTCGCCGATGCTGGTCATGGTCACCGGCGGAATTGCACCGGCCGGGCTTGGCGTGCCTTGCGGCGTCCAGGCCGGGTTGATGTTCACCGCGTTGTAATAGGCGCCGGGATCACATTTCGTCTGCACGGGGTAGGGCAACTTGTTGAGGTAATCCAGGATCGGCTTGATGCCGTGCTGCGTCGGGTCGGAGCAGTTGAACCACTGCTTCCGTGCCGTGTACTGGTTGAGCGTGCCGGGCAGCGGATCGGGATTGTAGATGGTGCTGGCCGGCGGCGTCACGGCGTGGCCCTGGCCGTCGCTGAAGAACACCTGGTCGGCAAAGCCCAGCGGAACGCTGTCCGGGCCGGTCCCGCCCATGACAGGCTGATGATAGTTGTCGCTCATGGTGTATTGGTCAGCGAGGAATTTCAGAAAGGGCACATCGTTCTTCTGCATGTTGAAGAACGCCATGGTCTGGCCGGTATCGTGCGGTGTGCCGCCGGGCGCGGTCGAATAGGTCGTGGTGACGAACGATTGCAGGTCGCGCAGGCAGCCGGTCGGATTGCGCCGGGAGACGTGCTCCGCGTCGATCGCGCAATCCACCTGCTGATACATCTGGAAGAACTGGTGGATGGTGTCGGCGGTATAGGCGTCGTAGGGCATGTTCGGGCCGGTCAGCTGGAATGGCCCGGGCGGCAGGTTGTTGACGTTGGTGATGCGGGTGTCCGGCCCGAGGCTGACTGGCAGACCCGTGCCACCGGTGCCGAACAGGAATTGGTCGGCCGGGGGCAGGCCCGGATCGCCGCCCGGAATGCCGAGAATCGGAGCGCCTGTCGGGTTTTGCACACCGCCGAGATCGGGCGCCGGCAACGTTGAATACAATGACTTTTTGGAGGATGGCGCGCTGATGAAGAAACTTGCGCCGTTCGGCGCCGACGTGACCTGGAACTGGTGCGCCCGGTCGAAATTCTCGTCGGGCGAGCCGTCAGCCTTGATGATGTGTTGGGACAAAAGGTTCAGCACCCGTTCGTCGCGCGACTTCGGCGTATAGGTGGCGAACAGGTGGTCGAAGCTTCGGTTTTCGCCGACGATAATGATGACATGCTTGATCGGCGACGAGGTCTTGATGAGCGTAGCCGCATCTTCTGCGCGTACACCCGGCGAAAGCGCGAGGGCAGCCAGGGACACGCCGAGCAGGCCAAGCCTGCGCGGAAGCGCTGTTTTCAGCATAATCTTCTCCTGTTGGATTAAGAAGGTAACGACAACAGGCGCGTTCTTATGCTGCGAGGATGACGGGCATTTACAGATTGCGTGACACAAACAGAAACATTCGCTGGCACGAGATCGCCAGTGGGCGACAGACCGGATGATCCGGTCAATGAATTGTCAATGAATCGGACGGGTGCGACGAAGGGTGCGCTGGAGTCCGCTTCCAGTCGCGCACGACCGGGTTGAGCCGACACCCCCTAAGCTGACGTGCCGTGGACATCCCAAAATCGACGCAAATGCCCCGAGCTGACATCTCTGATCGAGACGAATTTCCTTGTCGGCGTGGCAGGCCGAGGCCTTGCCGATCCTCCTGGCGCGCCGTTTCCTGATCATCCGCAGCGAGATCCGAGCGATCGACGGTCAAATCGAGTTGCTTGAGATATCGCTGCACGGCCCCGATCCGCGTGTCGGCCGTCACCGAATCGGTCACCCCGACGAGCGCCGACCTCAGACGGCGCATCACCTGCACCGAATCCGCACCGTAGTGGCGAATCTCATCGAATGCCAAGACCAGATCCTTCCAGACAGGCATCAGGAAAATGAGACGCAAAACGCCATTGGCATCGCGGGCATAGCCGGCGTCCAAATCGTGCCCTCCCAGCCGGCGCAACAAATCCTCGATCTGGTCGATAGCCTGGACCGCCGTAGTCGGATCGTTGATCGCCGGCGACAGCGCCTTGATGGCGATGTCAACCAGCAGCCGAATGGGATATTTCGGATCCTGCTCGGACGTCCGTTCAAACCCGCAGTGGATGGTCCGCATGAGGTCGCCTTCGCGCAGCGCAGTTTTGGCCCCATGAACCTGCAACAGCAATGTAATTTTCGACAAGGGTATCGCAGATCAAGACGCTGGCTGGTGGAGCCTCGCGGAAGTAGCGGAACTCCAGGGCGAGAGCTCGTCCAGAATGGACTTCGCTCACGATCGGATTAAAACTCTGCGCAGGAGGAGATAAGCCCCGGATTGCCCACTGACGTTACAACGGAGGTTCGCCATGCCAGATATTACTGAAATGAAAGATCACGTTTACAAGATCCTGGAACTCGTGGGATCTTCGGAAAAAAATATCGAAGATGCCGTTCAGAACGCCATAACCCGCGCATCAAAGACCATTCGAAATATGAAATGGTTCGAAGTTGTGCAAACGAGGGGCCACATCGAAAACGGATCTGTGCGCCATTACCAGGTCACCCTGCGGGTTGGATTTACGCTAGAGGGGTAATTCTCAGAACTCCCCTAGCCGGGCAGAAGAGGCGTTCCGCCACTTCCCCGAGGAAAATCTCGCAAACCCGCTCTCCTCTTTTTTGATGGAGAGGCGTAAGATTGCGTGAGCCAGAAGGATCGAGACTTTCGGTTCAACGGCACCTGGATCGGGCCGCAGACAGGCATCAATCTCTGCGGTTCGGGGCATGGTGGAACATGAGGAGAGCGACATGATAACTGAGATACAGGTTCACGTGATCGCGCGTCAGATGTTCGAAAAACACGGCCTTGAGGCTATCGCCCAGGCTGCCCAGAATGCCCAAGCTTGCGAGAGCACGGGCGACACCGAAGAAGCCAGAGAATGGCGTCACATCGAAGACGCTATGAAGATGATGCGGGGACCGCATCAAAGCTGACGGGACTGCAACGTTCCTTCAATGAACACGATGGGGCGATCACGCTCCGATGTGTACGGCGCGGCGTACGGCGGTGTTGAAGATCCAACCTATGGAACCGGTTCTGCCTTGTTGTGCGATCAAGTGGGTCTACTGAACGTGTATGTTCGGTGGCGAAGAAGTGCAGGGAGTTGGCCATGGCTCATACCCTGGTTCCCAGCGATCATGTAGAGACTGCATCGGTCTACGGTCGCGGGGATAAGAAAATCGGCACTATCGAGCGACTGATGCTTGAAAAGAAGAGCGGAACAGTTGCCTACGCGGTCGTGAGATGCGGCGGATTACTCAAAGGTGAGATGCACCACTACCCGGTGCCTTGGGATTCGCTGAAGTACAATGTGGCGCGCAAGGCCTACACGACCAACATGACGTTGGAAGAACTTCGGAGTGGCCCATCGGAACTCGACGGCGAGGCTTTCGACTGGGGCGACCGCTCCGCGGTCTATCGCCATCCTCAGTATTGGTCGGTGTAGAGCAGCCGACCTGCCGCGAGTATATGCCACCGCCGGGGACAAGCTGGTCGTGATGCAGGCGTCGGAAAATGCCACAGGCGTTAAAATGCCATCCGGCGCCCGCGCGATAAACCGCTCTGGAAATTTGAAAGGGCCGCCGGCAGTATGTTCCAGCGGCCCTCCGGGCTCAAAATACGTTGGGATCAAAAACTATCTCAGCCCCGGTGTTGTTAGGCTATTCCCGGTTCGCTTGCGAAGTGGAGTCTAAAAACCTATTCCATAAAAGAAACGCGAATGTTGTTGCGATGGCGACACAGGAAAGTCAGCGAGCCTGTCGTTTTTCCTGGGGGCTGCAAATGGTTCTGTCGTCTCGCGACTTCCAGTTGTCTCCGCCGCCGCGCGCAAACCGTCAGCCGTTGAACTAACCGGGGAGCCTCTTTCATCCACCATTCGACAGCATCTTCTGGAGTATCGCCTCGACCGAGTGTGGCGAAATTCCAAGTTCAACAAATCCAGGCATCTCCGGGGAGGACACGGTGTCGATTTGCATCAGTTCCACCTGATTACGCGTGAGGAGCGGATTTGGGAACATCTCGGAGGCCCAAGCCAATGCATTCCAAACGGCAAATGGGATTGGAATCAGTCGGGGCACAAGTCCAGCCTGGTGTGCAACGGCTCTGAGAAACTCCTCGTAAGAGTAGACGCGCGGGCCGCCTAACTCGAAGATCGTTGACGGCGTCTCGGCTCGCTGCATGACCCGGCCAATCGCCTCCGCAACATCCTCCACATAGGCCGGCTGCAATCTGGTCAGGCCGCGGCCGAACATCGGATAGACTGGAAGCTCACGGAGGAGCCTGAGGATGGTAGTGAGAAACGCGTCGTCCGGTCCAAACATCACCGCCGGTCGGATGAAAATTGCATTGGGGAACCCTGCTCGGACCGCCAGTTCGCCTTCCCCGCGCTTCCGGATGTAGCGGGATGGCGAGGCGGCATCGGCACCGATTCCTGAAACGTGAACAAGCCGTTCGACTCCGGACTGTGTGCTCGAGCCGCTACCCGTTGGGCAGACTCGACGTGAACGGAATAAAAGGTCTCGCGTCCGTGCTCGACGTAAAGACTAACTGCATTTGCAACGCCGTAGGCGCCGGCAAGCGCATCCGCGACTGACCGCTCGTCGCCAATATCGGTCCCTACGGATTGAAGTTGCGGATCATCAGGACCAAACAGTTTGTGCCCCCGATCCGGATGCCTTGACGCGATCCGAACGGGAAATCCGCGAGAGCGCAGACTCCGAACGATGCGGCGCCCGAGAAAGCCGGTGCCGCCGAACACGGTGACGGTGCGACCGTTCGTTGCCACCATGATTCAAATTCGCCAATTCATCCCGAACGGCGTTCCGGATACGGTGGGCCGCCCGCCGTTAGCTATTGTCTGTTTGCTGGTGCGACCGGAAGCACGGCTGCAACACCTTCCGGATTGATGTTGAAGGTCAGGAATATCAACGGCTCGTTGCCCGGGTTTCCCCATTGGTGCGCGAGGGCGTACGGTTCATAGATCAAGGAACCTGGTCCCCTTGCTTCTGTCTTACCGTCGACCGTGTTGGCACCGGTGCCGGAGATAACATAGTACAAGGCCGCTCCTGACCGATGATGCGGCGCGTTGGAGGGCATCTGCGCCGGAAATGTGACTCGCGTGAGGTTGAGATCATACCCGCCTGGCTTCAGGTCGGGGATCGGATTCGGTGTGCGATATAATTCTCTGGCGGCGGCAGGCGCCGTTTCGACAGGCCGATCCAGGTCCACAGCGGGTACAAGGAAGAAGTGGAGGAAAGTTGATGGCTCTCTGCTGCCCGCCGTTAGCGTCGCGGTCTTTCCGCTGGCGATGAACAACCCCTCTCCGGCGTTGAGCGTTTTGGCCTCGCCATCGAGCGCGACCTCCGTCGATCCTGACATCTGGTAGAGGATGCCGTTGGTCGCCGAGACGCCGCTCTTCTCGTCCGGCTGAAGAGTGATGCTCACCGCTTTGAAATGCAGCGGCATGTCCGTGACGGTCGGCAGTTTGGTTGCGGCGACCACTGTTCGGGTAATTGCTTGTGGAGCAGGGGTGGTTTGTGCGGTCGCGGAGGCGGGAAGCGCCATCGCGCCGAGCAACCATAGTCCGGTTGTCCTGAACTGCATGAATGCCTCCCAGGTTCAGCGGATAATCGGAGCACCATACGCTCTCCCGGCCCCCCTTGGAATGGCAGGCCGCTTCGAGATGC
>Ga0210403_10002013_pt1 | contig 18724 bp, 15 predicted proteins | sample IncBWC19MmetaG_FD_150863 | JGI IMG/M metagenome (GOLD analysis project Ga0210403, IMG submission 150863) | Forest soil microbial communities from Barre Woods Harvard Forest LTER site, Petersham, Massachusetts, United States - Inc-BW-C-19-M | ecosystem: Environmental > Terrestrial > Soil >... | reverse complement strand
GCGCGCGCAGTTCGTTCCCCCGGGAGACATGGAGGCGCTGATCGAGGCCGCACAGGCAGCGCGGCGACCCGCGCCCACGCCGGCGTCCTGGACGTGGGAGGACGCGGCGCGCGCCACCTGGGGCGTGTACACGCGGGCGCTTGCGCCCACCGGCGAGGCACACGGAAGCGATGCGCCGCTGCGCCGGCGCACGATCGCCAACGCGCAGAGGATCGACGGCTGCGAGCCTCAGTAGGCGCCGCGCCGCAGCAGCACGGCGGGGATTGTCTTCAGCAGGATGGTGAGGTCGAGCGCCAGCGACCAGCTCTCGAGGTAGATGAAGTCGAGGTGCACCAGGTCATCGAAGTCGAGCTCGGAGCGACCTGAGACCTGCCACAGCCCTGTGATTCCGGGCAGCACCAGGTAGCGCTTGCGGTGCCAATCCTCGAGCATCGCGTAGTCGCGCTCGGGCAGCGGCCGCGGGCCGACGAGCGACATCTCGCCGCGCAGCACGTTGACCAGTTGCGGCAGCTCGTCCAGTGAGAACCGCCGCAGCAGCCGCCCGATGCGCGTCAAACGCGGGTCATCGCGGATCTTGAACAGCGCGCCTGAGGCCTCGTTGAGCTCTTCCAGATCGGCCTGCTGCTCCTCTGCGTCGGTGTGCATGGTGCGGAACTTCAGGCAGGCGAACGGGCGCTGGCCGATGCCGCGGCGCATCGAGCGGAACAGCGAGGGCCCGCGCGAGGTGAGGCGCACCGCGCCGGTGATGGCGAGCAGCAGCGGGCTGAGCACGATCAGCAGGAACGTGGCGCCGACGATGTCGAACGTGCGCTTCAGCGCGAAGTCGATGCCCTCGAACACGGGCGGGCCGAGCTCGAACAGGGGCACGGACTGGCCGGGCACGAACTCGGCGCGGTGGATGAGGATCTCCATGGTGGACGGCGCGAGCCGCACGCGCACGCCCCGGCGGTGGCACTGGTCGACCAGCTCCACTGCATCATCCTGGGGGAACTCGGGGTCGGCGATGATGACCTCGTCCACGCGGTCGCCGGCGAGCACCCGCTCGAGGTCGGCGAGCGAGCCGAGCGAGCGCAGGCCGTTGTCGGGAACGGCATTGGGCGAGAGGAACCCCACCACTTCGATCGGCGAGTGCGGCTGTGCGGCCAGCGCGTGCGCCACGTCGCCGATGTGCTTGCCGCGACCCACCACGAGCGCGCGGCGCTGGTAGCCGGCCGCGCGCAGCAGCACGGCGGTGACGCGCTCGAAGCCCGCACGCAGCGAGGAGACGTAGAAGATGGAGAAGGCGAGCGAGCCGTAGAACAGGTAGTAGCTGGAGAAGTGTTCGCCGTTGACCACCGCGAACACCAGCGCCACGCAGGCGACCTGGAACAGCGAGCCCACGATCCGCGAGAGGCCGGGCCGCAGGCCACGCTCGGCATAGAGGCCGGAGCGGGCGAACAGCAGCGCGGTGAGCAGGTAGGCGAACGGCAGGAACCTTTCGGTTCCCCGCAGCGCGGTGTTGGGGACAACCGCCCCACGCACCGCTTCCTTGAGCACGAGCGCGGTGAAGATCGCCACGGCCACGCCTGCGAAGTCCAGCGCGAGCAGCGCCACGAGGCGCCCGAGACGGCGCGCGGTGGACATGCGCAGCAGGAACGACAGCAGCGGCGGACGGCGCCGGCGGATGTCGCGATCAGGCTGGCCGGGCAGGTGGGGCAGCTGGACGGACGCGGCGGGACGCCGGCGCGGCGCGACTGGACGCGCTGGCAGCGGCGGCGCGGCGGAGGAGCGCACCCGGGGCGGCGAAGGTGTGGGCTGTCCCGGCCAACGCTCTCCCATATCGCTACTCACAACACCTCACACTGGCAGATGGAGCGGTTGTCTGAACGCCGGCCCACCGGGCCTTGCGGACGATTATCAGTGACTGCCGCCACCGATGAGGAGCTCGACGCCGGAGTCCTCGATGGTGCGCTGCAGGCCCTCGCGCAGCGACACCTCGGGCGACCACCCGAGCAGCTCTCGCGCGAGATCGATGTTGGGCTTGCGCTGCTTGGGGTCGTCCTCGGGGAGCGCCTCGTAGACGATCTCGGAGGTGGAGCCGGTGAGCTCGCGCACGGTCTCGGCGAGTTCCAGGAGCGTGAACTCGTCTGGATTTCCGATGTTGACAGGATTGTGATGGCCGGACTCTGCCAGCGCGATGATGCCGCGGATGAGGTCGCTGACGAAGCAGAAGGACCGCGTCTGGCTGCCGTCGCCGAAGACGGTCATCGGACGGTTGGCCAGCGCCTGGCGCAGGAAGGTGGGGATCGCGCGGCCGTCGTGCGGGCGCATCCTCGGCCCGTAGGTGTTGAAGATCCTCACGATGGCCGTGTCCACGCCCTGCTGGCGGTGATAGGCCATGGTGAGCGCCTCCGCGTAGCGCTTGGCCTCGTCGTACACGCCGCGGGGGCCGATGGGGTTGACGTGCCCCCAGTAGCTCTCCGACTGCGGGTGCTCCAAGGGGTCGCCGTAGACCTCGCTGGTGGATGCGATCAGGAAGCGCGCGCGCTTGGCCTTGGCGAGCCCCAGCGTGTGGTGCGTGCCGTAGCTGCCCACCTTCAGCGTGTGCAGGGGCAGGCGCAGGTAGTCGATCGGCGAGGCGGGCGAGGCGAGGTGGTAGACGAAGTCCACGGGCTCCTCGATGAAGTACGGCTCGATGATGTCGAGGCCCACGTGCACGAAGCGCTCGGGGTCGCGGATGTGCTCGATGTTGGCGAGCGAGCCGGTCTCGAGGTTGTCCACGCAGATCACGCGGTTTCCGCGCGCGATCAGCTCCTCGCACAGGTGCGAGCCCAGGAAGCCGGCACCGCCGGTGACGAGGCAAGTGGCCATGGCGCGGAAGCTTAGTGATTCCCACGACTATCCTTCCTGACATGGCGGCCACCGAGGAGCACCTGACCGTAGCGCCGATCGTCGGGCCTGAGGACCCGCGCCGTTTCACCGACTCGGGAATCGAGATCGCAGAGCTCTACACCGAGGCCGATGTCCCGCGGAGCCTCGATCTGGGCGAGCCCGGGGAGTTCCCCTACACGCGCGGCGTGCATCGCGAGATGTACCGCAAGCAGACCTGGACGATGCGCCAGTACGCGGGTTACGCCTCGGCGAAGGAGTCCAACGAGCGCTACCGCTACCTGCTCTCCAAGGGCACCACAGGCCTGTCGATGGCGTTCGACCTGCCCACCCAGCTTGGGCTGGACTCCGACAACCCCCGCTGCCTCGGAGAGGTTGGCCGCACAGGCGTGGCGATCGACACGATCGATGACATGCGCACGGCCTTCGACGGCATCCCCCTGGACCAGGTGTCGACGTCGATGACCATCAACGCGCCGGCTGCCTGCCTGATGCTGCTCTACGAGTTGGTGGGCGAGGAGCAGGGAGTGCCCAGCCAGCAGCTGCGCGGCACCACGCAGAACGACGTGCTGAAGGAGTACATCGCGCGCGGCAACTACATCTACCCGCCCGAGCCGACCATGCGGCTGACCACAGACCTGTTCGAGTACTGCCACGAGAGCATCCCGCGCTGGAACACCATCTCGATCTCCGGCTACCACTTCCGCGAGAAGGGCTGCTCGGCGGTGCAGGAGGTGGCCTTCACGCTGTCATCGGGCATCGCCTACGTGCAAGCCGCGATCGACAAGGGCCTGGACGTCAACGAGTTCGCGCCCCGCCTGGCGTTCTTCTTCAACGGCCACAACAACGTCTTCCAGGAGGTGGCCAAGTTCCGCGCGGCGCGGCGTATGTGGGCGCACATCATGCGCGAGCGCTTCGGCGCCACGAACCCCAAGGCCACGATGCTGCGCTTCCACACGCAGACCGGCGGCGTGACGCTCACCGCTCAGCAGCCCGAGAACAACATCGTCCGCGTCGCGCTCCAAGGCTTCGCGGCCGTCTGCGGCGGGACCCAGTCGCTGCACACCAACGGCTTCGACGAGGCGCTCGCGCTGCCCACCGAGCGGGCGGCGAAAATCGCTGTGCGAACCCAGCAGATCCTCGCGCACGAGTCCGGCGCGGCGGACACCGTGGACCCGTTTGCTGGCTCCTACTTCGTGGAGGCGCTCACCGATGAGATCGAGACGCGCGCTCAGGAGCTGATCGAGAAGGTGGATGCGCTCGGCGGGTCGGTGAACGCGATCGAGTTCATCACCGGCGAGATCGACGAGTCCGCCTGGGGCTACCAGGAGCGCTACCGCATCGGCCAGGACGTGGTGGTGGGCGTGAACGCCTACCAGGAGGAGGACTTGGAGGTGCCGGACCTGCTGCGTGTGGACCCCGAGTCCGAGCGCCACCAGCTCGATCGGCTGCGCGCCTTCAAGGCCGACCGCGACCAGCAGCTCGTGGAGCGACGCCTGGAGGAGCTGCGCGAGGTGGCTCGCGGCAGCGAGAACCTGCTGCCGGCCATCCGCCAAGCGCTCAAGGACCGCTGCTCGCTGGGCGAGGTATGCGGGGCGATGCAGGACGTGTTCGGCAAGTACGCGCCGCGGTTTTAGCGGCACCTCAGCTGTAGTTGGCTTGAGCCGGCCGCATGCGGCCGGCCCGGCGGCGCATGCGCCTGTCTTCGGCTTGAGCCGGCCGCATGCGGCCGGCTGGCAGGCAGCACATGTGCTGCCTGCTCGGGACCGCACATGTGCGGTCCCGCCGCTCGGCGCATGCGCCGGGCGGACCCGTACGATCTTGGAATGCCCGTTCTCGCAGCCACCGCCTACGAAATCGTGATGGCGGTGCACATCATGGCGGTAGTGGTGGCGTTCGGCGTGACCTTTGCCTACCCGGTGATGTTTGTGGCGGCCGTTCGCCGCTACCCCCGCAGCCTGCCGGTGCTGCACCGCGTGGAATACATGACCGAGCGGCTGCTGGTGAACCCTGCGCTGCTGGTGGTGCTGGCGGCGGGCATCTTCCTCGCCGGCGACGGCCACCACTGGAGCGAGTTCTTCGTGCAATGGGGCATGGCTGCTGTGGTGGTGATAGGCGCAGCGGTGGGCGCGGTGATGATCCCCACCGCCAAACGCGCGGAGGAGGCCGCCGAGCGCGACCTCGCCGCCGCCGGCGGCGCGACTCCCGAGCAGAGCGCTGAGTACCGGGCGCTCGTGCGGCGCCTGACGCTGGTGGGAAGCCTGCTGAGCCTGCTCGTGTTGGTGACGATCCTGTTCATGACCGTCAAGCCTTAGCTCCGGGATCGTCCGTTCGGGCTCGCGAGCGCTGCGTTTGCGTTGCGGTCCTCTACCCTCCTGGCATGAGCTCCGAGGGCTACAGGGTTGCGGTGGTGGGTGCCACGGGGCAGGTGGGCACGCTGATGCTCGAGCTGCTTCGCGAGCGTGGGTTCCCCGCGCGCGAGGTGGTGCCGTTTGCGTCAGAGCGCTCGGTGGGCAGGGAGCTCGAGGGCGGCTTGGTGGTGCGTGGCCTGAGCGAGGAGTCGATCCAGGGGTTCGACGTCGCGCTGTTCTCCGCGGGCGGGTCCACTTCGGGCGAGTGGGCGCCGCGGTTCGTGGAGGCGGGTGCGGTGGTGGTGGACAACTCCTCTCGCTGGCGGATGCAGCAGGACGTGCCGCTGGTGGTGAGCGAGGTCAACGCGCAGGCGCTGGACGCGCACAGCGGAATCATCGCCAACCCCAACTGCTCCACCATGCAGATGGTGGTGGCGCTGAAGCCGCTGTATGACGCAGCGGGCATCGAGCGCCTGGTGATCAGCACCTATCAGGCCGTGTCCGGCACGGGCAAGGCAGCGGTGGACGAGCTGCTCGACCAGTCCCACGCGCTGCTGCACGAGCGCGAGATCCAGCCACCTGCCGCCTACGCCCACCAGATCGCGTTCAACGCGCTTCCCCACGCCGGCGGCTTCGCGCCCGGCGACGACCACACAGACGAGGAGCGCAAGCTCATGAACGAGACCCGCAAGATCCTCGGGGACCAGTCCATCGCGATTAGCGCCACCTGCGTGCGGGTGCCCGTGCTCACCGGCCACTCCGAGGCGGTCAACGTACAGACACGCGAGGACCTGTCTCCCGAGCGCGCCCGCGAGCTTCTGCGCGAGGCGCCCGGCGTGAGCGTCCTGGATGAGCCCGAGGCGGCGGTGTACCCCATGGCCGTCGACGCGGCCGGCCAGGACGGCGTGTTCGTGGGGCGCATTCGCCGCGACCCCGGGCACGAGCGCGCGCTCGACATGTGGATCGTGGCGGACAATCTGCGCAAGGGAGCCGCCACCAACGCGGTGCAGCTGGCCGAGCTGCTGCACGAGCGGGGCCTGCTGGGCGCCCGCAGCATGCCTTCGCCGGCTTAGCCACACCCGCGGTCCGCGGAAGGAGTCGCGCGCGATCGCTCGAAAGTTGGGGCGATGATCTCCTCGGAGGTGCAGCGCACGCTGGTCAAGTCTCCTCCCGAGCTGTGGGCCGAGCTGAGCGACCCCGTCGCCCTCAGCCGCCACCTCGGCGAGCTGGGCGACATCCGGATCACTCGCACCGAGCCCGAGCGGGTGGTCGAGTGGCAGGCCGCCACCACCAGCGGCACCGTGCTCATCAAGCCCTCCGGGTGGGGCACGCAGGTCACGCTGAGCGTCACCGCGGAGCTTCCCGCCGCGGAGTCCCAGGCGGAGCCGGAGGGGGACACCAAGGCGCAGCCCGCGGTGGTCGCGGAGGCGATGGCCGTCACCGAGCCCGAGCCAATCGCGGAGCAGCGGATCGCACAGCCCGAGCCTGATCCCGAGCCCGAGTCTGAGTCTGAGTCTGAGTCTGAGTCTGCGGCCACTGTCGCCGAGCCCGCGGCCGATGTCGCCGAGCCGGCGCATGAGTCGCGCAGGGGCTTCTTCGCGCGCATCTTCCGCAGGCGCGCATCCGCATTGCGCACCGAGCACGAGCGGCCCACGGACGTGGCAGCACAGCAAGGAGCGGCGGAAAGCGCGGCCACGGTACGCGAGCCACAGGCCATAGTCGAGCCGCCGGCCACGGTCGAGCCGGAGGCGACCGTCGAGCCTCCCGCAATTGTCCAGCCGCCTGCGACTGTCCAGCCGCAATCCACGGCGCAGGAGCCGACCACGCACGATGAGCCCACCTCGCAGGAGCCGACCCCCGAGCCGCCGCAGCACGCGCCGGACGGCGGCGTGGACTTGGCGACAGAGCTTCGCGCAGCCGAGGAGGCTGCAGTGGAGCGCGTGACCGCGGTGCTGACCGCGGCACTGGACAGGCTGGGCGCAGCGCACCACCGGCCGTTCTCGCGCTCCTGAGCCAAACACGCGGGCTGGGCTACGCGTGCTCGACGTACGCCGGTTGGCGGATCTTTTCGAGATCGCTCAAGGTCCGGAGTACCAATTGTCGAAATACATACTTAGATTGGAACAACCACCTGCCAGCAACCGTTAGGAGGGGCAGGATGTTTCCCACGCAGCTAGCAGGTGACCGCACCTGTCGTTCCCTCGAGATCGCGCCCCTCAGGCGTGTCCTTGCGCTGACTGCGCTCGGGCTCGCTCTGTGCGCCCTGGAGGCCGACGCGTGCTTGGCGTCCACGCAGGAAGACCACACGCAGTTCTCGGTGACGGCGGGATCTCTCTCGTTCTCCACCACACCGGGCCTGCCTGCGCTGAGCTCGGTCACACTCAACGGCCAGGCGCAGACGACGAACAACACCATGACCGGCTTCGGCGTGGCCGATGCGACCGGCAGCGGCTCCGGCTGGAATTTGACCGTGGAAGGGCAGACGGGAGCCGGCAAAAGCGCGGTGTTCGCCCAGTACTGCGGCAAAGTGGCGAAATGTGGCGCGGACAGCGAAGGCTACGTGCCGAGCGGCAAAACGCTCCCGGCGGACTCGCTGACACTAAACAGCACGGGCGCGAGCTTCTCCGCACAGAACGGCACGACCGGCACGGCGCCCACGTTGCAGTGCTCCTCCGGCTGCAATGTTGACAATGCCGCAGCCGTGAAGGTGGCCTCGGCGGCGGTGAACGCAGGAATGGGCACGTGGCTGGCGGGTGGCTTCTCGGGTACCAGCCTCCCACTCTCCACGCCATCCACGCTGAAGGTCCTAGCCAACGAAGAGATCTACAGAGTCAACCTTCTGTGGACGCTGTCCACAGGTCCCTAGGAGCACGAACATGCGGGCGCTCGTCGCGCTGACGTGCATTTTGGCGAGTGCGGTCTGGCCGTACGCAGCAAGCGCGCAGCCCGTGGGCGGGCTGATCGTGATTCCGCACCCTGCCTCCCGCATCGGGCTGAGCTACTTCAAGCTCGCCGCCCGGCCGGGACGCTCCCAGATCGCGGGCACGATCGAATTGCGCAACACCACCGCGAGGGCGCTCAGCGTGCGCGTGACCGCGGTGGACGGGCGGACGCTCGACACGCTCGGCTCGAGCTATGTGTCAGCCAGCACCCCCGCCCACGGCCCTACGCTCTGGCTGCGCTTGAGCCGGCGCACGGTCACGGTAGGGCCGGGCGGACGCGCAGTAGTTGCGGTCTCGGTCCGCGTGCCGCGCAGAGCCGCCACAGGCGACTACCTCACCGGCGTGAGCATCGAAGCGCTCCACCAGCATGCGCGCGACCTTCAACAGGGCGGTGTGACCACAGCGAGCACCCTCCGCTACGCGATCGGCGTGGAGGTCTCACTGCCGGGCCCGCGCCATCCGCTGATTCGATTCACGGGCGCCCGGCTCGAGAGCAGGCCCGCGGGCCTGACGTTCCTGCTCGATGCGCGCAACTCGGGCAACGTGATCCTCCCGGGCGTGTACGGACGGGTGCGCATTGCGCGCGGGGGACATGTCGTGCTGTCCCGTTCCATCGCCGCGGGCACGTTCCTCGCCGGCACCGCCATCTCATATCCCCTCCCGGCCTTCGGCCAGAGGCCTGCGGAGGGAACGCGTTACAGCATCTCCGCCTGGATGCGGTACCACGGCGGGATCGCGCGTCTACAGACATCGTTGACGTTCGGTGAGCACGACGCGATCGCGCAAGCAAGCTATTCCACGCCGGCGCGGGCGGGGACACACGGCGGGACCGCCTGGTGGAAGACCGCGATGCTGGTGGCGGCGATCCTGTACGGCGCGTGCACGACGGTGGTGCTGCTGCGTCGGCGCTCGCGCGAGCGAGCGCGCGCGGCGGCGGACGCCGGCCCCAAACGGGACGAGACGTTGCGCCCGCGCGTGGGGCCCGGCCGCTAGCGCGGCGGGAGCGCTGGCAATGCGGGTCACGCGCCACCCGATCGTCAGCGCGATCCTTGCGGCCGCTGTGGCTCAGATTCCCGCTGCAGCCTTGCCAGCGCGGGCCTTCGCGCTGGTGGAACTGAGGTTCGTTGCGGCTCCCGCGCTACCTACGTTGCCCGGTGTGGTGCTCAACGCCCACGCACAGACGGTCACCACTGCGATGACGGGGTTCTCGGTGGAAGACACGAGGCTGACCAAATCGGGCTGGAACCTCACCGTGGAAGGGCAGTCGGGGTCGGGTAAGAGCGCGGTGTTCGCTCAATACTGCGGCAAAGCAAAATGCGGCAGCGACAGCGAAGGCTATGTGCCGGCCGGCAAGACGCTCGCCGCAAACTCGCTCACGCTCAACAGCAGCGGCGCGAGCTTCACCGGAGGGCTGGGCACTGCTCCCACGTTGCAGTGCGCGGCAATCTGCAACGTCGACAGCCCCACCCCGGTCAAGGTCGCCTCCGACGCCTCGGGGGTGCTCGCCGGCGAAGGAACCTGGGCAGCGGGTGGCTTCTCGACCACCAGCCTTGCGCTGACGCTGCCAACGACGGTGAGGGCGCTCGCCAACGAAGAGGTCTACCGGGCGAACATCGTGTGGACGCTTTCGACCGGACCTTGAGCGATCGGGCACCGGAGCCGCGCGCAGATAAGATCCCGCCCTCGATGGCCAGCAGCTCACATGATCGGCAGGCTGACGCAGCGCTGCTTGCGGCGTCGCGCAGCAGCCACCGCAAGCCCCCGCGCCAGAAGGCGCCGGAGACCTACGAGGAGAAGCTCGCTCAGCTACACGAGCTGCGCGAAGCTGCGCTGCACTCGGCACCGGAGGCGGAGGAGAAGCAGCATGCCCGCGGCAAGTACACCGCGCGGGAGCGCGTGGAAAAGCTGCTCGACCCCGGCTCCTTCCAGGAGCTCGACACGTTCGTGCGCCACCGCACCTACGACTTCGACATGCAGAAAAACCGGCCGTGGGGCGACGCGGTGGTGACCGGCCACGGCACGATCGACGGCCGCACGGTGTGCGTGTTCAGCCAGGATTTCACCGTGTTCGGCGGCTCGCTCGGCGAGGTGATGGGCGAGAAGATGTGCAAGATCATGGACCTGGCGGCGAAGATCGGCTGCCCGGTGATCGGCATCAACGACTCTGGCGGCGCGCGCATCCAGGAGGGCGTCGTCTCGCTCGGCGCCTACGGCGACGTGTTCGTGCGCAACGTCAAGTGCTCGGGCGTGATCCCGCAGATCAGCCTGATCATGGGGCCGTGCGCGGGCGGCGCTGTGTACTCACCGGCCATCACCGACTTCATCTTCATGGTCAAGGAGACCTCGCACATGTTCATCACCGGCCCCGACGTGATCAAGACGGTCACCGGCGAAGAGGTGGGCTTCGAGGAGCTGGGTGGCGCGATGTCGCACAACACCAAGTCGGGCGTCGCGCACTTCGCCTCCGAGGACGAGGACGCGTGCCTGGAGGACTGCCGCTACCTGATCAGCTTCCTGCCCCAGAACAACCTTCAGACCGCTCCGCGGGTGCAGCCCACCGACGACCCGCAGCGAATGGATGCGGAGCTCGACACGGTCGTGCCGGACAACCCCAACAAGCCCTACGACATGCGGGGCGTGGTGCGTCTGATCGTGGATGACGGTGAATTCTTCGAGGTGCACGAGCACCACGCCAAGAACATCATCTGCGGCTTTGCCCGTCTGGACGGCTTCGCGGTGGGCATCGTGGGCAACCAGCCCGCACAGCTGGCGGGCGTGCTCGACATCGACGCCTCGGCCAAGGCCGCGCGCTTCGTGCGCACCTGCGACGCGTTCAACATCCCGCTGATCACCTTCACCGACGTCCCCGGCTTCCTGCCGGGCACCGCGCAGGAGTGGGGCGGCATCATCCGCCACGGCGCCAAGCTCCTGTACGCCTTCACCGAGGCGACCGTGCCGAAGATCACTGTGATCACACGCAAGGCCTACGGCGGCGCCTACGACGTCATGGCCTCCAAGCACCTGCTGGCCGACTTCAACTTCGCCTGGCCGACCTCGGAGGTAGCCGTGATGGGCCCGGAGGGCGCCGTCAACATCATCTACCGGCGCGACATCGCCGGCAGCCCGACTCCCGACGAGCGGCGCAAGAAGCTGATGGAGGACTACAAGGCGCGCTTCGCAAACCCCTACACAGCGGCCGAGAGGGGCTACATCGACGACGTCATCGTGCCGCACGAGACACGTCCGCGGCTCATCACCGCGCTGCACACGCTGCAAAGCAAGCGCGAACCGGGCCCCAAGCGCAAGCACGGCAACATCCCGTTGTAGGGAGGGCGCCGCCGGTTCGGGCGGTGAAGCCGGAGGACGCGCCCACACGAGCTCGTCGACGCACTCCGTATAACCATGGTGATACGGAGTGCACGGCGCTAACAACACACCCCCCTTTCACATCGTCTCCCGGAGTGCGCCACAATTGCGAGAGGTCATGCCCAACCGCCACCCGCAGCTGAAGCTAATCGCGCCGACCGCCTCCCCCGAGGAGGCCGCGGCGATCGTGGCTGCCCTGGAGCAGTTCATGCGCGCCACCGCGCCGGCCCCCCCACAGGCGCCGGAGCACGGCGACCCGTGGCATCGGGCGGCGATTCTCGAGGGGGTGGAGCGCGAGCATCGCTCGGATGTTCCCAACCCCTGGATAAATACCTGAAAGCCGCTAGGCTTTAGCGCAATAGCCCGCCGGCGGCGGCGTTGGGCGGGCAGGTAGGCAGCAAACGAACGACAGCAGCCCGGGCGCCAGACCGTCCGGATCAGGAGGTTTTCCCGCATGGAGCCAGTTTCCATCCCCGCCAATCGAGGAACGCTTGCAGACCCGGAGGTCCTGCAGAACGTGCCCGGGCACGTGATCCCGATCCTCGAGCGGGAGTTCGACGACTTCAAGACGGAGGCCGGCAAATTCCTCGCCGGCGACACGCCAGAAGACGAGTTCATCAAGTTCCGCCTCAAGCAGGGCGTGTATGGCCAGCGCCAGGCGGACGTGCAGATGATCCGCGTGAAGCTCCCGTTCGGAGGCGTGACGCCCGAGCAGATGGACGCGTTTGCGTCGGTAGTCGAGAAGTACGTGCCGCTGGGCAAGGGCCACGTCACCACGCGCCAGAACATCCAGATGCACCACATCCCGCTGCCCGACGTGGAGAAGCTGATGCGCGAGATCGCCGACTCGGGACTCTCCAGCCGCGAGGGCTGCGGCAACACGATGCGCAACGTGACGGGCGACCCGTGGGCCGGCGTGGCGGAGGATGAGCTGTTCGACCTCACCCCTTACGCGGGTGCGTACGTGCGCTACTTCGTGCGCCATCCCACCACGCAGGGGATGCCGCGTAAGGTCAAGACCTCCTTCGACGGCAGCCCGCGAGACCGCGCGATCAGCGGCATCCACGACGTGGCGTTCAGGGCACGCGTGCGCCAGTCAACCGATCCGTCCCGCCCCGGCGAGATTCGCGGAGTGGAGATGCTGGTGGGCGGAGGCACCTCGATCATGCCGCGCAAGGCGCAGGTGCTCTACGACTTCCTCGAGCTGGACAACGGCGAATACCTGAAGGTGACCGAGGCGGTAATGCGCATCTTCGACCGCCAGGAGTGGCTGCGGGTCAACCGCGCGCGGGCGCGGATCAAGGTGTTCGTGGACAAGTACGGGATCGAGGAGCTGCGCAGGCAAGCCGAGGAGGAGATGCAGGGCGACTGGGTCGCCGAACGCGACTTCTCCATCGAGCACCGCCTGTTCCTCGACGACGAGCGCGAGGGCGCGCCCGCGCCGCCGGCCTCCCACGGCAGCCCCAACGGCGACCTCTCGGAGTTCGAGCGCTTCCACTCGGCCAACGTTCGTGAGCAGAAGCAGGACGGCTACGTGACGGTGGAGGTCAAGATCACCCGCGGTGACCTCACGCCGCAGCAGTTCCGGGGTCTCGCAGCGATCATGCGCGAGTACTCGGGCGGGTATGCGAGAACGACCGTGCAGCAGAACCTGGTGCTGCGCTGGGTGCGCGAGGAGAGCGTGTACGACGTGTGGCGCGCGCTGTCGGAGCTCGGCCTCGGCGATGCGGGCTCGCGCGAGATCAACGACGTGGTCTCCTGCCCGGGCACGGACTCCTGCAAGCTCGGGATCACCAGCTCGATGGGACTCAACGAGGCGGTCCAGGAGCGGATCGAAGCCATGGAGATCGACGACGAGCTCACGCGCAGCGTGAGCATCAAGATCAGCGGCTGCCCGAACGGCTGCGGCCAGCACCACGTGGCCAACATCGGCTTCACGGGCGCGTCGATCAAGGTGGGTGAGCACACGATCCCGGCATACATCCCGCTGATCGGCGGCGTGTTCGAAGGCGGCGAGGTCAAGTTCGGCACGCGCCTGAAGCTGCGCCTGCCCTCAAAGCGCGTGCCCGAGGCGGTCGAGCGCTGGATTCGCAGCTACGAGGCGGAGCGCCAGGAGGGCGAGGAGTGGAACGTCTATGTGGAGCGCGTGGGGACCGGCGAGCTGGAGTCGCTGGTGAAGGATCTCTCGCTGCCGGTTGACTTCGGCCTGGAGACGATGAACACGTTCATCGATTGGAAGCGCAACGTGCCGTTTGAAGTCGTTCGCGGAGAGGGCGAGTGCGCCGTATAGCCACCGTGACCAGAGAGGCCCGACCAGATGCAGCCACTACAAACCGACATGACCGAGACCACCCCCCGATATGACCCGGCCCTGAGCCTCACGCACACGCTGCGCGAGGCGGCGCGCCACGGCGAGCGCGCGGTGCTGCTGTGCTCCTTCCAGAAGGAGGAGTCGGTGCTGCTGGACGAGCTGCTGCGGCTCGACCAGGGAACCGGCACATCGGTGCGGATCGTGACGATCGACACCGGTGTGCTGTTCGAGGAGACACTGCAGACCTGGCGCGCGTTCGAGCAGCGCTTCGGCGTGACGATCGAGGTGCAGGACGCGAGCAACCCGTCCAACCCCTGGAGCGGCCCGGAGCACTGCTGCTCGATGGCCAAGGTGGCAGCGCTGCAGGACGCGCTCGCCGGCGCGGAGGGCTGGATCACTGGCATCCGTCGCGAGCAGGGCCCCACGCGCGCCGGCACGGAGCTGATCGAGCGTGATGAGAAACGCGGCCTGTGGAAGTACAACCCGCTGGCGCACTGGACCGACAAGGACCTGTGGCGGCGGATCCACGAGCGCAACCTGCCCTACAACCCGCTCCACGACAAGGGCTATGAGTCCATCGGCTGCGCGCCGTGCACCCAGCCGGGATCCGGCCGCGAGGGGCGCTGGGCAGGAACGGACAAGACAGAGTGCGGTTTGCACGTCGAGCTGGTCGACCCCTCCTGACATGAGCATTGCGGTTCGCCCACAGCTGAGTCACCTGCGGGCGCTTGAGTCCGAGGGGATTCACGTGATGCGGGAGGTGGCGGCGGAATTCGAGCGGCCGGTGCTGCTGTTCAGCGGCGGCAAGGACTCGATCGTGCTGTTGCGCCTGGCGGAGAAGGCGTTTCGGCCGGCTCCGTTTCCGTTCCCGCTGATGCACGTGGACACGGGCCACAACTTCCCCGAGGTGATCGAGTTCCGTGACCGCCGCGTGGCGGAGCTGGGCGAGCGGCTGATCGTGGCGAGCGTGCAGGAGTCGATCGACTCGGGCCGCGCGGTGGAGGAGACGGGCCCGCGGGCATCGCGCAACAGGCTGCAGACGGTGACGCTGCTGGACGCGATCGCCGAGCACGGCTTCGACGCGGCGTTTGGTGGCGCGCGGCGTGATGAGGAGCGCGCGCGGGCGAAGGAGCGCGTGTTCTCCTTCCGCGACGACTTCGGCCAGTGGGACCCCAAGAGCCAGCGGCCGGAGCTGTGGAACCTCTACAACGGGCGCATCTCCAAAGGCGAGCACGTGCGGGTGTTCCCGCTGTCGAACTGGACCGAGCTTGACGTGTGGGAGTACATCGACCAGGAGCAGCTGGAGGTGCCATCGATCTACTACTCGCACGAGCGCGAGGTGTTCAGGCGCGACGGGATGCTGTATGCGTGGCGCGAGGGCACCGAGCTGTTGGACGGCGAGGAGCTGTTCACCGAGACGGTGCGCTACCGCACGGTGGGCGACATGAGCTGCACCGGCGGGGTCGTGTCGCGGGCGAGCACGCTGGAGGAGGTGGTGCTGGAGATCGCTGCCACGCGCCTGACCGAGCGTGGCGAGACCAGAGCCGACGACCGGGTCTCAGAGGCGGCGATGGAGGATCGCAAGAAGGCCGGCTACTTCTAGTGACGCTTGACCTGCTGCGCTTCACGACGGCCGGCTCGGTGGACGACGGCAAGAGCACGCTGATCGGGCGGCTGCTGTACGACTCAAAGCAGGTGTTCGAGGACCAGCTGGAGCACGTGGCGCTGGCGAGCGAGCGGCGCGGCGGCGAGGGGACGCTCGATCTGGCGCTGCTCACCGACGGTCTGCGCGCGGAGCGCGAGCAGGGCATCACGATCGACGTTGCCTACCGCTACTTCGCCACGGCCAAGCGGAGGTTCATCATCGCGGACTGCCCGGGCCACCGCCAGTACACCCGCAACATGGTCACGGGCGCGTCCACGGCGGATGTGTCGGTGGTGCTGCTGGACGCGCGCCGCGGGGTGCTCGAGCAGTCAAAGCGTCACGCGTTCATCAGCGCGCTGCTGGGCATCCCTGAGATGGTGGTGGCGGTGAACAAGATGGACCTGGTCGACCACTCCCAGGAGCGCTTTGCGGAGCTTGCGGCAGAGTTTGCGGGCTTTGCGGCGAAGCTGAGCGGCGTGAAGAGCATCACCTACATCCCCATGTCGGCGCTGAACGGCGACAACGTGGTGGAGCGCTCGGAGCGGATGCGCTGGTATGACGGCCCGGTGTTGCTGGAGCACCTGGAGCAGGTGGAGGTGGCCTACGACCACCCCAACGACAGGCCTGCGCGGTTCCCGGTGCAATGGGTGATCCGCCCCGCGAACGGCTCGACGTCCTGGAACGGCGACCCGGACTATCGCGGCTACTCCGGCCAGCTCGCAAGCGGCCAGCTGCGCCGCGGCGACGAGGTGACGGTGCTTCCGAGCGGTGGGCGCAGCCGCATCGCGGCCATCGACACCTTCGACGGGCCGCTCGAGGAGGCGATGGCGCCGATGTCGCTCACGCTGCGCCTGGAGGACGCATTGGACGTCTCTCGCGGCGAGCTCATCTGCCACCCCGAGCAGCCGCCGATGGTGGCGCGCGAGCTGCAGGCGGACGTGTGCTGGATGACCGAGCAGCCGTTGCGCCCGGGCTCTCGCTACGTGCTCAAGCACACCTCCCGCAGCGCCACGGCGATCGTGGAGGAGATCGACGATGTTGTGGACGTGCACACGCTGGAGCGCGACGCGCGGGTGGGTGGAACCCAAAATGAGCTGGCGCTCAACGACATCGGCCGCGTGCGCTTGCGCACCAACTCCCCGCTGGCGTTCGACGCCTACACCACCAACCGCCGCACCGGCAGCTTCATCCTGATCGACGAGTCCAGCAACCGGACCGTCGGCGCAGGCATGATCGCCGCCACCCCCCTCGCAGCCGCGGCCTGAGCGGCGGCCCGCCCCAGAGCGACATTCGTCGAACGCCGCCAGATCTGTCGGCGGCCAGACATATGCTGGCGCGATTGTCGAACCGGGCGGCTGTGGTAGCCGGCGCATACGATCACGGGGGTTTTCCAGAAGATGATGTGGCGAGGCCTGTTGGTCGGCGGTGCGGTAGCGGTGCTGGTGCTGACGGCCGGTGTGGGCGCAGTTTCGGCACAGACGTTCTACGTCAACGAACGCGGCGGCAAAAGCACGTGCGCGGGCCCCGGTATAAATGCCTGTCCGAAAATCAGTGAAGCGATCGCGCTGGCTGAGAAAGCCTCTCCGCCCAACACCATCGAGGTCGAGCCGAACGAACCGGGCGAACGCTACAACGAACCGATCGAACTCACGAAGGCGACCGACAAAGGTCTGACGATCATCGGCGAAGAACCCGGCGTGTATGTGACGACGTCAGGAAAACACGCCGTCTCGGTTGGAGCACTAGCCGGAGCGGTGACCGTGTCCAACCTCAATATCAAGACAACGGGAGCCTCGGCGATCCGGGACACAGGGGGCGAACTCGTCCTTGCCAACGACCTGATCGAAGCCGAATCGGCCGAAGACGGCGTCGAGGCCGTGAACCATGGCTCGCTGGCGATCACTGGCGGCAAGGTAGTCATGGAAAGCGACGTGGGTTACGCAGTCAAGGGGATCGAAACGCCGATGACGCTCAACGGGACGCAAGTGATCAACGGGAATGGCGGGATCGGCACGGAATCCGGCGGCATCTACAGTGCAAAAGCGCCCCTGACGGTGGCGAACACAGCCGTGATCAACGAAAGCGGTAACGCTGCCACCGACTTCGGTATCGTCGCGGAAAAGGAGAGTTCCGCCACGATCCAGAACGTGACCGTCAAGCAGAACACACCGGCGCTTGCCGTGGTCTTCGAAAAAGCGCCTGCGACGGTCAACGGACTGAAGATCGAAATGGCCGATCCGAACAGCAAACTAGCGGCTCTGCTCGACGAAAACGAAGGCGCAGGCTCCACCGTCAGCCACCTCGAAATCACCGGCGGGTGGGAAGGCTCAGGCATCGCCGCCCTGGGCGGCGACTTTACTCTCACGGATAGCCGCGTGGTTACGAATCCCACGACCGAATCTCCTGCGCTCAAATACGCCGGCTTCGGATCAAGCAAAGGCCTGCTCGTCCAGCGCAGCACGCTCGCGGCGGGGTCGAAAGCGAAACCGGCCACCGTCCTGGCCGAAGGCGGCAACGCCACATTCGACTCCTCGGAGATCCTCGGGGGTAGGGACGCGCTCTATTTCGAAACGGCTGCTGCGGGCGCACTCGCCCTGACCGTGTCGGCATCGACGCTCGACGCGGGAGCGCCCGGCACCGCGGCCGACGCGGCCGGCACGAATGGCGTCGATGTTGCTGCCAAAGGCGGTCCCGGCGGTGTCGTGAACACATCGATCCAGGGCTCAATCGTGCTCGAGAAACAGGTTGCCACCGCTGCGGCGGGAGACCACGCGAGCGTGGGTTGCTCGTATTCGGCGGTCCCCACCCAAGCGCAGGCGGAAGGCGGCGGGTCCGGGGCGATCGCCTGCACGAGCGGCGTCGCGGGCAACACAGAAGTCAGCCCACTCGCCTCGCTGTTCCCCGAACCTCTCTCCGGTTATCAGTTGAGCCCATCCTCCAGCGCCGTGGACAGCGTGCCGGCGAGCGCTGTGGCACTGCCGTTCGGGATCACGCCATCGGCGACAGACCTCGCGGGAGCCCCCCGCGCTGTGGACGGCAACGGCGACTGCATCGCCGTCCAGGACAAGGGCGCACTGGAGCTCCAAGGTCACTCCGCGCCCTGTCCGGTGGCGACCGCCATCGGCGCGAAGGGCCTGCCGCCCGTCACCAGCGCGATAACCGCCCTGACCCTCGCCCCCAGCTCGTTCTCTGCGGCGCCTAAGGGAGCGACGCTCTCCAAGGCGGGCAAGAAGAAGTACGG
>Ga0210403_10002012_pt1 | contig 18724 bp, 13 predicted proteins | sample IncBWC19MmetaG_FD_150863 | JGI IMG/M metagenome (GOLD analysis project Ga0210403, IMG submission 150863) | Forest soil microbial communities from Barre Woods Harvard Forest LTER site, Petersham, Massachusetts, United States - Inc-BW-C-19-M | ecosystem: Environmental > Terrestrial > Soil >... | reverse complement strand
TAACTTCGAGCTCGTCGCGGTCGTTGAGCCCGACACCGCTCTCGCCCAGCGCTACGCCACCCGCTTCCATCTCGACTCCAAGCTCTTCTACACCGACACCGACCGCATGCTCGACCAGCAGCACCCCGATGCCGTCCTCGTCTACACCGACATCCAAGACCATCGCAAGGTCATCGAGGCAGCCGCCCGCCACGGCGTCTCCTCCATGGTCGAGAAGCCCTTGGCCACCTCGCTCAGCGACGCCATCGCCATCCGCGCCGCAGCCCGTGAGCACCACGTTCAGGTGCTGGTGAACTACGAGACCACCTGGTACGCCAGCAACCAGGAGGCCTACAACGAGGTGCAGCAGGGCAAACTGGGTGAGGTCCGCAAGGTCGTCGTCCATGACGGCCACGAAGGACCGAAGGAGATCGGCGTCGGTCCCGAGTTCCTCCCCTGGCTCACCGATCCCGCCAAAAACGGCGCCGGCGCTCTGTTTGACTTCGGCTGCTACGGAGCCGATCTCATGACCCAGATCATGCACGGCGAGGCGCCGCTGAGTGTCACCGCCGTCGCCCAGACCGACAAGCCCGCCATCTACCCCCACGTCGACGACGACGCCACCATCATCCTCCACTACCCCAAGGCGCAGGCCGTCCTCATGCCCTCGTGGGACTGGAGCTTCGCCCGCAAGGATATGGAGGTCTACGGGGTCAACGGCTACGCCATCACCGTCGCCACCGATCACCTCCGCGTCCGCTACCACGGCCAGGAGAACGAGTCGCAGATCACCGCGCCGCCTCTCGCTGACGGCCACCAGGACTCGCTCGACTACCTGGCCGGCGTCCTCCACGGTGAGATCAAGCCAGACGGCGACCTCTCCGCTCTTGACACCAACATGGTGGTCATGCAAATCCTCGACGCCGCCCGCCAGTCAGCGCAGACCGGCCGCACCGTCGAGCTGAAGCCGCTCCCCCGATAACCCGCAAGAACCAAGCAGTCCCGACCGCCAGCTCTTCCTTCGCACAAGCAGTCCGCGAAGAAAGAGCTGGCGTTCGCCCCCTGCGCCTCAACGCGATCACGTAAGCGCCGGCAGGATAGCGCCCCGACACTCCCCAAACCCAATCGAGACGTAACCCTCCCGCCACGCCCGTGCGCACAGAATCACCTCGTCCCCGTCCTCCAGAAACCGGCGCTCCTCACCCGACGGCAGACGAATTGGGTCGCGCCCCCCATACGTCATCTCGAGCAACGAACCGTAGCCATCCGGCGTCGGCGAAGAGATCGTACCGCTGCCCAGCAGATCCCCCGGCCTGAGGTTGCACCCGTTCGAGCTGTGGTGGGCGACCAGCTGTTGCGGCGTCCAATAAAGGTTGAGAGCACTTCCAAGCGAGATCCGGTGCGGAGCCATCTCCCCCCTCCGCATCGCCTCGGTCCGCAGCAACACCTCCAACTCGAGATCCAACGCACCACCCCTCTGGTCCGCCTCGTCCAGCAGATAGGCTAGCGGCTCGGGGTCGCCATCGCCACGTCGCGGCTGAGCCACCCGGAACGGCGCCAGCGCCTCCGGCGTGATGATCCAGGGCGAGATCGTCGTCTGAAAGCTCTTGGCCAGAAACGGTCCAAGCGGCTGGTACTCCCACGCCTGAACGTCTCGCGCCGACCAGTCGTTCAACAGGCAGTAACCGGCGATGTGCTCACGCGCCTGCCCGATCGTGACCGACGAGCCCAGCGCATTGCCCGGCCCCATCCAGATACCCAGCTCCAGCTCGAAGTCCAGACTGCGAGTCGGTCCGAAGCTCGGCACCGCATCCTCCGGACGCTTGCGCTGCCCATTCGGCCGACGCACCGCGACGCCCGACGGCCGCAGCGACGAGGCTCGTCCGTGGTAACCGATCGGCACCCACTTGTAGTTGGGCATCAGCGGGCTGTCCGGCCGAAACAGCTTGCCCACATTCGTTGCATGGTGGATGCCGGCATAGAAGTCCGTGTAGTCCCCAACCTGCGCAGGCATGTACATCTGGCACCCGGCCGCCCGATGCAGCAGCTCCGGACGCTCCGCCGCGCCCCGCGAAAGTAGCGCAGAGACGCCACGCCGCAGCTCTGTTCGAGCTTCGGCCCCGTGAGCCAACACCGGATTCAGAGTCGCTCCGGACGCAGCCAGACACGCCGCCTGCGCGCGTCCATCGAGCAACCCGCTCTCATACAGGGTGCGTAGATCCAGAATTGAGTCCCCGATCGCGATCCCGCCGCGAGCCTCCCCTCCCGGCGGGCTGAACACGCCCAGCGGCAGATTCTGGATCGGAAAGTCCGCGTGCCCGTCGGTCCCCGGTACCCAGGAGCCCAACTCCGGAGAGTGGGTGTGATCGACGCCAGGCATCCTCACGCCTGCATCACTCCCGGATTGAACCGTCTCAGGAGCTGTTGCCCATAGTCGCCATACTCCCGCTGCCGCTCGGGCGCATCGGCCGCATAGGCCGTCACCCGTTGCGGGAAGCGGGTCTCGAACATGAACGCCAAAGTATCCTTCAGTCTGCGTGGCTCGAGCACCGCATTGCTCGCCCCCTCGAAGGCATCGACGTCCGGCCCATGCGGCAGCATCATGTTGTGCAGGGAGCAGCCACCTGGCACGAAGCCCTGCGGCTTGGCGTCGTACTGCCCATAGATCAACCCCATGAACTCGCTCATCACGTTCATGTGATACCAGGGCGGGCGGAACGTGTCCTCCGATACCAGCCAGCGGTCAGGAAAACAGACGAAGTCCACGTTCGCCGTCCCCGGCGTCTCCGAGCGTGAGCTCAGCACCGTGAAGATGCTCGGGTCCGCATGGTCGAACCGCACCGGCCCAACCGGCGAGAAGCGACGCAGGTCGTACTTGTACGGCGCGTAGTTGCCATGCCACGCGACCACATCCAGCGGCGAGTGGCCCATCTCGGTCTCCCACAGCGAGCCGCCCCACTTCACCATCATCCTTGATGGCCCCTCCCGATCCTCATACGCCGCCGTCGGGGTGAGAAAATCCCGTGGGTTGGCGAGACAGTTGGCCCCGATCAGGCCGCGCTCAGGCAGCGTGAAGGCGCCACCGTAGTTCTCGCACAGATACCCGCGAGCCGGACCTCCTCGCAACTCGACGCGGAACTTCACCCCGCGGGGAACGATCGCGATCTCGCCCGGCTCAATGTCGATGATGCCAAACTCTGTCCACAGCCGCAGACCGCCCTGCTGCGCCACGAACAGCAGTTCCCCATCCGCGTTGTAGAAATATTCGTCCCGCATGGAGCGCGTAATCACGTAGAGATGCGCGGCCATGCCCGCCAGCGCGCCCGCATCGCCGGCTGTGGTGACGGTGCGGATGCCCTCGAGGAAGCTCACCGGCGCCTCGGGAATCGCGACCGGGCTCCATCGCATCGGGGCCGGAGGCAGCTCCACCTCCACACACGGCGCCGTTCGCCACAACCCGGCGTCGGCCTTCCTGAAGTTGCCCCAGTGCTGGACCGTCGGCCGAATGCGATACAGCCAGCTCCGCTCATTACTGGCCCGGGGCGCCGTGAACGGCGAACCCGAGAGCTGCTCGGCGTACAGTCCATAGGCGCAGCGCTGCGGCGAGTTGCGGCCCACCGGCAGCGCGCCCGGCAGCGCCTCCGTCTCGAAACCGTTGCCGAAACCGGACTGATAACTAAGCGTTTGGCCAGTGGCGCTGGCCGAGGTTGCAACCTGGGAAAGCGTGGCGTCCATGATAGTCTCCCTTGCGAAACGAAGGTATCAAGAAGCGTTCCGAGTCGTCATGATCGTCGCAGCGAAGCCGAAGAGCACGACCAGTTGTCAGACGTAAGCAATCGGTGATCGTATTCGAGACGCAATCATACCCTCATAGACGCCTCTCACATCGACCTGAATGGATCGGAGCAGTTTCGTTGGAAGCATCGCAACAACCACTCCAAAGAAATAATTACCGCAACTCGAACAATCGGCGCAGATGAAGAAGAGAATGGCATCGGATAGGTAGAGTGGAGGAACTCCGATGCCGAATGCTCGTCCATCATCGACAAAGCCCGGACGTGCGCTGCTGTCGCACGCAATCGACTACGCCGGGCTGTTCCCGCCCGCCGCTCTCGATCTGCCAACGACGGTGCGGAACTACGAGTCCTATCGTTCCGAGCAGCAGGCCTGGGCGCTGGGGCCGCTGGTCCTCCCCGCCGGCAAGATCGTCCCCTTCACGAACTCCTGGCCGGAGTTCGCCGCCGAATGGCCCTTGAGCCTGTTGCTCGGGGCAGACATTGCCGCGGAGTTGCAGCTTGCACGAGACCACGGTCTGGCCTGCGACGTCGTCGAGTGCAAACCAGTGCAGCCGGAGGAGATAACGGCCATCCGCGAGCAACTGCCGGACACCGCGACCGTCTACTTCGAGGTCCCAACCAGCAGCGACCCCGAGGAGCACATCGCCGCCATCGCCGCGGTGGGCGCGTGCGCCAAGATCAGGACGGGCGGAGTCACGCGCGGCGCCATTCCGCCGGCTGCCGACGTCGCCCGCTTTCTCGCCGCCTGCGTGCGCCACGAAGTCCCCTTTAAGGCCACCGCCGGACTGCACCATGCCATCCGCGAGGTCTATCCCCTGACCTGCGATCCGCGCAGCGAGCGCGGACTGATGCATGGCTTCGTCAACGTGATCCTCGCCACCACCCTGCTCGCCGATGGAGGCGGAGCCGCGGAGGCGACCCATCTGCTCGAAGACACCTCCGCCGCCGACTTTACCTGCGACGAGGAGGACATCCGCTGGCACAACTGGAGCTTTGCCGTGGAGCAGATCGTTCGAGCCCGCCAGTCTCTGCTGCGAAGCTTCGGCTCCTGCTCGTTCACCGAACCTCTCGGCGAACTGGAGCAGATGGGGTGGCTCTGAAAGCCGCCCGCTAGCGCCGCAGAATCTCCTTTACGGAGAAACCTCTAAGCCTGAGGTCATCGGGAGAATACTCGTGTTTCCGTCGGTGTATACGGGAGTTGACGGTCTGACACTTGTAATCAATTACTTACGCCCGGCCATCAACGTGCGCTACAGCCAATCGCGCTTGATGATCAAGCCGGACGTAGTCGGCCTTAAATCCGATATCAGAACGCCAGGAGACTTACATGCTCTCTTACCGCTGTGTTCGGGGACTACTGCCCCTCTGCCTTGCCATCGCATTTGCCGGGTGTAGCTCCTCGGGGCTGGACAGGATTCAGGTTACGCCGGCGACTCGGTCTCTAACCGTAGGTCAGACCGGGCAATTTACCGCGGTCGGGACCTACGGCAACGCGAAACACCTCTCGACGCAAAACATAACCACCGGGGTGAACTGGTCCTCCAACGCTCCTTCCGTGGCCACCATCAACGCCTCCGGTCTGGTAACGGCTGTCGGCGCCGGCACAACAACGATCACAGCCAGCGCCACCTCCTTCAATGGCCCTGTCAGCTCCAGCGCAACCCTCACAGTCAAAGGTTCAGGCGGAGGCGTCACTGGGGGCAATCTGGTTGCGCTCACCATCATTCCGAGCACGATCTCCGTAGGCAATTTGCAGGATACCGGGCAATTCCTGGCGATCGGAACCTTCACGAGCTCTCCAACCGTCCGGGATCTGACCAACTCGCCCACCCTGACCTGGATCTCTGCCGCGCCCAGTGTCTTCCCCGTCAACAACACCACCTCAGGGACGCTCGGAGCGACCGCCGGGATTGTCGCCGCCCACGGCAGTGGAAGCGGCGTCATCACCGCCGAGGTAAAGAGCAGCGACCGTCTATAACGAAGGGCTCAATACAACGAAGGGCTCAATACCACCAACTGGTTGGTCACAGCTCCCTCCGCCACGGGCACGCCGAACGTACTCCATTGCGGCCCTGGCGCCCCCTCTGGCAACTCCGTCTGTGTAGCAACCTACCCCTGTCGGCACTACGGTGACCTTGACCGCTCCAGCGGATGGGGCCGCCTTCGGTGGATGGTCCTACAACTGCACCAACACTGGGCCCATTACGGCGGCAGGACCCAACAGTTGCATGGTCACGTTAACGACCAACGACACCGTGGGAGCCATCTTCAACTAAATCGAATCGCCCTGACCCGCTGGCGAGGAAGCCTCGCTCGATGACCGAAATCTCCAGATTCGCAAAGGAGACCCTTGCGTCAGCGCGGAGCCGCGGGTCGCCGCATCAGAATTACGAGTCTCCAAGAACCGCGGACTTGCTTCCCTGCCCCCCTCCTCACGTCGGCTAACCGGTTCCGGAAGCGACCCGGCCTTCCGAGCTGCCGAGTTTGCTACCAGCCGCTCAGGCAGTCCCAGCAAATACATGCCATACACCGGAACGCCGTAACTCCGCTGCCAGTCGGTCAAAGGAAACGGCTAATATTTAGTTGAAGCGCGGCACCACGGTTTCCGCGCGACACCCACATGGAGTCCAATGGCTGCCGTGAACTTGGTTGGCTCGTATAACTACGCGCTCGTGGCGCTTTCGGTCTTGATAGCCATGTTTGCGTGTTATGCCGCTCTGGATCTCGCAGGTCGCATCACCGCCGCAGGCGGTTGGACTCGCCCGGTTTGGCTCCTGGGCGGGTCCGCTGCCATGGGAACCGGCATCTGGTCCATGCACTACATCGGAATGCTGGCGTTTATCCTGCCGATTCCCGTGGCCTACCATTGGCCAACCGTCCTTCTGTCCCTGTTCGCCGCCATTCTTGCCTCGGTGGTTGCGCTCTACGTCGTGAGCCGAGAGAAGATGGATGCCCCCCGAGCTGTTGTCGGCAGTCTCCTGATGGGGGCAGGGATTGCGGGCATGCACTACATCGGCATGGCTGCCATGCGTCTGCCGGCTACATGCCAGTTCAATTCCTTTCTCGTCGTCCTGTCCGTCGTGTTCGCAATTACCATTTCGCTCGCCGCCTTATGGATCACCTTTCGCCTCCGCGAGGAGAAGACCGGGAACGGCCCGCAAAAGCTGGCCGGCGCCATCGTCATGGGTGCTGCGATCCCCGTCATGCATTACACCGGCATGGCTGCCGCCCGTTTTAGCCTCTCGAGCGTGCCGCCCGACCTGTCGCACGCCGTAGGCATCTCCACACTCGGCACCGCCGGAATCTCTGCCGTCACCTTTGTCGTCCTCGGCCTGGCTCTACTGACCTCCTGGATAGATCGGCGATTCGCCGCCCAGACCATGGAACTTCAGGAGGAGAAGCTGCGGCGAAGCGAGGCTTACCTGGCGGAGGCTCAGAGGCTCACGCACACGGGGAGCTGGGTCTGGCGGGTCGCCGAAGGCGACGCCCTGCATCTGTCCGAGGAGTGGTACCGCATCTATGGCTTCGATCCAGAGAGCGGCCCGCCGGTCTTTGCAGAACGTCTGCAGCGCGTTCACCCTGAGGATCGAGCGAAGTGGCAAGGAGCACTCGATCAGGCAATCGCCAACAAATCGAACTACGAGGTGGAGTTCCGAATCCTGCTTCCAGATGGCTCCGTCAGATACATCCACACCGTCGGCCATCCTGTCTTAGATGCATCCGGGGAGGTGGCGCAGTTCGTGGGCAGTTCGACCGACGTCACTCGGCGCAGACTGGCCGAAGAGGCGCTTCGCCAGGCGCAGCTGGATCTCGCCCATGTCAGCCGCGTGACCACCATGGGAGAGTTGACTGTCTCCCTGGCCCACGAAGTGAATCAGCCAATTGCCGCCGCCGTCACCGACGCCAATACCTGCTTGCGCTGGCTTGCGCGTGATCAGCCCAATCTCGAAGAGGCGCGTGCGGCTGCGTCAAGAATGGCGAAGAACGCAACCCGCGCCGCCGACATCATCAGCCGGGTCCGTCTGCTCTTCGAACAGACGAGTCCGCCACAGGAGCTGGTGGATATCAATGCAATGGTTCGAGAGATGATCGTCCTGCTGGACAGCGAAACAACCCGACACGCCATCTCCGTGGGGACGGAGCTGGCGTCGGATCTTCCACGCGTGATGGGGGATCGCGTGCAACTGCAACAGGTCCTGATGAACCTCCTGCTCAACAGCATGGATGCGATGAAGGACGTGGACACGACGCGAGAGCTGGTCATCCAGTCGCAGGTCACAAGCAACGAGCAGATTATGGTGTCAGTCAGTGATACCGGCGTAGGGATCTCCTCGCAGCACGCTGCCCAGATCTTCAATGCCTTCTTCACCACCAAGCCCTATGGCACCGGCATGGGACTGCGCATCAGCCGCTCCATTATCGAATCGCATGGCGGCCGCTTGTGGGCCGCTAACAACCGCCCCCGCGGCGCCATCTTCTATTTCACCCTGCCCACCCAGGCCGAAGCAAGCGAGTAAAGTTAGCAGGCGCTTGCAACTCCTAATGCAACTGGCCGTCTATTCAAATCAGAATCTCGGCTGGATTGCGTCGAGGATCCTCAAGGAGGCGGCTGTTGTCCATGCGAATTCAACCTCTCACTTTTGCCTATGGGGCTATGGTCATACTGGCAATGGCCGGCTTTGCCGTAGCTCAGGACAATGGCGCGCAGCAGCCCTCCTTGCGGCAGCAGCAAAGCCATACCCCGCAATCGATCGACCAGGAACTTGCCCGGCTCACGAAGGATCTGGAGTTGACTCCGCAACAGCAGCAGCAGGTCCGGCCCCTGCTTGACGAGCACCACGATAAGATTCAGGCACTGCTCGATAAGAATCCAACAGCTTCGCGGCAGCAGCTGGGTTCGCAGATTCACGCTATCAGCGACGAAACGCACGGCGAAATTCATGCTTTGCTTACCGATTACCAGCAGAAATTGGAGAAAGCGATGCAGCAGCGCGAGCATAACGGCGAAGAGAACAGGCGATCGGTTCCGCCCGCGGCCTAGTCGTCAGAGCCATCCTGCGGCATCTTGAGAAGACCTGAAGGACATGATGCTTGGCACACCCGCCTATCGCTGATACTCTAGCCTCGACACGCCCCCAAAATTTCTATGCCAGAGACTCCGCCCCATACGGGAGATCTGCTCCTTGTTGATCTCGCGCCGGTGCTCGCCCAGCAGTCGATGTCGGGGCGCCCCGAGGTTCGCTCCGATTCCCTTCCGGATGACCCGCCCCAGGAGGAGCACAGTCCCATGCTTGACGTACACCCAGCGCACCACGCTGCCAGTAGCTGGAAAGAGTTTCTTATCCATATTGCGACGATCGTGCTTGGGCTGCTGATTGCCGTCGGCCTCGAACAGATCGTGGAGTACCTCCATCATCGCAATGAGCTCCGCCTGGCCCGGGAAGAGCTGCGCGCTGAAGTTGAAGAGAACCGTGACATCACCACGAGGGATATCCAGTACATCCACCAGGTCCAGACCGAGCTGAACAACGATATGGCGCTCCTGCTGGCGCACCGGGCTACAAACAAACCCCTGACGGGAAAGCTCGACTTTACCTGGAGCTTTTACAAAACCCGCGACGCGGCATGGAAGGCCAATCAGCTCACCGGTGCGCTCAACCTCATGCCGCACAACGAGCTGGAGCGTTACGACTTTATCTTCAGCGTCTGTCAAGGCGTCATGGTATCCGCAGACAGTTGGAACGCAAAACTCCTGGACGCCGAAGCGATCGCCAACCGTTCGCGTGACGGCCAGCTTTCACCGGAGGACACCAACGAACTGATCAGTGCAATCTCCAACACCCAGGGCGAGCTCACTCGGAACGGGGCACTGATTGGCTTTGCGCAAGACGCTATGCAGAACCGGGAGTTCGAAAAGTAGGCAGCCCAGGCTGGGGATTGGCCAAAGCCAATCCATATGCCTATCGCGGGCATAGACAAACGCGATAGCTCTTTGGCTTTTGCCTTTCGCGGGCTAAGCTCCACACATCGGCACATCGTCCGTACCAATAAAAAACCTCCTGCAAAACGCAGGCGAAGGGACCATTGCCCTTTGCTGAATCGATTGCAGCAGATGGATACCCGCGTTCATCCCGTTCTCTTCTCTTCCTGGAGGCAATCTAAAACATGCACCTTCGTTGTCCTCGATTCGCTCTGCTTTGTTTCCTCTCTTTGCTCCTCTTTCTCCCCATGTCTGCGCAGACCAACACCACCTCGCTGAACGGCACGGTCGCCGATCCAAGCGGCGCACTTATGTCCGGTGCCGTCATCACGGCTCTTAACCCCGCGACGGGCCTGAGCCAGACCGCCAGGACGGGAGCCAAAGGGGACTATGCATTCGACCAGATCCCTCCAGGAAAGTACTCCGTTACCGTCACCGCCTCCGGCTTCTCCGACCAGACGCGCACCGTGGAACTGCTCGTCAACTCGCCGGTGAAGATGAACTTCACCCTCTCGGTCGGCGCGGTCGAGGTCGTGAACGTTGAGACAAGCGCGAACTCGGTCAATACGAGCGACGCCACCCTCGGCAAGCCCTTCGACAGCACTCAGATTCAGACACTTCCCTACCTTGCCAACAATGTGCTCTCTTTGCTCTCGCTCCAGCCGGGAGTGATGTCGCTTGCGCCTACGGCCGGCGGTGGCGTCAACACCGATACCCGCAGCGGATCGGTGAATGGAGCGCGTCAGGACCAGACCAACGTGACCCTGGACGGCGTCGACAACAACGATCAGAATCTTGGTTACGCCTTCACCGGTGTACTCCGCTCAACGCGTGACTCGGTGGAAGAGTTCCGCGTGGTCACCAGCGGCGCGAACGCCGACTCCGGCCGATCCTCCGGCGCCCAGGTCTCTCTCGTCACCCGCAGCGGCACCAATGCCCTCCACGGCAGCGCCTACGAATACTATCGCGACCCCGGCGTGTCCTCCAACGACTGGTTCATCAAACAGTCGCAGCTCTCCAGCGGAAAGCCGAACGTCGCGCAAAAGATTCTGCAGCACACCTATGGTGGATCGCTCGGTGGGCCCATCCGCAAGGACAAGCTCTTCTTCTTCGGGGCCTACGAGGGCTACAAGCAGGCCAGCGATCAGACAGTAACTAATGTCGTGCCCTCGATCCAGGGAGGCGGCGGTCTGGTCACTGGTTCGATCACCTATCTCGACACCGGCGGGAACCCGGTCACGCTCTCGCCCACCCAGATCGCGGGGATGGATCCAAACTGCACACAGACCGGCACCTGTCCCCTGGGACCTGGCACCAACCCGGCCGCCATCGCCTACTTCAAACAGTTTCCCACCGCCAACAGCAATGCGGTCGGCGATGGTTACAATACCGGCGGCTACGTGTTCTCCTCGCCTGCGCCGCTGTCGAACATCACCAACATCATCCGTCTCGACTACAACATGAGCAGCAAGCAGCTGTTCTTCGTCCGCGGCAATCTGCAGAGCGACAATCAGCTCAGCCCCCTGCAGTTCCCCGGAGGCCCGCCCAACACCAATGCCTACGGCAACTCCAAGGGTATCGCCGCGGGTCATATCTGGACCATCTCCGACCGCCTGATCAACAACGCCCGCTACGGATATATCCGTGAGGGAACGACGGTTCGCGGCGCGACCAACCAGCCCTATGTGACCTTCAGCGCGCTGACCAACCTCACCTCGACCAATACCTCATCGATCCTGCTGGTGCCGACGCATGACTTCATCGACGACCTCACCTTCATCACGGGGCGCCACACCATCCAGGTGGGCGTGAACGACCGCCTGATCTTCAACAACCGCCAGGCAGACAATACCCTGTACAGCGTGGGCAACGTCACCTCGAACGACCTGACCGTCGGCGCAATCGCCGGCGAGCCCGGCTCGCTCGACGCCGACAACTTCGGTTACCCGCAAATCGGCAGCAAGTTCAAGAGCAACTACAACACCGCCATCGCCGATGTCACCGGACTGCTCACCCACGCGACCGCCTACTATAACTTCGCGGTGGCCGGAAACGCCCTGGCCGCCCTTCCCGCCGGTACCTTACCCGCGCGTCACTACAAGTCGTTCGAGCAGGAGTACTACGTGCAGGACGCCTGGAAGGTGACGCCGCGGCTCACTCTCACCGCCGGTCTGCGCTACACCTATCTCGGCACCCCCTACGAGACGCGCGGACAGGAGGTCGCGCCGACCTCCAGCCTGCACGCCTTCTTCCAGAATCGCGTCAGCGGCATGTCGCAGGGGATCTCCGACGACCAGCGCATCTCCTTCGGCCCGGCCGGCTCGGCCAACGGCAAACCCAACCTGTGGACGGCGCAGAAGAAGAACTTCGCTCCCCGTCTGGCCTTCGCCTACGCCACACCGGACAATCACACCTCCATCCGCGGCGGCTTCGCTCTGGCCTATGACCACTTCGGCGAGGGCGTGATCGACGAGTACGACCAGAACGGCGCCTTTGGTCTCTCCACCCGCGCCGCCAACGGCGTCAACCAGTACGTGGACACCGCTCCCCGCTTCAGCGGCTACCACACCGTTCCCACCTCCATCATCCCGGCGGTCGCCGGCGCGGGCAGCTTCCCGGTCACACCGCCCGACGGCTCGGGCAATGTCTACTACAGCCTGGACGACCACCTGCAGACACCCTACGCCGAGACCTTCAACCTGACCCTGCAGCACGAGATGCACTCCGGCCTCACCCTCAGCGCAACCTATACCGGAAGGCTCGGTCGTCATCTGCTGATGAACAACGACCTCGCCATGCCTCTGAACCTCACTGATACCTCCAGCGGATCGACCTACTTCCAGGCCACCACCGCGCTCGACAAGATGGTCGATCAAGGAGTGGACGTCAGCACCGTCTCCAACATGGCGTACTGGCAGAACATGTTCCCCAATGCAACCTTCAAGACCTCGAAGGGTGTCACCTACAAAGGGACCCAGGCCGTCTATCTGATGACCCAAGCCAATCGCGGCAATGAGACAGCAACCCTGGACAGCCTCGATTCATCCACCAGTGCCTCGCCCTCCGGGCAGTCCTACCGCTACTTCCATCCGCAGTTCGCCTCGCTCTACGCGCAGTCGACCATCGGCACCAGCAACTACCACGGATTGCAGCTCTCCCTGCGGCAGACCCTGAAGCATGGCATCCAATGGGACTTCAATTACACCCTCTCGAAGTCGATGGATATGGGATCCTCGCCGGAGCGCGGCAACTCCACCGTGGTCGGCTCCACCAACACCGTCACCAACACGGTGGCGAACTCCTTCAGCCCCTCAGCACAGTACGGCGTGTCGGACTTCGATGCCCGGCACAACATCACCGCCGACTGGATCGCACCTCTCCCATTTGGCAAAAACTCACTCTTCGGCAGCAGCTCCAACCGCCTGGTGGATGCTCTGATCGGCGGATGGGTTCTCGACGGTCTGCTGCACTATAGCAGCGGCCTTCCGTTCTCGAGCGTCGACGGCCTGGGCTGGGCGACGAACTGGGACGTATTGTCCTACAACGTACAGACCGGCCCCGTCGTCTCCGGTGGCCACCACCACTACCTGGCATCCACGCACTCTGAGAACGCCTTCGCCGACCCGGTCGCCGCGGCTGCCAACATCCGCGCGCCCTACGCCGGCGAGACGGGCCAGCGCAACAACTACCGCGGGGATGGCTATATGTCGCTCGACAGCGGCCTCTCCAAGTCCTTCAACACCTTTGAAGGGCAGAGCCTGAAGATCTCCGTCGAAGGGTTCAATGTCCTGAACAGCGTTCGCTTCAACGACGGCTCATCGACGACGATGGTGACCAACGGCTTCAGCTCCTCCTATGGCAAGTACAGCGCTCTTCTGACCCAGCCTCGCCAGATGCAGTTCTCCGGCAGGTACTACTTCTAACCTCCAGCCGGACGAGGAGGAGCGCACTCCTCCTCGTCCGCAACCACCGCAACACCCTCCGCACACCCAGGCGCGACCCGCCGACCCACCCTAGGTCAGCTTCTCCACCCGCGCCTCCACCCCGCGCTCCGACACCGTGACCAGCGCCAGCGTAACCGGCAGTTGAAACCGCCGTGGTCCCGCGCTCCCCGGATTCAGATAGACCACCTCGTTGCGTCGCTCCACCGATGCCTTGTGGGAGTGGCCGAAGACCACCACATCGACGCCCGCCGCAGCAGGGCTGATGTCCAGATCGTCGATCGCGTGCACCAGGTAGAACAGCCGCCCGCCCAGCTCGACCATCTCGGTCGCGGGCAGTTCAGCGCAGGCGCCGCTGGTGTCGATATTCCCGCGAATCGCCGTCACGGGAGCAATCGCACGCAGGCTCTCCAGAATCTCGATCTGCCCTACATCCCCAGCGTGCAGAATATGCTCCACGCCGGCCAGCGCAGCCAGAGCCTCCGGCCTTAGCAGCCCGTGTGTATCCGAGATCACGCCAACCAGCATCGCTCTCCACCCCTTGTCCTCGATCTTCTCTTCCCCATCCGCAGGCCAGGTAAAGCTACAGCCCCGCCGCCATCCGCGTCCTCGGGTCGAGATAGTCGCGCAGCGCGTCGCCGAGGAAGTTGAACGCGAGCACGCACAGCATCACCGCCATGGCCGGAAAGAAGACTAGGTGAGGGGCATCGAACAGGTGCGAGCGACCATCGTTGAGCATCGCGCCCCAGCTCGCCGCCGGCGCCGGAATGCCCAGCCCGAGGAAACTCAGCGTCGCCTCTGCCAGCACCGCTGCCGCCATGCCGATGGCCGCCTGCACTATCAGCGGCTGCAGGATATTGGGCAGAATGTGGCGGCCGAGCACGCGCAGGTCGCTCGCCCCCAGCGCCCGCGCAGCCTCGACGAACTCGCGCTCCTTCACCGCCATCACCTGCGCCCGCACCAGCCGCGCGTAACCCACCCAGCCGGAGAGCGCCAGCGCCAAAATCAGGTTCACCAGCCCCGGGCCCACGAAGGCAACAAACGCAATGGCCAGCAAAATCCCGGGCAGCGCCAAGAACGCGTTGCTCACATAAGTGTTCAGCACGGCGTCGATCCAGCCGCCGTAGAAGCCCGCCACACAGCCCGCCAGCAATCCCACCGCCAGCGACAAACCCACCACCGAGACCGCCACGACCAGCGAGATGCGCGCGCCATAGATGGTGCGCGAGAGTATGTCGCGGCCCAGCTCATCGGTTCCGAACCAATGCCCCGGGCCCGGCGAAAACAGCCGTCCACTCAGGACAATCTGCGCCGGATCGCGCGGCGCCACGAGCGGCGCACCCAGAGCGCACAGCGCAAACCCCAGGATAAGCACCAGCCCGATCGCCGCTAGCGGCTGCCGCTTCACCCGCTCCAGCATCTCGATCCAGAATCCCGCCCGATCGCCCGCTGTCTCCTCCACCTGAACCATCTTTAGTAACCCCACCCTCGGCATTATTTGGCATCCTATCCAACTGAATCAGCTACAAACAAAGCGACCACTTGCAAGCATAGCGCCAGTGCACTCGACGGGCCAGGAAGCCAGCCAAGCAGACAGGCAAGGGCAGGTTTTGCGCCACGAATAGTTTCATCTGTTAGCCTCGGGCCCCACCGACATCCGATCCACAACACCCCCAGGAGGAGTGTTTGAGAATCCTTGTCTACGGTCTCAACTACGCGCCGGAACTCACCGGCATCGGCAAGTACACCGGAGAGATGGCGGAGTGGTTAGCCAGTCGCGGCCACCAGGTCCGCGTCGTCACGGCGCCTCCCTACTATCCTGACTGGCGAATTCACGACGGCTACCGCAAGACTCTCTACCGCGTCGAACGCGCCTCAGAGGACCTCCAGCCCACCGTCTATCGCACCCCGCTCTGGGTTCCCGCCAACCCCTCCGGCCTTACCCGCATGCTGCATCTCTTCTCCTTCGCCTTCGGCAGTCTCCCGGTCATGCTGGCCCAGAGCTTCTGGCGGCCGGAGGTGGTCTTCACCGTCGAACCCACCTTCTTCGCCACCCCTGTAGCCTTGCTGGCCGCTGCCATGGCCGGCGCGCCAGCCTGGCTGCACATCCAGGACTTCGAGATCGACGCCGCCTTCGATCTCGGCCTGCTGCCCGCCGACGGCCCGGTGCACGCTCTGGCCGCAGGTCTGGAACAATTCTTTACCCGCCACTTCGCGCGCGTCTCCAGCATCTCGCTCAAGATGCTCGAACGAACCCTCAGCAAGGGCGTCCCGGAGACCGCTGCCACCCTCTTTCCCAACTGGGTCGACCCGACCGCCATCTACCCGGCCTCCGCCCATCGCAACCTCCGCTCCGCCTCCGCCGCTCCCAACCGCTTCCGCCAGCAGCTGGGGCTCGAGGACAAGATCGTCCTGCTCTACTCCGGCAACATGGGAGCAAAGCAGGGCCTCGAGATGCTCGCCCCGCTCGCCGAGTCCTTCGCCGACAATCCCCGCATCCATTTCCTATTCTGCGGCGACGGCGCCTTTCGCCCCCAGTTGGAAGCGATGGTCGCCCACCGCCCCAACGTCACCCTGCTGCCGCTGCAGCCGCTCGATCGCCTCAACGACCTGCTCAACGCCGCCGATATCCACCTGCTCCCGCAGCGCCGCGGCGCCGCCGACCTGGTCATGCCCTCGAAGCTGACCGGCATGCTCTCGAGCGGCCGCCCCATCATCGCCACCGCCGACCCCGGCACCCAGGTCGCCCACGTGGTCGAGGGCTGCGGCCTGGTCGTGCCCGCCGAAGACCCTGCCGCCCTGCACGAAGCCGTCTGTCGCCTGATCGCCGACCCCGCGCTACGCGCCAGCCTGGGCGCCGAGGCCCGCAACTACGCCGTCCAGCACCTGGGCAAGGAACAGGTACTCCTCCGCTTCGAGCAGGAACTGCTCGCGCTCACCGGCAGCGTGCCGGCGAAGCAGCCGAAGCGCCCAGAACCTGTATCCCCCGCCCCTGTCTCGCCCGCCACCCCCGTCTACCCCAACTACGGCCGGAACGATGAACCGGTCTACGATACCTTGACGGGAGAGGAAGAGTGACGGAGTCTGAAACCACATCGCCGCCGGATCGAGCTGTCTCCCGGGCCAGCTCGATCCCATTTTGCAAGACTTATCCACCGCTGGCCGGTCGAATCCCTGCATCCTACCTACAGATCACATGTCTGAAATGAACCTGAACCACCTCTGGCGCCCCGCCCTCCCTCTGCTCGCCATCATCTGCCTGGGTGCCTCCGCACCCGCACAAACCCGCCTCTACAGCGCTCCGCATGAAGGCCACGGCCCCACCATCGCCGAACAGTACCTCCAGGCCGCCGCCGATCAGGAGCGTGCCGCCCTCAATCTGCCCCCGCTTCGCCGCGATCCCGCCCTGGTCCGCGCCGCCACCGAGCACGCCCGGCTCATGGCCGAGCACAACAGCATCTCGCATCAATACCCCGGCGAACCAGAGCTCTCCGCACGCGCCGGCGCCGTGGGCGCCCGCTTCAGCGTCATCTCCGAGAATGTAGCCGAAGGGGAGAGTCCGCTCGGCATCCATCAAGCCTGGATGCACTCCCCGGGACACCGCCGCAACCTGCTCGACCCCTCGGTCGACGCCGTAGGCATTGCCGTCGTGGTGCGCGACGGCCAGCTCTTCGCCGTCGAAGACTTCGAGCGCACAGTCGAGCACCTCACCCTGCCCCAGCAGGAGGGACAGGTCGCCTCGCTGCTCGAGCGCTACGGCGTCTCCGTCCTCCCCTCCAGCGCGGACGCCCGCAGAACCTGCTCCATGGACACGGGCTACTCCGGAGAGCGCAAACCGCTCTTCGTCATGCGCTACAGTGGTGCCGACCTCAGCCGCCTCCCCAATGTCCTCCAAGCCCGTCTCCGCTCAGGACGCTACAGCCATGCGGTGGTCGGGGCCTGCGCCACCCACGACGCCGGCGCCTTCACCACCTACAACGTCGCCGTGCTCCTCTACCCCTGAGAGAGCCTGACCTCATCTCGAGGGAAACGCCGGGTGCCCACCCTTCGCGGCTTTTGGCGAAGGGTGGGATGAACAAAGCCACTCCCCGGTCAGCTCGGTGCCTCAGCGCCCCCGAAGCTGCCCGAGCAGCCGCTCCCGCTCCGCCGCCAGCACCACCGCCACCGGCCCCTGATCCACCACCCGTCCATCGCCGATCTTGATCACCTCGGCCCCCAGCTGAAACGCCTCGCCGACATCATGCGTCACCGACAGCACCGGCGTCTTCACCACCGCCAGCCACCCCTGCAGGTCGTCGAGCAGCTCGTCGCGCAGCGCCGCATCCAGCCCGCTGAACGGCTCGTCCAGTAGAATCAGCCTCCCATCCGCCGCCGCCGCCGCCCGCGCCACCGAGACCCGCTGCCGCTCTCCGCCCGACAGCTGCGCAGGCCGCTTCTCCGCCATCCCCGCCAGCCGAAACCGCCCCAGCGCCTCGCCGACAATGTCCGCTGCCCCGCCGCGCCCCTCTCCAACCCCAAACCGCACATTCTCCCGCACCGTCATATGCGGAAACAGCGCCGCCGCCTGCGCAGACCACCGCACCCACCGGCGATGCGGAGTCACGAACACCCCCGCCGCCGTATCCGTCGCAACCTGCTCCAGCCCGCCGCGTCCCAGGGTGATGCACGCCCGCTCCGGCCGCACCAGCCCCGCGATCGACCGCAGCACCGTGCTCTTTCCGCTGCCCGACGGCCCGAACAGCACCGTCCACGGCTGCCTCGCCTCGAACGCAACGTCGAGCGCGATCGCCCCGATCCGGTGGCCCACCCGCAGCTTGAGATGGGGCCGCGTCTCAGACAAAGCCATCTCCCGCGCCCTTGCCGCCCGCCCCCCGCGCCCGCACCCCCGGCATCAGATAGATCGCCAGCAGCGCCGCCACCGACAGCCCCAGCAGCAGCGCCGCCGTCCGGTTCGCCGCCCCATACTGAAAGTCCTGCACCTGGTCGTACAGCGCGATCGAGAGCGTCTGCGTCGCTCCCGGAATATT
>Ga0210403_10002011_pt1 | contig 18734 bp, 14 predicted proteins | sample IncBWC19MmetaG_FD_150863 | JGI IMG/M metagenome (GOLD analysis project Ga0210403, IMG submission 150863) | Forest soil microbial communities from Barre Woods Harvard Forest LTER site, Petersham, Massachusetts, United States - Inc-BW-C-19-M | ecosystem: Environmental > Terrestrial > Soil >... | reverse complement strand
TCGCCAAGACATAGGACACACCTAAATAAGTGTCCACCTATTTTAGGTGGACACTTATCTCAGACACTTATCTCAGACACTACACACTCACAGGAACGGTCCAGACCAAGCGCTTACTTTGAGGACGCCGCGTCTCTTTCTTCAAATTTGATCCCGAGATTGCCGAGAATGCCTTTGAAGGCATAGTGCCGGCCATTGTCTCCGTAGATTTCGAAACCGAGTATCTGCTTCTCGGTATCTGCCAGGCTCTTGCGGGCATTCCAAAACTCGTCGTTGATCTTTGCCTCTGCGTCCAGGAACAGAGTTAAAAGCGAAGCCAACTGCTCTTTAGGCAAAGTCTTCAATATCTCGAAGCTCCGATGATGCTGGTTTACCTCTCCCGCACAGGTCAGGCTGTAGGAGTTCGGAGGGTCAACGTATCGTTCGATCTCTGGCGTTAACTCCAAGGCCTTGGCTATTTTCGGGCGCAGCGCCGGGTAGACAAAGAGGACATTCCGCTTTCGTGTCAGACGAAGGAGGGCGCATTCCACCTGATTCAGGAGTGGAAGATCTGCTTCTTTATATGTCTGCAAGAACTCCTCCGCGGCAATTGTTACCGCTAGATCAGACGTCTTCAGGAAGAGGATGGCGACCGCGTGAAACGACTGCACCTTACGAAAGATGTTCTGCCGGTCGAAGTCATGGGTAAGCCGGCGGAAGATTTCGCTGTCTGTATTGCCGTGTTCACGGCTCTTTGTGAGAACAAAATGAACCTGTGTATGTCCCGGTGCCGCTGGGTCATTCATCGAGGCATAGGTGGCGTCGAGGTCGAGGCCGTTCATGTATTCTACCCATTCCGCCTTCTCTCGCTCCATTCCCTCCACAAAGAGCCGATTCACGGTTCGGGCGATCGTCTTCGCATTCTCGCCGCTGTTGGCCCCGATTCGTTTGATCAGAGCGGCGGGATAGTCCTTGTCAAGGCTGGACAGGCAGAGTTTGTCGTAAATCACCTTGAGCTGCTCCTCGATGCGATGCCGGATCTTCGCGACCGCGAGCAGCTCATAGATTTCGGTCCATCTGGTCGCGAGTTCGTCGGCTCTAAACTCAAGGACCGGCTTATACACGTCGGAGTCAAGGAACACAGAAGCATGCGCGTCGAAGACTGAGGAAACCAGGCCGTTCGTCACGAGCAGATAGGGCGCTTGAATCTCCGGATGGATGCAGTACTGGAGTCCCTGCACCAGGTACTGCAGGTCAAATGGTGCCACGACATCCTTGGGCGATTTCGCCTCGATCACCCAGAACATTTTCTTCCGGATCGTGGGCATATAGTCCGGGTTATAGTGTCTGACTTTGCGCGCGCCCTTCTCGACCGGAGGATACCTGAGCTTGAAGGATGTTCCATCATCTCCGTGGCGACGAACTTCATAATCCTTGTGCGTCTCGTATCCAAGACACTCCAACAGAGGCGTGAGGAAGTTTGACTCGACGAAGGGCTCTCCTTTGCCTTCAAAATCGAGCAGCTGAAGTCTCTTTAAACGTTCTTCAACACCCGTCATGTGAACCGTACCTCGATGTCTAATATGGTGGACTGCATCCCATGATAGGGCTTTCGTTCCTCGCCACGTGCTGCCTTGACCGGCGGTCAGAAACTCTGCGCCGGTATCCAAACTACGCAATGAAGCTGGCGGCTGCTCTGTCGGTTCGACCTTTTCGATACACTCCCCAAGACCGATTGGCAGCTGCAGCGAAGAAGCTATACTGAAGTCGCAGACCTCTTCCGATGGGACTCACTCAACTTCGACTCGGACATCATCTCGTCGCCTTCCTCGACGTGCTCGGCCAGCGCGAACGATTCAAGCAACTGCAGTTGCCGAAGACACCGGAGGAGCACGCTGAGGTCGCTGAAGTCCTGAGACAGACCGCAGGCTTCGTACTGGAGCTGCGGAAGACCTTTGCGGATCAATTTGCGGTCTTCGAGTCCGGATTGACCGCCCTCAAACAACACATTTCCGAACCAATCTGTCCGAAGTTTGTAGGATTTTCCGATTCCTTCGTCACCTCAGTTCCTCTGCGCGGTGAGGGCAGCCCGCTGGCCTCCATCACTACAGTCTTTTCTGCCTTAACGGCATCGGCGGTTGTCATGATAACGGCCCTGGCCAGCCAACATCCCTTACGAGGCGGAATCGACGTGGGGCTTGCGACCGAAATTGCGCCGGGAGAGATCTATGGTACTGCGCTCGAAAGAGCCTACGTGCTCGAATCGAAAGGGGCCGAGTATCCGCGCATCATGATCGGCGAGGAACTCTGGAACTATCTCAACGTAGCGCGGGCCCACTTTTCGGCCCAAACGGCACCTGAGGTGAAAACTGTCATATCGATCATCGATCGTATACTGCAGTTGATCGCAGTCGACGCGGACGGAAAGCGAATCCTCGACTATCTCGGCCCTGTTATGAGTGATCTCCAAGGCTCGGACAGCAAGTTCGCCAGTGGGATGATTCAGCCCCTTTACGCTTTTGTGATCGCTGAACAGCAACGAGTCACTGCTTCTGGAGACCCAAAGCTCATCTCACGCTATAACGTTCTTCGCGGCTATGTTGAATCTCGTCTCCATCTATGGGAGCTGCAACCGGTGCCGAGGCGGGCGGCTGCAGACGCGGAGGGAAAGCCCTTCCCTCTCAACTCGCACGGAAACGCGTAACCGTGGCGCCCCAGCGGAATCCGCCCGGTTGAACTCCCGCTATTAAGAGTCGGGATTAAGCGTGGCGAACAACTGATGCACGTCATCATCTCCGAAGCCACGCTCGTGCCGCATTCCTGAAAACACGGTAGTGCTTCGCGCTGAATAAAAATCGGTCTCGCTTCATCCTCCTCTTCATCCTCCCTGTTCGATCTCCTCGCGTAGCGTGCTTATTACCCGCGCAAAATCTCCGCCCCAGTTCTTCTTGAGTTCTTCAAACGAGTAGACAAGACGCTGGATCCGATTGAGAGGCCTCGCCGGGGCTCCAACCTATACGGGCTTCTGGCCGAAAAAAAGCCGCCTGTGAGCCAGGCGGCTGATTTCGCATTATGTGTCTACACAATCTTTCCGCCAAAATGGTCGCTTTTTTGCGCCAAGAGGGAAAATCTTTCCGCCAACCTACAAAAATGTTACGCGTTAGATGTCGAGGTTCTTGACGTCCAGGGCGTTCTCTTCGATGAACTTGCGTCGGCTTTCGACGTCTTCGCCCATGAGGGTGGTGAAGATCTCCTCGCAGGCGGCGATGTCTTCGAGCTTGACCTGGAGCAGGGTGCGGCGTTCGGGGTCCATGGTGGTATCCCAGAGCTGCGGCGCGGTCATCTCGCCAAGGCCCTTGTAGCGCTGTACCTGGTACTCCTTGCGGCCCTGATCGATGACGTAGTCGAAGACCTCGCGGGGCGTCTTCTTTTCGACGGGGTCCTGGTTGATCTTGTTGGAGCGCTTGGTCGGCTTGGTCTCGATGGTGGTGCTGGCGGCAGCCTCGGCGCCTTCTTGCGGAGCGGTCTCGTTGGCCTCGTCTGAAGCTTCCTCTGCCTCCTGAGCGGCCTCCTGGGCCGCGGCAGCCGCAGTCTTGGGGGCGTAGGAGATGAGGAAGGGAGCCTCGAGCTTGTCTTTGATTTGGGCGTGCTTGGCCAGCAGCTGGCGGCTCTCGGCGGAGGTGGCCAGAGCCCAGTCGATGGTGCGGATGGCGCCCTGGGCGTCGGTGAAGCTGACCGACCAGGTCTGGTGCTCCTCATCGAGGGTGGGCTCGCCGACGGCGCGGAACTGGAACTCCTTGACGATGGCCTGGAGGCGGGCCTGCATCTCAATGAGCTTGGCGGGGGCCTGGCCGGTCGGAGACTGGAAGTCCTCCTTCTTGGCGGGCGCCGCGCCCTCGTGGGCGAAGAGCTGGGTGAAGTCGCGGACCACCTGCTCGTTGCGCAGGCGCTTGTCGAGCTTGTCGAAGAAGCCGAGGTAGTCGTTGAGCTGCGCCATGAAGGTGGTGAGCTCGGCGCCCTCGAGCTTGGCCTGCTTGGGGCCGTAGGTGAGGACCATGCCGTCGGAGGCGCGCTTGACCATGACCGAGACGTACTCGCGGTCGTCCTTGATGTACTGCTCGAACTTGCCCTTCTTGATGCGGTAGAGCGGCGGCTGGGCGATGTAGACGTGGCCGCGCTTGATCAGCTCCGTCATGTGACGGAAGAAGAAGGTGAGCAGAAGGGTGCGGATGTGGGAGCCGTCGACGTCGGCATCGGTCATCAGGATGAGCTTGCCGTAGCGGAGCTTGGCGACGTCGAAGTCGTCCTTGCCGATGCCGCAGCCGAGGGCTGTGATCATGGCGCGGATTTCTTCGTGGCCGAGCATCTTGTCGTAGCGGGCCTTTTCGACGTTGAGGATCTTACCCTTGAGGGGCAGGATGGCCTGGAAGCGGCGGTCGCGACCCTGCTTGGCGGTACCGCCGGCGGACTCACCCTCGACCAGGTAGAGCTCGCAGCGGTCCGGTTGACGTTCGGAGCAGTCGGCGAGTTTGCCAGGGAGGCCGCCGCCGTCGAGTGCGCCCTTGCGGCGGGTGAGGTCGCGGGCCTTGCGCGCGGCCTCGCGGGCGCGAGCGGCGTCGATTGCCTTGTTGATGATCTTCTTGGCGACCGAGGGGTTCTGCTCGAGGAAGGCGCCGAGGCGCTCGTTGACGAAGGCCTGGACGGTGCCGGCGATGTCGGAGTTGAGCTTGCCCTTGGTCTGGCCCTCAAACTGGGGCTGCGAGAGCTTGACCGAGATGACGACCACTAGGCCCTCGCGGACGTCGTCGCCGGAGAGGTTCTCCTTGACGTCCTTGAAGAGGCCGAGCGACTGGCCGGCGGCGTTGATGGTGCGGGTCAACGCGGTCTTGAAGCCGGAGAGGTGGGTTCCGCCGTCGATCGTGTTGATGTTGTTGGCGAAGGTGAAGACGGTCTCGGAGTAGCTGTCGTTGTATTGGAGGGCGATCTCCATGGCGACGTTGTCGCGCTCGGCCTCCATGTAGATGGGCTTCTCGTGGAGGACGCCCTTGCCCTTGTTGAGCAGCTTGATGAACTCGGCGATGCCGCCGGTGTACTTGAAGGTCTGGGTCTTGGCCTCGCCGGTCTTGGGGTCGGTCTGGCGGTCGTCGGTCAGGGTGATCTCGATGCCCTTGTTCAGGAAGGCGAGCTGACGCAGGCGGTTGGCCAGGGTGTCGTAGCTGAACTCGGTGACGGAGAAGATGCTCTTGTCGGGGAGAAAGTGCACCTTCGTGCCTCGACGAGTAGACGCGCCCATCTTGCGCAGCTTGCTGACGGGCTCGCCCTTGGCGTAGTCCTGCTCCCAGGCGAAGCCGTCGCGCCAGATCTCGACGTCGAACTCTTCGGAGAGGGCATTGACGCAGGAGACGCCGACGCCGTGCAGGCCGCCGGAGACCTTGTAGTTGGAGGCGTCGAACTTGCCGCCGGCGTGGAGCATGGTGAGCACGACCTGGACGGCGGGCATGGTCACGCCGTTGATGGTCTTGTTGTCGACCGGGATGCCGCGGCCGTCGTCGACGACGGTGATGGAGTTGTCGACGTGGATGGTGACGTCGATGCGGGTGGCGTGGCCGCCGAGGGCCTCGTCGACGGAGTTGTCGACGACCTCGTAGACGAGGTGGTGCAGGCCCTGCTCGCCGGTGGAGCCGATGTACATGGCGGGGCGCAGGCGGACGGCCGCGAGGCCCTCGAGCACGGTGATGTTTTCAGCGGAGTAGCCGCCTTCTTTCTTCGCAGCCGGTTCCTGGGCGGTGGTGGCTTCGAGGTCGAGAAGGGTGGTTTCGGTGGGAATTGCGGTCGATGCCATGGAACTCCGTAAGATCGTAGTGTGCGTGCTTGCAAAGCGGCCGGGTCGAGGCGTTGCGGGAGGGAGTAAAGTCCGCGTCAATGCAGCACTTAGGGCGCTTCGGAGCGACTCTTTCTAGAGCTTAAGTATAGCATGCGGAGGGCTCTCCTTTAAGCTGGGCGCGAGGCCGATGGACGACGGCTTCCCGCTCGGGTCGGGGTGTTTCGGGGTACCTGCCCCCTCGCCCTGGACATAAGTCCTAAATTATAGATAAAAAAGAACGTAGGTCCAAACCGAGGTCTGGACTGGGGAGACTTGGTACGGGGCCTGGATGGGGTGACTGATGGGTTCATTTCATCAGGCGTGTCAAGCATTTGCGGGGTGTTGGGGGCGGTTCCGGGAAGGTTGGACGGAGCGGACGACAGCGGGCTGTCTCGGTTGAGAGGTTCGGAGGGCAGGGGCGGTTCAAAGGGTACCGGGGTCCTTCTCTCGCGATGAGTCTGCGCGAGGCTTCGCTCAGGATGACCACGAGAACAAGCAAAGGGGTAGACGCTCAGGTGGCGAATTTCGGGGTGGGTGGGAGTGGATTCGGGTATACTAGCTGGAGTTGTTCGAAGTTCTGGCTGCGCTGTACTTATGGCCGGAACTATTTAGGAACCCCATGCCAAAGTTGAAGACACACTCGGGCGCTGCGAAGCGCTTTACGAAGACCGCCAGTGGCAAGTTCAAGCGCGGGCACTCGAAGATGCGTCACATTCTGACCTCGAAGGCGACCAAGACCAAGCGCAAGCTGGGCGGGTCGGCTCTGATCTCGGACGCGGACCAGCACAATGTGGCCCGCATGCTCCCCTACGCCTAAACAGCGTTTGGAGGGCTCGTTTTCCCCATCGAGCAGCTGTGAGGCTGTGGCGACACGGTCTCCGGCAAAGGGCCTGCCAGCGTTCATGGCCCCTGGAATCTGCCTTTGCGGGCCGATTGCACCGAGATGCGGGAGTTGCATAGCGTGTGAAGAGGTTTCCCTGCCTCCAGCCGCTTTACCGATGTACGCCAAAGGAGATGGACCATGCCCCGTGTAAAACGGAGTACGAAACGCAGCGACCGGCGCAAAAAGATTCTGAAGCGCGCGAGTGGCTACTTCCTCACGAAATCGAAGCTCTACCAGGCAGCGCAGGAGGCCGTCGAGCGCGGTCTGATGTTCGCCTACACCGGCCGCAAGCAGAAGAAGCGGCAGTATCGCGCTCTGTGGATCGTGCGTATTAACGCCGCGTGCCGCCTGAACGGGATGAGCTATTCGACCTTCATCAACGGTCTGAAGAAGGCCGGCAACGGTCTGGATCGCAAGATTCTGGCCGATATCGCGGCGAACGACGCTGCTGGATTCGCGGCGATCGCGGCTGAGGCCAAAGCTGCGCTGAAGAAGACTGCCGTAGCAGCCTAAGCACGCATCTAACTTACTGTTCTCGCAAAGAGGTACCGCTGAGGCGGTACCTTTCTTGTGTTCCTTTGCGGCGTTTTGCAGCGTTTGGGCAGAGGCCGCGGGGATGTTTGCGTTTGCCGGGCGGTTTCGCTGGTTCTCGTTTTTGTTCATTTCTAACTTGTCTTGAAGAAAGTATGCTGTGGCTATGGCACAAGTGGCGTCTTCTGAAGCTGAGATTTCCGATACCCCGAGGTTTGAGAGTTGGGGGCGCTATCCGACCTTTGAGGGGAAGATCCTGCCGCTGCATTGGCAGAGCGATTACCCGCGGGTGCTGGAGGGTGTGCACAACGGCGCGCTGCCGGTGGGCATGGGGCGGAGCTATGGCGACGTCTGTCTGCTGAAGGGGGGGAACCTGCTGCTGACGACCGGGATGAACCGGCTGCTGGACTTCGATCCGGCGACCGGGCTGCTGACGGCCGAGGCGGGAGTGACGCTGGCGCAGATTCTCGACTTCGCCGTTCCGCGCGGTTTCTTCCTGCCGGTGACGCCGGGGACCAAGTACGTCACGCTGGGTGGAGCGATCGCCAACGACATTCATGGCAAGAACCACCACATCGCGGGCACGTTCGGCTCGCATGTGACGCAGTTCGGTCTGGTGCGGTCGGATGGGACGTCGATGCTGTGTTCGCCGACGGAGAATTCGGACTACTATGCGGCGACCATCGGGGGACTGGGGCTGACGGGAGTGATTCCGTGGGCGCAGGTGCGGCTGCGGCCGATCGTCTCGCGCAAGATCGACTACCGGGGCATTCAGTTCCACGGGGTCGATGAGTTTCTCGACCTGACCCGGCAGAGCCAGCATATCGAATACACGGTGAGCTGGGTGGACTGCGCCTCGACGGGGAAGAACTTTGCTCGGGGCGTGTTCATGGAGGGCGATCACTCGAAGGTGCCCGATGAGCTGAAGCCGTCGCCGGAGCCGAAGCTGGTGTTTCCGTTCGACGCTCCGGGCTTTGCCTTGAACCACCTGACGGTGAGCATGTTCAACACCGTCTTCTTCCATAAGCAGATGAAGAGGGAGGTACGGGCGCTGCAGGACTATGAGCCGTTCTTCTATCCCTTGGACAAGGTGCTGCACTGGAACCGGATGTACGGCAAGCGCGGGCTGCTGCAGTTCCAGTATGCGATTCCGTGGGAGCATGCGCGGGAGGGGACGATCGCGATTCTGCGCGAGGTGGCGAAGTCGGGGCTGGCGTCGTTTTTGGCGGTGCTGAAGGCGTTTGGCGATGTGCCCTCGCCGGGGATGATGAGCTTCCCGCAGCCGGGAATTACGCTGGCGCTGGACTTTCCGATCAAGCCGGATGTGAGCTTCCCGTTGTTTGAGCGGCTGGCCGACATGACGTTGGAGTTTGGCGGGCGGCTGTATCCGGCCAAGGATGCGGCGATGACGGCGGCGCAGTTCCAGGCCTTCTATCCACAGTGGGAGCAGTTTGCGCGCTTCCGCGATCCACTGCTTACCTCCAGCTTTTGGGAGCGCGTTACCGGAGATCGTCCAAGCCTATGAGTACTCAGCCATCCACAGCAGTCGCCGCGCAGAACTTTCAATCGTCGGTCGAAGCTGCGCTCCATCCGTCGGTGCGCGGCCGGTTCACGAAGATCCTGGTGCTGGGGGCGACCTCGGGGATCGCCGAGGCGACCTGCCGCATCTGGGCCGCCGAGGGCGCGAGCCTGTTCCTGGTGGCGCGTAATGCGGAGAAGCTGGCTGCGGTGGCCGCCGACCTGCGTACGCGCGGGGCGCGGCACGTGGATACGGCGGTGGCGGACCTGGACGATACGGACGGGCATACGGAGCTGCTGGCGCATGCCATCAACACGCTGGGCGGAATGGACGTGGCGTATCTGGCGCACGGGATTCTGGGCGACCAGGCGAAGGCGGAGCAGGACTTCAACCAGGCGGCCCAGATCATCCATACCAATCTAATGGCGCCGGTGTCGCTGCTGACCTGGCTGGCGAACTACTGCGTGCAGCAGCATGCGGGGGTGCTGGCGGTGATCTCGTCGGTGGCGGGCGATCGCGGCAGGAAGTCGAACTACGCGTATGGGGCGTCGAAGGCGGGGCTGTCGGCGTTTCTGGGCGGCCTGCGCAACCGGGTCGATCGCGAGGGCGTGACCGTGCTGACGATCAAGCCCGGGCCGGTGCGGACGGCGATGACCGGGCAAATGAAGGGCAGCGAGCGGTTCGCGGATGTGAATGCGGTGGCGAAGAGCATCGTGAAGGCGATCGACGGGCACCAGGACAATCTGTATGTGCCGTTTCAGTGGCAGCCGATCATGTTCATCATTCGGAACATTCCGGAGCGAATCTTTAAGAAGCTGAATTTGTGAGGCAGCGAGTAGGGAATAGGAGTAGGGAGTAAGAATGCGGCCCATTCTTTCCGGTGAAGGCGGAGAGAATGGGCCGCGTTGGTTAGAGTGGCGTTAGCGGGCTAGGTATTTGTCGAAGAAGGCGGTGATCTCGGCGAAGGCCTCGTGGGTCTCGGGGACGCGGTCGTCGAACTGGTACTGGGCGTGGGAGGTGCCTTCGAAGACCTCGAGCTGGGCGTCGATGCCGGCCTGGCGTAGCTTGCGGTGAACGCGGACGGTGTTGCTGAGCAGGAGGTGACGGGTGCCGGTGGTCAGGATGGCGGGCGGAAGGCCATGCATATCGCCGTAGACGGGCGAGAGCAGCGGGTCCTTGAGGTCGTGGCCGTGGGCGTAGACCATGGCGGCAGCATGGCAGGAGCCGTTGCGGGAGACCAGGATGTTGTCGACCAGCTCGTTGGTGTAGAAGCTGTCGCCAGTCTTGGTGAGATCGGACATGGGGGTTCCCGGGGCGATCGCGGCGGGCATGGGCAGGCCGAGCTGCTTGGCGCGGAGCATCATCTCGAGCGTGAGGGCGCCGCCGGCGGAGGTGCCGAAGACGGCCACGTGCTTGGCGCCGGCGGTCTTGAGCGCGGCCTGGTAGACGGTCATGGCGTCGTCGAGCGCGCCGGGGAAGTAGGCCTCGGGGGGCATGCGGTAGTCGACGGAGATGACCTTGTAGTGGCCGAGGCCGGCCATGAGGATGGCCTCGGAGGTGCCGGATTCGCCGGGGAAGAGCTCATAGCAGCCGCCGTGGACGTGAAGCAGGAGCTGCTTCTGGTGCTGGGGCGGGATGACGTCGGGGGTGACGACGAAGACGCGGACGCCGTTGATGGTGTCGGGCTTGACGGTGACGTGCAGGCGCTGGCGCATGGCGGGGAGGGTCTGGACGACCTGGGCGGCCTGCTTGTCGGCGACCGCTCTCCACTGCTCGCCGGTGCTCCACTGATCGTTCCAGCCGGGCTTGCGGGGCGCGGCGATGATCTTTTGCATCTCGGGGCTGACGTCGTTGGGGACGGGCAGAGTCCTGGCCGGGACCGGCAAGGGGGCAAGGGTGGTCTGGGTGGCCTGGGTGCTCTGGGCGGCGGCGCTGTACACGCAGACGAGCGCGGCGCACACGGGTGCCAGAAGGCGGGTGAAGTTCATTCGGGTGATCCTCCGATCGAGTTATTTGATCCCGGGTGGAGGGAGAAAGGTTCGGGATCGTTGCTTCGGTTTGATTGGGGCGGGAGGGGGAACTGCGGTCGAGCTGCGCTCGATGCCCACCTTCACGACGGTGAGGCTGTCGCGAAGGTGGGGCTCCCGGAGGGTTGGAAGTACGGGCGTCCCTCCTTCCCACCCATGCGCGGTAAGGCTGCGCGTGGATGGGGCACCCGGCTGCGGTGCTGTTTGCTGCTGGGGTTAGTTAGCGTCCTGAGTCTGAGGTTCGATCTGTATTTTCACCGATCCAACACTGGTGCCACCGCAAGAAACCGCAGGTCCTTCGACTCCTCTGCGCTCCGCTCAGGATGACACTTCGATGATCATCACACTAAAGGTTGAAGAGTTCTCGGAGACGTTTGGTCTGGGAGCGGCTGACCGGGACCTCGGTCTTTTTGGGGTCGTCCATGCGCAGCTGGTAGCTGGATTTGAACCAGGGAACGACCTCGCGGATGTGCTGGATGTTGACCAGGAAGGAGCGGTGGGCGCGCCAGAAGGTCTCGGGGTCGAGCAGGTCGGTGAGCTCTTCGAGGGTGCGGCAGTTGGACTGGCCTTCGACCGCGGGGGTGACGACGGTGATGGCGCCTTCGTCGATGGAGGCGAAGCAGATCTCGCGCTGGTCGACCAGGAGCAGGCGGTTCTGGGTGCGGACGACGATCTTACCGGGCGAGGGGGCGGAACGAGGAGCCTGGACGTGGATTTGCTCCTCGAAGAGGCGGAGCAGGGCGTCGAGCTTGGCTTCGGAGTGGCTCGGCGAGTCGGCGAGGGTGGCGATGCGGAGCCGGGCCTTGTCGAGGGTCTTGAGCAGGCGGGCGCGGTCGAAGGGCTTGAGCAGGTAGTCGATGGCGTTGACGTCGAAGGCGCGCACGGCGTACTGATCGAAGGCGGTGGCGAAGACGATCTGGGGCATGGGGGTGGAGCTGTCGAGCAGCTTTTTGATGACGGCGAAGCCGTCGAGGCCGGGCATCTGGACGTCGAGGAAGACGATGTCGGGCTGATGGGAGCGGATGAGCTCGACGGCCTCGATGCCGTTGGTGCCCTGGGCGAGGATGTTGACGCCGCCGGCGTCTTCGAGCAGGTAGAGGAGCTCCTGGCGGGCGAGGGGTTCGTCGTCGACAATGATTGCGTTCAGGACAGACGTCAGTGGCATCTAGTCACTATAGGCGCGGAGCCGTGCGGGTGCATGGTCGGCGGCGAGGTCGTGGCCGCAGTTGGTGCAGTAGGCATCGGTGATCTTGACGCCGCGGAAGCACTGGCCACAGACCGGGGCGACCTGGAACTGGCATTGCGGGCAGAAGTGATAGGTGGAGGCGATCTCGGTGACGCAGTGCGGGCACCGCATGAGCACGGGCTGGCGCAGCAGGAAGTAGACGACCGCGCCTACGCCTCCGGGCATGATGGTGACGATCAGCATCCACAGGCCGGCGGGCATGTCGCGACGGCGGACGTCGCGGCTGACGTAGCCGACCAGAAGCACGTAGCTGGCGAAGAGCGTTCCCCAGGAGTAGCCCATGAGCAGGCGCATGGGCAGCATCTCGTGCCGCTGGTGGGGCAGGACGAAGTGGAATAGGTACTGGGCAGCGAGGAAGACGATCACGGCCAGCACCACCGACCAGGTGGGAATAAGGCGCAGTTCAGAGTCCTGGCGGTCCACATGAGAGGCCGAATCGTTGCTGTTAGAGGATCTGTTACCGAAGTGCGTCATTGACTCATCTCTCCATCCCTCGTGATGCGGGATTGCCGGAACCAGACCACGGCCATCAGCGCGGCGGATACGGGGACCGACCAGAGCAGAAGAACGAGCATCTGGTAGCTGGCGACCGGGGAGCCGTTGGGCTCGAGCTCGTACTGGTCGAGAACGCTCCAGACGGCGGTGCAAATGCCGATCAGCAGAGCGGAGAAGATGAGCAGCGGTACGAACAGGCTGCGGACGCGGGATCGGCGGGCGGCGATGGTGTGGGCGCGCTCACGGACGATGCGGTGGGTGCGGTTGACGCGCGCGGAGGTGGCGGCGGAGTCAATCTGGCGGATGGCCGCGCGCAGGGAGTCCGGTTCGATGCCGTGCTGGCGGGGGGTGGGATCGAAGGCCGACATCAGCGCAACCTCTCCGCGTAGTCGTTGCGTTCCATGTGGGCGTGGGCGTTGCGCAGCCGCTCGACCTCGGGCTTGAGCGCGGCCAGGCCGCGGTAGAGCCGGGATTTGACGGTGGAGAGCGGCGCGTTGGTCATGCGGGCGATCTCTTCGAGCGAGAGCTCTTCGTGGAAGCGGAGGACGAGCACCTCGCGGTAGTTGGGCTCCAGCGTGAGCAGGACCTCGGCGATCTCGGCGCAGTCTTCGCGGGACTGGAACTGTTCGAGGGGGGAGGGTTCGTCGATGGCGATGGCGAGCGGGCGGGCGTCGCCATCGTCGCCGGCCTCGCACATCTCGTCGAGCGAGGCCATGGTGCGCTTGCGGGAGAGATCGATGACTAGGTTGCGCGCGATGGTGAACAGCCAGGTGTCGAAGCGCGCCTTGCCGTTGTACTGGGCGCCGCGCAGCAGGACGCGCATCCAGGTTTCCTGGAAGAGGTCTTCGGCGACCTCGCGCTTGCCGGTGAGGAAGAGCAGATAGCGCAGCAGGCGGTGCTGGTAGAGTTCGATCAACTGATCGAGGAGGTCGGGGTCCTGGCGCTTGAGGCCACGGGCTATGGCGACGTTCTCGCGCTCGCTGTGTTCGGCAGCGAGGGAGGAGGCAATCGAGATGGAGCCATTGCTCATATCGGAATGGACGCCCGGATCGGGGGAAAAGACGCTCTCTGATTGGTCAATTCTTCTTTTTCTGGTTCTTTTTGGTGGAGCCATGGCTTGAGGGGGGACCCGTCCCGGAAGGAATGGATGAAACCGTGGATCTCTTGATTGTAAGCCAGCAGATGGGGCGGGCGGCAAAATAAACCAGCGGGCGGCGGTAGACTAGAGGGATGGAAGTTTTATACGGCCTGCATCCGGTTGAGGAGGCTATCCGCTCCGGATCGCGCTCTCTGGACCATGTTTTGGTGGCGCGGGATCGTCGCGATGAGCGACTGGAGCGAGTGATTACACAGTGCCGGTTGGCGAATGTCCGGGTCTCGACGGAGTCGCGCGAGCAGTTGACGCGGATGGCGAAGACGGACATGCACCAGGGAGTGCTGGCGGTGGTGCGAGAGCGCCGGCTATTGGGCATCGAGGACCTGCTGGCGATCAAGAAGCCGGTAGAGGCGGATGGAACGGCGGCCGGGCACAGGTTCTTCCTGGCGCTGGACGGGGTGGAGGATCCACACAACCTGGGGGCTCTGCTGCGCACCGCCGATGCGGTGGGAGTCGATGGGGTGGTGCTGCCGGAGCGGCGTTCGGCCCCGCTGAATGCGACAGTGGCGAAGACCTCGGCCGGGGCGTCGGAGCATGTCCGGATCGCCAAGGTGACCAACCTGGTGCGATCGCTCGAACAGATGAAGCAGCAGAATATCTGGGTGCTGGGGCTCGATGAGCGGGGCACGCCGGACTATATGGACTTCGACTTCCGCACGGACTGCGTTCTGGTGCTGGGGCGCGAGGGCGCGGGGCTGCACGATCTGGTGAAGAAGACCTGCGATCACCTGCTGCGGATACCGATGGCGGGCGCGGTCTCGTCGCTGAATGTATCGGTGGCCGGCGCGGTGGTGATGTACGAGGCGATGCGCCAGCGGCGCAGTCTGCCCGACCCCAAACCGCAGTCTACGAAGTCTAAAGTGCGAAAGGGTTTGGGATCTTGAGACGACTGAGGTTGGGTGGGGCGCGCTCTGCTGTAGGTTCTATGTGTTTGCTGAGCATTGGCTTAGCGGCCGGGGCGCAGGAGAAGACGCCTCCCTTGCCTCCGCCGCAGACTGCCCCGGCTTCCCCTTCGCCAGCTCCGGACCAGCCCGCTCCGGGGAAGGGGACGGTGCTGTTTCATCGCGAGCAGCCGCTAGAGCTGCCGCCGGATGAGCCGGCGGCGGACGCGGAGCCGACTCCTCAGTCTTCTTCGCCAGCGCCCTCGTCTTCTTCTTCCTCATCCTCTTCTTCAACGGCCGCTGCCGGGGTGGAACAGGCGCCGCAGACGCCCGCTCCGCCCGACGCCGTGGTTGCGGTGACGGATGAGGAGCGCGACGCGGTTACGTTTGTTGGCTACGATCTGGATGTGCATCTGGCGCCGGCGCGAGCGGGGATTGCGGTGCATGCGGGGTTGGGGGTCCGGAACGATGGGAAGGCGCCGCTGACGAGACTGGCGCTGCAGATATCGTCGACCCTGGTGTGGGAGAGCTTTGGGGTGCGCACGCCGGCGGGAGTGACGCCGCTCACGTTTGTGCAGCACCGGATCAATACGGATGCGGATCATACCGGGGTGGCGCGGGAGGCGGTGGTGACGCTGCCCAAGGCGCTGGCTCCGGGGGCGAAGCTGGAGCTGGTGACGCTCTACTCCGGGGAGATCGGGCCGTCGGCCGAGCGGCTGGCGCGGATCGGCGCACCGGCGGAGCAGGCAGCGATGGCGGATTGGGACCGGATCGCGGTAGACGGGACGGAAACGGGCACGGCGCTGCGCGGGTATGGGAATGTGCTGTGGTATCCGGTGTCGTCGGCGCCGGTGTTTCTGGGCGACGGCGCGAAGCTGTTCGACGCGGTGGGCTGGGCGAAGCAGCGGCAGCAGGCAGCGGCGGCGCGGCTGCGGTTGACGGTCGAGTACACGGGTGCGGCTCCGGATGCTGCCTACTTCTGCGGGCAGCGGGAGCCGTTGCGCGTCATGAGCGAGAACAAGGACGCGCCGGTGGCGGAGGGAACGGGGATCGCGACGGCGGAGTTTGCGCAGCGACCCCTGGGATTCCGGGTGCCGAGCCTGTTCGTGACGGAGCGGCCGGCGACCCAGACCGATGGCGCTCTGCTGCAGGCGGTGACGGACCAGGATGGGGTTCTGACCCAGTATGTGACCGGTGCGGCGAAGGCGCAGCAGCTGCTGATGGATTGGCTGGGGACGAGTCCGCTGGCCCCGCTGACGGTGCTCGATCACGATGGGCAGCCGTTCGAGGATGGGGCGTTCCTGGTGACGCCGCTACGGGCGGCCGAGCCGGCGGCGCTGGCTCCGCTGCTGGTGCACACGCTGGCGCATGGGTGGTTTCGGTCCTCCCATGTGTGGCTGGATGAGGGTGTGCCGCAGCTGATGTCGCTGCTGTGGGTCGAAGCCAACGATGGGCGGGCGGCGGCTGTTTCGCGGCTGGATTCGGCTGCGAATGCGCTGGCCCTGGCTGAGCCGGAGATCAAGCCGGCGTCGGGGGGGCAGGCGCCACCGGCCGGGACTGTTGGGTCCGACGGAGCTGAGCCGGATGCGGCGGGGGCAGCTGAGGCTGGCCAGAGTCTGATCGCGGCGCACAGCGAGGTGTACTACCGGACCAAGGCGGCGGCGGTGCTGTGGATGCTGCGCTCGATCGCGGGGGAGCCGGCGCTGAAGAAGACGCTGCAGACCTATCGGCGGGATGGCGCGGCGGACGCCGACCCGGAGCAGTTCGAGAAGGTGTTGGAGCAGGTTTCGGGGAAGGATCTGCGCTGGTACTTCGACGACTGGGTGTATCGCGACCGTGGTCTGCCGGACCTGAGTATCCGCCATGTGTCGTCACGGAACGTTCCTGATGCGCCGGCGAAGGCGGGCGGATGGCTGATCGCGGTGGATGTGCACAACGACGGCGACGCCGTGGCCGAGGTGCCGGTGACGGTCCGCTCGGGAACGCTGACGGCGACGGAGCGGCTGCGGATTCCGGCGCACTCGGATGCGGCGACGCGGATCCTATTCCAGGGAACGCCGGATGAGGTGATGGTCAACGATGGCAGCGTGCCGGAGCTGCAGTCGAGCGAGCATGTGGAGAAGGTGGATCTAAAGGTGGAGTGAGATCTCGCTGCAGGACCTGGGTGTTGGATGTTTCCCGAAGTGCAATGGCTCTTTGCTGGGGGGAGAGCGGCGGCGCGGTCGACCGCGGCGTGGTGGCTGGAGGGGTGCGGCCCCGCGGCCGGGAATCAGACCAAAACCGAGGGGCCGAGCTGCGGCGGCAGATTCCTCCGCTGCGCCACGGAATGACAACCAAAATGGACTGGTGGGAGTCTCTACAGCCACAGAGAACTTGCTCTAGCGGCGTTGGGAGCGGCGCCGGGGTGGGGCGGTGGTTGCGGCAGTGCGGGTCCAGGTGGGTGGGGTGGTCCAGGCGCCGGAGGCCGTGAGGTCGATGTGGGCGGGCGTCGCGCTGGGGGCGGGGAAGAGGGTGGGCAGGCCATCACCGAACTGCGGCAGGGCGGCGGCGAGCGCGAGCAGGCGGCTCGGGATGGCGGTTCCGGTGAGGTGGAGGGTGTAGCCGTTGGCGTCGAAGCGGCCTTCGAGCAGTGCGGGCTCCCGGCCGCCGAGGTTGAGGGCGGTGGGGGCGAGCAGGAAGGTGGTGTTGGCCTCGGGGGTGGGTCGGGCGGCCCTGTGACCTGGACCGGAATTACGAGATGAAACCGGGGCCGGCGCGAGGGGGTCGGCTGCGGTGGTGTATCCCGGAGAACTGATGGAGAGGTCGCCGAGGGTGAAGGGTTCCGCTCCAAGACTGGGCGCGGTGAGGGTTGCGCCGTGCAGATGGAGGTCGCCGCTCCAGTTGGCCGCGCTCTGGCTGGCACCGGAGGCGGGGATGGAGCCGTGGGCGAGCTTGGCGGTCAGGGTGCCGGAGGCGGTCTCGTCGGCGGGAGCGCTGGCGCTGGCGACGTGGAGCCAGTTGAGCAGGCTGCTGGCGGGAAGGCCGGGGGTTCCGATCTCAAAGCTCGCGGTGTCGGGGCGGCGGATGTCGGGGAGGTCGCCGGTAACGACCAGGACCTTTGTTGCGGAGGTTGCCGGATCAGAGGCTGCCGGGGGCGGCCAGCTGCAGCGAATCTCGTGGAAGGCGTGGAAGATGCCGGTGGACCTGGCCTGGCACTCGGCGTTGATGTCGAGTGGATGCTGGGGGACGAAGTCGGCGCGGCGCAGGCCGCTGAGCTGGGCGTCGGCCTTGACGGTGTTGGCCCCGAGGGTGCCGTGAATCTCGGCGGAGAGGGCGAGGTCGCCCCGCAGGTTGGCGTCGCGGCCGAGGACGACGAGGCTGGCCTCACCCAGGGGAGCGTTTCTCCAGCGGCCGGTCAGGTCGAGCGGCATCTGGGCGAAGGTCTTGGCGCGGCCGAAGGTTCCTTCCAGCTCGACGGTCCCGGTGTCGGAGGCGTTGGTGTCGGTGCGTGCGGGGTGGCCGGAGAGGCGGAGGTGCCACTGGTTCGGGGTGGGCAGCCAGAGGGCGAGATCAGTCTCGGTGAGCGCGAAGGGGAGCTTCTCCTGGCCAGACTGGCCGGCGGCCCCCGATTTGATGTTGATGCGGGCGCCAGTGGCTTCCATGTACGGGAAGCGCGGGTCGCGGCCGGCGGTGGGTTGGGCGGTGGGCGCGGCGGAGATCTGCGAGGCCTGGAGGATGAGGTTTTCGAAGTTCCAGCGGCCGTTGGCGTCATGAACGAGGTTGAGGCTGGGCTGGTCGAGCGCGATACGCGAGAACTCGACCTTGCGACGCCAGAGAGAGCTGGCGCGGAGCGTGACGCGAACGCTGTTGGCGCGGATGATGGGTTCGTAGCCGAAGTGGGAATCCTCTTCGACGACGAAGTTTTCGAGGGTGAAGCCGGGCAGCGGAAGGAGATTGAGCGAGACGCGATCGAGGTGGACCGGGCGGCCGAGCGTTGTGCTGATGCTGGTCACGATGCGGTGCTTGAAGCGGCTGACGTTGACCAGCGGCGGAACCAGGGCGAGCAGAAGGATGGCGAGCAGGAGCAGAAAGACGGGCAGAAAGCGGCGGACGAAGTGGCTTCGGCGGAGGTCTCGGCTGGGCTCGGTCGGATTCTGGGTAGCTTCAATGGGGAG
>Ga0210403_10002010_pt1 | contig 18738 bp, 13 predicted proteins | sample IncBWC19MmetaG_FD_150863 | JGI IMG/M metagenome (GOLD analysis project Ga0210403, IMG submission 150863) | Forest soil microbial communities from Barre Woods Harvard Forest LTER site, Petersham, Massachusetts, United States - Inc-BW-C-19-M | ecosystem: Environmental > Terrestrial > Soil >... | reverse complement strand
CGGATGCTTTCTTTGTGGGCGGCTTCGGCGATGGCGAAATAGGCAGGGGGTTTGAGGCGGGATTGCACTTTGATGAAATCCACGCCTTCGGATTTCAGCTTGTGCACGGCGGCATCGGCTTCGGCGGGGGTTACGACGACGATGGATGGCTGGAAGTAGGGCGGGTTGCCGTCGAGGTAGGGGCCGGTGAAGAAAATTTGCGGCCCGGGCTGATCGCCGGAGTCAATTTCCTTTATTAATTTTTTGAGTTGCGCTACGTCGCCGCCCATGTCGCGGACGGTTGTGATGCCGTTGGCGATGAGGAGGGGGAGGATGAATTCGCGGCTGCCCGCTGGTTCGCCGGCGCCCATCAGGTGGAGGTGCATGTCGGCGAGGCCGGGGATTAGGTATTTGCCGGTGGCGTCGATGACTCGGGCGCCGGAGGGGATTTCGATGGAGGAGTCGGGGCCGACGGCAAAGATTTTTGCGCCGTCGATTAGGACTGTGGAGTTTGGTTGTGGAGGGGCGCCGGTGGCGTCGATTACGATGGCGTGGGTGATGGCGATGGTGGCGGGGTGGGGTTTGGAGCAGGCGGCTACGGAGAAAAGAATTGGTACGGAGAGCAGGGAGAAGACGAGCGAGCGACCACGGGGTTTGTGCACCTGACTATTGTAGCGGAGTGTCGTTCGCAAAGGCGGGAGCTTCGCTCCCGCACTCCAAAGGATGGCGGCCGTTACTGGAGACGGTTGTATTTTTTTAGGACGGTGCGCAATTGGTCGTGGGGGAGAGCGGTGACGTGGTGGCCGTCGATGCCGGTCATGGAGTCGGCGGCGATCATGGCGTTGACGATGGCTTCTTCGGTGGCTTGAACGACCGCGGCGAAGACGGGGTCGAGGGAGCCGTTCGGGAGCATTTTCACGTCGGCCACATTTTTTGATGCGGCGGCGCCGGAGTTGGCTGTGGAGAAGGCGATGAAGATGTCGCCGGAGCCGTCGCCGGAGATGCTGCCGAGGCGGCCGAGGCCGAGGGTGGCGCGATGGGCGAGGCGCTTGAGTTGCGTGGAGATGAGCGGGGCGTCGGTGGCGACGACGATGATGATGGAGCCACGCTCGGAGATTTCGGAGGGCTGGTAGGCGTAGGGATCTTCGGAGGAAATTTCGCGGCCGACGGGGATTCCGGCGATGCGAAGATTCTGGCGGGAGCCGAAGTTGCACTGGACGAGGACGCCAACGGTGTAGCCGCCGTCTTTTTCGGCGAGCTTGCGCGACGATGTGCCGATGCCGCCTTTGAAGCCGCTGCAGATCATGCCGGTGCCGCCGCCGACGTTGCCTTCATCGACGTGGCCGGATTGCGCGGAATCGATGGCGTGAAAGGCGTGCTCGGGCTTGACGTGAAAACCGTTGGCGTCGTTGAGCCAGCCGTCCCAGGTTTCGGCGACGACGGGGAGAGACCACCAATAGCCGCTGGCGTCGGGCTGGCCGTTGGCGACGCGCCACTGAATCACGGCGTCGCGAACGACGCCGACGCTGTGGGTGTTGGTGATCATCACGGGGCCTTCGAGAAAACCGGATTCTTCGACCCAGGTGGTGCCGGTCATTTCGCCGTTGCCGTTTTGCGCGAACCAGCCGGCGAAAACGGGATTCATCATGGAATCCTTGCCGCGGGGGAGGATGGCGGTGACGCCGGTGCGGACGGGGCCTTTGCCGATGACGAGTTTGCCGTCACCGGAGATGAGGGTGGTGTGGCCAACGAGGACGCCGGAGACGTCGGTGATGGCGTTGAAGGGGCCGGGCGAGCCGTCAAAGGGGACGCCGAGATCGCGGGCACGGAGTTTGGTGGCGGATTTTTCTTGAGCGTGCGCAGGAAGCGTTACGACAACTAGAGAGCAGAGCAGAAGAAAAGAGGACGCAGCACGACGCATGGATGATCTCCGTCGAAAAAAATGATTTAGCAAAATGAAAACGAAAGCCGAACGCGATCAAGCGGGAAAGACTTTGCCCAGGGCGTATTGTAAAGCATCGGCGATGAGTTGGCACTCCTGTGGAGTGATGATGAAAGGCGGCGCGAGGAGGACGTGATCGCCGCGAGTGCCGTCGACTGTGCCTTGGGAGGGATAGGTGAGGACGTTTTTTTCGAGGGCGGCCTGGCGGATTTTTTCGGCGATGCCGGATTCTTTGGGGAAAGGCTCGCGGGTGGATTTGTCTTTCACGAACTCGACGGCTTGCAGCAGGCCGAGGCCGCGTACTTGGCCGACGTGCGGATGCGATTCGAGAGGGGAGAGCGCTTTACGGAGCGCGTCGCCGGCGGGAGTGACGCGATCGAAAAGCTTGTGGGCTTCGAGGTAATCGAAGACGGCGTTGCCTGCGGCGGTGGAGACAGGATGCGATTGATAGGTGAAGCCGTGCATGAAGGCGGCTGTGCCCTTTTCGAAGGCATCGACAATGCGAGGAGCAACGAGGACTGCGCCGAGTGGAGCGTAACCGCTGGCAATTCCCTTCCCAGTGAGAATGATGTCGGGCTCGAGGCTCCAGTGCTGGCTGGCGAAGGGCTTGCCGGTGCGGCCCATACCGGACATGACTTCGTCGGCGATGAGGAGGATGCCGTGGCGGCGGCAGATTTCGGCGATGCGGGTGGTGTAGCCGTCGACGGCGGGAACGGCACCGAGGGTGGCGCCGACTACGGGCTCGAAGATGAAGGCGGCGACGGTGGAGGTATCGTTGGCGCGAAGAAAAACGTCGAGATCATCGGCGCAGGCAAGATTGCATTCGGGATAGATCTTGCCGAACGGGCAGTGGAAGCAGAAACACGGGGCGATGTGGCCCCATTCCGGGATCATGGGCGTGTAGGGAGCGCGGCGGCCGACGTTGCCGCTGACAGTCATCGCACCGAGGGTGCTGCCGTGGTAGCTCTGCCTGCGGGAGACGATGCGGTAACGGGAAGGCTGTTTGGTTTCGAGGAAAAATTGGCGCGCGAGTTTGATGGCGGTTTCGGTGGCTTCGGAGCCGCCGCAGGTGAAGTAGACGCGGCCGCCGTTTTGAAAATTGCGCGGGGCGATGGCGAGGACGCGGGTGGCAAGTTTTTCGGCGGATTCGGAGTGGAATTGTGTGGTGTGGGCGAAGGCGATGCGATTGGACTGCTCGGCCATGGCGCGGCCGATTTCTGGGACACCGTGGCCGATGCTGACGACGGCGGCCTGCCCGGAGGCGTCGAGGAAGCGGCGGCCGTCGGCGGCGACGATCCAGCAGCCTTCGCCGCGGACGGCGACGGGATAATCTTTGTGAAGATTACGGGAAAAAAGCGAGGAGGAGCGGATGGCGGTGCTCATTTGAAAATTGTAGCAGAAGCGGCGGAGCGCAGAGTTGAGATGCGGAGCGGGCGCGAGAGCCAAGTTGGACGGAAACGGCGAGGGGGTGTGATACTCTTTCGCGGGTTTGGAGGATGAGTCTTGATGATGAATTTATACGCACGAATTGCGTTGATTTTAGCGATGGTGAGTGTTCCCGGCTTGCGCGGCGCATCGGCGCAAACGACGGAAGATCCGGCAAGGATTGAGGTGGATCTGCGTGACGCTGCGAGATACTTTTTTCACGCGCGATTGTCGCTGCCGGTGAAGCCGGGACCGATGACACTGGTTTATCCGAAGTGGATTCCAGGGGATCACTCGCCGGTGGGGCCGATCTTTGATTTGACGGGGCTGAAAATCAGCGCGGGCGGGAAGGAAATTGCGTGGGAGCGCGACGACGTGGATGTGTTCGCGTTTCATATTGAGGTTCCCAGCGGGGCGGACAGATTGGAGATCAAGCTGGATTATTTGTCGCCGGCAGAGGCGACCGGTTCGCGTGAACACCCGGCGGCGACGGCGCAACTCGCGGTTTTGAACTGGTATGTGGTGATGCTGTACCCGCAAGGGGCGAAGTCGGATGACATTACTTATGTGGCCAGTCTGCGGCTGCCGGCGGGATGGAAATATGGAACGGCGTTGCCGGTGTCGAAAGAAGCGGCGGGAGAGGTTGAGTTTGCGCCGGCGACGTTGACGACGCTGATCGATTCGCCGGTGATTGCGGGAGCGTTTTTCAAGGACATCGATCTGTCCCCGGGGCAGAAGCCGCAGCACACGCTGCACGTCGCCGCGGATGGGCCGGGGGCGCTGGAAGCGAGCGCAGCGGAAGTGCAACACCAGCGGCAATTGATTGCGGAAGACCTGGCGCTGTTCGGGGCGCGGCACTACCGGCGTTATGACTTTTTGCTGGCGCTTTCGGATCGGATGCCGCCGGATGGCGTGGAGCATCACGAGTCCAGCGATAACCGGACGCCGGAGGCATTGTTTCTGGACCCGGATGTGCGCGAGACACAGATGGATTTGCTGGCGCACGAATACACGCATTCGTGGAACGGAAAATACCGGCGGCCTGCGGGACTGGCGACGCCGGATTACCAGGCGCCGATGAAGGGAGAGTTGCTCTGGGTGTATGAGGGATTGACGCAATACTACGGGCAGATTCTTTCGGCGCGCGCGGGATTCTGGACTCCGGAAAAATTCCGGGAGCAATTGGCAGCGACGGCGGCGTATCTGAACGACCGGCCCGGGCGGACATGGCGGGATTTGCAGGATACGGCGATTGCGGCGCAGTTGCTCTACAGCGCGCCGCCGGCGGGATCGTCCTGGCGGCGCGGCGTGGATTATTATGACGAGGGAACGTTGATCTGGCTGGAGGCGGACACGATTATCCGGCGCGAGAGCAAAGGCAAGAAATCGCTGGATGATTTTTGCCGGAAATTTTATGGCGGGGAGAATACGGGGCCGAAGCTGGTGACATATGGGTTTGAGGATGTGGTTGCCGGGATGAACGAGGTTGCGGCCTATGATTGGCGGAATTTTTTTGAGGAGCGCCTGAAATCACATGGGCCGGGCGCGCCGCTTGGCGGGATTGAGAACAGCGGCTGGAAACTTGCGTTCAACGAGACGATGAATGAGCACCAGCGAGCGGAAGAGGCCGTGGAATTCGTTGTGGATGTGCAGTTTTCGCTGGGGTTGCAGGTGCACGCGCCAGGCGGACCGGATGGCGGACAGATTCTGGACGTGATTCCGGGATCGCCGTCGGATCGCGCGGGGTTGGCGCCGGGGATGCAGTTGGTGGCCGTGGACGGGCGGAAGTGGTCTCCTGATATTTTGCGGGATGCCATGCGGCGGGCAAAGGACGGGAAGGAGCCGATCGAATTGCTGGCGGAGAATGGCGATTATTTTCGGACGTACCGGATCGACTACCACGGGGGCGAGAGGTATCCGCACCTGGAAGCGATTTCCGGGAAGACGGATGTGCTGACAGAAATTGTGAAGATGAAAGCCGCGCCGGTGGCAGTGCCCGCGAAATAGCTGGTTCAGGGAAATTCAAATTGACGGAAAGCCCGCACGGACTGGTGCGCACGATCGGCCGCTGGAGCTTGACGGCTCTGATGGTGAATTCGATTGTGGGTGTGAGTATTTTCAAGCTGCCGGCGGACCTGGCGCGGAACCTGGGCGGCTGGAGCCCGTTGAGCTGCGTGGCGGCGGGCGCGGGGATTCTGGTGATTGCCGGGTGCATTGCGGAAGTTTCCTCGCGGTATGAAGAGACGGGCGGGCTTTATTTGTACGCTCGGGACGCGCTGGGTCGATTTGCGGGATTGCTGGTGGCGTGGATGACCTGGCTGACGCGGATTGCGGCGCCTGCCGCGGCGGCGAATCTGGTATGGACGTATAGCGCGAAGTTTTTCCCCCGGCTGGAGGGCGGGCCTGGAAAATTTCTGGTTCTCTTCCTGTTGATCGGGCATTTGGCCCTTTTCAATTATTTCGGCGTGAAGATGGGCAAGAACTTGAGCAACTTCTTCACGGCGGTGAAGGTCGGGTTTTTGCTGGCGTTTGTGTTTGCAGGATGCTGGGCGATTGTGGCGCGGCCGGATTTGCGCGTGCCAATGGCGCTGCCAGCGGTATCGGCGAAAACCTGGTTTGAGACGATGCTGCTGCTGGTTTATGCGTATGGGGGATTTGAAGGAGCGCTGTTTGTGGGCGGCGAATCGACAAACCCGAAGCGCGATACGCCGATGGCGCTGCTGTTGGCGCTGGGAGTGGTGTGCTTGATTTACACAGCAGTGCAATATGTGACGATCGCGACGCTGCCGGATGCGGGAATGTCGGCGCGGCCGCTGGCGGATGCGGCGCAGCGACTTGTGGGAGGGAGAGGCGCGGCAGCAATTGCCATGGCTGCACTGATTTCCGGGTATGGCTACCTGAGCGCGAACGTGTTACACGCGCCTCGGATTACGTACGCACTGGCGCAACAAGGGGATTTTCCGGTGTTCCTCGGAATCGTCCATCCAAGATACCGCACACCTTACGTCTCGATTCTGGTGTATGCGGTACTGGTTTTCCTGTTTGCGCTGGTTGGGGATTTTCAGTGGAATGCATTGCTTTCGGCGGCTTCGCGGTTGTCCGTATACGGCGCGATGGCGCTGGCGGTGCCGATTCTAAGGCGCAGGAACGATGGGAAAGCGAAGTTTCTGCTGCCGGTGCCGTATCTATTCGCGGCATTGGGAATTTTGTTTTCCGTGGTGCTGGCGACACGGATGGGGCGAAGCGAATTTGCGGTGATTGGCACCACGTCGGTGATTGCGTTGGTGAACTGGGCCGTGGTGAGGAGGTAGGACCTTGATGAAGACGCGGACGGGCGAGGCGTTCATGCCCGCGGATGAGTATGGGCGGGGGATGCGGCCGTTTTCGGTGAATCTGCTGGTGCGGGAGATGCAGGTATCGCTGACATTTTATGAGCGGGTTCTGGGGGCTATGGTTCGGTATGCCGATGACGATTTTGCCGTGCTGAAGCTTCTGGACTTCGAGTTCATGTTGCATGCGGATCATACGTATGACCATCATCCGCTCTTCGAGAGATTGAAGACACCTGGGCTGCGGGGGGCTGGGGCGGAGTTGCGGGTGTTCGGGATCGATCCGGATTTATTGGAGCAGCGCGCGGGAGGCCGGGGCTACGATTATTCAGACCACGCGGGATTTTCCGCACGGGTGGCGGGACGTGATGCTGGCGGATCCGGACGGATATATTTGGGCGGTGGGAGTGCCAACGCCGAGGGGGACGTGAGGAGCGTTGTCGCGGCGGGTGGTGAATAATGAATAATGGGAATATGCGATGCTTTGCGGGGAGCAAGAACCATTTCCTATCCTTGTTGCGTGGCCAAGCACACTGGAAGTTGAGGTTCTTCGGGCATCCTCATCGGATGCCCTCAGAATGACAAGATTTGCGTTTTCGCAGGTTTCAAGTTGAGAAGTTTTGAAGTACCGAAATTGAGTTCGCGAATAAGGATGACGGCTAAGGAGATAGCGATGAATTTGTTGAGAGCGGGATGTGCGGTTGTGGGCACGCTGGCGTTGAGCTTTTCGCTGAGTGCACAGGGGGCGAAGCATCCGATTACGTTTGACGACATGATCAAGCTGCATCGGGTTTCCGCGCCACAGGTTTCGGCGGATGGAAAGTGGGCGGCGTTTGTGGTGTCCACGCCGGATATGGAAGCGAACCGGAACGCGAGCAACGTGTGGATCGTGAGCACGGCGGGCGGCGAGGCGATGCAGGTGACGCAGAGCGGGCACGACAGTTCGCCTTCGTGGTCGCCGGACGCGAAGACGCTGGCGTTTGTGTCGTCGCGCGACGGGAATTCGCAGGTGTATCTGCTCTCGATGGAGGGCGGCGAGGCGAAGAAATTGACGACGCTTTCGACGGGAGCGGATCTGTTCCAGTGGTCACCGGATGGAAAGACGATTGCCTTTACTTCGGCGGTGTATCTGGACTGCAAGGACGACGCGTGCAACAGCAAGCGTGATGAAGAGAAGGAAAAGAGCAAGGTGAAGGCGCGGATTTACGATCACCTGCTTTTTAGGCATTGGGATCACTGGAGCGAGGGGAAGCGGAGCCATCTGTTTGTGATGCCGGTGGAAGGGAACGCGTCAGCGCGGGACCTGACACCCGCGGCGGACTACGACATCCCTCCGGATGAGCGGGGCGAGGTGAGCGACTTCGCTTTCTCGCCGGACGGCAAGGAGATCTGCTACACGGCGGTGCCGGACAAGATGGAAGCGATCAGCACGAATGGCGAATTGTTCGTGGTGCCTGTGGCGGGCGGCGATGCGAAAAAGATCACGACGAATCCGGGATTTGACGGGAATCCGGTGTATTCGCCGGACGGACTGTACATTGCTTACCACGCACAACTGACGGCGGAATACGAAGCGGATCGCTGGCGAGTGATGTTGTACGACCGGAAGAGCGAAAAGATTGAGAATCTTTCGGAAGGCTTTGACCGGAGCGCGACGAATTTGTCGTGGTCTGCGGACAGCAAGACGATATATTTCCTGGCGGAAAACGAGACGCTGCAGCCGGTGTATGCGATGGAGGCGCGCGCCGGAGCGGCGCCGAAGAAAGTGCTGGATGGATATAACAGCGCGTATTCGTTCAGCGCGGACGGCAAGACACTGGTGGCGGAGCGGACGAGCTTGACGATGCCCGGCGAGTTGTTTGTGGCGGCGGGAGATGGAAGCGGGATGAAGCAGTTGACGCATCAGAACGACGCGATTCTGGGGACGCTGGAGATGAATGCGCCGGAGAAATTCTGGTTCGAAGGCGCGGAAGGCGCGAGGGTGGAGGCGATGGTGGTGAAGCCGCCACAGTTCGCCGCGGGAAAGAAATATCCGATGCTGGTGCTGCTGCACGGCGGGCCGCAGACGATGTGGTCGGACGCTTGGGGCTACCGGTGGAACGCGGAGGTATTTTCCGCGGCGGGGTACGTGACGCTTATGATCAACCGGCGCGGCTCGACGGGTTACGGGCAGAAGTTCACGGACGAAATCACAAACGACTGGGGCGGGCGCGCTTATGGAGACGTGATGAAAGGGATTGATGCGGCGATTGCGAAGTATCCTTTCATCGATAAGACGAAGCTGGCGGCCGCGGGGGGATCTTACGGAGGATACTTGGCGGATTGGCTAGCGACGCACACGGACCGGTTTAAGGCGGTCGTCAGCCACGCGGGTGTGTATGACAAGACCTCGATGTTTGCGACGGAAGAGCTTTGGTTCGAGGAGCACGACATGCAGGGGACGCCGTGGGGAGCCGCGGAGAATTACAAGAAGTGGTCGCCATCGACGTACGCGGCGGGACTTGGGAAATACAAAACGCCGACGCTGGTGGTTTGCGGGGAAAAAGATTACCGGGTGCCGTACACGCAGTCGCTGGAGTTTTTCAGCGCGTTGCAGCGGCAGGGAGTGCCGTCGAAGCTTATGATTTTCCCGGATGAGGGGCACTGGGTGCTGAAACCGCAGAATGCGCAGCTTTGGTATAAGACGTTTCTGGATTGGGTGGGGACGTACGTGAAGTAGGACGAAACGCTGGAAGTGATTTTTACAGAAAGATTTTGCGAGGATTTTCAGTTGAGGTCCTTCGGGCATCCTCGTCGGATGCCCTCAGGATGACAAGGCTTGCTTGACTTTGAAATTGGAACTTCAGGTCTCGGCGAGTTTGCGGAGGGTGCGGCGGAGGAAATGGAAGAGGTGGAAGAGCAGGTAGAGAGAAATCGCGAGCAGAACGACGACGACGATGATGGCCACCGTGGGATGCGCGGTGGCGAACCAGGTTAGCCAGACGGCCAAGAGGTCTTCCCCAAAACTTAATGCCCAGTTGCTGAGCGGCTCCGGCGAAATGTTTGCGGCGGCGCGGGCGCTGGCTTTTGTGCCGTGCGAGGTGAGCGCGATGCCGCCGGCGAGGAGGGCCGCGGCCCAGCGCCAGGGTTCGGGAGCGGCGGCAGTGGCGCTGAATGCCAGCACCGCAGCAGCGGGCGGGCGGATAAACGTGTGGATGGCTTGCCAGACGGAATCGATGTAGGGGACTTTGTCGGCAAGAAATTCCATGACGTACAGAACACCGGCGATGGCGAGAACGAGAGGATGAGCCAGAACCTGGAGATGTTCTGGGAGATGAATGATGCCAAAGCGCTGGAGGAGGCCGAGGGTGGCGATGGTGGCGTACAGATTCAGGCCGGAGGAAAAACCGGCACCGAGGACAAGACTGAGAGTTTCGAGGGGGCTCATGGCTGTGCTAAGAATGACGCTACAAATCGCCGGTAAATTTCAAAGTATCACGAAAGGGTCTGAGTTGGTGAAGGAGAGAAATGTGTGCGCGCAATGGCTGGGCGGGTGGATTAGACTGTTCAGGCACTTCTGACTGCATCGAGTATCTTGAAAGCACTGATGGCGATTGCTGGGCAAAACTTGATTGAGTTTCGCGGTGTGTCGTGGCGAGCGAATGAAGGCTCGGCGGCGGAGATTATTGCGGACGTCTCGCTGGATGTGCCGCGGGGAGGCACGCTGGTGCTGCTGGGGAGGAGCGGGAGCGGGAAGACTACGTTGCTGAAATTGATAAATGGAATGCATTGGCCGTCGAAGGGCGAAGTGCTGGTGGAGGGCCGCGCGACGCGGGAGTGGGATGCGATTCGATTGAGGCGCGGAATCGGGTACGTGATTCAAGAGGCGGGGTTGTTTCCACATTTTACCGTGGCGGAAAATGTGGCGCTGGTGCCGGGCCTGGAAAATTGGCCGGGGGAGAAGATTGCGACTCGAGTGAAGGAGATGCTGCAGTTAGTTGGACTGGAGCCGGGTGAATTTGCGCAGCGGCGGCCGAGAGAGCTTTCGGGCGGTCAGCGGCAGCGGGTGGGAGTTGCGCGCGCGCTGGCGGCGGACCCGCCGATTCTGCTGATGGATGAACCGTTCGGGGCGCTGGATCCGGTGACACGCGCGGAATTGCAGCGGGAGTTTAAAGCGCTGGCAGAGCGGCTGGAGAAGACGATCGTGTTTGTGACGCATGATTTGCGAGAGGCGCTGCTGCTGGCTTCGCACATCATTTTACTGGAAAAAGGGCGGGTGGTGGCGAGTGCGGGGCCGGAGGAATTTTTGCGGTTGCGGCATCCGGAGGTGCTGGCGTTCGCTGCTTCGTTGGATATAAGGGGAGGGGCCGCATGACAGGGCTGTGGAGTTTCATGGTGGAGCACGAGGCCGAGATTCTGAGTGCGACGCTGGAGCATGTGGAGCTGGTGCTTATCGCGATGGCGGCTGCGATTTTGATTGGGGTGCCGCTGGGGATGTTGATTGTGCGGCGGGCGAAGCTTCGTGGGCTTGCTTTAGGGATTGCGGGGATTTTTCAGACGATACCGAGTCTGGCGCTGTTTGGGTTCCTGATACCGATTCCTTTTATCGGCGGAATCGGAAAACGAACTGCCATCGTCGCGCTGACTCTGTATGCGCTGCTGCCAATTTTACGGAATACGTTTGTTGGGTTAACGGAGATTGATCCCGCGGTGCTAGAGTCGGCCGAGGCGATGGGAATGACGCAGGCGCAGATCCTTTTTCGCGTGCGATTTCCCTTGGGGCTGGCGGTGATTCTTGCGGGCGTGCGCACGGCAACGATCATCACTATCGGCGTCGCCACAATTGCCGCGGCGATTGGAGCCGGAGGGCTGGGAACATTTATCTTTCGCGGGGTGGCGCTTGTGAACGATTCGCTGTTGCTGGCTGGCGCCATTCCCGCGGCGTTGCTGGCGATCCTGGCTGATTTTCTGTTGGGGAGATTGGAGCGGCGGCTGCGCGTGAGCTAGAGCGCGGGCGTATCTAGGCGAATCGTTCTTATTATGCACACTTCCCTTCTCCGATCGCTGTGCGCGTGGTTGGCAATCACCCTGATGCTCGTGGGTGGTTGCGGTCATAAGCGGCCTGAGAAAATTATTGTCGGTTCGAAATTTTTCACGGAACAGGTTGTGCTGGCGGAATTGCTGGCGCAACACATCGAGGCGCGGACGGGAATCCCCGTAGGGCGGAAGACTAATCTTGGTGGAACGCTGCTGGTGCAGAAGGCGATGCTGGCGGGGGAACTGGATTTGTATGTGGAGTATACGGGAACTGCGCTGACGGCCGTGTTGAATGAAGCGCCGCAGGGTGATTCGAAGGGCGTCTATGAAAGGGTGAAGAAGGAATACACGGAGCGATTTGGATTTGAGGTGACCGAGCCGCTGGGATTTGAGAATACATTTGCGATGGTGATCCGCGGGGAGGACGCGAAGAAATTCAATTTGCAGAAACTTTCGGACATAACGGCGTTGGCGCCGAAATGGAGAGCCGGGGTTGGTTATGAATTTTTGGAACGCCCGGACGGATTCAACGGCTTGTGTGAACGGTACGACTTGAAGTTTTGGGCGAAACCCCGGGTGATGGATTTAGGGTTGATCTATCGCGCGCTGGTGGATCGTCAGGTGGATGTGGTTGCGGGAAATTCGACTGACGGGATGATCAGCGCGTTGGAGCTGGTAGCATTGGAAGACGACCGGCATTATTTTCCGCCGTACGATGCGGTGCCGGTTGTGCGGAAAGCGACACTAGAGCAATTTCCTGCTTTACGCGCGGCGCTTGCGGAACTGGCGGGCAAGGTTTCCTCATCGGATATCCGACAGATGAATCATGCGGTGGACGGATTGCACAGGGAGCCGACGGCGGTGGTAAGCGAATTTAGAAAAGCGAAGGGTCTTTAGATTTCTCACCGCAAATTAAGCGAAAGGCGCCCGCCTCAGAAGGTGGCCGCTACAAAGGCAAGTATGGTGCTGGCAGGGCCACCTAAAGGTGGCCGCTACGAGGGTATTGACCTTGTGCGTGTACTCCTACTCCGCGATCCAGAGGTTTTCGGCAAAGCCCCATGTCTGATCGATCCACTGCGCCTGTCGGCGGAATCCGGAGCTCGAAGCCAAGCTGACGAGTTCCTCTTGCGAATACTTGTGGGAGCTCTCGGTCCAGATAGTCTCTTGCTTTTCGAACTGGACGGAGATTGAAGCTGCCGGGATGGCGACCGATTGCCGGGTGCACGAGCGGAGGTGCATTTCAACGCTGCGTGTTTCTTCGTTGAAGATGGCTTGATGGTTGAACTGCTGGAGGTCGAAATCGGCGCCCAGTTCGCGATTGATGCGCGCAAGAAGGTTGAGATTGAAAGCGGCGGTGACCCCAATTGGGTCGTCGTAAGCGGAAATCAAAGTGTGAAGCGGCTTGAGCAAGTCGGCGCCGAGAAGCAGCGAATCGCCTTCCTGGAGAATCTGGCGCACACTGCGAAGAAAGTCCAAGCCGGCGGAGCCATCGAAGTTGCCGATGTTGCTCCCGAGGAAGAGAACAATGAGATGCTCGCCCTGGGTGCGGCGGGCGGCGACTTCGCGGAGGCCGTCGAGATATTCGCGTTCGAAGCCGACGATGCTGATGCTCTTGATGTCGCGGAGTTCGCGGCGAAGAACGGCGAGGGCGGATGGAGAAATTTCAATGGGATGATACCAGGTGGATTGCCAGCGGGAGAGGGCTTCGAGGAGCAGGCGCGTTTTGCGGCCCGTGCCGCTGCCGAGTTCGGCGACGACGACTGGGCGAGGAAGCTGGTCCACGATTTCCTTGGCATGCAGTTGAAGCAGGCGCTCTTCGGACCGCGTAAGACCATATTCCGGGAGAGCGCAGATCACTTCGAAAAGCGCGGAGCCAACCGAATCGTAAAGGTATTTCGAAGGAAGTTCCTTTTGTCCCTGCTTGGTGAGGCCGGCAGACACTTCCAGCGCAAATTGGCTGATTAGCGAAGCGGGGCTAGGTCGAGTCTGCATGGCAGCTTTTGGCATTTACGAACTCACTCAGAAACGCAGCGGAATCCGGCGTAGACGTATTGGTAGTGCGGCTGAAACCAGTTGCGGAACGAGGAGCGCAGGAAGCAGGCGGCAGTGCGCGCGGAACCTCCCTTGATTACGAAATGCTTGCCATCGAAGAAGTTCGCGGAGTAGCCGGGATAATAGGCGGAAGCCTGGAAGCCGGGAAATGGAGCGAAGGGAGTTGAAGTCCACTCCCAGCCGTTGCCGAGTTGGCCGACGACGTCGAAATCACTTTTGTTGAAGGGGAAAGCGTTGACCGGCGCGGGATCCCAACGGCGGAAATCGAAATTGCCGGGATTGGAGCCGGGCGCGGCTGTGCCCCAGGGATAAGGCTGCTCCGCTCCCTGAGAAGTGCCGTTGGCGGCGCGATGCCACTGTGCTTCGGTGGGCAAGGATTTTTTGGCCCAACTCGCGTAGGCGCTGGCTTCGGCGTGACTGACGTACACGGGCCAATCCGAAGGAAATGGAAGTTCTTCAAACATGCCGCGGTAGGACCAGGCCGAACCCGCTGAATTCCAGAATGCAGGATGGGAGATGGATTGGCGCTCTTTCCACTGCCAGTCTTCCGGGGACCAAAGTTGGGGATTGAGGTAGCCGCCAGCTTCGACGAAGCGAAGAAAGTCGGCGTTGGTGACCATATGTTTGTCGATGCGGAAGCGACGGACGTTGATCGTGAAGGATTCAAATTCGTTGTCCCAACCGAATGGGGCGGAGGGACCGCGCGAAAGGCCGAGAGTGGCCTGGCCGGCGGGGATTTCCAACATTTCGTTTGCAACCGGAGAAGTGGACTGTGAGTCCTGGTATTGCGGATGCTTTCGCGAATACGGGAGCTGGTGAAACATGTAGGCGAGAGTTTCCGCGTGCATCAGGCGGTGTTCGTAGGCGACGCGCAAGAGAGTATCGGGGGAGTAGCCGTCCGGTTTGTCGGCGAGCGGAAAAAAGCCGCCATCGAGAGCATCGTCGATCAAGTTGCGCAGAGTTTGTACGTAGCTACGGACTTCGAGAAGAGATGGCCAATCTCCGGGCTGGTCGGTGGGAAGGCCGCCGTCGACCGGGTCGATGCCAAAGGCGAAAAGCTGGTCAAAGGCGGGTGTGCGCGATTCCAGGGAAAACAGGTGGGTGCGAAAAAGATTCCAGTCGAAGGCCTCGAGATGACCGATGTAAAAGACGATGCGATGGCGCTCGGGGATTGGCCGTTCGTAAAGAGAATGTTCGCGAACAATCTGAAAGAGGCGGTCCGAGTTGGCGCGAGCTTCCAAAAGGGAGTTGCGCAGTTGATCGATCGCAGTGACTTTGCTCTGCGTAGCCATGGTTCATGTCTCCGTAACGGCCGGGATTTTCCCGCATGGAATGAGATGCGCGAGAACAGGCTTTTGGCAAATGGAACTGGATGGAGGATGCGCCTGCGGCGTGAGCATGGAATCTCCCGGTGAGGGCGGGTGGGATTGGAGGAAAGGAAGATAACACCGTTGAAGCGCGATAACAAGAAAAGCTTAAGAGTTCACGAAGGCCGGCAGGCTGCGGGGTTCCGTTGCAACGAGCGGATCAGGATTCGGCTGGGACTGGACTTACTGAGGCAAGTGCAGCGCGCTGGGGCTTTGCGAACAACGCTGCAATAAGGCCACACGCCGCCGCGAAGGATAGCCACAATCCGGGGATCGCCCGATTGCCGGAGATGTGAATCAGGTAGGTGCAAAGGGCGGGCGTGAAGCCGCCGAAGATCGCGGTTGCCAGGCTGTAGGCGAGCGCGAAGCCGGAGGTTCGCACCTCGACGGGCATAATTTCCGTGAGGAATACGACCATGGCGCCGTTGTAGCTGCCGTAAATGAAGGAGAGCCAGAGTTCGACGGTGAGCAGGCGGGCGAAGGAAGGATCGCGAACAAGCCAGAGCATGGCCGGGTAGGCGGTGAAGAGCATCAAGAGGGTGCACGCAAATAAGAGGGGGCGGCGCCCGATCCTGTCGGAGAGCGCGCCCATGATCGGGAGCCAGAAGAGATTGGAGGCGCCGACGCAGAGCGTGACGATCAGACTGTCGGCGCTGGAGAGATGCAGCACAGAATTGCCGAAGGTGGGCGTGTAGGCGGTGATCATGTAGAACGACACGGTGGTCATGGTCACCATCAGGGTGCCGACCAGGACGATCGCCCAATTGTTTGCCAAGGAGCGGAGTATCTCCGAAGTGCCAGGGTGGTGTTTGCGAGCTACGAATTCATCCGTTTCCTGGAGGGACTTTCGCAGACGGAAGAGGAATGGGACGATTACGCAGCCTAGAAGGAGGGGAACGCGCCAACCCCACTGCTCCATTTTTTCGGGAGGAAGAATGGAGTTCAGGACAACGCCGACGGAAGCGGCGAACATGACCGCGATTTGCTGGCTGCCGGATTGCCAGCTTACGTAGAAACCTTTGTGCCCGGGAGTGGCGATTTCTGAAAGATAGACGGAGACGCCGCCGAGTTCCATGCCGGCGGAAAAACCCTGCAACAAGCGGCCGAAGACGACGAGTAAGGGGGCGAGAAGGCCAATGGTTGCGTAACCGGGCACGAAGGCGATGGAGAAGATGCCAATGGACATCAGACTTAAGGTGAGAAGCAGGCCAGCGCGGCGGCCGTGGCGGTCGGTGTAGGCGCCGAGGACGAGTGCTCCGAGGGGACGCATGAGAAAGCCGGCGCCAAAGGTCATCAGCGAAAGCATGAGCGAACCGAAGGCGGAGTTGCTGGGGAAAAAGGCTTTCCCGATGGTGGCGGCGTAGTAGCCGAACACCATGAAGTCGTACATCTCCAGGAAATTTCCGCTGGAGACACGGACTACGGACCAGATCTTGGATTTACGTTCCGCGGGAGCGATCATTTGAGCCTGTTTGAAGCGATCTTTCGCATATGAGTATTAGCGGCAGAAAGCGGTATTCACAGTAAGTGAGTGCTGGTGCACACAGATTCCCATTCAGCCCGATGGATGGACCGGGATAAATGGGCGGGCGAGGCTGGCCCATAAAGAGCCAGCCTCGCCGAGAACGGAGTTTCGGAATCACCAAACCAGCTTGAGACCGAGCTGGATCTGGCGGGAAGTCGTCGTGGTTTGGTTCAACCCAATCGGGAGGTTGCTACCGTCAAAGTCAAAGACGGAGTTGTTTTGACCGAAGGTGTTCAGGAATCCCGGCGAGAGGTAGTTGGTGTGATTGAGAATGTTGAAGAACTCCGCACGGAACTGGGCATTGAAGGTTTCGGAGATCCTGGGGATCGGGAAGTTTTTGAATATGGAGAAGTCAACGCTGGTAAGACCCGGTCCGTAGAATTTATTGCGTCCGGAGTTGCCGAGAACGTTGGAACAGTACTGTTGTCCGGCAGGAGCAGGGGCCGCAGCGGTGTAGGAGAGCGGCGCGCATCCGAACGGGTTTGCGGCGGTGGCCAGGGGAAGCGAGGCGGGCGCGGTTGGGGGAGTGAAGCAATTCACGTTGAACGCAACTGGTTGCCCTTTAGCATTTTTCGTGACCCCAGGGGTTGCATTGCAACCGGGGATGAGGTTTGCGTAGTTCATGGAGAAGTCCCCGTTAAATCCCGTGCCGAGGGGATCGTTGCCGTCACCGATGGTGACAGTATATGGAGCGCCGGTGGTTGCGGTGATGATGGTGCCGAGCTGCCAACCGCCCGCGACGTATCCAGCCCAACCCGTTTTTGGTCCGGGGACATCCCAAATGACAGTGCCCGTGAAAGTCTGGCGAATATCAAAGTCGCAAGCCCCGACTCTGTAGCTCTTGAGGAGGAGAAGCGGAACGGCGATCGAGTTGAGATAGGTGTCGCCAGTAACAGGAGCGGAACTGGTGTCACGGCACTTGCCGAAGGTGTAAGAAGCCTGGCCCTGAACGCCACGAGACCAGACCTTTTTGAGTTGGGATTGGAAAGCGCTGTATGACGCGGCACCGTCAAAGAGAACCGGGCGAATGCCCGCGCCGCCGCCCCAATTCGAATCGATGCGCGTGCCGGTTTGCGTGTCCGCACAGGTATGCGGCTTTCCGTAATTTGCAATCAGGGATGGATTACAGGGAAATACAAAGCCTACGCCATTGACAAAGGTGGGTTGCACCAGATTGATATCGTCAGAAGCTACGGAGAGATGAACCGAGCGGGAACCCACATAACCGACGAGGGCCGTCCAGCCATTGGCAATTTCGTGCTGGATATTCAGGTTCCAATTGAGGACGTCCGCGCGGTGTGGATTTGGATCAATCATGCGATTACGAATGCCCTGACGGTTAAAATTCAGATTGGCGTCCGGATTGCCGGTGCCCAGCGTGGCATTCTTGTCAGCGCCGATGATTTGAAATGGTGCAGTGGCAGCGGTATTGAGGCCAAATTCGTACGGAAGAGGAAGCACATCGAAGATACCGAAGCCGGCGCGAACGGCAGTCTTACCGTCTTTGCGGGGATCCCAGGAAAGACCAATGCGTGGTTCATAGTTCAATGTTGTGGGGTTGTTGGAGATCGGACTGCTGGTTCCGACAGGACCGCAAGCAGTTGTGCCCGGGGTGCAATTGAGAAGCGTCTGAATCTGCTGGAATCCAGCAGTGGCAACCGTGTAACCGTTGACGGTGTAGCCGGGGACGTTGTGCGAATCGGTTGGGCGCGTGGTCGCTTCGTAACGCAAGCCGATGTTGAACGTGAGGTTTGGCCGGAAACGCCAGTCGTCCTGGATGTAACCGGCAAAAAGACTCTCTCGCAACCCAACTTCAAACGAGCCGCCAGGCGCAAGAGCGTTCAACTGGTGAGGTGCGTTGGTCAGGAAAGCCGCCAGCGAATAGCCGTTCATGCGGCCGTTAGGGCTCAATTGCTCGAGAATGTTGTACTGCATGCGCTCGAAAGCAAAGCCGAATTTGATGGAGTGCGTCCCGTGGGTGAAAAAGGCGTCGTCGTAGAGTTGGATGGAATTCCAAGCGTGATTAAATTTGTTGAATCCACCAAGTCCGAATGCCGTGGTGATGCCGGAAATCGGGATCTGGGGCGGGCCGATGGCACCCGG
>Ga0210403_10002009_pt1 | contig 18740 bp, 16 predicted proteins | sample IncBWC19MmetaG_FD_150863 | JGI IMG/M metagenome (GOLD analysis project Ga0210403, IMG submission 150863) | Forest soil microbial communities from Barre Woods Harvard Forest LTER site, Petersham, Massachusetts, United States - Inc-BW-C-19-M | ecosystem: Environmental > Terrestrial > Soil >... | reverse complement strand
TTGCCCTTGCATGCCTTGCAGCGTTTAGGTTCGTTCTTGAACTGCTTGTCGTGAAAGAAAAGCTGCTCCCCGGCCGTGAAGATGAAATCGGTCCCACAGTCGATGCACTTCAGCACCTTGTCCTGAAATTCCATTGAGGATGGCTCCTTCAGCCCGTTTCCGTCGCGCCCACTCGCGGGGAATGAACTGCGGTGGTGACACCCGAAAGACAGGTCGTCTACTACTCCCCCCTCTTGTACTGCCCCTTGGACTCGGCCCGCCGCGCAGTCGGAAGACTGCGTGGGTTACTGAATATCGTTTATGCCGGGAAGAATATCGATATGAAATCCCTGATGCAGCTCAACATGGTGGGGGCCAGATCGAGCAGAGCCGCTCCGGGACGGAGCGGCCCTTCATTGCATTAATCCTGTTCTTTGCGTGTCTTTTTTCTGGCGCGCTTGCGAGCCAGCGCAGCTTTTACACGCTTTTTTTCGCCGGGCTTCAGGTAGAAGGAGTGGCGCTTGACCTCCTTGATGATGTCTTCCTGCTGCACCTTGCGCTTGAAGCGGCGTAGAGCATTCTCGAGGGATTCGCCCTCTTGAAGCCTAACTTCTGCCAAATCTACACACCCCCAAACTCGTCCGGATGGACCCGAATAGTTATGACAAGGATTTGACTGCAAGTCAAGTGGGACTGACGAAATTCTTAACAGTTTGCCTGGTTTTGGCGGGAATTTGGCTCAGTTTGACCGCTCACGAACAAGAAGAATAAGAAGATAGCAGTAGGCCAAAGCTGCAGAAACAAACGGTTTAGGGAGAATCGCAGGTGCCAGTACAGGTCATTGGGAGTGATCACGTAAACGGCGAAATATCCGCAAAGCGTCAACGCCAAAGCTAGGACCGAAGACCGAAATGCGGTGTTCTCACGACGGATTCCGGATGAAGGGCTCAAAAAACCCAGCGCTAAAAACAAGACGGTGGTGGGAACCACCCAGTTCCCGAACCGCAAGAAGTCTTTTCCATACCAGCGCAGAATTGCCCAGTAACGCCCGGGAGTGAGGATCTTGTGGAGCATGGCTTCAGGGCCGGAGAACAAATCGCCGGACGGGGCGATGGAATGCTTGAACCAGAGGATCAGGAGAAGGAGTGGGGCTGTCGCCAGCAGAAAAATGACAAGCTCGCGTCCCGAGCTGGGGGGTGATTCGCTCGACGGGCGTGTCCGGCGTGCAACGAAGGCGATCTGAGAGACCAGAAACGCGAATAGAAAAAGGAGGCCTTCGTTCTTCGTCCAGGCTGCGAATCCCACCGCTGCTCCTGCCAGCACGAACAGGCCTGTCGGTCGCCCGTCGGGGATTTGTGCCGAACGCTGCTGGTACCAGTGCAGAAGTACAACAGACGCCAGGAAGAAAAAAGAAAGAGGAATGTCGGCGTACTGCGAAGCTCCTTGTTCGATGAAGAAGGGGGTTGATGTCAGAGCGATACCCGCCAACCCGGCAGCGTTGATACCCCGGAGAGTCGCCAAAGACGAAACTAGCAGGCCGAGCGTGGCGAAAGTGAAAACGAGGCTGATGATCGCGGGGACGACGGGATCATCATGGCCGATATAGCTCCAGACGTGAGCGATAGCCGCCGGCACAAGAGGCGGGTAGTCAGGATGAGACCAGGGGATCAACGCGCTGAAGCCATCGCGCCACTGGCTGCCTCCAAGGAACAAGAAACGGGCGTGCAGATTCCAGATGGCAAATGCGTCCCAGCCATCGCCGTGCGGATGGGCGAGCGCGCGAAGCACAGTAGCGTAGAGCGCGTCGAGAATAGAAATTGCGAAAGAGGCCATCAAGAGACGACGAAGCCAGTTTGGGAGTTTGACGTCTGGGAACTTGGACGCAGGCAGGTTCTCGGATTTGCGACGAACGCGAGTGACGAGATACGTCGCGAGCAGCAAAGTTGTCAGGCATAGGTCAGTAGCAAGTATGTGAACGATGCCAAGCCATCGCTCGACGAAAAAGGCAAGCGAGAAGATCCCGAATCCAAATCCAGCCGATATAAAAAGCTCCATCCACCGTTCGGACTTGTTGGCCTTCTGGCGAGGCCATGCCACGGAGACGACCAGGTATCCCGATAAGAAGCTGAGTCCCAGCGCCAGGACAATATTCATCTATTTCGCGTCCTCGCCAGCGAAGAGCAGGACTCCGCTGCCGAAGTCTTCGACCAGGCGAAGATTTGGAGGGAGGTCATAGGGCTGGGCAAGAGGGAAGTTGCCGATCACGATCGCGTGATGGGTTGAACGATCTACAACCAGGGGTGCCAGTGCATATTGGGTCAGATAATAATCCGGAGTTGAGGAATTGCCGCTCTCTCCGAGGTACCCAATGACTCCACTTGACGGCAGATGCGATTTCACGGCCGCGAAACGCTGATCCGATTTCTTCGAAACGTCATCGGGAGTTATGTGGGCCGGGTTCGGCGCCTCGCGAAGAATGCGAATCGTGGATAGCAGGCAACAGATTATGAAAAGAAGAACTGCGCATTTCGCTCTGGGCGAAGCAGGCTCCGTGGATTGGGGCAGTTGCATATAGAGGAACTCGGAGCATTATATGTCTGCGAATCCTTGGACAACGATTTCGCTGCCGGCCTAGTTGCCAACTTTGCCGCGGAGTATCGTGACCGAAGCTTTGGGAAGAGTAATGAATTGCGTCCCCGGAGCAAGCGTTTTCGTAATGGGCGGCTCATTCGGATCTGGATGGCCGTTGGGACCGTCCGACTTCCACATGTACTGATCGCTGCCGAAGGTGATCATAGTGACCGGTCCGGTGAAGGACTTGTGAGCAGCGTTATCGAACGCAATACGAACCTCGTGCGGGTTTGATTGATCTTTGTTGATCAGCATTACTGACCAATTGCCGTCCGGGCGCTCAACAGAATAGGCCGTGATGAGCGTGTGGCCTGCAGCGTCCTGAAGATCGCAGGCTGCCGGATAGAGCTTATGGACTCCAGCGCGATGTTGCACCCACTCGAGGTTGATCAGGCGGCTGGCGTGGTATTGCGATGTGAAGGTCTTTACGTTGAGTTTCTCGTCGGCGACATAGTTTCCATAGGTGCCGAAGCCGTGGCATCCGGGACGCAGGGGTTCGGGTTGTATCGGCGAATGATAGTAGACCGCTCCGCCGGCGGTGAGAAAGGCTCCGACGCTGTCGGCGAGCCAGAGCGCGGCGAAGATATCCGCCATCTGCTGGGCGTTGCCGTAGGTGACATTGCTCTCGGTGTTCATCATGGGGACGTTCGCGGGAAGTCCATCCTGGCGCCAGACGTTGAGAATGTGACTGACTAGCTGCGGCTCGCGAAACAGGTCGGCCCACACAATTTCACACGGCGGATACGGGTAATGCTCGAAGCTCATGAAGGTCAGGTCCGTGATACGGTTGCGCGCTTTCAGGTAATCGAGGAAGCGACTGAGCCATGAAGTGCGGCCCTGCGCGTCGGGCCAGACCTTGATGTCTTCATTTACGCCTTCGAAAACCGGGCCGCCGAGTTTCAGGTTCGGATTGACCTTATGCATCGCTGTCGCGAACTGCAGATAGAGTTCGGCATAGTCTTCCGGAAGCATGTCCTGGCCGTCGGGTTCCTCGCCCATCTCTACGTACGAAATGGGATAGCCACGCTTCTTCAGATACTCCATCTGCGCCGCGGCATCATCGGGAGTGCCGTAGAGCAGCGAAATCGGGATCATGGCCGGCAAGTTATTGGTGATGCCGCTGGTGAAGAACAGGTCGAGTCCACTCTGGTCACCGTGCGTGTCGATATCGGATTCGGAGTGCCACGGGTCGATGGAAGAGCACAACGTGACGGTTTGATTCTGATCGGCACGGTGCTGGATGATGTCGACGAATTCGCCCGCCGGCGTGACGGTTCCGACATAGATTTCGCGGATTGCGTATCCGGCTGCGCTACGGGGATCCTTCGGGTCGTGTGTGGCGTTTGGCCGCGAATCAACCGTATTCGACGATTCCGTCATCCAGATTCGCAGGTGCCGTGCATTGATGGGGGATGAAGAGAGTTGCAGCGTCGCCGTGCCGCCCTTTCCGTCTGTGATTGCGCCGTTGGGGAACGCGGTCCAAATGCCGGAGGTCGGGTGTTCCATCGGCGATCCTTCGGCGCCCGCTTTCTCCGGAGCCCAGTACTGCACTTCGTAGCGGCGCGCGTAGGGATCCATCCAGTCGATTCGGATGTGGGATACGGGTTCGTGTGATCCGAGGTCGATGACGATCCACTGCGGATGCGCCGAATCGGGCTGCCCGGTGAATTTGCTGGTCAAGTACGGATTGCTTTTCCAGAAGGTCTCGGGATTGCCGTCAGTAATCCGTGAATACCCGTGCTCGGCCCCGCCATTGCGCGTATGACCGCGGTGGGGGAGAGGATATCCGTAAGAGTGGCGGATGGGATCTTTGAGGTCGGTACTGCCGGTGAAGTATCCACGCTTGTTGGCCGGGTCACTCCAGGTGCCATTCGGATTCCAGTGCCAGGCGCCGATCGATAACTCTGTGTTCTGGCGGTAGGTGATCGGGCCCCATCCGGCCGACAGGCATTGCTTGACCATTTCAGGGGTGTAGATCTTCTCGACGACATCGCGAGAGAGGATGTCCATGGAACTGCCGAGCGCCTGATCGGGGTCGAAGAGGATTGGGTTTGCAGTAGAAGAGATGCGGACGGTCGACGTCGCTGCACTGGCTTCGGTCGTCGCCGGCTGGCGAGCTGCGGCACGAAGAGGGGCCGGGATGGCCGATAGCGTTACGGCGGCGCTGGCAGCGCTAATAAATTTGCGGCGGGAGATGGCTGGGGTTTTCATGGGAACGCGGAAGTATAACCCCAGGCGGAGCAGGGATTTTTTATCTGCTGAAAACGCCGCGCAAGCTTTTTGAGAAAGACTTCGGCCGCATCGCGCTGCCGCTCGGCTTCGCCTTCGCGGGATAGCCGAGGCGGCTGTCTCTACATGGTAATTGCTAAGTCATCTTCAGAAAACGAACTTTAGGGCCAGTTGAATTTGCCGCGGAGCATAGGCCGCATTCGGCCTCATGAAATTGTTGGGCAACTTGTAGTAGGCAGGATACGTCGCGATGTTGGCGGTGACCGAATCTTGCACGAACGTGCTCGCGCTGGCGATCATTCCATTGGAAGTGATGGCGACTCGTTGATTGTCGCGGTTCAAGAGATTGAACGACTCGGCCATCAGGTTGAGTTTGTAGCGCTCGTGAAAACGAATTATGCGCGTGAGCCGAAGGTCCGTGGTGGCATAGTCGGGGCCGGTAAAGGCATTGCGGCTATAGCCGGGTAGACGATCGTTGAGATCATTGCCATCCTGGTTGGGATCGCCGGTGACAGTTGCGTTTACAGGGCGGCCAGAGCCGTAGTTCAATACAGTGGAAATTTTCCAGTCGTTAAAGAAGTAGCCGAGGACTTCGTGCCCGCGGTGGAAAGGTCGAGGTTCGGCTGAAAACGCAACCACGAAACGATGGCGCTGGTCGGTAACACTGGGACCGCGCTCGGCGCTGGGCACATATGAATTCTGCACAGTGGCAGGTTGACCGGCGACCAGAGCGTCTTGCCCGTCGTCCATGGCGCGGGCGTAGGTGTAGGAAAGGCGGAAATAGGTGCCCCTCGCGATGCGGCGGTTCGTGGAAAGAGTCGCGCCATTGTAGTTGCTTGATGCGGCGCTCTGAAACTCGTTAATGGCGCCGAGTTGAGCGATAAGACGTCCGAGCGGGTTAATGCAGGGCGGCCACGGACACGTGAGTGTGCGGGTGAACTGCCACGTCGAGAAAGAATCGACGGTGTAGTAATCTCCGTCGAAAGTCGAACCTGTGGAGTCGAAGATCGGATAGCTGAGCGCAATCGGTTGCGGAAGGTTCACGTCGCGGGCGCGGATAAGATGCTCTCCTCGCACATTCAACAAGGAAAGAGAAACGGTCGTTCGACTCGCGATTTCCTTCTCAACGGTCAAGCTGGCCTGCTGTACCCGAGGAGTTACGAAATTCGGCGCGAAGGCTGAGACCTCGTGAGTTACGCCTTGCGTGAAGCCGGCCGGCAAGTTGCAGTTCGCGCCGTCCACTGGACAGCTCACCAGCGGATTGGGATACGCGGGGAAGACCTGGTGATCGTAATAGTCGTTGTTCCTCAGGAAAACGTGCGAATCCGTGACGCCGTTCTCCTTCTGGACGATTGCGTTGTAGATCTGCGGAATGCGAACGAAAAAGATCCCGTATCCGCGCGGATCACAAACGGACGCTTGTCTCCCAAAGAATAGGCAAACCCGGCGCGCGGAGCAAAATTGTATGGCTGAAATGGAAGCTTGCCGGAAGGCGGGAATAGTGGACTTGAGATCAGCCCTGCGGTCTTGAACGTCTGTAGGTCCCAGCGTACGCCGAGGTTCAGAGCGAGCCGGTTCGTCACGCGAATGGTGTCTTGCGCAAAGGCGGCGTATTCATTGGTGTCCGGGTGCGATGTGGCGCTGCCGAAATTCTGGAGATAGTAGTGCGGGACCTGATGCGCATAGGCGCGAAGGGGGGAAAGCTGCAGTCCGCCCTGCCTGGGTTCGAATGTGAACGGGTCGACCTTGAGGGGATAGAAAAGGTATTCGCCACTCTGCTGGTTGGGGAAGAAGTCATAGATCGTCGTTAACAGGGCGTCTCCGCCGAATTTCCAGGTATTTCGGGAACCCTCAAAGCTCAGCGTCTCGGCCAGTGCAGCCGGTGCTCGTGCGTTTGGCGCGGCAGGATATTAGAGCGCCCGATCCCGTCGAGGATCGTGGGAATCTTCACCAGCACATCGGTGGAGTTGCTATAGGACTGCTGTTGATCGCGGGAGAACTGCGCACGGAGATGGCTGATCAGGCGCGGCGTGATGCTGGAGGTCAGCGAGAGGTTCACGCTTTCAGTGGAGACGTGTTCCTCTCCGTTATTACTGATGGAATCGTAGGTGACAGGACTGGCTGGATCGAGGAACACGTTATTCGATCCCCAATAGCGAGTGGTGTTCACGCGCAGGGCGAGTTGGTTGCGTGGATTAAGGTTGATATCGAGCTTCGCATAGGAAGAATTTCCGATTTGTGCCGCCGGATATTCCCCTGCCAGGGACGTAAGCTGGGCAGCAGCGGCAAAGACCAGGGCTTGGTCGGTAGCTTCGTAATCGCCGGGGCTATAAGGCCCGGTCTTTGGTTGTGGAACGACGCGCGAGCTGCCATTCAGAAATTCGACGACATTCGGCACGTGAAAGATGTGCTGATCGAATCCCGTGAAGAAGAAGATCTCATTTTGCTTTAAGGGGCCGCCGATGGTGCCTCCAACCTGCTGCTGGCGATTGTGCGGTTGAAGGCGAGATAGGGAAGCGAGGCGCCGAACGAGCTGTCGCGGAGATAGTAGAACGCCGTACCATGCAGATGGTTCGACCCCGATTTGGTCACCACATTGACCGCAGCTCCGCCGGATCGTCCTTGCTCTGCGCCGTATGCATTCGAGGACACGCGAAACTCCTGCACGACCTCGGTGGAAAACTGATACGGCGCCCGATAGCGGCCGCGTGCCTGCGCGAAGAATGCGTTGTTGTAATCGCTACCGTCGACGAGAAAGGTGTTGTGCACCCCGCGAATACCGCCGAAGGAAAGATCGCCACTCGTGGCAGAAGTCAGGCCGCGGGGATCTTGTGTGACTCCGGGAGAGAAGAGAGCGAGATCTGAGAAACGCCGGCCATTCAACGGGAAATCGTTCATGGAGCGCTCGTCGAGCAGGGTGGAGACGGCGCTCGGCATGGTTTCAACCATAGCGGGTGCGCTCGACACGGTGAGGCTTTCCTCGGCGCCTGCAATCTTGAGTCGAAATGCGAGTTCTGTTACGCCTCCGACATCGACATGCAATGAGGGGCTAACCTGGGGCGACATGCCTTCTGCTTCTACACGAGCGGAATAATCTCCGGGCGGCAGCAACTCCAGGGCGAAGCGGCCTTCGGAATCGCTGGTCGCCGTGTATTGTGTGACCGTTCCGGCATTCACTACGACGATCGAAGCCTGCGTCACGCGCGCGCCCGCGGGGTCGACCACGGTGCCGCGAATCGATCCGGTGGCGGAGTCTTGTCCGGCGAGTTGCACTGGAGTGCCCAGCACAATCGCGAGAGTGGAATGAGCAACTAGGAGAGAGGTGCGGACTGCGAGCATGAGATCGCCCCTGAGTGCGGAGATATGCTCGGAGGATTGGTCCAGCAGCTCGTTAACCGGACGCGCGCCAGACAGTCAGCGGAGGAGAACCGGAGGGCGCCTCTCGCGAGGCACGGCCGGGAAGCTCCTCCGCCAAAATGGAGAAACCCAGTCCTGTATAGCATCGGCACGAGAGTAGTTCTGTGATCCTAGGGGTTTATTCGTCGATGATTCCCGGAGTGGGAAATCGTCTTCTGTGCCTGCCTGGCGGAAAAGAGAGAGTGGCCGGGATACACATTGTTGCATCCCGGCCGTCGTACGTTAGCGCACGGTGACCGAAACCGGAACGGAATGGGTCAAGCCACCTGACGTCCCCGTAATCGTGAGGGACGCGTGGTTGCCGGTCGGAGTGTGGTTGGAGTAGTTGCCGCAGGCGACGCTGAACGTCATGCCTGTGGCAAGCAGAGCGAGAAGGGCGATCAACATCAGCTTCTTCCCTGCTATCGATGTAACTTTGCTGCGGCGCACGGTGAACAGAGTCCCGAACAGTCCCATGCTCGATAGCAACAGCATCCCTGGATGTCCGTAGCCTCCGCCCGGAGCTGTCGCTGCTGCAGAAACCGTCAGCGTAGAACTCGAGGCGTTTGATCCGGGCGAGATCGTGGTGGGAACGAAGCTGCAGGTAAGTCCGGCGGCTGGTGCGCACGAGAGAGCGATCTGGCCATTGAATCCACCTACGGCGGCGGATCCAATCGTGAGTGTGGTCGAGCCTCCGCCAGTCACTGTGACGGTTTGAGCCGAGAGGTTCAGAGAGAAATCTGGGCCTCCGACGGCGGTCGCTGGTACCAACGTGGCGAACAAGCCGTTCGTCTGGTCGGACCCACCTGCGGTGAAGTAGAGCGTGCTGGGATCGCCAGTGCCACCCGCGCCAAACACCAAGTCCCACAGGCCGGGGGTCGCGATGACTTGCCCCGCAGAATTTTTGATCTGGCCAACGAACTGGCCAGCGGTAGTGTAAGCGTTAATAATGCCGTCACCGAAGTTGCCAATGAGCACGTCATTCGAGAAGTCACCAAACGTCGCTGGGGCCATCACCATCCCCCAGGGAGCATTCAACGTGCCTCCCGTGGCAAAGGTGCGTGTGAAGTTGCCTTCTGTATCGAATGCATCGATGATTCCCAACCCTGCCCCGGTCACAGGATCGTGCTTGGCGGTATCCTGCATAGCGTAAGCAACGAGAATGACATTGGCGATGACCTTGATTCCGTGAGGCGCATAACCCGCCGGAAGTTGGGGATCGGTGAAATTGCCGACGAGATGTGTCGGAGCGAAGTTGTGATCGAACACATCGATTTTGCCGCTGTTGAAGTTGGCAGCAAGCAGGAAGGCACCTTCATTGTTGTTCAGGAGAGCAAGGCCCTTGTAGACAGCGCCGGCCGCAGAGTTGTCGACTACGGTGAAGGCGTTGCCCTGCCCCGTCCAGTTAGCGATGATGCCGTCCTCGGTATCAAACAGGAACGCTCCATTGCCGAAAACTCCGGCCTGGGAGTTGGCAACTGTCCCCGTGGGGCAGCCTTGCGGGCAAGGATTGTGCGCTGCCACCGGAATGTTCACAACCAGTGCGTCTTTGTTCCCTTGCGCGTCATACAGGGTGGAAGTACCGCCATTGTTATTCGCGATCCAGAAGGGCTGTCCAGGGATGAATGAGATGCCCCACGGATTCGAAAGCTGGGGATCGGTGTGGTTGGCCACACCTGCCGAGTTAGCGACCAGATTGGTTTGCGAGTAGCCTGTCTGCTGAGCGAAGACCGAAGAAGCGCCCGCGATCGTGAGCAACCCGAGTATCACCGCCCGAAAGGTCAGTGTTTTGATTTGCATTGTGTTTCCTCCTTTCGCGAATTACCCGGATCGGCTCCAGAACTAGTGGTTCGTGGTGCTGCTTTCAATGTTTCCGTCAGCTTGCGTCCGTTCTGCAATCCGCTTACAGGATCGAGAGTACGGACCGCATGAACGCCGGGTGTCACCTCTGCGTCTTGACCTTGTAAAAAGGGCGTAGGAATGTCCGCGGACAATCTCTAGTTTGTAAAGAGCTGTGCGCGGACCGCAATATCAGCGTTTCTGCGCGATCGAATGGCACGGTCGTGAAGTCGGAATGAGCACGCCTGCTTGGAAATCTGCTATGTTGATTGTCCTTATCTCTGCGGAGAATTTTCAGGCGAGAACGTGATTCGGTCCTACAAGGGCGTGAAGCCGATAGTTCCGGCCAGTTGCTATGTCGATGAGTCCGCGCAGATTATCGGCGACGTCGGGCTGGGCGAGCACGCCTCCGTCTGGATGAACGCCGTAGTGCGCGGCGACGTGCACGAGATCAGGATCGGGGCGTACTCCAACGTGCAGGACAACAGCGTTCTGCATGGCATGAAGCAGCAATGGGGCGTCTATCTCGGCGAGTATGTGACGGTCGGGCACTCGGTGACGCTGCACGGGTGCGTGATAGAAGACCGGTGTTTGATCGGGATGGGATCGATCATCCTGAATGGCGCGCGGATCGGCGCGGGATCGATCATTGCAGCGGGGACACTGATTCCAGAGAAGACCATCGTGGAACCCGGATCGTTGTGGATGGGATCGCCGGGGAAGTTCCGGCGGAAACTTGGTCCGGAGGACGACGAGATGATTCTGCGGTATGCGAAGAATTATCTTGGGTATAAGGATGAGTATTTGAGGGAGAGGTAGGTATTGGGCGCGAGGTCTTAGCCGTTAGGTCGTAAGCATCAGGCGTTCGGAGATCGGCGCGTCCCAGAGGGACGCTTGAGAGTAGCCCGGCGTTTTAACGCCGGGTGCGCCAGGCGAGGGAAAAGCGTCCCGTTAGGGACGCCTGAACCGTGCCGGTAAATTTCAGCTGTGCCCTCCGGCACGGGTTTCTCTGGCCGCCCACCCGCCGCTGAAGCGGCGGGCTATTGTCAGCGGTCCCTACGGGATTGGGGGATTCATCAGGAATGATTAAAGCAGTTCGAGGGACACGCGATTTGTTGCCGCCGGATACGGCGCTATGGAACTTCGTGGAAGCGGCGGTGCGTGACGTTTTCCGCGTCTACAACTTCCAGGAAATTCGCACGCCGATCTTCGAGGCTACGGAATTGTTTGCGCGCGGCGTGGGGGAAGAGACCGACATCGTCGCGAAGGAGATGTACACGTGGCAGGATCGAGGGCGAGCCGAGAGCGATAAAGGACAATCACTGACACTTCGTCCCGAGGCCACTGCTGGCATCGTCCGAGCCTACATCGAACACAAACTCGGCGACCGCGGACTGAATAAGCTTTATTGCATCGGGCCGATGTTCCGGCGTGAGCGCCCGCAAAAGGGCCGCTACCGGCAGTTCTATCAGATCGATGCTGAAATCATCGGGCCAGCCTCCGCCGGCAGCGAATCTCCTGCGCGGGATGCGGAAGTTCTGGAGATGCTCGCCACGCTGCTCGACCGCCTCGGCATCACTGACTGGAATCTCCAACTGAACTCTGTGGGTACGCCCGCCGATCGCGTCCAGTTCAACGAGGCATTGCGCGCGGCGTTGCAGCCTGTGGTCGGACAAATGTGCGAGGACTGTCAGCGACGGGCGGTGACGAATCCCCTGCGCGTATTCGACTGCAAGGTGCCGGAGGATCAGCCGATCATTGAAACTCTGCCGCGTATTACCCAGTTTCTCGGCGAAGACTCCCGCAAGCACTTTGAAGCGGTGCAGGCGATCCTGACCAAAGTAGGCGTTCCATTCTCGCTCAATGACCGGCTGGTGCGCGGATTGGACTACTACACGCGAACCGCGTTCGAGTTCACGCATGGGGCATTGGGCGCACAAAATGCGATTCTCGGCGGGGGGCGCTATGACGGGTTGTCGGAAGCCCTGGGAGGGCCTGCCGCTCCGGGCATTGGATTCGCGATTGGCGAGGATCGCCTCGTCATGTCACTTCAAGAAAAAGCCCCGGCCGAGAGCGTGCTGCGCAAGCCCGTTGTTTATATTGCTCCCATGGCCGGGCTGAACGGCGATGCGGCGCGGCTGGCGCGCGAGCTGCGGCGCCACGATTTGGTCGTTGAATTGGGAGATGACGCTTTCCGGTTGAAGAAATCTTTCGAGGCCGCGACGAAAGTCGGCGCGACTTACATCCTCATCGTCGGCGAGAACGAAGTGAAAGCGGATGCCTTCACTATAAAAAATCTCGCCACGGGCGAGCAGGTTACGGTCGCACGCGGTGACTTAGCGGCCTGGTTCAGGAGCAATCTTGGGTGAACTCCATACCGAAATCAATGACGAACTGGCGAAGATGATCCGGGCGCAACATGTCTTTCAAGACTGGCAGAATATAGTCGAGCAGGGGGGTCTATGAAACACGGATGTGCAGCACTACTTCTAATTCTTTGCAGCGCCACGGTCTTCGCGAAGGCGGGACAGGCCAAGGCCGATAAGGTACCGACCGAATTCGAGCAGACTCTGATGACGGCGGAAAAGGGATTCTTCGACGCCGCTAAGAAGGGGGATGCAGCCTTCTTCAAGCGCACCTTGACCGATGACTTTTCCTTCGTCTCCTTCGATGGCCAACTCTACGAGCGGCAGGATATGCTCGACCAGTTCGCTCAGGGTGGCACAGACCTGATGCCCTATGAAATGAAAGTCGTGTCTGCTGGAGAGGGTGTTGCCATTGTGACCTACAACGTCGTGTTGCGAGTGCCTCCGGCGGAGGATCAAGGACCGCCGCCGCGCTATCAGCACTTCACGACGGTCTGGGTGAAGCAGGGGGACGTTTGGAAAATGAAATTCCAGCAGATGACTGCGGCGCATTGGGGAGACTGGTAGGAATCGTTGATTGTTGAGGATGATTGTTGATCGAAGAGCCCAAACCTTGCAGTTGACTTGCTTTCACCATTCCATCTACTATCTCGCCGCGGTGCCCGGTGGCTTCAACAATCCAGAAAAACACATGGGAGGCGTGTAAATGAAGACTCGACAACTGTGTTGTGTGGCGGCGCTGATGCTGGCGGCATCTGCTGCTGCCCAGATGCCAATGCCCAAGCCTGGGCCTGAGCATAAGAAACTCGACATCTTTGCAGGATCGTGGACCCTGGATGGTGATCTGAAACCGGGTACTATTGGACCGGGGGGTAAGGTCACCGAAAACGAGACTTGCGAGTGGATGGAAGGTGGTTTCTTTCTCGCCTGCCATGTGAAGTTCAGCAGCGCGGTGATGGGGAACGGATCCGGCCAGTCGTTTATGGGCTATTCAGAGAACGACAAAGCCTATAGCTACCGCGCGTTCAATAGCTGGGGAGAGTTTGAAGAGGCGAAAGGTTCTTGGGACAACGATACCCTGACCTGGTTGAGCGACGACACCACACACGGCATGAAGATGAAGGGGCGCTTTACGATGAAGGTTACTTCCCCCACGTCGTATAACTTTTCGTACGACGTCTCCCAGGACGGGACCAAGTGGACCACTGCCATGGATGGCAAGGCGACCAAGAACAAGTGAGAATCAGCTGACAAATGTCACAGGGCGGGGTTGACGAATCGCACTAGTGACCTCATCTTTAGCACGCTAGGCTGTCGGGGACGTCATACATCCCCAGTTTCGGAGGAGCAAAACGTGAATCGACGAATTACCTTGATACCGTTTCTGATTGTGATTGCCGTATCAGCGTGGGCCCAGATGGGCGGTCCCCCGGGGCCGGAGCTGAAGAAACTCGATTACTTCGTCGGAACATGGACGACTGAAGGCATGATCGCACAAGGTCCATGGGGTGCGGGCGGCAAGTTCACGGCGAGCGGCACGGGCGAGTGGATGCCCGGCAACTACTTCCTCCAGTCGCACTCGGAAGCGAAAATGCCCGCTGAGATCGGCGGTGACTCCAAAGAATTCGCGGTCATGGGGTACGACACGCAGGCAAATGTCTATACCTATGATTCCTTTAACAGCCAGGGAAGACACGAGTCGTCCAAGGGAACGCTTAGCGGCGATACCTGGACCTGGACCAGTTCATCGAATTATGTAGGAATGGAAATCCAGGGGAAGATGACGATCAAGACTGTGTCGCCAACCAGTTACACGATGAAATATGAAGTCTCGATGGACGGTAAGAACTGGATGCCGTTCATGGATGTAAAGGCCACAAAGAAATAAACGGGTGGGTGCGAAACATGGCCTCAGTCCGAGCGACTGAGGCTTTTGTTTTTCGGAGCTCAGACTCAGAACCAGACGATTCGCTGCGGATCGCAGCGCTCGGCGTCATTCAATCTTTCCTCATCGACTTGGTCGCGTGCTCCCTCTGGGTAGTACGATGTGGGCGGGGCGGAATTCATGATGAAAACATTGCCATCTTTTCTGATCTGCGGGTTGATCGGGTGCGGAATGTGGTGTGCATCGGAGGATCTGCGCGCACAAGATGCAAAGGCTCCGAGCGAGAAACAAGCAGAAAAGCCCCAGCCGTCCTCGGCCGGTGCGAAGGAAAGGGAATCATGCTCCGGAATGTACAGCTTCCTGAAAGACGGCGAATTTGTGCAATTAACGGTGGAAGACGGTGGCAGCGTGACCGGGTTCATCTCGCGATTCGGGGACGGCGAGAGTGATAAAGGAGCTTTCCTGGATCAGTTCTTCAAAACCGGAAAGCTCGACGGAAGCAAGCTGAGCTTTACCACCGAAGTCGTACACGGCGTCGCTTTCGATTTTCAAGGTTCCGTGGAGCGCGGCGAAGGTAAGAATCCGGGCGACGAGGCGTACTTCGTCCTGAAAGGGACGCTGACGGAAAACATCAGTGATGCGAACAAGAAAGTTACGTCTCGCCCACGACCGGTGGTCTTGAAGATGTTCCCGCAAGAAGCGTCGCCGGCTCCAGTCGTGAGGAAGTGAGCCGCAAGTACCGAGTACTGAGTCCCGAGACGATACCTCAGTAGCAATCTGTCGGAGTAACTCTTAAAGCTTAGTTGGAGAAGGAAGGCGTCGAAGTTTGCTCAGTACCCAGTACTCAACTCGGTACCGAGTTAGTGTCCCGCGCGGGCCGGGGACAGGTTAAGATTGCCGCGGGACTTCTTAGAGGCGGGTTCGCCGCCGTACACGAGATCGGCACTGCCGTCTGAATCAGAGGAGGCTGCCGCGAGGGTCGCGGCCAGCGCACGGTACGAGCGGCTGATCTCCGGGCCTTCCTGCAGCACGATCGGAGTTCCGTTATCGATGGACGGTGAGATCGCGTGGTAGGCATTGGGAACCTTCCATAGGACCTTGCTGCTCGTGACGTGCTGCACATCCTCATCGGTAAATCCGGGAATCTTCTTATACCGGTTCAGAACGATCCGCAGGCGGTCCCGTCCGGTTCCTTCCTCCAGGAATGTATGAATGCGCCCAGCGCTCCAGAGGGAGACGACATCGGTTTGCGCGACGACCAGCACTGCGTTCGAGAGATCGGAGAGCAGCCTTGTAGTCTGATCCAGGCGGCTGGAAGCATCGACCACGACAAAGCGATAGTGGTTCACGACCAGATCAAAAAGTCGTGCCAGTTCGCCAGGTGTGGGCTCGGTCGGATAAGGCTGCTGCGGTCCGGCCAGAAGGTGAAGTCCTTCTTTCGTTGTGGTCATCAGGCCGTCGAGAAGGGAAACATCCATGCGATGCAGGTTCTGCAGCGCGTCGAGCACGCCAAATTGCGGCTTGAGATTCAAGTGCAAGGCGGCATGTCCGATGGGAGCAAAATCGAGGAGAACAACGTCGCCATGAGACTGCTGCAGGGCCAGCGCAGTATTGACCGCGGCGGTGGTGCAGCCGGCGCCTCCCTTGGCGCTGAGGAACGTGAAAACCCGTGCCCGGCCTGCGGCTCCGAAAGAACGTGAACGCGAGGAACTGTAGCGCGTCAGGGCTTCCAGCAGAGCGTCCGATCCGGCGGACTGATCGATATACTCCCCGGCGCCAGCGCGCATGCTGGCAACAATGTTGGCCGGTTGCGTCATTTCGCCGTTGGCAAAGATGCCGATCTGAAGCGTCGTCGCCTTGATCAGTTCGATGGCACGAATGGCGCGTTGAGCATCGCGTGGAGAAATGTCAACGATGACGACTTCGGCGCGTGAGTCCTGGATTTCGCGGAGAATCGCATCGGTCGTTCCGGTGGGGAATCCGACGTGACTGAATACAGCGCGTCCCAGACGGGTCGCCTCCAGACGGCTCTGGAGTGCAGGTAGTTGGTCCTGGTCCTCCGTCAGGAGGGCGACTGCGATGCCATGCATAGCGCGGTGCTCGCTTAATTCTCTCGGTGTCTGCATGTTAGAAAGAGAACCTTGCCTCCGCCAAGTGACCTAGGTAACAGAACAAGGGCATGACTGGCCGCTGACATACCACTGCCACAGAAATCTCGAAAGATGGCTGGGAGGGAGAGCACAACGCTGGAAGCATTTAAGGTCTCTGTGATCGTTGTACGGTATTGTAAGCCCGCCGCGTCCGGTTGAAAAGAGCACTTCTGCACCATAGTTTTGGAACAATCGTGCCATCATTTCCAAGGATAAGGTACGAGGCTTGCTAGGAAGACGAGAAGCGGTTTGATCCGTTTACGAGCGAGCGGAAGAATGGGACGGAAACTGCTCGTCCTCGTGATGGGAGTGCAGTGAGGCCACTCGCGCCAGATCCGCCGACGGATCTGGCAGATATTCGTAGCATTCCAGTCGAACGGCGACGCCGATCTTGGTTTCCGCGCTGCCTGGGCGGAGGTTGTTAGCCGTAGAGGATCGCACCACCCGCAGTATGCGCCCACGGCAGCGTACCGGCATGCTCTCGCCCAATGTGATCTCAGAGGGCATACGCAGAGTGAGTTCGATTTCGGCGCCCTCGGTCAGAGCCGCATCGGTAAAGAAGAAGACTCCGCGGGAACTGAGATCCTGGGTGAATCCAACGCCTTCCACAGACCCCAGTGGTTGGCGCAGAGAAAGGGCCAGCGAATATGGGAATCGTTGTCCGACGCGGCGTTCAACCCGGACTGGAGAAGTGGTCATGGCGTCACTTCCTTTGGCGAAGCGCCGAAAAAGGCAAGTGCAATACTTTAACGCAGGTTGGCCGATAAGAGAAGTTGCAAGTTAGTTACAGGTCCGGGATCGGCGCAAGCTGAGCACTTGCCGCTATTGTAGTCGAATTCCGCACTGGTATTGCCTTTTAAGTTAAGTTTTCGTGTGGAAAAGTAAAACATCGGAGCCAGTTCGAGCAGAGAATAATCATGAAGTGCAAACTGCGGCCGTGTCATCTAAAAATGGATAGTGGCTGACTCGGGAACTTCCATTCAAGACTCGTCTTCACCCAACGGTAAGCAGACAGCCGAACGCAAGCTGAATTGGCAGGCCGCCGGCAGGGCGCTGCGGCACCGTAATTTCCAGCTGTTTTTCAGCGGACAACTCATTTCGCTGGTGGGCACGTGGATGCAGACGGTCGCCCAGTCGTGGCTCGTCTACAAGCTGACCGGATCGGGCCTGAAGTTGGGCGCGGTAGGGTTCGCCAGCCAGATCCCGGTATTTCTCTTCGCGCCCCTCGGAGGGATTACTGCCGACCGGTCCAATCGGCAGCGGGTTGTCATCGCCACTCAAGCCGCGTCCATGATCCTTGCCTTGGTGCTCGCCGCCTTGACGCTCACGCATCGAATCACAGTAAAGGAAATCTTCGTTCTGGCCGCGTTACTCGGCGTCGTGAACGCATTCGATATCCCAGGACGCCAGTCGTTTCTCGTCGATATGGTGGGCAAGGAAGACCTGATGAACGCGATCGCGCTGAATTCGTCGATGTTCAATGGCGCGCGTGTGGTGGGGCCGGCGGTCGCTGGCGTTCTCGTGGCGAGACTTGGCGAGGGTTGGTGCTTCTTTGCAAATGGCGTGAGTTACATCGCCGTCATTGTGGGTTTACTGATGATGAATGTGCATGCACCCGCCCGCGCGTCCGTGGAAACGTCGCCCTTCGAGCACATCATCGAAGGATTTCGGTTTGTCAGCAAAACCGCGCCGATTCGCGCTCTGCTTGTTCTGCTCGGCATGGTGAGCATGACGGGCATGCCCTATGTCGTGCTCATGCCGATTTTCGCGGATAAGATCCTCCACGGGGGCGGCCAGGAACTGGCGTCAATGATCGGATCCCATGATCTGGGAGCGGTGCGGCTCGGGATTCTGATGGGCGCCGCGGGCGTGGGAGCGCTTCTTGGAGCGCTGACTCTCGCCATGCGCTCTGGCGTCAAAGGGCTCGGAGCGTGGGTTTCGGTGTGCTGCGCCGGTTTCGGGGTGAGTCTCATCCTGTTCGGGTTTTCCACATCGTTCTGGCTGTCGGTTCTGCTGTTGCTCCCTGTGGGCTATTTCATCATGCTGCAGATGGCCTCATCGAACACACTGATTCAGGCCATGGTCCCGGATGCGCTGCGCGGCCGGACTATGGCGGTGTATTCCATGATGTTTATGGGTCTCGCTCCGGTCGGAGCGCTGCTGGGCGGGGCGATGTCCGATCGCTTGGGCGCGCCCTTGACGGTGGCGATCGGTGGCCTGGCTTCGGTCCTGGGCGCCTGGTGGTTCAGCCAGCAACTGCCAAAG
>Ga0210403_10002008_pt1 | contig 18744 bp, 20 predicted proteins | sample IncBWC19MmetaG_FD_150863 | JGI IMG/M metagenome (GOLD analysis project Ga0210403, IMG submission 150863) | Forest soil microbial communities from Barre Woods Harvard Forest LTER site, Petersham, Massachusetts, United States - Inc-BW-C-19-M | ecosystem: Environmental > Terrestrial > Soil >... | reverse complement strand
TCTCAGGATGACACCTATCTAGGAAATCAGTTCAAGTGGTGGGGTGGCTGGTTCCGGGTTTCGCTTGGACGGGGTGGGTTTGTTATGCTCGCGATACGCTGTCCATGAGGGTTCGATGCTGCTGGAGTTGCGGGCGGAAAACTATGCTGTGATCGACCGGGCTGTTGCTCGCTTCGGGCGAGGGTTGAACCTGTTGACGGGGGAGACGGGAGCCGGGAAGTCGATCTTGATCGATGCGCTGGCGCTGCTGCTCGGGGGCAAGGCTTCGAGCGATGTGGTGCGGCATGGCGCGGAGAAGGCGGTGGTGGCGTGCGTCTTCGAGATGACGCCGGGAGCGCTGGCGATCCTCGAGGCGAATGGGATCGAGGCCGAGACCGAGGACATTGTGCTGCGGCGGGAGATTGCGGCGAACGGCAAGGCGCGGGTGTTTGTGAACAATCAGCCGACCACGGTGGGGGTGCTGCGGCAGCTGGCTCCGGAGCTGGCGCTGGTGCACTCGCAGGGGGAGACGCTGGGATCGTTCGACCAGGTGCAGCAGCGGATATTGCTGGACCGGTTTGGGGCGATCTCGACCGAGGCCGTGGGGGAGGCGTTCCGGGCCTGGCAGCGGACGACGGCGAAGCTGACGGAGCTTGAGTCGGCGGAGCAGGACCGGCTGCGGATGGCGGATCTGTGGCGGTTTCAGAGCGGGGAGATTGCGGCGGCGGAGTTGAGCGCGGAGGATGAGGACGCGCAGCTTGACGCAGAGAAGCAGGTGCTGGGGAACGCGGAGAAGCTGTTTACGGCGGCGATGAGCGCTCATGACCTGCTGTACGAGAGCGAGAGCGCGGTGGAGGCGACGTTGGGTGCGGCGCTGAAGCATGTGGAGGAGCTGGCGCGCTATGACGCTCGGTTTGCCGAGCCGGTGCAGCAGCTGGCGGCGGCGAAGGCGACGGTCGAGGATGTGAGCGCGGAGGTACGGGACTTCGCGGAGAGGATCAATGCGACGCCGGAGCGGTTGGCGGAGATTGAGGACCGGCTGGCGGCGCTCGACCGGCTGAAGCGGAAGTATGGAAAGACGCTGGCGGAGGTGATCGCGTTTGGGGCGGAGGCGGCGACGCGGCTGGCGGAGGTGGAGAACCGGGACGCTCTGCTGGTGGAGCTGACGGCGCGGCAGGCGGCGGAGACGGAGGTCTACCGGCGGGCGGCGAAGGTGGTGACCGCGGCCAGGATCGAGGCGGCGAAGCGGCTGGAGACGCAGGCGGTGGCGCAGATCAACGATCTGGCGATGAATGCGCGGTTCCATATCGAGGTGACGCCGGAGGAGGATTCACAGGCGTGGACGGCGCATGGCTCGGACCGGGTGGACTGTCTGATCGCGACCAATCCGGGCGAGCCGATGAAGCCGCTCGAGGAGATTGCGTCGGGCGGAGAGATGTCGCGGGTGATGCTGGCGCTGAAGGTGACGGTGGAGGAGGGCAGCGCGGGCTCGGGTGGGCGCAGGAAGAAGGTGGTGCTGCCGAGGACGCTGGTCTTCGATGAGATCGATATCGGGATCGGCGGACGGGCGGCGGAGGCGGTGGGCAAGAAGCTGAAGACGCTGTCGGGGGGCCAGCAGGTGCTGTGCATCACGCATCTGCCGCAGATTGCGGCCTTTGGGGATCAACACTTCCTCATCGAGAAGACGGTGAAGCAGGGGCGGACGCAGACGGATATCCGCTTGATGGAGGCGCCGCAGCGGATCGAGGAGATCGCCCGGATGCTGAGCGGGGCGAAGCTGACGGATACGAGTCTGAAGCATGCGGAGCATCTGCTGGAGATGAGCCGCTAGCGGCACTCCGGTTGGGCAGGCGGCATCGCACGGGAGGACGACGGAAAGGAGCTCTCCCACGGCGACGACTACGTGCGCTCATGCCCCTTGTACCTGTATTCCTCCGAAGGGGGAGAAGTACTGTTCCCAGTGGTGCAAGGACACGAAGGACGAGATCGAGATCAAGTGCGGCTGCAATCATCCGGAGTGCGCGGCGAGCAAGTCGTGAGGATTGCGTATCGGCTTCACCGGCGGCGGTACTGAATCGATGTGGGTTCGCGGGACGGAGAGGTGGGGGGTTTTGCACCTTTTGTGGTTCATTCTCGGGCGCATCTGCTGCCCTGACAGGGTATACTGAGGGACGTGACTACAACCATCCTTGAAGCTCCCGCCCCCACGACCAAACGCGTTCTCTTGCTGAAGCCGCGTGGCTTCTGCGCCGGCGTGGTGCGAGCGATTGATATCGTGCAGATTGCTCTTGATACGTTTGGCGCGCCGATCTATGTGCGCAAGGAGATCGTGCATAACAGCTATGTTGTGACCGACCTGGCGAAGAAGGGCGCGATCTTCGTGAACGAGCTGGACGAGGTGCCGGAGGGCGCGCGCGTGATCTATTCCGCGCACGGAGTCTCGCCGGCGGTGCGGGAGCGGGCCAAGGAGCGCGGTCTGAAGGTGATCGACGCGACCTGTCCGCTGGTGACCAAGGTGCACGTGGAGGCGATCAAGTTCGCCAAGCAGGGCTACTCGCTGGTGCTGGTGGGACATCGCGATCACGAAGAGATTGAAGGTACGCAGGGCGAGGCGCCGGATGTAACCCAGGTGGTTTCGACGGTGGAAGAGGTAGCGCGGCTGGTGGTGCCGGACCCGAACCGGGTGGCGTATCTGACGCAGACGACGCTGTCGCTGGACGAGGCGCGGGATATGATCAACGCGCTGAAGCAGAAGTTTCCGAATATTGTGGGGCCGCACTCGCAGGATATCTGCTATGCGACGGAGAATCGCCAGGTGGCGGTGAAGAACGTTGCACATGGAGCCGACCTGGTCCTGGTGGTGGGGTCGAAGAATAGCTCGAACTCCAACCGGCTGGTGGAGGTTTCGAAGAATCTGGATACAAATTCGTACTTGATCGACGCGGCGGACGCGATTCAGCCGGAGTGGCTGGATGGTGTGAACACCGTAGCGGTTACGGCCGGTGCTTCGGCCCCGGAAGTGCTCGTGAAGGACGTTGTGGAGTATCTGCAGTCGATGGGGTATGGATCGGTCGATGAGGTCGAGGTCATGCCGGAGAATGTCAGATTTGGGCTACCGCCTGAGATTGTTCAGGCAATTGCATCGGCACCGCCGGTTGCCCAGTAGTTCGATCACTGAGCATCGGGCGTGTGCAAATCTGCACGAGCTTTGGCTGGACCTTGGTAAATCGATTATGAGTGCATCACCCATAAATCCGCGGGCGGCAGCTGAAGCCGTACCCACGTTGGCGCCCCAGGCGGCGTTTGAGGCAGCAGCTCACCCGGTCTCGCAGTCGAGCTCGCGGGGAGCACAGCCGCGCTTTGGCCGGCTGGACCTCGGCCTGGAGCATGTCGTCTCCGGCATCGAGAAGGCCAAGGACTGGATGCTGAGCCTGCAGCATCCAGAGGGCTACTGGTGCGGCGAGCTCGAGGCCGACAGCATGCTCGAGTCCGATTACATCTTTATGCATGTGCTGCTGGGGACGGGTGACCGCGGCAAGCTGGAGCGCGCGGTCAACGAGATCCTGCGCCACCAGAATGCGGATGGCGGCTGGAGCATCTCTCCCAACGGGCCTTCGAATATTTCGCTGGGCGTGAAGGCGTACTTCGCGCTAAAGCTGATGGGCTGGTCGGCGGATCATCCGGTGCTGGTCAAGGCGCGGGAGTGGATCCTGGCCAATGGCGGGGTGGTGGAGTGCAATACCTTCACCAAGATCTATCTCTGCTTCCTGGGGCAGTACGAGTACAACGCCGTTCCGGCGGTGCCGCCGGAGCTGATCCTGTTCCCCAAGTGGTGCTACTTCAATATCTACGAGATCTCGGCGTGGTCGCGGGCGATCGTGGTGCCGCTGTCGATCGCGTATGCGAAGAAGCCGTTCAAGAAGATACCGCCGGAGCAGGGGATCGACGAGCTGTTTGTAGGCGGGCGCAAGAAGGCCGATCTGCACCTGAAGTGGGATCGCAAGCGGCCGATCGGCTGGCGGAACCTGTTTCTGGCGTTCGACCGGGTGGCGCACTGGGCGGAGCGGATTCACATCCGGCCGCTGCGCAAGATTGCGCTGCGCAAGGCGGAGAAGTGGCTGCTGGAGCGGTTTGAGATGTCCGATGGGCTGGGCGCGATCTACCCGGCGATGCTGAATGCGATCATCGCGCTGCGCTGCCTGGGGTACTCGGATGACGACCCGCAGTTTATCCGGGCGATGGACGAGTTCGAGAAGCTGGGAATCGATAAGCCCGAGGGCGAGCCGGACTACCCGACGCCGACCTTCCGGATGCAGCCGTGCGTCTCGCCGGTGTGGGATACGGCGCAGGCGGTGTTCGCGCTGGGCGAGGCTGGGGTGAGTCGGACGGATCCGCGGATGGTGAAGGCGGCCGACTGGCTGTTGTCGAAGGAGGTCCGCCAGAAGGGGGACTGGTCGTTCGCCCTGCCGCATGTGGAGCCGGGCGGATGGTACTTCGAGTTCAACAATGAGTTTTACCCGGATGTCGATGATTCTGCGCAGGTTCTTATGGCGCTGAAGTCGGTCGACCACCCTCATGAGAATGTACAGTTTGGAGCGGCGACGCGGGCCATCGACTGGATCTTCGCGATGCAGTGCAAGAACGGCGGCTGGGCGAGCTTCGACAAGGACAACACCAAGCGGATCTTTGAGTACATTCCATTCGCCGATCACAATGCGATGATCGATCCACCGACGGTGGACATTACGGGGCGCATCCTGGAGATGCTGGCGAGCTACGGCTACACCCGCCGCGATAAGCGGGTGGAGAAGGCGATCCAGTTCATTCTGAAGGAGCAGGAGCCGGACGGTAGCTGGTTTGGCCGCTGGGGCGTGAACTATATCTACGGGACCTTCCTGGTGCTGCGCGGGTTGGAGGCCATGGGCGTTTGGAACCACGAGCCGGCGATTCAGCAGGCGGCGGAGTGGATCCGGATGGTGCAGAACGCCGATGGGGGCTGGGGCGAGACCTGCGGGAGCTACGACGATTCGGCGCAGCGCGGGATCGGGCCGAGTACGCCGTCGCAGACGGCGTGGGCGGTGCTGGGGCTGCTGGCTGCTGGAGATACGCGCAGCGATTCGGTGGCCAAGGGCGTTCGCTGGCTGATCGACCGACAGGCGGCGGATGGGTCGTGGGATGAGTCGGCCGCCGGGCGCAACGGCGAGGCGATCTATACGGGGACGGGGTTCCCCAGGGTGTTTTATCTGGCGTATCACTTGTACCGGGATTATTTCCCGCTGCTCGCGCTGACGACCTATCGGCGGGCGATGGAACGGGAGGCGGAGGACGCGGCTTAGCGCTGGTTTCTCCGCTGCTCCACGAAGGATGCATGGTATCGGAACGGTAGTCGCGACGTTCAGACGAGAGGGATCGATTTTATGGCAATACCAGTCTCGCAAGCTTTTACGGTTGCAACCTATGTGCTGAAGCAGAAGCTGATGGGGAGGAAGAAGTACCCGCTGGTGCTGATGCTGGAACCGCTGTTCCGCTGCAATCTGGCGTGTGCGGGGTGCGGCAAGATTCAGTATCCAGCGCACATCCTGAAGGCTGAGCTGTCGCCCGAGGAGTGCTTCAAGGCGGTGGAGGAGTGCGGTACGCCGATGGTGTCGATTCCGGGCGGAGAGCCGCTGCTGCATCCGCAGATGCCGGAGATCGTAGCCGGCTTGGTCGCGCGCAAGAAGTACGTGTACATGTGCACGAACGCTCTTCTGCTGAAGGAGAAGCTGCACCTGTTCAAGCCGAGCAAGTATCTGTCGTTCTCGGTGCACGTGGATGGCCAGCGCGAACATCATGATTTTTCGGTGTGCCGCGAGGGTGGCTACGACATCGCGATGGAGGGGGTGCGCGCGGCGGTGGCGGCGGGCTTCCGGGTGACGACGAACACGACGCTGTTCGATGGCGCCGATCCGAACTCGGTGCGGGCGCACTTCGATGAGTTGATGGCTGCGGGCGTGGAGAGCATGATGGTCTCGCCCGGCTACACCTACGACAAGGCGCCGGATCAGAACCACTTCCTGGGCAAGGCGCGGTCGCGGCGAATGTTCCGCGCGATTCTGTCGAACCGCAAGAAGAGCTGGCAGTTCAATACGCATCCGCTGTTCTCTGAATTCTTGATGGGGAAGCAGAACTTTGAGTGCACCCCGTGGGGCATGCCGACGTTCTCGATCTTCGGCTGGCAGAAGCCGTGCTACCTGCTGCAGGACGGCTACGCCGATACCTTCCAGGAGCTGATGGAGACGGTGGAGTGGCAGAACTACGGGGCGAAGAGCGGCAATCCGAAGTGCGCGAACTGCATGGTGCACTCGGGCCATGAGGCCTCGGCGGTGGACTATGCGTTCAGCTCGCTGAAGGGGTTCGCGATCACGGCGAAGAAGTTCATGTTCCCGTCGGTGTATGAGGATGCGGACGCTCTGAAGCTGCTGAACGATTGGCCGAAGACGAGCCATGGGCCGCTGGTGCAGATCGCGGCGCCGACTACGAAGGCGGCACAGCTGCAGGAAGTTTCGGGAGACTAGAGATGGCGACGGAGACGCAGGAGGCGGCAAAGCTGCAGCAACTGGCGCATGAGAACGCGGATGAGATCGAGATTGCAGCCGGGCGCGAGCGGGAGCAGCTTGAGGGCTGGGTGCCGGAGCTGGCGACCGAGGCCGAGGTGAGGGAGGCGCTCGAAAAGGCGTTCGACTATCGCGGCGACATTACAGTGACGCGCAAGGATGGGACCAAGGTCGAGGGGTATCTGTTCGACCGGCGGACGGGCGCGACGCTGGCGGATTCCTACGTTCGCATCATCCCGGCGAAGGAGAAGACGAGGCTGAATATTGCGTACAGCGAGATTGCGGCGCTGGCGTTCTCGGGGCGCGATACGGCCGCGGGAAAGACCTTCGAGGCCTGGGTGAAGAAGTACTGGGAGAAGAAGGCCGCAGGGGAGAAGGATATTCAGATCGAGCCGGAAAAGCTGGACTAGGCAGCATCGGCGGGCAAGAATGCTCATAAACCACGCTTAGGTGTTGTCGCTGCGAAGCAAACCGCAAGTCCTTCTACTGCGCCTCTCGCGATCAAGCTGCGAGAGGCTTCGCTCAGCATGACAAGTCCTCTATTTCCCCGACATTGTCGAAGGCCCATATACTCCTGCGTCACGTCGGAGGCTAAGCTAGAACAGCGAAATGGGTGAATTGGAATGAAGGTTTTTCTTACTGGGGCGACGGGGTTTGTGGGGAGCCATGTGGCGCGGAGCTACGCTGCGGCTGGGGCTCAGCTGCGCCTGCTGACGCGGTCTTCGAGCAATATGGCGGCGCTCGAGGGGCTGGACGCGGAGGTGGTGGTCGGCGATCTGCGCCAGGCGGCGGGGCTGCGGTCTGCGATTCAGGGCTGCGAGGCGGTGGTGCATGTGGCGGCTGACTACCGGCTGTGGGTTCGTGATCCCAAGGCGATGTATGGGGCCAATGTGGAGGGCACGCGCGAGCTGCTGCGGCTGGCGCGCGAGGCCGGGGTGCGGCGGGTGGTGTACACATCGAGCGTGGCCACGATGGGCTTCAAGAGCGATGGGACGATCGTGAACGAGGAAACTCCGGTGGGGGTCGAGTGCATGATCGGGCACTATAAGCGGTCGAAGTTTCTGGGCGAGCAGGAGGCGATCCAGGCGGCGCGCGCGGGGCAGGAGGTGCTGATCCTGAATCCGACGACGCCGATCGGGCCGGGGGATCGGAAGCCGACTCCGACCGGGCAGATCATCGTGGACTTTCTGAACCGCAAGTTTCCGGCGTATGTGGATACGGGGTTGAACCTGGTCGACGTGGGTGAGGTGGCGCGGATGCATCTGGCGGCGCTTGAAAGGGGAAGGCCGGGGGAGCGCTACATTCTGGGGGGAGAGAACCTGACGCTGAAGCAGATTCTGGACCGGATGTCGTCGATTACGGGGCTGCCGTCGCCGACGATGAAGGTGCCGCATGCAGTGGCGATGGTGTTTGCGTTCTTCGACGAGAACATTACTGGCAGGCTGCGGGGCAAGGAGCCAAGGGCGACGGTGGAGGCGGTGCGGATGGGCCGGAAGATGATGTTCGCGTCGTCGGCGAAGGCGGAGCGCGAGCTGGGCTTCAAGGTGCTGCCGGCGTACAGCGCGCTGCGGGCGGCGATCGAGTGGTTCGTCGCACAGGGGTATGCGCCGGCGTATGAGAATGTTTCGGCATGATGGAGTTTCCGGCGATCATTGCGGCGCTGCCGCGCGAGGTAAAGGGGTTGGTGCGCGGCTGGAATGTCCGCGAGCTTCCGGGGAAGGTGCTTGTCTACACCAAGGACCGCGCTGTGGTGGCGTGCGCCGGGATGGGGGAGGCGCGGGCGGCACTGGCGGTCGAGGCGGCGCTGGCGGCGGGGCCGGTGACGGCGCTGCTCTCCGTGGGGCTGGCCGGGGCGTGTGATCCCGCGCTGCGGGTCGGCGATGTGGTGCGCGCGGGCGTGGTGGTGGATAGCCGGACGGGAGAGCGGATAGAGACGACCCAATCTGGGGGGCAGGTTCTGGTGTCGACGGAGGGGATTGCGAGCGTGCGGGAGAAGGCGCGTCTCTGTGCGTCGTACGGGGCGGCGGCGGTGGATATGGAGGCTGCGACGGTGGCGCGGCTGGCGCGGGCGCATGGGTTGGAGTTTCGAGCGATCAAGGCGATCTCGGATGCGGCGGAGTTCGAGCTTGAGGATCTGGGGCGGTTCGCGACCGAGGACGGGCAGTTTCGGGAGACGGCGTTTGCGCTGCATGCGGCGCTGCGGCCGCATCTCTGGCGCAAGCTGATCCAGCTTGCGGGCAACAGCGGAAGGGCGCTGGCGGGGCTGACGAAGGCGCTCGAGGAACAACTAGACTGGTATCGAGAGAGGGCTTGAGCGATCGATGAGGACGCAGGGCGAGCAGATCGAGGCTTCTAAGGTTGCGGCGGTTGCAGCGATACCCAGCACGATGCGGGCTGCGGTGTATCGCGGTGTGAATGATGTTCGGGTGGAGACGGTGCCGGTGCCGGAGATCGAGCCGGGCGAGGTGTTGGTGCGGATCCATACCTGCGGGATCTGCGGGACGGATCTGAAGAAGATTCATACCGGGTCGCACTCGGCGCCGCGCGTGTTTGGGCACGAGATGGCGGGGACCGTCGTGAAGGTGGGTGACGAGGTGACGGGGTTTTCGGTGGGCGATCGGGTGATGGCGTACCACCACATTCCGTGCGGCGAGTGCTACTACTGCCGCAAGCGGACCTTTGCGCAGTGCGAGGGGTACAAGAAGGTTGGCTGCACGGCTGGGTTTACGCCGTCGGGTGGCGGGTTCGCCGAGTACATACGGGTGATGGACTGGATCGTCGCGGGTGGGCTGGTGAAGATTCCCGCCGGCGTTCCGTTCGAGCAGGCGGCATTTATCGAGCCGGTGAACACCTGCTACAAGGCGGTAGAGATGCTGGCGCTCGAGCCGGATGAGACGGTGCTGGTGATCGGGCAGGGGCCGATCGGGATCCTGCTGGCGGCGCTGGCGAAGCGGACCGGGGCAAAGGTGCTGACCAGCGACCTGTATCCGGAGCGGCATGCGGTGGCGGCGGGCTACGGGCTCGAGCATCCGCTCGACGCGCGCGGCGATGTGGTGGCGGCGGCGAGGGCGGCGACCGAGGGCCGCGGGGCGGATGTCGCGCTGGTGGCAGTGGCTGGGAACGCGCTGATCTCGCTGGCGATGGATGCTCTGCGGCCGGGTGGGAGGGTGATGCTGTTCGCGGCGACCCAGCACGGCGAGGCGCCGTTTGATCCGGCGGCGGTGTGTATGGATGAGAAGACGCTGATGGGGTCGTACAGCTCGTCGGTGGCGATCAATGAGGCAGTGGCGGAGCTGGTTTTCTCGGGGTATCGCGATGGAACGTTCGACCTGACCCGGCTGATCTCGCATCGGTTTTCGATCGAGGAGGCGGTGGCGGCGATCGATCTGGCGTCGCATCCGCAGGCGGATTCGCTGAAGATCGTCATCCAGCCTTAGGGGCAGGGAATCGGGAGCTGGGAATCGTGAGTAGGCTTTGGCTACGGCTGATCCCCCCTGCGAAGTCCTAAAGTCTAGATGATTCATGACCAGACGAAGTCTGCCAGCGGTCTATCTGAAGTCCGCATCTTTTCGGGACGTGGGGAATCTGCGGGCGATCGGGGCGACGGCACGGGATGTGATCTCGATCCTGCAGGCGATGAAGGCGGCCGGAGCGCTCGAGGCCGAGATTGAGGTGCTATGAGCGGGATCTTGGGTATCATGGGAGCTACGCCACAATTAGCGAACGGCACAATCGCAACCGGGACGACGGGAACGGCCGGGCCTGCTGGATTCGGGGCCGTGTTTGAGGCGCAGCGGCACGCCCGTCTGGTCGATGCGGCGCAGCAGTTCGAGGGGATGATGCTGGAGCAGATCTTGAAGCCGATGCAGAGGTCTCAGGACAGCGGATTTGGTCAGGATCCGGATGGCGAGCGCGACGGCTCGCTGGACACGATGAGCAGCTATGGCAGGGAGGCGGTCGCGAAGGCGATTGCGAAGAGCGGAGGAGTGGGGATTGCACGGAAGATTGTGGCGGACGTGTCCCGGACCGACGCAAAGACCGAAAAGGGACGGACTGGTACTAAAGACTGAAGCGCCTGGGCCGATGAGATCAAGTAGATGTCGGTATGGAGGAGGCCACGTGAATATTACAAACGATGTGAATCAGGTCAGAATCGCGGACAACAGTACTTCGTCCCCAGCGACTGCGGCAACCGGGGCGGCGAGCAGGAGCTCCGCGGCAGGGGCTGGAGGCGCTGCGGCAAACGCCGCTGCGCAGTTTGGCGACCAGACGACGATCAGCTCCACCAGTGATGCCCTGTCGGCGGCGCTGAACGCCTCGGACGTCCGCACGGGGAAGGTAGCGTCTTTGCAGGCAGCCATCCAGGGGGGGGCGTACAACGTACCGTCGGGCGCCGTCGCCGACAAGCTGCTGAGTTCGATGTTGCAGTAGGGAAGCGAGCGAGGCGGGGTAGGCATGGCAACCGAGGCGCCGGAGAAGCTGCTCTTGAGCGATACGCTGCGGCAGGCGACTGAGGCACTGGCACTGCTCGATACAGCGGCGCTGGAGCCGCTGATCGCTCGCCTGGCTGCGGTGCGGCGGGCTTGCTCGAGTTGGAGCGGGAGCCGGCTGCGGTGATCCGGGAGAACCGCCGGATGCTGCGATCGGTGCTGGCGGCGACCCAAAAGAACATGCAGGTGCTGGAGCGGCTGGAACAAAGAGGGGCGTCGGGGCGATGGGAACGATAACCTCGCTGATGAACATCGCTGGCCGGGCGCTGGTTGCGGACCAGGCGGGTCTGAACGTCACTGCGAACAATATTGCCAACCAGACGACGATGGGCTACACGCGGGAGACGGTCACTATGCAGGCCCGGGACTCGGTGACTCTGAATGGATCGAGCTTCGGCGACGGGGATGCGGTCAGCTCTCCCCAGTCGCAGCGCAACCTTGTGCTGGAGAAGCAGGTGCAGCAGCAGACGCAGGTGCAGTCGCAGAGCGCGACGGTTCAGGCGGCGCTGAACCAGGTGCAGAATGTCTTCGGGATCAGCTCCACGTCCACGTCGTCGAGCCTGACGCCAGTCTCACCATCGATGGAGCGGCGGCATCGAGTGCGACGAACAGCGTCTCGGGGGTGATATCCGGGGTTAGCTTCAATGTCCTCGCGACCGGCACCAATATGTGTTTGCGGGCAGCGATGGGTTGACGCAGCCGTTCTCGCAGACTGTCTCGACCACACCGGCGACCACAACGTACAACGGGCACGCCGCGCTGCAGTACACGACGACGGCGACGGGGCAGAAGATTCAGACGAATCTGCCTGTCTCGGCTGTGTTTACCGCGGTGGGCGCAAGCGTCTTCGGGGCTCTGAACCAGATTGTCTCCGATTTTGCGAATGGAGCGAGCAGCTCGACGCTGCAGGCGGATACAGCCTTGCCGTCGACGGCGCTGCATGGGGTGGTGAGCCAGCGCAGCGTGCTGGATAACTCGCTGGCGTAGCTCGAATCGACTAGCACGTATGCGCAGACGAACGCCACAGAGTTGGAGGCAGCGCAGACGGCGCTGGTGTCGGTGAATACGGCGTCGGTGGCGACCCAGTTGAGCCAGACCGAGACCCAGAGCCAGGCGCTGATGAGCAGTATCGCGGCGCTCGAGAAGAACAGCCTGTTTCAGTATCTGAAGTAAGGTTGGGAGCGTCTTCGGCGGGACGCATCCGGTACACTGAAGCTACGGCAATTTGCGAGGGTCGGAAGTGATCGAGACGGTGCGATTTATATGGAATGCGACCAAAGGGCATCGGTTTGCTCCGTGGCGCAGCCCGTATCTGCGCTGGCGCGTCGAGACCTACAGCGGCAAGCGCGCGGAGTCGCTGAAGGTCTCCGACTTCTGGCATCTGATGTGGACGGAAAAGCGGCAATTTTTACGTTTTCTTGGCTGGACCCGGGAGATGCGCGGGTATGCTGTTGAGCGGGAGCGCCGCTGAGCCTGCGGCACGGCCCCATCTCCTTTGCCCCGGGGTTTGATCTGGACAACCGCAGGAGTCTTACGCGGCGGCGCTTGCTTGCGCTCGCCGGCCAATCTACCGCAGCAGCGCTTGCCTCCACCTCCTTTTTGCCGCACGCCGCGGGCGAGCCATTTCGTGGAGACTCGGGCAATCCGACAGAAGTACAGGGCCGCCGCGAGAGTCCGCAGCTGACCGAAGACATCACTGGGCCGCACTCGCTGAAGGTCCATGCCGCAGCCAACCGGCTGCTGACCGGGTGCGCCGTGGTGCCGTCGCTGCTCGATCGGGATGCCGACTACACCAGGCTTGTTCGCGAACAGGCGAGCATCCTGGTGGCCGAGAACGCCATGAAGTGGGGGCCGCTGCGGCCCTCGCCCAGCAGCTTCGACTTCGAGCAGGCGGATCTTCTGATGGCCTTCGCGCAACGTAACGGGATGAAGCTGCGCGGGCATAATCTGTGCTGGCACCGACAGCTTCCGGGCTGGTTCGCCACGGTTGCGACGCCGGCGAATGCGCGGCAGCTGCTGGTGGAGCACATCGAGCGGGTGGCGGGACGGTACGCTGGCCGGATGCACTCCTGGGACGTGGTCAACGAGGCGATTGAGGTGAAGGATGGCCGCTCCGACGGCTTTCGCCTGTCTCCATGGCTGAAGCTGGCTGGCGGCGACTACGTCGAGCTTGCCTTCCGCACCGCGCGTCGTGCCGATTCGCAGGCGCTGCTGACCTACAATGACTACGGCATCGAGGACGAGACGCCAGAGGCCGAGGCGAAGCGTTCCGCTGTGCTGAAGCTACTGCGGCGGATGCGGGCGCGCCGGGTGCCGATCGATGCCGTGGGGATTCAGTCGCACATCGCGGCGCGGCCTTCGGGCACGACAACGGCGGGGCAGGCTGCGAAGTTTGTTTACGGGGCGGGCCTGACGAGGTTTCTGGCCAGCGCGCGCGAGCTCGACCTGCAGGTCTTCTTGACGGAGATGGACGTCAACGACCGCTCTCTGCCGGAGGGCATTGCGGAGCGGGATGCGGCCGTGGCCGAGGCCTATGCACGCTATCTCGACCTGGTGCTGCGCGATCCCGCGGTGACGGCGGTGCTGACCTGGGGCATCACCGACCGCTACACGTGGTTGAACCACGAGGACGGGCGCTCCGACAAGTTGGCGGAGCGGCCGTTGCCGTTCGATGTGAACTACCAGCCGAAGCCGGCGTTTCTCGCACTGCGCCATAGCGTCGACAAGTTGCGGCCAATTCACGGAATTCCGCAGCGCCCTAGCTTATGATGACAGTTGGCGCACCTCGGTGGAGTGTCTTTCGAGGGCTGCCTTTGACGAAGCCGCAACACGAAAAGATTGGAGTTTCAAGTATGGGACAGTGGACGAAGTTGACCGCAGGTGATGGGCATGAGCTGGACGCGTATGTGGCGACCCCTGAGGGAACGCCGGTGGGAGCGTTGGTGCTCGTGCAGGAGATCTTTGGGCTGAACACACACATTCGCGGTGTTGTGGACAGCTATGCCAAGGATGGCTTCCTGGTGGTTGCGCCTGCACTCTTCGATCGCCAGGAGAAGGGTGTCCAGATCGGCTATGAGGGCGAGGACCTGAAGAAGGCGTTCGGCTACTACGGCAAGCTGAATCCGGAGACGGCGCTGCTGGATGTCGCTGCTGCCTACAAGTACGCGGAGAACGCGGGCAAGAAGATCGGCGTGATTGGCTTCTGCTATGGCGGCTTTATGAGCTGGCTGTCGGCGACCCGTGGAGCGAAGCTGGGCGTGAATCCGGCGGCGTGCGTTGCCTATTACCCGGGCGGCATCGGATCGGTGGCGACGGAGAGGCCGAGCTGCCCGGTGATGATCCACATCGGTACGGACGACGCGCACATTGCGGCGGACCAGATCGATGCGGTGAAGCAGGCGAATCACCCCGAGGTCACGCTGCATGTTTACGAGGGCGGCAAGCACGGCTTCAACTGCGAGGCACGTTCCGACTACAACGCGGAGCTGGCGAAGGTTGCGCGGGAGCGGTCGCTCGCGTTCCTGAAGAAGCACATCGCTTAGTCAAAAGCGGGGGCGCGCGGGTGGGCGCGCCCCTCTAACTATGTGCAACGTCCCGGTTGTACGGTGGTTCTGAAGCAGTTGGAAGGCGCGGGCAGACAGCGCATAGGTTGTCCTGGCAGGCTTTCACGAAGCATTTGGTTGGGGCAATTTTCCAGAAAATCTTGCGGAACATCGGGTCGGAACGGGGCGAGCAGAGGATCGTCCGGCGGGCGACATTGCCCGGATATCCAACCGGTGCTATCCTCTTGTAGACACTACGAGTGGACTAGAAGAATTAGGAGCAAGAACTGCTGTGTTGGCATCCGTAAAGAAGACAGACATTATCGAGAAGTTTCGCACGCATGACTCTGACACCGGAAGTCCGGAGGTTCAGATCGCTATCCTCAGCGAGCGCATTGGCGAGTTGACCGAGCACTTCAAGACGCACAAGAAGGATCACGGTTCGCGCCGGGGTCTGTTGATGCTTGTGAGCAAGCGCCGCCGCCTTCTGGATTACCTGAAGAAGTGCGATGCGGATCGCTATCGCGACGTTATTGGGAAGCTCGGCATCCGCAAGTAGCCGTTCCCACCCCGGAGATCCCATTCCTCACATGGAAGCTTGCCCGGCCCGTCATGAATCGGCTGCAGTCACTGTTCAGGATCGTTTGCGCTCCTGTATCGGGAGCCGTTAGCGATGGCCGGAGCGATGCCTTTCAGCCGGAGTTCCAAGCCCCAAGGTCATGGGACCGAGATGCGCAGTACAACGTACACCGAGAGCAAGACGCATACGTTGATGCAGGCAGAGATTAGGGCGGCGCAGCTCGCTGAGGACGCATTGGGCGTCTCAGCGGGTCTGCGCCTTTCGCGTTCCTAACGGACGAAGCGAACCGGGCCACTTACAAGTTTCTACATTGGATAAACGAGAAGACGAGGGAAGAAGATGAAGCAGGATGTCATAGTCGAGCTTGCCGGCGGCAAGCAGATCAAATTTGAGACCGGACGGATGGCCAAGCAGGCCTCCGGTGCGGCGCTCACCACGAGCGGCGATAACGTCGTTCTCGCCACGGCAGTGGCCTCACCCGACCCGAAAGAGGGAATCGACTTTTTCCCGTTGACCGTGGAGTATCGCGAGTTCACCTATGCGGGTGGACGCATTCCGGGCGGCTTCATCAAGCGCGAAGGCCGGCCGAGCGAGAAGGAAGTACTGACCAGCCGGCAGATCGACCGTCCCATCCGTCCGCTGTTCCCGGAGGCGTTCCGCAACGAGACCCAGGTGGTCGCGTTTGTGTATTCGGCGGACAAGGAGAACGATCCCGACGTTCTGGGCATCAATGGCGCGAGCTGCGCGCTGGCACTCAGCGACATTCCGTTCCACGGACCGGTGGGCGCGGTGCGCATTGGCTTGATCGAGGGCCAGTTCATCGTGAACCCGACCTACTCCGAGCGTGCGGTGAGCACACTGAACATCATGGTCGTCGGCACGAAGGACGGCATTGTGATGGTGGAGTCGGGCGCCAAGGAAGTTTCGGAAGAGAATGTTGTCGGTGCAATCGAGTTTGCGCATGAAGAGATCAAGAAGATCTGCGCGGCCATCGAAGACCTGGCTCGCCGCGCGGGCAAGACCAAGCGCACGGTCACTCCTGTGGAGATCGACCAGGAGTATCTGAATGCGTTGGGTGCGAAGATCGGCGATCGTCTGAAGGATGCGCTGGACACCCAGAAGCATCCTAAGTTCGACAGCTATGCGTTGGTCAAGGAGATCAAGGACGAGTTGAAGAAGGAGCTGCCCGAGGGCGATGCGTCCGCGAGCAAGAAGCTCAGCAAGTACTACGAGCTGCTGCGCGAGAACATCTTCCGCGATCAGGTGCTGAACGACCGCATCCGTCCTGACCACCGCGCGTTCGACCAGATTCGCGCGATCGACATCGAGGTGGGCGTACTTCCTCGCGTGCACGGTTCGGCGCTGTTTACGCGTGGCGAGACTCAGGCGCTGGTCAGCGCGACCCTGGGTACGACCGATGACGCGCAGCGTCTGGAGAGCTACGAGGGCGAGCAGAAGCGGCGCTTCATGCTGCACTACAACTTCCCGCCGTTCTCGGTGGGTGAGGTTGGGCGCATGACCGGCGTTGGCCGTCGCGAGATCGGTCACGGTGCGCTGGCGTCGCGTGCGATCGAGGCGGTTCTGCCCAATGAGGACGAGTCGCCGTACACGCTGCGCGTGGTGTCGGACATTCTGGAGTCGAACGGTTCGTCCTCGATGGCGACGGTCTGCGGAGCTTCGCTGTCGCTGATGCAGGCGGGCATTCCGCTGAAGGGCGCGGTCGCCGGGGTTGCGATGGGTCTGGTGAAGGAAGGCGACAAGTACGCCATCCTGACCGACATCGCGGGCGCTGAGGACCACTACGGCGACATGGACTTCAAGGTCGCTGGAACACGCAAGGGCATCACGGCGCTGCAGATGGACATCAAGATCATGGGCATCACCGCCCAGATCATGCGTGAGGCGCTGGAGCAGGCGCGGCGCGGCCGGTTGTTCCTGCTGGATACGATGGATGCAACCCTGGGCGCTGCGAAGGAAGAGAAGTCGCAGTTCGCTCCGCGCATCCACACGCTGCAGATTCCGACCGACAAGATTCGCGACCTGATCGGGCCGGGAGGCAAGATCATCCGCGGCATCATCGATGCAACCGGCGTGAAGATCGACGTGGACGATACCGGTCGCGTGAATGTGGCTTCGAGCGATGCCGATGGTCTCGCGCGCGCGATCCAGATGATCAGCGACATCACCGCCGTTCCCGAGATTGGCAAGACCTATCTGGGCAAGGTGGTGCGGATCGCCGAGTTCGGCGCGTTCGTCGAAATCTTCCCTGGAACCGACGGCCTGCTGCACGTCTCCGAGATCGCGGAGCATCGCGTGAAGGAAGTGAAGGACGAGCTGCGCGAGGGCGATCAGGTGCTGGTGAAGGTGCTGGCGATCGAAGGCAACCGCATCAAGCTCTCCCGCAAGGCCGTGTTGCGTGAGCAGCGCGCCAAGCTGGGGCTGCCGGAGCCGGGTCAGATCGGCCTGGAGGCGAGCGCTCCGCAGCAGCACACCGAGGCGCCCGATCTCGACGATGAGCTGGTCGAGGACGAGGACTTCGACGGAGAAGAGAACGACGGAGAAGAGGCCGATGAGCCGAACTTCAACCGCGCGGACGGCGTTCCGGTGACTGCGGGCGCAAATGCTGGCCGTCGGCCGGCTGGAGCTCCTGGCGAGGGCGGTGGCAATCGCCGTCCGGGCGGCCGGCGTCGTCGCGGCGGCCGTCGTCCGGGCTCTGGTTCGGGTGGCGGCGCTCCTCAGGGCGGCGGCGGTAACCGGTAGGACGTTTCAATATCGCTCAAGTGAAAAGGGTCGCCCTTCGGGGTGGCCCTTTTTGCATTTTGCCGAGAGCTGGGGGAGCTAGTTCGAGGAAGGCTGCTCGACGTGGTCGATGACGAGGACGGGGATGGGTTCCTTGGCGGGTTCGAGTTTGAGGCCGAGCTGCTCCTGGATGGCGGTGAAGAGGGATGGAGCGGAGTTGTCGGTGATGGGCGCGCTGTCCGGGGTCCACTGGAGCTTGAAGTCATAGTGGTCGGGGAGATTGGTCTTGTCGACGACGATTCGGCCAGCGATCTCGGAGAGCTTTCTGGCGATGAGAGTTGTGGTCATGCCCTGGCCGTTGAAGTATGTATCGCCGGCGCCGAAGCCGTTGTCGTCGGACTGACTCGGCTGGAGTCTTGAGCCGCCTTTTGCCAGAATGAGGTCGTAGGCGGGCAGAATCCTGGTCTCCGGGTGGAGTTTGAGGCGGCAACGCTCGGCGAGCAGTGCCTGGATCATGCGGCGTTTGAGCTCGCCCTCCTGGTCGGGCGCTATCTTTCTGAGCTGGCTGTCGGTATCGGCGTCCGACTTGGCCTCGATGTCGAAGCGTATCGAGGAGAGCCAGGGAGGCGCATCGAGGATCTGCTTTTCGTGCATGCCGTAGGCCCACTGCATGAGAGCGAGAAGGGTGATGTTGGAGGCGCTGAAACGGCCGCCGGCGGGATAGTTGATGCTGGTGCCGGGGTAGGGAGCGGCGGGCTTGATGGTAGCTACGTCAAAGGCTGGGAGCGCCTCTGACGCCGCCGGTTTCTTGTCTGCGGTCT
>Ga0210403_10002006_pt1 | contig 18749 bp, 11 predicted proteins | sample IncBWC19MmetaG_FD_150863 | JGI IMG/M metagenome (GOLD analysis project Ga0210403, IMG submission 150863) | Forest soil microbial communities from Barre Woods Harvard Forest LTER site, Petersham, Massachusetts, United States - Inc-BW-C-19-M | ecosystem: Environmental > Terrestrial > Soil >... | reverse complement strand
AAGCTCGCCGGATTGAACTTCAGTTCTGGACTAATCGGCGGCAATTTTGTTCCGGGAATTACTCCGTCATTCAGCCACTTCCGCCAGCCGGCCTCCATCGAGGTTTCCAGATGCGCGGACGCTTCCGTCCAATACGCGCGCACTGCGTCGTATGGAGGCTGCCCCGGTTTGTCGCCAAACGCCGCCACCACGTCATGCGCCGATTTCGTGTAATAGAGGGGCGAAATCAGCGGCTGGACTATGCTTGCGGTGCCGTCGTAAGCCCGCCCGTCGCTCCAGGATTCCAGGTAATGCGATTCCGAAACGTGCCACTGGCAGTAAGCCGAAGTCTCGTCGAAATAAGGGCTCAAATGTACCGAGGTGTGCACTTTCTTCAGTTTCGTAACGAAATCGAAATCGTGCGGCGCGTCGTACGCCGGATTGCCGCCCAGAATCACCAGCAAATCCACCTTGCCGGCATCCATGTCCGCGCAAAGATCCCGCAGCGATTCCAGTTGATTGACGGGTTCCGCTTCCACCGGCTCCGTGTAATAAACCGTCGTGCCCGCATTCCCAAGCGCCGCGTTAATCGCGTGCGCCAGCGCGTGCACCGTCGCCGACTGTTGCTCGCCTGCGACGACCAGCGAACTGCCGTGCGCCTTCTGCAAATCCGCGACAACTGTGTTCAGCCACTTTTCCGCATCGCCCGGCAGGCTAACCGCATTGCCGCGTCCCAGTTTCGCTGCCAGCGCCCGCGCAAACAATTCAATGTCACAAGCCCGCATCGGCAGCTTGTGATCCGCGGCGGATCCCGTCACCGTCGGCGTCGGCTCCACGACATACAGCCGGTTCATCGAATCGCTCGTACTCTCCAGCTTGCGTCGCCGCGACCACTGCTTTGCATACGCAATATGCCCCGGCCCGCTCGCCAGAAAATCCGCGTCCAGCGACAAAATCACGTCGGCCTTGCCCGGCACGTAAACCGTATTCACCGAGCGGCCAAACGCCAGCTTCGCGCCCTCGCGCGCTCCGTCGCTCACCGCCGGCTCCCACTGGTGCCATTTCGCCTGCGGATAGAGTGCCAGCAACTTGCGCAACTGTGACGCCAGCGTCGGCGAAGTCACCGTCCCGGTCAAAATGCGGAAACCCGCTCCACCGGCGGCTTTCGCGCCCGTCGCCGCTTCTTGCGCGGAATCCAGAAACGTGGACCACGCGCGAATTTCGCCGCCCTGCAGCACCGTCTGCGCCCGGTCCGGATCGTACAGATTCAAAATCGAAGCCTGCACCATCGCACTCGTCGCGCCCAGACTCGACGGGTGATCCGGATTCCCTTCAATCTTCGTCGGCCGCCCTTCGTGGCTTTCCACCAGCACGCCAACGGCGTCCGCGCCAAACGGCATCACGGTCGCATAATAATTCGGCTTGCCCAGCACCATTCCGTCCGGCTGCTTCACGTACGGAACGATATGCGATTCATCCGGCCGCCCGCAGCCCGCCAGCCCCGCCAGCGCCAGCGACGCCCCCATCAATTTCAGGAAGTCGCGCCGGTCGACCGTGTCATCCCATTCCGATGCGTGCCGTGGAAATTCCCGGTGCAGCAATTCCTCGAAATGCGGATCTTCCGAAAGCTCTTCCAGCGTCCGCCAGTACTGCTTTCCGCTCTTTCCCTGCAGCCGTTCGCGGACCGTGGAAAGTTCCAGCCGGTGCTCCCGCAGCGTGTCGTCCACGATCACTTCGTCGTCATGATCGTGATCGCGCCCCTCCTCCATTGCGGGTTTCGTGGCCGGCGGCCCTTGCAGTATGCGCAGTTGCTTGTCGTGTTCGTGATCGCTCATAGCATCCATTAACGGTGACACGTCGAGCAGCTCGTCAGCTCGGCCGTGGTTCGCAGTTTGTACTCCGCCGCGAGTTGCCGCCCCACTTGTTCCTGGTTTGCGGGCGCCTTCCAGTCCATGTTGAAAACCTGATCCCTCGGTCGAAGATTCTGTTGCGGATTCCGGTGGCACTCCAGGCACCATTCCATGTTCAAAGGCGAGGCCTGCAGCATCAACGGCATTTGGTTCACGCTGCCGTGGCAAGAAGAGCAGCCAATGCCCTTATTGATGTGAATGCTGTGGTTGAAATAAACGTAGTCCGCCAGCCGGTGCACTTTGTTCCAGCGAATCGATTCGTCCGTCCGATAACTTTCGCGCACCGGTTCCAGGTATCCGACATTGTTAAAAAGAACCGAGTGGCAATTCATGCAGGTCTTGGTGGGAGGAATACCAGCGAACGCCGAGGTTTCGACGCTCGTGTGACAGTACCGGCAATCGATCCCGTCGTCTCCAACATGATGCTTGTGGCTGAATTGAATCGGCTGATTCCGTGATACGCGCTGATTGGTGATGTAGGGCGATCTTGCGACGACGAGAACCGCCGTCAATGCAACTCCCCCAAGAACGGCCACTCCCAGCAAGCTGGCTCGAGCGATAAAGTTCGCACTGCGGTGAAAGATTTGTGCCATGTCAGAGTTGCGCTTGAGCGAAGTTCTTCCCCATGAGCGTTGGTCCCCCCACAGTTTTCCACTCTTATACCGGACAGCGCATGCCCGGGTCCATCAGCGACCGATTAGTGTCCAATAATTTTTCCGGGAATGCAACTCATATCCAATTTTTCTGCCTTTGAATTCCTCAAACGTAAGATCGCCACATCCTGCGAGCATTTTGAACATTCCGAAAGGTAAACTGAATCCGATATCATCGTGGTAATTCTTTCCAATACCGAACCGCTCTCCCATCCATCTCTCAGATGCTCCACGCGCTTCCCCGGATAAACCTTTCTTATGAATGCCCTCAGCCTATTCCGCTCTTGCTGATGGCACGCCCCGTGCTATGCTTTTTATGTTCCTCATCGCATTGCAGGCCCGGCCTGCGGGCTCCGGCCCTCCCCGGAGCAGCCATGCAAACCCCGCTGGGGCGTGGTCCAACTGGTAGGACACCTCACTGTTAATGAGGACGGTGAAGGTTCGAATCCTTCCGCCCCAGCCAATTCTCTCCTTCAAAACCTCATCCGGCCGATACAGTCTCTCTCTACCCTCAACGCTTCACCCTTCGTTGACACCGGTCCGCCATGGGCATAACCTTTCGCTGGTCTGGAGTGTGCGATGAAAAACGTCTGTGCCGTTATCGTTCTTACCGTTCTTGTTCTTGCTCCCCCGTGCTTCGCTCAAAACGAACCGCATCACCACCACGACGCCACCGAAAAGCTCGGCACAGTGTTTTTCCCGATCTCCTGCGCTCCCGCCACCCAGGCCCAGTTTGAACGCGGCATGGCTCTCCTCTATTCGTTCGAGTACGAATCGGCCATGAATCAGTTTGAGGAAACCCAGAAAAAAGACCCTGCCTGCGCCATGGTCGATTGGGGCCAGGCCATGAGCCTGTATCACCAGCTCTGGGATCGCCCCTCCAAGACCGATCTCCAGCGCGGTGCGGAACTGCTGGCCAAAGCGAGCGCCCTTAAACCTCCGACCCCGCGTGAACGCGACTACATCCAGGCTCTAACCGTCTTTTACACCGACACTGAAAAGCTCGATCACGAAAAGCGCGCCGAGGCCTACGCCAAGGCCATGAACGGCGTGTACCAGCGCAATCCCCAGGATCGCGAGGCCGCTGTCTTATATGCGCTCGCTCTGCTGGCATCCGCGCCCGAACGCGATCCCGACCTCGTCAACGCCAAAGCCGCCGTGGCCATTCTCAACAAACTCTACGAAGAGGAGCCTGATCATCCCGGGATCGCACACTACATCATTCACAGCTGCGACAATCCCTCGATGGCCAGCCTCGCCCTTCCCGCGGCCCGCAAATACGCCGGCATCGCGCCCGCCTCCGCGCATGCGGTTCACATGCCGTCGCACATCTTTGCCCGCCTGGGTCTCTGGCAGGACGACATCAATTCCAATCTCGCCGCCATCCAAATTGCCGATCAGATGGCCACCATGCGCATGCATGTCATGCATCACAAAATGCATTCCATGGACTTCCTCGAATACGCCTATCTTCAGATTGGCGACGATGTCCGCGCCAAGGCCGAAGTCGATGCCTTTGCCGCGATTCCCGACTCCGGCGCGGATCTCATATTTAAGGACTATTTCCTGCTCCGCAAAGCGATGGCTCCGGTCATGTACGCCATTGAGCGGCGTCAATGGAAGGAAGCCCTCAATCAGCAACCGGCGGCCAAAGCCCCGCCCCACGTGCAATTGGTCGCCTATTGGAGCCGCGCCGTCGCCGCAGGGCACCTTCGCGACTCCGCCGCAGCGCAAGATGCGCTGAAGCACGGAGACGAACTAATCGAAGCTACGCGCAAAGGCGACAAGCCCTACCTCGCGGATTCTCTAAAAGATACCCACGATGTGATGCGGGCGTGGGCCAACTACGCTTCAGGCAAGACCACCGAGGCTGTGGCACTCCTCCGCTCCGTCGCCGACACGGAAGACAAAGTCGGCAAGGGCGAAACGGATCTCCCGGTCCGTGAGATGCTTGCGGATATGCTCATGGAGATGCAGAAACCGCAGGAAGCCCTCGTCGAATACGAGACTTCCCTGCGCACCGATCCGAACCGCTTCAACGGCCTCTATGGCGCCGCGCAAGCCGCCGAACTGACCCATCAAAAAGAGAAAGCGGCGGCTTATTACGCGCAACTTCTCAAGAACTGCGACGGCACCATGTCCGACCGCCCGGAACTCGCCCAGGCAAAAACCCTGCTCGCCGCTAAATAGTGTTTCGCGCTATTTGGCGCTAGCGCCCTTGCCGGCAAGTTTGTTCAACTCTTCAAATATCCCGTCGTCAATCCTTACCGACGCGGTCGCAACATTTTCTTCCAGATGCTCCACGCGCGACGTCCCGGGAATCGGCAGCATTACCGGCGAACGCCGCAGCAGCCACGCCAGCGCCAACTGCGAAGGCGTAATTTTCGCCTGCTCCGCGATGCTCGCCAGTTTGCTGCCCGCGGCCGACAACTGGCCCGCTCCCAACGGAAACCACGGAATAAATCCGATCTTCGCGCGCTCGCAATACTCCAGCACATCCTCCGCGCCGCGATCCAGCACGCTGTAGCGGTTCTGCACCGTGACGATGGGCACGAGCTTCCGCGCATGTTCAATCTGGGCCACGCTCACCTCGGAAAGCCCGATGTGTTTGATTTTCCCTTCCGCCTGCAAATCCTTTAACGTTCCGAGTTGATCTTCGGCCGGCACCTTGTCGTCAATCCGGTGCAACTGGAAAAGATCGATCCGCTCCATGCGCAGCCGCCGCAAACTCCCCTCGCACGCCTGGCGCAAATGTGCCGGCTTGCCATTCGGCACCCACTGGTCCGGCCCCGGCCGCTCCAGCCCCGCCTTCGTCGCGATCACCAGCTCTTTCGGATACGGGTAAACCGCCTCGGCGATAATTTCCTCGCTGACCGACGGCCCATACGAATCCGCCGTGTCGATAAAATTAATTCCCAACTCCACCGCCTTCCGAAGCACTCGAACCGCTTCGGCGCGATCCTTAGGCTCCCCCCAAATCCCCTTGCCGGTAATTCGCATCGCCCCAAAACCCAAGCGGTGAACGCGGAGATCCCCCCCAATCACAAAATCTCCAGCCTTCGCGGCCGGCCGGTCCACACTCGACTGCGCTGCGCTTGTGCTCTTCATCTTCGCCCTTCTTTCTCTCCGTGGTCTTTCCTCAGGAATCGCGGGCCGTCACCCAATCCGATTTGGCGACTCGGGCAGACCTCCGACGTTTCCCGCATCTTCCAAGTAGTCCAGGCCTGCCTATTTGAGATGAACGAATCCCTCCAGTTGTTGCAGCTTTTTTCGGTCCCGGGCCTCGTACACACGCACGTCCGCAAAAAACAACGGCGCCGCGAAGAGAATGCGGCGCCGCCAGTCTTGCTGAATCGCACTTATTGGCAGGGTTGAGAGGGTGTCGTCAGCTTGGTCGTATCTGGATAGCTGTAGGCACCGCTAATCGCGGACGAAGGCGATTCCCGCGTGAACCATGGCAGGATCGCCTCGGTCTGCGGGTGATACGTAAATCCGCCGATCGTCACGGGAAAATCGGGATGCGGCACGACTTCCATCGGATCGCCAGTTTCCAGGTTTCCCTGGCACGATCCGGGAACCCCGGGAAATTGCCACGGTGGCACAAAGTTCCGGATAAACGGATCGTTCATCCATTCGGAAACTTCGTGGCTCAGCGGCAGCACGTCCGCGAATCCAGGAGGAAAAATGTTGGGATCCGGCCAAGCTGCATAAATATAGGTTTGGATCTGCTGGTTGCCGTTACCATTCGTCGAAGTCGAAGCTCCGTGAAAACCCAGCACACAGCAGTTGTTCAGGTTGTGTATATACAAAAAAGTGTTGTACGTCAGCACAACCGGAAGTGTCGTCGGCGCGACGTGCAGCGAGTTGATCGCCTCATTCAGGCGATCCGAAAACCAGGAATCGCTCATCAGCGCGAAAACCTTGTGAGACACGCTCCCGATGAGAAGCACAGCTTGCCCCTGCGGCACCTGAATCACCTGTGTCGGGTAAACCGTCGGCGTGGAATCCAGTAGCGTATGCCAGTTCGGGCTCGCTCCGGACACGAACGGCCAGAATTCCGCCCGCTGTACTGCGTCGGCATATTGCGTAGTGCCGCTCGTGTACGTCGCGTCCTGGAAGTTGGGCGACCCCAGCACATTGCCCACCTTCGAGGTGCCGCTCAATACAAAGCCGTTCGCGAAAACGAAATCGAATGGAATGATGGCCACATCCACGGTTGTTGTCGAGTTACTCGATGCCGGGTTGGTTCCCACCATCGTGTAGGGAAACGTCACGCCTTGGAACTTAAACGAAGATGTCCAGTGCGGAACGGTCTTCGACGTCGCCGGAACCGTCGTCACCGATGAATCCGTCGTGAATGCCGGAGTGCCGAATTTGTCAGCCTGGGAATCCGACTGAGCCATGGAAATTCCCGGCAAAACCAGAACCAGGGTGAGCAGGGACAGCATCGCGACCAATATTTTTCACAAAGTAGAAACTCCTTTCGGGATCGGAATTGCGGCGCACGCGCGGAGTGCGGCCCGGCTCCGGGGGGACGTCGCTTCCACAGGGAGAAAGCGAATCAGGAGCAAGTCCCGGGGATGGTACCTCACCATCGTGAGTGTCGCAAGCGTTACTTCCTGGCGGAGCTTATGCCGCCGATCCGTTCGTGTCCGTGCAAGAGTCTCTCTTCCGCTTCAACCTTTTTGTGTGGGAAGTCCCGCGCCGGTCCAGCCTTTCCATCCGCCGTCCATCGATTCAACGTTTGTGTAGCCCATCTTCTTCAGATTGTCCGCCGCGAGTGCTGAGCGAAAACCTCCCCCGCAATAAAGAATGATCTTCGCCTCGTTGTCTGGCACGCGCTGCTCTACGTCCCGCTCGATAATTCCTTTGCCCAGGTGAATCGCGCCCGGCAGGTGTCCCTGTGCCCATTCGCTCTCTTCCCGCACGTCCACCAGCACGAATTTTTCTCCCGCATCCATGCGGCGCTTCACATCCGCCACGTTCGTCTCCCTGATCCTCTTTTTCGCGTCATTCACCAGCGCAAGAAATTTCTCCCCATGTGCCATCTGAGCCTCCATTTCCCTTCGGAATTGTGAAATCCATCATAACGCCACATTCCCAAAGAAAAAGGGCGTCGCGCACGATTGCGGACGCCCGCCCAACTCAGACCTTGCTATATCGCGGCGGCTAAGGTTTCAACGACGCTGTCTCCGCGGGAATCGTAGCCGGCACTCTGCAACCTTGCTCCGGCTCTTGCCCACGGCGCCCCGCCGTAAACCGGCTCGTCTCTCGCACGCGCGTCCGCAGGCCATCGATCACCGAGGGAATCGCGTTGTGCTTTTCCCCGCGAATCAGGTAAATCATCAACGCGGCTTCTCCCGGCACGTCGGCGCTCGACGTGATCCCCACTCCCTGCACGCCTGGCTGCTTCATCCACTCATCAACGTGTGCCGCGTGAATTGCCTTTGCGCGCTCCAGTTCTGTCTTTCCCAGCGCACTCACAGTAAACGCATCCTGCGTCGGAACGATTCTCGATGCGGCCTCGAACTCCAGGATTCCATGCGGCGCCGGATTTTCCATCGCCACGATTCGCGTCCCCACTCCCTCAATCGTAGCCGGCAATGGCGCCGGTTCCTGCCGCGGATTCACCACGATTAGCGCTGCGGCTTCTCCCGGACGATCCACGCTCGCCGCCACGCCTACGGCACTGATATAAGGATTCGCCAGCAGTTCCGGCGCGTGCAAATCGATCGCCCGCTGCGCCAGCGCAATCGACGAAGCATCCACGGAAATTGCGGCCCTTGCCGCCGCCTTCACGGCAGCACCCGCCAGCGTGCATCCGATTACGGAATGCGTCGACGCGCTTCCCACGAACGAAGGCTGGTTCCCCTGCTGATCCGCCAGCGCCGCCAGCACATCGCCCACCGGATTCCCCACCGTGTCCGTGTCCGATCCTCCGTAGAGCAGCGCCACGGGGTCTGCCGTCCCTTCATCGACAATCAGCGAGCCCGAGTCTCCTCCAGCGCTGAACCCACCGCCAGCCACCGAAATCTGATTACTGTACGTGACCTTGAAGCTCGTTCCGCCGTTGCATTGCGTCTGGTACGTCACCGATGTGCTCAAACTCGTCGCCGAGACTGTGGAGCACGTCAACCCCGTAGTCCGGCCGCTCTTCGCCACCGGCTCCCCGATGGAAGCAGGAATTCCTCTTCCCTGATGCGGCGGCCCGGGATCCGGCGCGCTCCCCGTGGCCGTTGCCCCCAGCATCAAAATATTCCCCGTCAAATCCACTGCCTGCGGCACGATCAGCGCAATCGCCGCGTCGACGTTGGTCCCCGAAGCCTGCAGATTTACAAAAGAGGTCAAATTCGCTACCGTACTCGTTCCCGCGGTCGAGCAGTTCGTTTCAATAATCCCCGGCTGCGAGATCGGCTCTCCCAGCGTGGCCTGATCGCTCCTTGCCAGCACATGGTTATTGCTCAAGATGTAGAAGCTCCCGTTGCGGATCAGCAGCGATCCCAGCGTCCCTCCACAGCAAAAACGGCCGTTCTTGTCGTCGGCGTTTCCCCCCGACGTTCCCAGTTTCACCGGCAAGCTCTGCGCGCTCTGATTTTGATTCGATTGAAACACCTGCACGCGTCCCGTTCCCATCTTTGTCGTGTCCGCTTGCGAAACCGCTGTCACCACTACGGTGGAAGGATTTGGCACTGCCGCGGGTGCCGTATACAGACCGCCGGTTGTGATCGTTCCGACCGTCGAATTTCCTCCCGCCACCCCGGCCACTTCCCAATTCACTGTGCTGTTCGTCGTCCCCGTCACCGTCGCGTTGAAGGGCACAGTCTGTCCAATCACCACCGATGTCGCGGACGGAAACACCGTCACGCTAATTCCGGCCGTATTTCCCCCGCCGCTTGCGGATTGTCCGCCGCTGCAGCCTGCGCACCACAGAATGGCCAGGGTCAGGAGAAGTTTTCCATCGCGCCACATCGTCGTCCCTCGCACGTTTACTCACAGAGAGGTTAGTATGCAGGTGCTTGGCCACCGAGATTCTGTAATATCCCTGTAACCTATTTGTCCCCTGCCCGTTTGGGCAGGTCGACAAGGGGTTTTCTAACGCTCTGCACTTCCTGGGCTGGGGGGTAACTCGTCAATCCAGATCGCGCCAGTTCGGGCCGGTTCCCATCTCCACCACCACCGGCACCGCCAGTTTGTGGACGTTCTCCATCTCTTCTTTCACCAGCTTTCCCAGCTTGCTCTTTTCCTTCACCGGCAGCTCGAACAGCAGTTCGTCGTGTACCTGCAATATCATTTTCGCGGCCAGTTTCTCTTCTTTCAACCGCGCGTCAATCGAAATCATGGCCATCTTGATCAGGTCCGCGGCCGTCCCCTGCAGCGGCGAATTCAGCGCCGTGCGCTCCGCAAAATTCCTCAGTTGCACCTGCGGCGAATTGATCTCCGGGATCGGCCGGATCCTTCCGAACAAAGTCTTCGCCACGCCTGTCTTTCGCGTTTCCACCAAAACGTTCTCCAGGTACTGCTTCACCCCGCGATACCTGGTGAAATACGCGCTGATGAATTGCGACGCTTCTTTCTGCTCAATTCCCAGTTGCTGCGCCAGGCCGAACGCCGAAAGCCCGTAAATAATTCCAAAATTGATCGCTTTGGCCGCCCTTCGGTGCTCCCCCGTCTGCGCCATCGGCCCCACGCCAAACACTTCCTGCGCCGTACGCGCGTGAATGTCTTCGCCGTTCCGGAACGCCTCGGTCAGCACCGGATCCTTCGAAAAGTGCGCCATGATCCGCAATTCAATCTGCGAATAATCCGCCGACAGCAGGATCTGCCCCTTCTGCGCTACGAATGCCGCCCGAATCTCCCGCCCCAGTTCGCTGCGAATCGGAATATTCTGCAAATTGGGATCGCTTGAGCTCAGCCTTCCCGTCGCGGTTCCCGTTTGCGAAAAACTCGTGTGCAACCGCTTCGTCTCCGGATGAATCAGTTTCGGCAACGCATCCACATAAGTGGATTTCAGCTTCGCAATCTCCCGATACTCGATCACCTTCCCCGGCAGTTCGTGCTGTTCCTTCATTTCGTCTAGGATGTCCGCCGCCGTCGAGCGCACTTTCCCTTTGCCCCGCCGCACCGGCGGCTGCAGGTTCAGCTTGTCGAACAGAATCTCCGCCAGTTGTGTCGGCGAGTTCACGTTGAATTCCGACCCCGCCAGTTTCCAGATCTCTTTCTCCAGCCGCCGCACCTCTTTCTCCATTGAGTGCGACATCTTCGCCAGCGCCTCTGGGTCCACCAGAATTCCCGCGCGTTCCATCTCCGCCAGCACTCCCGCCAGCGGCAGGTCAATCTTTTCGTAAACGTCCTCGAGGCCCTGAGCCTCCACCTCTTTCCGCAAAACCGGCGCCAACTTCTGCAGGTAATTCGCCCGCTCTCCCGCGCCTCCGCCGATTGGCGCATTGAACTGGCGGAAAATCACGTCCGCAAAATTGTGGTTCGCCGTCGTCGGCCGCAATAAATACGAATAAAGCTGCGTGGCGTGCTCGATCTTTTCCCCGCCGCCCGCCAAAAGGTGAAACAGCTTCGGGTCGTGCACAATCTTTCGCCGCTTGGCATCCTGCACGATCGCGGCCAGCGCTTTCATCGCCTCGCCCTTCTCGTCCGCCCAGACCGCCCGACCCTCGCCCTCTTTCTGCGACACCTCAATCCCCGCAACCCGCGTCCCGAACCCCTCCGCCTCGCGTTCCCCCGTCTCCAGATTCAGCCACACCGCCAGTTCAGCCTTCGCCGGCAGTTTCTTCAAATAAGCCTTGAACTCCTCTACATCCGCAAATTGCGCATAATCCTTTTTCTCTCCCCCAACTGCAGGTTGCGATTCCTCACTCGCTTTTCCGGCTTCGACGCTAGCTCCACCCGCCAGCAATTCCTTCAGCAACGAATTGAATCCCAGCTCCCGGTAAAATTCCGCCAGCGCTGTCGGATCGCCTTCGCGCACTTTCAATTTCTCCAGGTCCACCTCCAGCGGAACATCCAGGTCAATCGTCGCCAACTGCTTGCTCATCATCACTTGCTCTCTCTGCTGTTGCAGCGCCTCACGGTACCTCTTGTTCGTCACTTCATCCGCATGATCCAGCGCGCTTTCCACGCTTCCATACTTCTGAATCAGCTCTGTCGCGCCCTTTTCGCCAATCCCTTTCGCGCCCGGAATGTTGTCCACCGTGTCGCCCAGCAGCGCCATCAGGTCGATCACTTTTTGCGGCGGCACTCCCAGAATTTCCGTCACCTTCGCCGCATCTACAATCGTGTCCGCCTTCGCGCCGCCCGATCCCGTCCGCAAAATCCGCACGCCGGGATTTACCAGCTGCATCATGTCCTTGTCGTTCGACACCACCAGCACATCGATCTTATTCGCCGCGGCTTTCTTCGCCATCGTGCCGATCACGTCGTCCGCTTCGTACCCGTCCAGTTCCAGAATCGGCAGCCGCATCGCCTCGCACAGCCGCCGCACGTACGGCAATTGCACGCTCATCTCATCCGGCATCGGCGGCCGCTGTGCTTTGTACTTCTCAAACAATTTGTCGCGAAACGTCGGCTGCCGCGTGTCGAACACGATCGCCACGTATTCCGGCTGGTAATCCTTCAGCAGCCTCCTCACGATATTCGCGAACAGAAACGGCACCTTCGTCGGAATCCCGCTCGGCGCGTTCATCCGCACCATTGGCGCGTAAAACGCCCGGTAGATGTGCGCCATCGCGTCCACAAGAAACAGTTTTTTCGCGGAAGAAGCCATGCGGGCGAGTATAGCAAAGCCCCACTCGCCCGGCCGCTCGCCAGCAAAACGGAAGGGCGCACCCGAGTGCGCCCTGTCCTTATGCTTTTTCTGTGATTGCTTACGGCTTCGGAGTTTCCGCCGAGCCCGCCACCTGCGTAACCAGCAGCATCTGCGTGCCGCTGTCCAGATGCAGATTCTTTCCAGCCGAGGTGATCACCGATCCTTGCGCCGTGCCCGCCGTCGCAGAGCTCAAATTGACCCCTTGCAGACCGAATACTCCTTGGCTGCTTGATGTCAATTGACCCGCGGCGTTCAAGCCGCCTACTGCTCCCTTGCTTGCCGCGACGGTATTCGTCGCTGCGTTAGCCGTGGAATTCAGCGCTCCACCCGCTGTGTTGCCGGCGCTCGCCGCCGTATTCGTCACCGTGCCCGCAGCTCCACCCGCCGTTGAGGTCACTCCTCCCAACGCGCCACCTCCCGCGGCCCGACCGGAACCCCCCGCGTATGTTCCTGCGCCGCCTGCTGCGGACAGGTCACTGCCGGCATTCGCGGTTGCAGCTGATTGTGCGGACGCCAGCGCCTGGATTGCCACGTTCAACGGCACTTCCTGCCCGTTCTTCAGAATAGCCTTGTCAAACACGATGCCCAGCGCCGATTCCGAATCTCCCTTCGCACGAGCCGATGCCTGGGTCACATGTCCCACAAGCTTCGATCCCTTCGGTATCACCGTTTTGCCGTTTGATTTTGTCGGTTCGGTGGTGCGCGCAGCAATCGGATCGCCGGGCTTCGCTTTCTTGGAATCGACTGGTGCGGTCAACTCCGCATTGATCGCCGCGCCGCTTCCGAGCGAAGCGTTCGTTTGCCCGTTTTGCGCTGACGCTGCCGAAGCCGCTGAAGCGGAACCTGATCCCTGTGCTTGCGCTTTTCCAGCCTGCACGGACGTCTGTCCGCCCGCCTGCGCACCTGCCTGCGCGTCCGCTTGCGTTTGCGCGGCGGCCACGCTGGCGAACAGAATTCCAGCCACAACTACAAACCCAGTACGTTTCATGTTGGCATCCTCCTGAATTCCTACCGTCTGTGAACAGGCTGGGCTTGCCCGACAAGACATAAGGGTAGCGACGGTGTGATTTGATAGTGGCATGTCCTATGCCAAGGCTACGGTCTTTATTTTCAATTGGTTAGGGTTGGGTCGGCTGGAAAAACCGTGCAAAACCTATGAAAAAAGTCTCTGCACGGAAAGAATTACATGCCGCTGCTGAAGGACGGGTTGGGCGGAGTTCGCCCTAGACAATTCCCAGCGGCTTCGCCACTTCCGCCAGAATGTCAGCCGCCTTCAGCAGATGCTCCCTCTTATGTGCCGCGCTCACCATCGCCCGCAGCCGCGCCTTGCCTTCCGCCACCGTCGGATAGGCCACCGCCGGCGCGAACACTCCCGCCTCGAACAGTTTCCGCGAAAACTCATACGCCTTCGCCCCATCGCCCACGTGAATCGGCACAATCGGCGTCTCGCTCGTCTTGAACTGAAACCCGCGCTTCTTCAATTCCCGCTTGAAAAATTTTGTGTTCGCCCACAGCTTCTTCACCAGCTTTTCGCCGTCCGGCGAATCCAGCAGTGCAAACGCCGCCTGGCAAGCCGCCGCCGTCGCCGGCGGATGCGAAGTAGAAAACAAAAACGGCCGCGCCCGCAAATACAAAAAGTCGATCAAGTCCCGCGAGCCGCACACATACCCGCCCATCGACCCGATCGCCTTGCTCAGCGTCCCCACCTGGATGTGCACGCGCCCGTGGCACTGATGATGATCCACCGTCCCGCGCCCGCCGCGCCCCAGCACGCCGCTCGCGTGTGCGTCGTCCACCATCATGATGCAGCCGTACTTCTCCGCCAGGTCGCAAAGCTCCGGCAGCGGCGCGATGTCTCCGTCCATCGAAAACACGCCGTCCGTAATAATCAGTTTCTTCCCCGGAAACGAAGCATGCTCCTGCAAAATCCGTTCGCAGTCCGCGACATCCTTGTGCTTGAACACTTTGATCGTCGCCTTCGAAAGCCGCGCCCCGTCAATAATCGACGCGTGGTTCAGCTCGTCCGAAATTATCAGGTCTTCCTTTCCCAGCACCGCCGAAACCGTTCCCGCATTCGCCGTGAACCCCGACTGAAACACCACGCACGCTTCCACGTTCTTGAATTTCGCGATCTGCTCTTCCAACTCCATGTGCAATTTCATCGTCCCGGCAATCGTCCGCACGGCCCCCGCGCCCACGCCCAATTTCCGCACCGCCTCAATCGAAGCCTTCCGCAACCGCTTGTCCGACGTCAGCCCCAGATAATTGTTCGACGCCAGGTTGATGACCTCGCGCCCGTCAAACACGCACACCGGTTTCTGCTCGCCCTCCAGCACGCGTAGCTTAGGCGCCACGCCCTTAGCCCGCAACTCATTCAAAGTCTCCGTCACATACAGCAACGGATTCTGTTTCGTAGCCATCGTTCCCGTTTCACTCATCTCTTCTTCTCCGAACTCTGCACTCTCTGCGTCTCCGCGTTAAGCTTTCTTTTCCTATTTCTGCAACCCATTCGGATAAATCAAAATCTTCCCCGCCAACCCATTCTGCAATTTGCTGAACGCATCCTCAAATTTATCCAGCGCAATCTTCTCCCCGAACAGCGGCTCCAGATTCAACCGCCCCGCCTTCAGCAGCGCCGTCATCTGTACCCAGGTCTGGTACATCCGCCGCCCGTAAATCCCCTGCACCGTAGCGCCCTTGAAGATCACATCATTCACTAGATCCAGCGGCACATTCTCCGTAGGTATCCCCAGCAGCGAAGCTCTTCCCCCCGCCCGCAGCGCCTTGAACCCCTGCTGGATCGCCGAAGGCACTCCGCTCATCTCCAGCAACACGTCCACTCCCGTCCCGCCCGTCTCCGCCAGAATCTTTTTCACCGCATCTTCCGCCGCCGGATTGATCACCACGTCCGCGCCCATCTGCTTCGCCATCTCCCGCCGGTGCGCGTTCGTCTCAGTCGCGAACACCGTCGAGCTTCCGCAAGCCTTCGCCACCGCAATCGACATCAACCCAATCGGCCCGCAACCCGTCACCAGCGCCGTCTGCCCCGCAATCGCTCCCGCCAGCACCGTGTGCACCGCGTTCCCCAGCGGATCCAGAATCGCCCCATACCGCTCCGGAATCGCCGCATCCAGCTTCCAGATATTCGTCGCCGGAATCTTCACGAACTCCGCAAACGCCCCGTCCTGATCAATCCCGATCACTCTCACGTTCGGGCAGATGTGCGCTTCGCCCAACCGGCACTGGTGGCAATGCCCGCAGTTCACATGCATCTCCGCGCTAACGAAATCGCCCGCCCGCACCGCCGTCACGTCCGCGCCAATCCGCTCCACCACGCCGCAAAACTCATGCCCCAGCGTCACCGGAGGCTTGATCCTCCCCTGCGACCATCGGTCCCACCCATAAATGTGCAAATCCGTCCCGCAGATCGAAGCCGCCTTCACGCGCACCAGCACGTCCCCATGCCCCACCTCGGGCACCGGCACGCTCTCAATCCGCAACCCGCGCGCCGCATCCATCTTCCGCAGCGCCTTCATCGTGGCAGCCATTCCAGCAAGCTCCTCACTACGTCCCCAACTCATCCACGCACAATCTCAAATCCTAGCACACTGCATCGTGCGCACCCGACTCCCACCGTCCGCTCAAACGCCTCGCGTGAATGAACTTGAGGGTGCCCCATCCTTCGCGCCTTTCAGCGAAGGGTGGGCTCTTACGATCGAAAGGTGCGGTCTTCTTCTCTGCTCTTTCCTTTTTTTCGTTACCTCCTTACTTCTTTACTTCATCCTCTCCACCACGCCAATCTCCTCCAACGCCTTCAAATACTCCACCACCAACTCAAACTCTACCGGCCCATATTCCGCCGACACCGCATCGCGTATTTCATACGCAGTCCTTTTCCCATCGGCAAAATTCAGCACCTCGTACGCATACTCCTCCCCGCCGCCCCACAATCCCTGGTACTCCAACAATTTCGGCTTCGTCACACGCCCCCGCTTCGCCCACGCCACCTCAAAATAGTCATACCCAAACACCACCATCGGCCCTCTTGGCTGCAATTTTCGCCCGAACACGGGATTTCCGCCCGGGAGGAGTATAGTTCTTCCGCAAATCCCCTCCGTGTTATTGGCGATATTCTTGCCGATTATTCCAATCGCTGGCCAGCGCATGCCGTTGGTATCCGGGGCAAGCCGCGTCAGGGATTCCGCCAGCGGACGGGTTTGATTCCCCTCGAACCGCGCAATTTCACCGCCATCACAGGGCGTGCTGATTTGCGCGCTCTTTTGATGAATTTCTTTTGCCGTCAGGAGAGTTCGCATGCGAAGTAAGTCGATCACTGCCTGCAGGTCCTTGTCACCCATCCCCGCCAAAAAATACCCGCTCGCCGCACCAATAAATCCCGCCCTCTTCAATTTCGTCGCATCAATATTCGCCGCGCTATCCAGATTCGTGTGAATAAACCGGTCTGGCCAGTCATTCAAATAAATCGCCGGTATCCCAAACGACGAATCCTGATACACATCGTGATCGCTCCCCATCGTGTACGCCGAATACTCCGCCCGCAGCGGCTCCTTCCCTCCCTCCGCCGACACCATCGGATACTCGGCCTTCCCCGTTGCCGCAAACTGGTACGACTCTTCGTTCACCCACTCCGCAAACGCCCACGCCACATCCTGCACAAACGACGGCAAGCTCTTCGGTCCCCGCGTCACATGAAACACCGCCTTCGTCTCCGGCCCGCCGCCCACCATGTCCATGTGCACCACGGCCTTGATTCGCTTCGCAAATTCCGGCTTGCCATTCAGCAGCGCCAGCGTCCCTTCAATCTCCGGCGGAAAAATAAATCGGATGGTGCGCGCAGGCCGCTCCAGCTTTCCCTCGCCGATCATTTTCTGCAGCGTCCGCGCCACCTCCAGAATCGTCGCGCAGCCACTCGCATTGTCATTCGCTCCCGGCCGCTGGTGATCCAAGTGACACGAAAACGCAATCTCCTCCTCCTTCAACTTCGCATCCGCCCCGGGAATCGTCGCCGTCACCACCTCATAATTCCCCGGATGCTGCCCCGCCTTCACCAGCGCATGCAGCCGGATATTCTCTCCCTTTGCCAGCCTCTCCTGAAACGCGTGCGCCGTCCGCAACGACACCATAAATCCGAACGTCTTGTTCACCGAAAACGTCTCCAGATGCCCCCACCGAATCGCATCCAGATTCTCCCCCGACCATCCCGTCTTCTGGTTTTGTGCAAAACTCACAATTCCCACCGCACCAAATTTCCCCACCGCCAAATCCTGCACCGCCCCTGGCTGCGCACTCACCAGCACAATCTTTCCTTTAACCTCTTCCCCTGCGTAATCGCTTTCGCTCGTTCCCGCTCCCACGTCCACCAACTCCGCCGTCACGTCCGCGCTCTCACTGTCCTCCGCGAGTACTAGAGGCTCCTTCTCAAAGCTCGCAACGGCTTTGCGCACTGTCGCGACTCCGTCGTAATACCCCACCGGAAAGGGACCGACCCATTTCCGCCTCGATGTCCGACGAGCAGCGAATTCCTGTAACTCTCCAACCTCTGCATCCCACGCCGGTCGCGACCTCTGCGTTCCATAAAATATTTTCCCATCCGCCGGAAACTGCAAAATTTCAGCATCGCTGAACCCATACCCCCGCAAACGCTCCACCACCAATTCCGCCGCCTCATGAAATCCCTTCGACCCCCGCTGCCGGTGAAACCGTGCAATCCCCTCCAGATTCCGCTTCGCCGTCTCCCCGCTGATCTCCCCCGCAATCGCCGCCACATCCTTCTCCCCCAACAGCGGCGGCTTCTGTGCGCAGACTCCGCCCGCCAATGCCATCCCTGCAACAATTGCGCTCACAATTCTCATCGCCACAATTTCCTTCCATCTTGCTCACAATCTCATTTCAATCAGGAAGCAACCACAGCCAAAAGCTTGTCATCCTGAGAGCATCCGATAGGGATGCTCGAAGGACCTCAACCTCAACGCTAGAAAAAATCTCACCACGGCTACGTCTTCGATTTCACTTCTTTACCTCTCCTCTTATTCATATCCACCTTCATCCCTGCCATCGGCTCCCTCTTGTTCAGCCTCGCCGCCTCCACAATCAACTTCTTCAGCGCCGGCTTCTTTACATCCGCCGTCGTCCGCACCTTTACATGCCGCACGCTCTTCCCTGTCCCTTCCAGCAATCCCTCCGGGTCCGGCAGCGCCGCCCCGCGCAAGAAAATAAACGTCACATGTTCCTTTCCCGTCATGAAACCACACACCGTCCCGTTCGAGTCAAACGACGGAATCTTCCACGGATTCACATACTCCTCGCACCCCGCCAAGGTCCTCTTCACCAGGGAGCGCAAGCCCTTCACCACATCCTTCTTCCTTCCCG
>Ga0210403_10002005_pt1 | contig 18750 bp, 15 predicted proteins | sample IncBWC19MmetaG_FD_150863 | JGI IMG/M metagenome (GOLD analysis project Ga0210403, IMG submission 150863) | Forest soil microbial communities from Barre Woods Harvard Forest LTER site, Petersham, Massachusetts, United States - Inc-BW-C-19-M | ecosystem: Environmental > Terrestrial > Soil >... | reverse complement strand
GCTTGGGATTGGTTTTGAGCGATGCCCGGAAATCTTTCAAATTCGAGAAGCCCAACTTCTTCGCGATCGCGAGTTGATCTGCCTCAATGCGCGCGACCTCCCGCAGCCCCAGTTGATGGATTTCCTCCGGGGTCATGTTGGTTGTTGTCAATTCCTGAATCGCAGCGCGATAACGAGCATCTCCGTCCGGCAATGCCCAAATACCAGGTTCAGCACGACCTTGCGGGACGTAATCAGTGGCGATAAAGCCTTGCAGCTTGCGGTATGAGGGCCGGACTTCGCTGTCCACGGCGGCAACAATGGCGTCGTGCAACCGCTTTCGATCCGCTGCCGGAACCGCGTCGGGAAAGTGCGCGGCAGGCTGGCCGTAGGCATTCGCTTCTTCGGCTTGATCGGCGATGGATTTACATTGTTCGACGGTTTTCTCGAGAAGATACCGAGGCGGCATCAGCTTGTCGGCAGCCCCCTGCCGCATAAGCTCAATCATCTGATCGAAAAGCACGGGTAAACGGTGGAGGCGCGCGATATAGTCCTCATAATGCTTCGTCGAATCAAAAGGAATATCCGCGACGAATTGAGCTAGCGCGATATGCAGCCCGTTGAACTGGTCAACCGGCATCTCATAAGTCTTCAGGTCAATGTCTTGAATTTTCTGCTTAAGGCCACGCACCATCAAGGCTTTGCTTAGCTGCTCCTGCTCCGGAAAGCCGGTCGCGTCAACGGCTTCAAAGCGTGTCAGCCAACTCTGCTCGTCCTTTTTCGTCTGCTGCACATGGGCCAGCGAGATGTCGCTCCAGCGGTCGTTGTAGCGATAATCGCCGATCACGGTAGCTTGCTCTGGAGACTCCCGCAACTCATATTCCCACTCGTCGGCCAGCACCTGTTTGAACTCCTGCCGCCGAGCATCGACGCTCTTCATGTCGGCGCCGCGTAGCGAGGCTGCTGTTCCAATGACCAAGAGAATGACGAACCAATGACTGCGAACCTGACCCATTTATAAATCCTCCAGCAGTATTGTACGGCAGTAGTAGCGGTGAGAGCGGATGAGCGCAGAAACAGAAAGAGAGCACAATCATTAATGGTCAGTTCCGAGGCCAACTCGCACAGTGCTTAGCCGTGCCTCTTAATGTACTGCACCGCCTTTTCGTGTGCTTCTGCCGCTTTCCTCGTACTAAACGTCCCCAGGTTGCGTCGTTTCCCGGTCTTGGCATTCTTCTTACGTGAGTACAATCGATATTCTCCTGACTTTAACTTTCTGATCATTTGTCACCCGTCGGAACTTCGATGCCGTCAAAAGAAAAGCAGGTAGCCTGAGTTACAGACTCCAGAAATAAGTCATCCGTACATCGTCTTCGGTACTGTAGGAAACCGGGCTTCCCGCACCGACAATAGAAGATCGATTCCTGGACGACGGGCGTAACCCCCAAAATGCGCGCAAAGGCTCGACCCTACCCCCACGAGAATATTTACGAAAATATATGAATTATGAATGAAGACCTGACCGAGATTTCCGCACCAGAAGAGCCTGTCTGCGACGCCTGGCAGCGCGTGCTTCAAGTTACGCTCGGCATTTTCTTCGTGGTGGGGAGCGTGATCCTTGTCTACTACGGGGGACCCCGTGCTTCGAATGAAGACGTTCAATCACAGCTGCAGCAGCTGACCAGCCAAGTAAACCGGCTCAAGCAAGAAGAAGCCATGCCGGCCGTGGTCCTGGATCGTTATCGCAATTCGATTTGCTATGTCTTCGGAATTTACCGAGTAGGATTCGCCGGACGAAGGCCCGCTCTACGCGCACGCATCTCCGGCAGCGGCTTTGTTGTCGCCAATGGTTTGCTCGCCACGAACCGTCACGTCGCCGAGCCTTGGTATGAAGATGCGGAATCAACCGCACTGATAGCGAAGGGCGCAACTCCTCAGCTCGAAAAACTTGTTGCCTTTTTCCCGGGATTATCGACCGCCGTCAACATCACTCCGCTCGCATGGACGTCCGAAGAAGACCTGGCGATCCTGCAAATCGACGACTCGGCAGCCATCCGCCAGCTTCGGCCATTGCCGTTCGCCGACAAGCCTTCCACGCCCGGCGAACTGGTCACGGTAATCGGTTATCCGATGGGAGTGTTGGGGATGGTCGCGAAAGCGCCACCAGCAGTTTATGAACGACTGGCTTACAGGAATGACGACCAGAACGCCGCAAATGAACTCGCGGCACTCTCTTTAATCCGCCCCTCGGCAACCTGCGGTCACCTGGGAGACGTTGTTGGCGAGAAGCTGGTTTACGACGCGCCCACCGCTCACGGCGGCAGCGGCGGTCCCGTCTTCAATTCTCAAGGGCAGGTAATCGGAATCAACGCCGCATACATAGACGGATTCTCCGGAGGGACGCTCGGAATTTCCGTAGATGCCCTGATTCCATTGATTGACGCCGCACAGAAAAAGCAATCGCAATCAACTCACTTACAGTTGGCCGCACAGAAATAAACCTCGAAGTGTTGCTCCCTTCCTCCGACCCCATTGGCCAGAAGCTGGCTTTGCCAGCCTCCTAGATTTAGAATCCCTAGTCCTTCAATTTTGCAGTCAGAACGACGAGGTTCTTGCACTTGATCCCACGCTATACCCGTGATGAGATGGCTCGCATCTGGAGCGAAGAAAACCGCTTCCGCACATGGCTTGCCGTTGAAGTGGCTGCAACTCAGACATTGGCCGAAGCGGGCATGGTCCCGAAAGCTGCGGCCAAGGTTATCAAGCAGCGGGCCGACTTCAAGCTGCACCGCATTCAGGAAATTGAAGCTGAGGTAAGGCACGATGTCATCGCCTTCACGACAGCCGTTGCCGAAATCGTTGGCCCCCCTGCCCGCTGGTTTCACTACGGCCTGACCTCCAACGATGTGGTGGACACAGCACAGGCGTTGCTCATCGGCCAGGCTTCCAACATCATTGCGCAAGACCTGCAACGCCTTTCTGAAGTTCTCGAACGCCGAGCTTGGGAATTCAAAGACACGCCGATGGTGGGCCGCAGCCATGGAGTGCACGCCGAACCAATCACCTTCGGTTTAAAACTGGCTAATTGGTATTCGGAAGTTCAACGCAACATCACACGTTTCGACCGCGCCGCGGAAGAAATGCGTGTTGGAAAATTTTCCGGTGCGGTCGGAACGTTCGCTCATCTGAGCCCTGAACTCGAAGACAAGATTTGCAAACGGCTGGGATTGCAGGCTGCCTCAGTATCATCTCAAGTGATTCAACGTGACAGGCACGCTTATTACATTGCCACGCTGGCAGTAATCGCGTGCACATTGGACAAAATTGCGACGGAAATTCGCCATTTGCAGCGGACCGAAGTGCGGGAAGCGGAAGAATATTTCAGCGAGAAGCAAAAGGGATCCTCCGCCATGCCTCATAAGCGGAACCCCGTGACCTCCGAACAGATTAGCGGGTTGGCACGGGTTGTCCGGTCAAACGCGCAGGCGGCGTTTGAAAACGTCGCTTTGTGGCATGAGCGTGATATCTCGCACTCATCAGTCGAAAGGGTGATCTTTCCAGATTCCACGACGCTCGTGGATTACATGCTTCACAAGACGACGAACCTCATAGACACTATGTTTGTCTATCCGGAACGGATGAAGGCGAACCTCGAAAGCACCGGCGGCCTCGTCTTTAGCGGCCAGCTTCTTTTGGATTTAGTCAAACACGGCGTATCGCGGGAACAGGCTTATCGGGTCGTCCAGAATCATGCAATGCGCGCATGGAGAGAAGGACTGAATCTTCGCGATCTGGTCTTAGCCGACAAAGAGATCACAAGGCGGGTGCCGCGGAAGCAAATCGAGCAAGCCTTCGACTTACGACGCCAACTCCGCAATGTCGATAAAATCTTCGCCCGAGTTTTCCGTAAAAGCCCCAGGAAAACGAAATAAGCGCGCATCCAAGCGGTTCTCGGCTGACGTGCCGCAATACACTCCGTCCCAGCCCACCCTGCTGTTAGACTGAACCTTATTAATCCCGTGAACGTATAAGCAAAATAGCAGGGTCCCTGGATGAATACCCTAGAAGCCATCCGCATTGCCGTGCAGTCCCTCTGGGCGAATAAGTTGCGGTCTGTCCTGACGCTCCTCGGCGTCGTTATTGGAGTCGCTGCTGTGATCGCCGTGGTGACCTTTGTGAACGGCATCAACGGCTACGTGGCGGAGAAAATTTTCCGGCTGGGCGCAGATGTTTTCATCATCAGCAAGGTCAGTCCTGTTGTGACCAACATTGATCAATTTCTGGAAGGCCAGAAGCGCAAAGACTTCACCATGGACGACTATCAGGCGGTGGTCGAATCGTGCCGACACTGCACCATGGTGGGAGCGTCCGCGACCAATTTCAGCGGGCACGTGAAATTCGGGGAACAAACAGTAAACGATTCGTGGATTCGGGGGTTAACCCCGACAATGCCCGAGATTCTCGACATCGACCTCAGCACCGGCCGAATGCTCAACGACAGTGATTTGAACAGTCGCTCCGCCGTGGCGGTGATCGGTACTGACATCGTCGATAATCTTTTTCCAGGCATGGACCCGCTTGGCAAAGAGATTCGGATCGAGGGAGAGCTTTACACGGTGGTCGGAGTAGGGAAAAAACAGGGAAAAACCCTGGGCCAGACTCTCGACAATTATGCTCTTATTCCGATCACGACTTTTCTGAAGCAGTTCGGCTCGCACAGCGCTATTCGCATCTGCGGCAAAGCCGCCGGGGTGGGCACGCAGTTGGAGGTCGCCATGGACGAAACTCGTTCCATCCTCCGGGCCCGGCGACATGACGCTCCCGGAAAACCGGACAGCTTTGCCGCTGAGACTAACGCCAGCTTTCTGAGCATCTGGTCGAACCTGACCGGAACATTCTTTCTGGCAATGATCGGGATCGCCGCCATTTCGTTGGTGGTGGGTGGCATCGTAATCATGAATATCATGCTGGTCTCGGTGACCGAGAGAACGCGAGAGATCGGAATTCGAAAAGCTTTGGGCGCGCGCCGCCAGGATGTATTGATGCAGTTTCTGATTGAATCCGCCACCATGGCCCTGATGGGAGGAATTCTAGGGGTGCTATTCGGAATCACCTTCGCCAAGGGCATCACCGCCTTGATTGGGATGCCGTCAGAAATTAAGTTGTGGGCAGTCGGTGCGGGATTGCTAGTCTCGGCCAGCGTAGGCGTTTTTTTTGGAGTCTACCCAGCGCGGCGTGCAGCGACACTTGATCCAATCGCCGCGCTGAGGTTTGAACTTTGATATTGGGAACATTGAGTAATTGTGTAATTTAGCGATTGAGTAATTGAAAAAGTGTCGGGATTACTCAATTACTAAATTCCACAATTTATAGATTCCTATGATGCGTAAAGGCGACTACGGTGAAATCGTGAGCATGGCGCTGAACACCATTCGGAGCAATAAGCTTCGTTCGGGGCTCACGGTGCTCGGCATTGTCATTGGGGTTGCAGTGGTCATTGGAATCTCTTCCATTGTCAGCGGCCTCAATTCAAGCGTGGAGCAGTCCATCACCAGCATGGGCTCGAATCTGATTTTTGCTTTTCACATACAGCCCTTCGGCTTTACCCGCCCCACCGAAGAGATGCGCGTTCGCAAGAGATTGACCGCTGAAGACGCTGAAGCGATGAAGGACCTGCCGCACGTCAAGGCCGTCACCGTTGGAATTCGCTATCAGCAGCCAGAATTTGGCACCGGAACGTACGTCGTGAAGTATGGCAGTCACAAGGTGAAAAACACGCTTATCGAGGGCGACACTGCGGAGTGGAAGAATGTCTTCGATCTACAGGCAACCGAAGGGCGGTGGTTTACCGAGGCTGACGACGAGCGCCGGGCACCCGTGATTATTTTAGGGGCTGATGTCGCCGATGAGTTATTTCCTTCCGGCGGCGCGATTGGCAAGGAAATCAACATTGATGGCGAGATGTTCACCGTAATCGGGGTCGCGGAGCGGAGAAAAGCGGCGTTCGGCGGCGGCAAGAATCCGGAAGACAACATCATTCTTTTTCCCCTGAGCACGTTTCACAAGCTGCATCCAGAACTCAAGGACTGTTGGATCAGCGTCAAAGCCACTTCGCATGACGATATGCCAAAGGCCATCGACGAGATGCGCGAATTGTTACGCCGCCGCCGCAAAGTCTCGCCAGAGATGCCGGACAATTTTGCCGTATTTACGCAGGACTCCATGTCCGACTTATGGAAGCAAATTTCGGGCGGCATTTTTGTTTTCATGTTCGCGGTTTCGAGTGTTGGACTTATTGTCGGCGGCGTCGGCGTAATGAACATCATGTTGGTTTCGGTTACGGAAAGAACTCGCGAAATCGGGGTTCGCAAAGCAATTGGCGCACGCAAACAAGACATCCTCATGCAGTTCACTCTTGAGGCAATCACCTTGACCGCGATGGGCGGGATCATTGGGGTTCTCCTTGGCGCGGCCGTGACCTGGCTAATTCCCGTTATCTGGAGTTCGCTGCCTGCTCACATGTCCATGTTCTGGGCAATTTTTGGACTGGCCTCCGCGGCCGCTGAAGGCCTTTTGTTTGGGATCTATCCAGCGTGGAAAGCAGCGAACCTGGACCCGATAGAATCGCTTCGCTACGAGTAGTCGCGACGAATGATTCACCACATCGCGAAATCCATTGAGACAGTGGCCGCGGTCGGCACGATTTGTGGAATTGCCTACAATTTCCTATGTCTCTGGAGCGCGGCAAGTTTTCTACGCGAGCGAAACTCGGCGGGCGAGGGCGCCCACCCCCCACATCCAGTTTCCATCCTGAAGCCTCTCAAGGGTACCGATCCACAGATGTATGAGAGCTTCCGAAGTCATTGCCTGCAGGACTATCCGGAATACGAGATCATCTTCGGCGTCAGCGATGCAAATGACCCCGCGATTCAGCAAGTCGAGCGGTTAAAGACCGAGTTCCCGCAACGTCCAATCCGCTTGCTGATGTGCCCTGAGAACCTCGGCGCCAACACGAAAGTCAGTAATCTGGCGCAGATGGCGCGCTACGCGCGCTACGAACACCTGGTTGTGAACGATAGCGACATCTGGGTTGGGCCGCATTACTTGCGAAATATCCTGGCGCCACTTGGCGACACAGGGGTTGGCTTGGTGACTTGTCTTTATCGTGGAGTACCAGGCTCCACCCTAGGTTCACGACTGGAATCGGTCGGCATCAGCACCGACTTCGCCCCCGGTGTCCTAACTGCACGTTTTCTCGAGAAGGGGATCCGGTTTGGATTGGGATCTACATTAGCTTTCCGCCGTTCTGATCTCAGAGCAATTGGAGGATTCGAATCATTCGCGGATTATTTGGCAGATGATTACGAATTGGGAAGACGAATCGCCGGTATCGGTTTGCGCGTGGAGTTGTCGAAAGAAATCGTAGAAACATTTCTACCTGCTTACAGTTTTGCCGAATTCTTGCGTCACCAATTACGTTGGGCTCGCACTATCCGCGCCTCGCGGTTTTGGGGCTTTCTTGGATTGATTTTTACTTTCGCACTCCCGTGGGCAGTGCTCGCGATTCTAGCTTCCCGGGGTTCGGCCAGGGCGTGGGAATTGTTCGGAGCGGCCTGTTGTGTGCGTTTATTTGCAGCGGCGGTGGTCGGAAGAGCTGTGTTAGACGATCGTCACATACTCTCGCAACTCTGGCTGATTCCGCTTCGAGATTTCATCGCCCCTGCCGTGTGGGTCGCGAGTTTCGCAGGGGGAAACATTGTCTGGAGGGGGGACCGTTTCCAGTTGAAGGATGGCAGGCTCGTTACTTTGAGTCACAAGCGAACCCATTCTGCCGAATCACCCTGAGGGTGGATTCTTAACCGCGTTCTCCGCAGACCGGTCTCGCGGAATGATTTTGCCGCCCTTTGTGAAGCGATACATCTCTCCGCGCCAAAAAAAATCCCCGCCCGTGAAGCTGCATACCCAAAGACACCATCCCACCAAGTCACGGATCGGGTAGAGCCATGAGAAATAGAGAGCGCGTCGATCGCCAATGAGTCCGCGGCCCACTGCGATCGATTGGATGACGCGGTTTAGAACCGCACTACAGAAAAGCAGCACGCCGAAGGCGGGATGTCCCAAAGCCGTAGCCGCGATTAGCCCCAATATTCCGAACGGCATTGCATAAGTCAGCCCAGTGCCGATATGCCCAACAGGTCGCGAGTAGCGCGTGCTCTTCATCCAACGCAACTGGTCTCCAAGCGTTCGGCTCAATGGACGGGGGGTGAGGACGTGCTCAATCACATGGTGCGAAAAAATCACCTTGTATCCCGCCCGCCAAACTTTATTACCCAGAACATAGTCGTCGGAATAGTAGTCGGCGGTCGCGGCAATTCCGCCAATCTTATCCAGCACATCTCTACGAACCGCGACTGCTGGACCGAGCGCGAATCGAATGCCTTCCAACATGTCTGCGACCACAACTCCGGATGGCATTTCGACGGACATGCCGAGCGCTTCGAGGACTGACCAAAAATCACCCGCAGGAACTCCCTGATACAAGCATGTCACTAGGCCAAGAGTCGGATCGAGCAGCGGGGCCACGACGTTGCGAAGAAAATCGCGTGAAACGCGCACGTCACTGTCGCTAATAACGAAGCAGTCGTAAGACGCTCCGGGAATCATCTTGGCCAGCGAAAAAACTTTTGCATTGGGCCAAACTGGTGGCCCGGATACGACAACCCGACTTTTTACCTGCGGATACCGCTTACATACCTTTTCTGCTACCAGCAGCGCCGGGTTATCAGCGTCGCGTGCACCAATGATGATTTCAAAAACGGGATAGTCCTGCTGGAAGAAACTTTCGAGATTCTCTTCCAGCCGAAGCTCCATGCCATGAACAGGCTTGAGAATCGTAACTGGCGGCAAGGACGATTGAAGACCTGATACCAGCTTGCTAGCGGATCGAGCGCGCAGATGGAAGCGGAACGCCCCGACCAGAACCAGCAACAGATAAATAGTGGAAGTGAAGGTCCCGGCAATCGCAAGGTAGAGTAACCCTCGCCAAAGTTCACTCACCGGCGCAGCTCCACGTTCGTGAAAATATATTTACCGCCGCTGGTGGCGAGCGAGTGCCTTTGCAAACCATACAGTTCTTTCGGGTCTTCCTGATCGCTCCACAGGAATACTGTATGAGGTCCCGAGCACAGCGCGGTAAACGAGGCTTCGGTTTCGAAAACATGCGGCGCATCCGGAAACTTCGATCCATACCAAAGATTTCCGCTGGGTTCGTGCAAAACGCGTACCGGAACCCCGGTGTAGAAATTCAGTGTTGATGCTTGATCGTATTGGCCATCAATCACAATCAAGTCCCCGGGACGATAGTAATGCCGGACCGTTTTCGCGAGTTCACTCGAAGACAAGATCGGCGAGAACGCGGCAAACGCCGAATGCACGCAGGTCAGCAGGCCAACCATCATCAATGCCAACATCGCATTTCCAGCCGCAGGCCGTCTTCTCATCCTGAAGAACAGATTCAAGCTCAACCCCACGAATAGGGAAACTATAGCCCCAATCAACGGCCCACGAAACGCTCCTAGAGGTTGCGCCGTCAGATCAAGAAAGTGCCCGAGCGAGAGATCGTAGTCCTGAGGGTTTTTCTTGAGCAAGTCTGCAAGATCGGTACCGGGGGCCGGCACTCGAGAAGACACCAAAAGAGCGATGCCTGCGGTGGCGGCGATTCCGGCCAGCACAAGCAACACCCAAGACGAAATCCGGCCAGCCCGCAAGCGGGGGAGCGGCGCGTCTGGAGCAGGCATAAGGGGAGCCTTCTCGAGATAACGGATTTCGTCCGTATAAAGTGTGACCCAATCGTGGCGAAGAACCATCTCCCGCGCCGCTTCGGCATGGATCGTGTCAACGTCGTCCATGAGCGGTGGCGTGAACATTCCGGCGAAATAAATGGCGATCCAAACTAGGAAAATCAGAAGAATCGAAATGAACCGATAATTCTTCCCCAGGGGGGACAACTTCGTTAATCTGGACTTTGGTTGCGGAAGGAATGGCCTGACTCATGCAGTTTCGCACTGATTATACTGGAAGGCCGCCGGTCAGTTGCCCGAGGCTGATGGGGCGTTCACGCTGATCGATGGCTCTATCAGTTCTCTAAAATTCTGTGGCGTGGAGAGTCTTCAATGCAAACAGCTTCTGCAAGAAGCTGGTTTTCAGATCGATGGCGTTGCTTCCGGATGACATGTAACGAACAGCACCCTCATGTCAGAACGTAGGGCGCGGAGCTGGTTTGCGAAAGAGGAACGGTGGGTAAACGAATAGGCCGCACCGCGAGATGCGGCCTATTAGCTCTAGAAACTATTTCGGAGGCGTAGTGGGAGTAGTAGCCGGCTTTGTAGCTGGTTTGGAGGCCGCGCCACTGGGCCGGGCTGTCGCGCCAGCGGGCCTCGCTGCGGGAGCTGCCACTCCGGACTGAGCATTGTAGGCATCCACCACAGGTTTGGTGATGTCAACTGTCCCGTTTTGCCAAAACACTGGTCCGTTTGGCCATTGACTGGAAGTATCGACGATAATTCCAAACCCATTATCTGCCGCATACTTGCCAATGAGCGGCGCCATCTTCTGCAAAATGCGCTGTGCAATCTCATTCTGCTGATTCTGGGCGTCATCTCGTGCATCCTGAACCGAACGCTCGAGACTTTTCTGCTTTTGCTCAATTTGCTTTAGCAGGGTGCCCCGGGCATCATCGTTTAACTTTGGACCCTGGTCGGTGAGCTGCTTCTTTAAGCTTTCAACTTCGTCGTTCTGACCCTTTAGCTCATTCTGTTTAGGCTCCAATTTCTTGCTGAGAGCCTCGAAATCGCGCTGTCCTTCATTGCTGGCAAAAATTGCCTGCTCAACGTTGATCGTGCCTAGTTTGCTTCCAGTTCCCATAGCAATGGTAGAGCTTGCAGCGCTGGGAGCCGAAGGCAGCGGGTCTGCGGCGTTGGCAGTTTGTGCCAGAACCGCAACCGACAGTACAAATGGTATAGCCGTGAGAAATCGCGCAAGCTTGCTTGTCATGTGAATAGTTTGTGCTCCTTGGAAAATTGTGCCTGGAGTTGCCTAGGTCTTCTCAAAGCGAACGCCAATACGATCTAACGTCTCAGTAACTCTCAGGCGTCCAGCGACCCGACCTGAAGCGGACGGTTTACCCTCATACCCAGATCTTAGGTGGCAGTGCTTCAGATTATAGGGGCCACGTTCGCCCGTCGTCAATCCGCCCCCCTTATTCTCAGCCGTAGGTCGGTTTGTAGATTAGGCAGAAAAACCAACGATGTACCATAGGATGGTGCCGAAGCTGGCTGAAACCGTCCACCAATATATTTTCAAACAACAGCTCCTGAAACCGGGAGATCGCGTCGGCTTGGCTGTTTCCGGCGGAGCCGATTCGGTTGCCTTACTGCGCTTGATGGTCGACCTCCGCAAGGAACTCGGCGTCGTGCTTTCGGTCATTCACTTCAATCATAAGTTGAGGGGAATAGATGCCGATGCCGACGAAAAGTTCGTGAAAGAATTATCAGAAAAGCATGGGCTGGAATTTTTCTGCCGGAGCGGCGATGCAGCCCACTACGCTGAACAAGCGCATCTCAGCATTGAAGCCGCGGCAAGGGCCATGCGATATGAATATTTCGTAGTCTTGCTGCAAAGTGGCAAGTGCAACCGCATCGCCACCGCTCACACTTTGGACGACCAAGCTGAAACGGTTTTACTCAAATTAACGCGTGGCGCTGGTACGCGAGGCCTTGCAGGGATCTATCCGAAGTTGGCGGTTGGCCATTACTCAGCAAAGCCCTCGGAACCGGAGCCTTTGATCGTTCGCCCCCTTCTTGCAATCCGGAGAAAGCAACTCGAATCTTATCTGAAGACGCTGGGTCAAGACTGGCGCGAGGATGAAAGCAATCGCGATCTGCGACATTCCCGCAACCTGGTACGACATGGGATTCTGCCGCGCCTCGGACGCAATTTGAATCCCGCTGTGCGCGAGGCGCTGGCGGAAACCGCCGATATCGCGCGCGCCGAAGAGGAATACTGGACTGGCCAAGTCGAGGACTTTATGCCACAAGTCTGGAAATCTCTGGACGACGGACGGAAGCCTCCCCACGGCGGAGCTTTGAACCTGCCCCTCCTCTCAGCCCAACCGCTGGCTCTCCAACGTCGACTAATTAGAGCGGCCTCCGAATCGTTGGGATTTCAGCTCGAGTTCAAACACGTCGAACAGATTCTTCAGTTGGCTTCGAAAAAGTCCAGACATCCACAGTCAACAATTTTGCCGGAAGGCTGGAAGGCAACTCACCAAGATAATAAGATCACCTTCGATCGCCGTGCCGAGCCTCTGACCGTGGATTACGAATACCGCTTGCCCATCCCCGGACGGGTCAGACTCCCACAGGCCGGCAAATTAATCGAGACAGTACTAGTTCGGCCGGGTGACGAATCAGGATATAATCCCGACCACGCCTTCGACCCTGCTTTATTGACCAAGGAATTATTGGTTCGGAATTGGCGGCCCGGCGACCGCTTCTGGCCTGGCCACAGCAAGTCTCCGAAGAAGGTGAAAGAGTTTTTGCAGGAACGCCATCTGACCGGAACGGAGCGAAGACTGTTTCCCGTAGTGGTCAGCGGAACTGAAGTGATCTGGTTGGGCGATTTTCCGGTGCCTTCGGAACTCCGGCCGCGAGACAGCAATCAAGAAGTCGTCATCATCCGAGAGACAGTTCTCGAGGATTATTAAGAAATAAGCGCTATAGAGTCGATGCACCAAGCCGCCACAATGACAGGAAAGATGCACGCCATCATCCCAGAGGAACAGATCCAGAAGCGCGTGCGCGAGATGGCGCGCCAGATTGCTGACGACTATCAAGGCAAGACGATTCATGTACTGGCAGTGCTTGAGAATGGATTCATGTTCATGGCTGACCTTGTTCGTGCCCTCGAGGTCCCGCTCGTTTGCCAATTCATTAAGCCCAGGTACCAGCGTTTACACGACGACGGCAGGGGCGAATTCCTGGAAATCTTCTTTAGTCACGAACCTAACATTGAGGGACAACACATATTACTGGTAGAAGGCTTGGTGCACTCAGGGGTCACGACCGACTTTTTGATGAGCGATTTGCGTGGTCGCGGAGCTGCCTCAGTCAAGCTCGCAACGCTTCTGGACCGGCAGTCCGCACGTCGGGTCCAGTTACAACCCGATTATTTCGGTTTTTTGGTCGACGAAGCATTTCTAGTCGGCTATGGACTGGGGTCTGCCGATCAGACGGCACGAAACTTGTCATATCTAGCTGTAGCAAGCTAGTTCTGCCCTAATGACTTTGGTTACCCGGGCGGGATCATTCTATATTTCGTCAAGAAGCGTTAGAATTGCAGTCTGGGAATTTGTCCAATCTAAATTCTTCCCAAAGCATCTAAAGAGGCAAGCGGTTTCCCGGTTTTGAAGCGGAGCCCGATTTTTAGGAGTTTTTAGTGAATTCAACAGCCAAAACAATTGTCTTCTGGCTCGTGATTCTTGTGTCAGCCTTCCTGCTTTGGCAGGTGGTCACCGCCAGCCACGCCGGTCCAAAGGAGAAGGAAGTCAACTTCTCTCAATTTCTGCTTGATGTTAACCAGGGTCGCGTAAAGGAAGTCACCGTCACCGGCATGGAAGTTCGCGGTAAATACAGCGACGGATCGACCTTTCATACCACGCAGCCCGCGAATTACCCCGCTATATACGACACCCTGCAAGGCAAGAATGTCGTAATCACCATTCGTGACGTCAGCAACAGCAGCTGGAGTTGGCTCATAAATCTGGCTCCGCTAGCCCTGCTCGCTCTGCTCTGGTTTTTCATGATTCGCCAGATGCAAACCGGTGGTAACAAAGCGCTTTCGTTTGGTAAGAGCCGCGCCCGCTTGCTTTCCATGCAGCAGAAGAAAGTCACATTCAAAGACGTAGCCGGAGTCGAGGAAGCTAAAGAAGAGCTAAAAGAAATTATCGAATTCCTGCGCGAAGCCCAGAAGTTTCAAAAACTTGGCGGAAGGATTCCTAAAGGAGTGCTGCTGGTTGGGCCTCCGGGAACGGGAAAGACTCTGCTTGCACGTGCAGTCGCAGGTGAGGCGAATGTTCCATTCTTCTCCATTTCTGGCTCCGATTTTGTAGAGATGTTCGTTGGAGTAGGCGCAAGCCGCGTCCGCGATCTTTTTGAGCAGGGCAAAAAGAACGCCCCCTGCATCATCTTCATCGATGAAATCGATGCCGTCGGCCGTCACCGTGGCGCTGGCTTAGGCGGCGGACATGACGAACGGGAACAAACCCTGAATCAGCTGCTAGTCGAAATGGACGGCTTCGAATCGAACGAAGGCGTAATTCTGATGGCGGCTACCAACCGTCCCGACGTCCTCGACCCAGCTTTGTTGCGGCCAGGCCGCTTCGATCGCCGCGTAGTTGTGAATCGCCCCGACGTTCGTGGACGCGAAGAAATTCTCCGAGTTCACACCCGCAAAATTCCTTTAGCGGACGACGTAGAACTCTCCGTCCTGGCTCGCGGCACTCCCGGATTCTCCGGAGCCGATCTCGCCAACATGGTGAACGAGGCAGCATTGAGTGCAGCCCGGCAAAACCGGAAAGCCGTGCTCATGTACGACTTCGAACTTGCCAAAGACAAAGTTCTAATGGGAGTGGAACGCAAGTCGCTGATTCTCACCGAAGAAGAGAAGAAAGTCACCGCGTATCACGAAGCGGGACACGCGCTGGTCGCGGCCAAGCTGCCGAACTCCGATCCTCTCCATAAAGTCACGATTATTCCGCGCGGCATGGCTTTGGGCGTAACGATGCAATTGCCCATCGACGACAAGCACAACTACACCAAGTAATATCTCGAAACCGAGATCGCCATCATGATGGGTGGCCGCATCGCCGAGGAGATGTTCTTAAGCCAGATGAGCACGGGCGCCGGCAACGACATTGAGCGCGCGACCGAGCTGGCTCGCAAGATGGTCTGCGAGTTCGGCATGAGCGACCTTGGACCGCTGACTTTCGGAAAGAAAGAAGAGCAGATATTCCTCGGCCGCGAAATCGCGCAGCACCGTGATTACAGCGAGGCAACGGCAGTCAAAATCGACGACGAAGTCCGCCGCATGATCGGGCAGGGCTACAACACGGCAAAAAGCATCCTCGCCGAAAATAATGACACCTTGGTGAGGATCGCTGTTGCGCTACTGGAACGCGAAGTCCTCGATGCCAACGAGATTAAGCTAATCATCGAAGGCAGAGAGTTGCCGAAGGTCATCCCACCACCAAAATCGGATGATGGTGTGCAGCAAGTCCTAAAACCGGAACCGCAACGTCCGGGGATGGTAAAAGGCGGAGAGCGTCCAGCCCCTGCGTAGGTGTTGGGTTCTGTTTTTTGCTAGCACCAATCGAACCGAGGGTGGCCTATCCTTGCGCGATTTTCGCAAGGGTGGGAGGCAGTCTGCCTGAGCCAAGTTGCGTGAAGTAGAACGAGAATAAGAATCAACGAAGGGACAGCCGCCCTCGGCTGTCCTTTACTCTTTCAGCTCCCAATCCTTTGCTCTAGACAAAGCGTCATTCCATCTCTCTCTTAGACTCGCAGCTTGAGAGCGCGGCATCTGCGGCTCGAACCGTTGCTCTTTCCGTGGCATCGAAGCGATCTCCGCCACGTCGCGCCAAAATTTCACCGCGATCCCCGCGAAATACGCCGTGCCGAGTGCTGTAGTCTCGGTAACCGCTGGCCGAACAATCGGAATCCCTAAAATATCCGCCTGAAACTGCATCAGACCATCATTTGCGGAACCTCCGCCATCTACTCTTAACTCAGGCAGTGCAGTCCCTGAGTCCCTTTGAATAGCATCAAGTAAGTCCGCGACCTGATAAGCGATCGACTCCAACGCCGCGCGAGCCAGATGACCAGCTCTCGCGCCGCGAGTCAACCCAAACACCGAGCCCCGAGCGTATTGATCCCAGTGCGGCGCACCCAATCCGACGAAGGCGGGAACGAAATACACGCCACCGTTATCCGGCACCGACGCTGCGAGGCTCTCAATTTCCGCCGAAGTACGAATGATTCCCAATCCGTCTCGCAACCACTGAACCACGGCTCCGCCAACGAAAACGCTACCCTCGAGGGCGTACTCGATAATGTTTCCCATTTTCCACGCCACAGTGGTCACGAGCCGGTTCGATGATGAGACCGCAACCGTTCCCGTATTTTGCAGAGCGAAGCATCCCGTGCCATAAGTATTCTTCGTAAGCCCCGGCGAAGTACATCTCTGTCCAAATAAAGACGCCTGCTGATCACCGGCTATTCCAGCGATGGCGATACCACTCAAACCCAAAGTGGTTGTCACTTCTCCATAAACCTGAGCCGACGCGCCCACAACAGGCATCATCGACTTGGGAATCCGGAAGATGTCCAACAGCTCGTCATCCCACTGGCCGGTATGAATGTTGAAAAGCATTGTCCGGGAAGCATTGCTAGCATCCGTCACGTGGATGCGGCCGCCAGTCAGCTTCCATATGAGCCAACTATCCACGGTCCCGAAGGCAAGCCTTCCAGCGTCGGCGAGGTCTCGCGCACCCGGCACGTGATCAAGGATCCATGTAATCTTGCTAGCCGAGAAATAAGAATCGATCATCAAGCCGGTGCGTTCCTGGATCAACGTTTCACGACCATCAGCTTTAAGCTGATCGCAAAAACCGGCGGTGCGACGGTCTTGCCAAACAATCGCGTTGTAGACCGGCTTTCCCGTCTCGCGGTTCCACACGACTGTTGTCTCGCGTTGGTTCGTGATCCCGAGCGCAATGATGTCTCGAGGACGCAGTTCCGCCCGGCTCAGCGCCTCAACCGCAACGCTGATTTGCGAACTCCAAATCTCTTCCGGATCGTGTTCAACCCAACCGGGCTGCGGGAAAATCTGCTCGAACTCCCGTTGCGCTACGCCTTTGATAGTGGCTTCGTGGCCGAACAAAATCGCCCGCGAACTGGTTGTACCCTGATCGAGCGCTAGCACATACTGCAAATGAACCTTCCTTAGTTGGGTCTCCCTGCCTGAAAGCGAGGCAGAAATCGCCGAATACCGAAATCGTAGACCGCGCCGCCGATCAATCCGCCAAGAAGAGGCGCTATCACCGGCACCCACCACACCCGCTTGCCATCGGTGATTCCATTGTTATGAAAGCCAGCCGCAACCGTAAACAGTCGTGGGCCGAAGTCTCGTGCTGGATTGATTGCGTAACCATGCATCCCGCCGAAGCTAATGCCAATCGCCACCACCACGAGCCCGATCATCAGCGGCGCAAGACTGGGACCGGGAGGCGAGTTATATTCGTCCGTGATCGCGAAAATAAGGAGCAGCAGCAGTGCCGTCCCAATCACCTGGTCTAAAAAGCCCGCTTGCATTATTTCAGGGAAAGCTGGAAAGGTCGTGAACACGCCCGCCGTGCGCATCAATTGCGGATCAACTACGCGAAATGCCGGCAAATAATTTCGATACACCAAAGCCGCCGCAACAAACGCGCCCGCCGTTTGCGCAAGCGAATAAGGCAGCACTTTCCTCCAGGGAAATCCCCGGAACACAGCCAGCGTCAAAGTCACCGCCGGATTGAGATGCGCGCCCGAAATCGATCCGGCCACGTAAATTCCCATGGTTACGGCTAGTCCCCACCCAAGCGTTATATTTGTGTAGCCTCCATGAATAATTTCTCCCGGAGTGCCGGACGGAAACAAAACCACCATGGCAACTACCCCGACCCCAAAGAGAATCAGTACAAACGTTCCGAGAAACTCGGCTAACAGTTCAGCCGGGAGCGTGGATCTTACACTCATAGGTTGATGCCGCGAATTTTAGGTTAGGAGGACGCCGAGTAGTGTACAACCAACTGTCCAGTTGAATTTGGTTGTTGGCACATCCCAACTGAGGGTGCCCCATCCTTTCGCGCACTTTGCGAAAGGGTGGGAAGCAAGCCCGCCTGAAGTGAATCGAACAAAGTAAAGCGCCTCCGAGGCAAATTGGTTATGAGGACTTCGCGAACAGTTCCATTTCTACTCGTAATCGTTTGTTTCTGCATCTGTCTGTCACTCGCTCGTGCACACCGTCAGCGGCAAAGCGGCCAACCGGGCGTCTTCGATTTCTATGTTTTAACCCTCTCGTGGTCTCCTGAGTTTTGCCACGATCACACCTACAGCCCAGAATGCCAGAGCGGTCACTATGGTTTTATCGTGCACGGGCTATGGCCACAATTCACCGATGGGTATCCTGAAAACTGTTCCAACGCGCCCGGGCCCACCAATCCAGCCGAAATGCTCGACATAATGCCGGACGAGAAACTCATCCAACACGAGTGGACGACTCACGGGACCTGCAGCGGCATGACTGCCGACGAATACTTTAAGCTCTTGAGGCGGGCATATACGTCGATCAAAATACCACCGCAGCTGGCAGCTCCCTCGGAAGGATTTTCGATTACGCCCGGTGAACTAAAGGAGAAATTTCTAGAGGTGAATCCAAGACTTGACCGCGAAACCATCGCCGTGAGTTGCGGGAACAACTACCTAACTGGTGTGTACATCTGCCTGACGAAGGATTTGCAGCTAACGAGTTGCGGCACCATACGGGATTGTCGCGCCAACATAATCAAAGTAACGCCCGTACGCTGATTTCCTAGGCCGGTGGTTAGGTGTAAATAACCTTCCGCTCGCCCTTAACGATTCTGCCCACCGTAAAGGCTTTCTCTCCGGCGCGCTC
>Ga0210403_10002004_pt1 | contig 18755 bp, 13 predicted proteins | sample IncBWC19MmetaG_FD_150863 | JGI IMG/M metagenome (GOLD analysis project Ga0210403, IMG submission 150863) | Forest soil microbial communities from Barre Woods Harvard Forest LTER site, Petersham, Massachusetts, United States - Inc-BW-C-19-M | ecosystem: Environmental > Terrestrial > Soil >... | reverse complement strand
TATGTCGGCGGATAACCAATCCCCCTCGCACAAATTCCGAGAGCACCGTCAGTCCGACCAGGACCGAAAGTATTATGGTCATTAACGAGTAAACATATGACATGTCCCGCCACGGCTTCATACCGAGAGCAACAAGCAATGCACCCGTTGCTAGAGCGCCAAGGGCCGGCCACCGGAAATTCCGCTTCAGACTCTCGAATGAGGTCTTCCTCCATGCCAGCAGAGGGCCCACTCCAGTAAGCAGCAGCAGAAGTAAGGCGACTGGAATGTTCACCCGATTAAAGAACGGCGGACCAACCGTGATTTTGGTGCCGTTCACCAATTCTGAAAGCTTCGGAAACAGCGTCCCCCATAGGACAGTGAAACAAGCCACCAACAGCAAGAGATTGTTGAATAGAAAACTAGACTCACGCGAGACGAGCGATTCGAGTCTGTGCTCACTGTGCAAATGCGAGCGGTTTTTTACGTAGAACACCAGACAGACGCTAAATATTATTGCGAGAAAGATGACGAACCAGTCTCCAATTGAGGATTGCGCGAATGCGTGGACCGAGCTGACCAATCCGCTGCGGGTTAGCAGAGTGCCAAAGATGGAAAGCATGAAGGTGGTAAAAATCAGCCACACATTCCATGTCTTCAACATCCCGCGCTTCTCCTGCATCATCACCGAATGAAGGAACGCAGTTCCTGTAAGCCACGGCATCAGTGATGCGTTCTCGACCGGGTCCCACCCCCAATATCCCCCCCATCCCAGCACCGAGTACGCCCAATGTGCTCCGAGGAAAATGCCGCACGTCAGAAAAGCCCACGTCACCATGGTCCAGCGGCGGGTGATGTGAATCCATTTCTCTCCGGGGTATCGCATGATCAATGCCCCAAGAGCGAACGCGAAGGGGACAGTGAATCCCACGTATCCCAGATAAAGCATTGGAGGGTGAATCACCATCTCCGGATATTGCAATAGTGGGTTAAGGCCTGCACCGTCGGCTGGCAGCGTGCCTTGAATGATGCCAAAAGGGTTCGCCGCGAAATTCATTAGCAGCAGAAAGAAAATCTGAACGGCGGCTATGATCACCGACGCGTGTGCGAACAATCGTCGGTCCGTTTTATGGCGCATTCGCAAAACCAGGCCGTAAATAGAAAGAAGAAGAGACCAGAACAGAAGAGATCCCTCCTGCCCGGACCAAAGCGTCGCAAACTTATAGGGTGCTGGAAGATCGCGATTGCTGTGATGAAAAATGTAGGCGATGGAAAAATCGTTTGTGAAGGCTGCGGTAACCAATACTGTGGCGGCGAGAGCCACCAGCCCGCAAGTGGCTATTCCCGCTCTGCGCGCAGTTTCACCCAGACGCTCAGACAGCGAGCCCTTAAGCGCCAGGGACAAGATGCCAGCGAGAAAACTGTAAACGCTTAGAGCAAGAGCAAGCAGAAGCGCAAAACTGCCAATTTGCGACATGGGGGCCTCACATATTTTTTCAGAAACAGCGCACGGAGGCAACTGCGAGCGGGATTGCCGATCCCCAAGCTCGCGAACTGCACGTGAGACCTACAGTCAGGATTTAACTGCGCGCACGCGGGCTTGCCCGCAGGTCAGGCACTCTGCTTGTGATTGTCCACGCTGGAAAGAATTTCGAGCTCGGCCTGAAACCAGTCGTCCTTGTCACGCCCAGTTATTTGGCCTCGCTCTACAAATAGCTCGTAGGCCCTCTGGCGGATTTTGCTTTCCAAGTCGTTGACGGAAGAACCAGCCGGCGCGCTCGGCGAAGTGACGGTCTTTTTGATAGGAACGGAACCAGCTTCTGGCATCGTTATTACTTGTTTGTCGGTCTTGGATGTGGAACGTGGTGACTTCGCTTTTGCCATTTTGAAATGCTCCTTAGAGTTCATCAATTAAGACACACAATGAATGGGGCAGCACATAGGGCTTGCCCAGATTAGGGTTACAGGGTTACGGCGGATAATGTTCTCATCATAAACCTAATAGCCGGGATATGCATTCCGTTGAACAAGAAAAAAACCTATGCGGACGAACGCTTTTTTGATGCATGCAAGGAACCGCAAGTTACATCGAAGACGCTAATTCCTGCGTTAGTGAAAATCGTGAGAGCGGGTCTGTGCTCGAGTGATGGAAAGTGCGCCTACATTCGCGGCTTTCACGGAAATAACGTTATCCAGATTTTGCAAAGTTCCTTCGATCATCAGGAACTGCTCGGAAGTGATCAGTAGACGTTTCTTTTGAAACAGTTGAGGATTGATGATTGCATTGGCAACTCCGGTTTCATCCTCCAGGCTCAAAAAAACAAAGCCTTTCGCCGTGCCAGGACGTTGCCGCGCTATCACGCATCCTCCAATTCTCAAATATTTTCCATTGGGAATTTTGCTGAGGTCGCTGGCTTTGTGAATCCGCAATTTTTCCATCTGAGCGCGGTGATACTGCATGGGATGCGGTCCAACCGTCATTCCAGTCCCGCGGAAATCCGCAACCAATCGCTCTTCAGCGTTCATGGCGCGTAATGGCGATTTGGAATCCGACTCGAATATTTCATCGAGCAGCGGGCCAGAATGGCGAACCGCGCGTTCCACCTGCCAGAGCGCATCGCGGCGATGGAGTTTGAGTTCATTACAAAGCCGTCTTATGTGATTGTCATCCTGAAGGGCTTCAGCCCTGAAGGACCTATTCACTTCGCCGCCGACAGCTGAATGCATAGGTCCTTCGCTGCGCTCAGGATGACAATATTGTGATTGGACTGAATTCAACGCTCCAATCTCAGCCAAAGTATTTAGCTCATCTTTTCTAAGCTCAGGCACACGATGAATCAAATCTCGAATGGAAGTGAGCGGTGCAATACAACGTTGCCGCATCAAAGCCTGAGCTGCTTCTTCGCGCAATCCACGAACATAGCGAAGCCCAATGCGCAGCGCAGGTTTCTCCGAATCCGCATTTTGCACTGTGCCAACGACCAACGGCCAACGACCAACGACTGTTTCCAGCGTGCACAACCAATCAGACTTCATCACATCAATCGGAAATACTTTCAGTCCATGTCGTTGCGCATCTTTCACCAGAGTTGCCGGACGATAAAATCCCATCGGCTGATTATTGAGCAGCGCAGCGGTGAAGGCTGCGAGATAGTGGCATTTCAGATAGGCGCTGGCATATGCGATGAGCGCAAAGCTGGCAGCGTGAGATTCTGGAAATCCATAGAGAGCGAAAGATGTAATGGAAAGAACGATCTGCTCCTGAGCTTCACGCGAGATTCCGTTGCATTCCATTCCCGCGCGAAGTTTGGCTTCGATCTCGATCATTCGCATTCGCGATCGCTTGAATCCCATGGCACGTCGCAGTTCTTCGGCTTCGCCTCCAGTAAAGTTAGCGGCGATCATCGCCATCCGCAGCAACTGCTCCTGAAAGAGCGGAACCCCCAAAGTACGTTTCAAAACAGGTTCAAGCGACGGATGCGGGTAAACGACTTGCTCGCGCCCCTGACGCCGCTGCAAATAAGGATTCACCATCTGACCCACAATCGGTCCGGGACGAATGATCGCAACCTGCACCACAATGTCATAAAACGTTCGCGGTTGCAGACGCGGCAGACACGACATCTGCGCCCGGCTTTCGATTTGAAACATGCCGATGGTGTCTGCCTTTCGCAAAGTGGAATAGACGTCGGGATCATTCGCAGGCAGGTGGGCGAGGTCCACTTCTTCCCCATAATTGTCCCGGATGAGTTTGAGAGAATCTTCCAGTACCGCCATCATTCCCAGGCCGAGCAAATCCACTTTAATAATTCCTAAATCGTGGCAATCATCTTTGTCCCATTGGACAACCACGCGGTCGGGCATGGATGCCGGTTCGAGCGGAACTACCGAATCAAGCTGTCCCTGGCAGATCACCATGCCGCCCGAATGTTGGCCGAGATGCCGCGGCAAGTCCTGTACAGCAACACAAAGCTCGAAATATTTGCGCAGCCGGGGATGATTCAAATCCAGCCCAGCATCGCGAAAACGGCGATCGAATGTGTCATTCTCATCGCGATATTCCCAATTGGCGACGGCGGCGGAAACCCTGTCGAGCGTTTCGGGATCGAAGCCCAGCACCTTCCCCATTTCCCGTGAAGCCATGCGGCTGCGATAGGTAATGACGTTCGCAGTCATTGCCGCTCCCCGCTCTCCGTATCGCTTATACAAATATTGGATAACCCGCTCACGCTGATCTCCGCTTGGGAGATCAAGATCGATGTCAGGCCACTCTCCCCGTTCTTCCGAAAGAAAGCGTTCAAAGAGAAGTTCCATGCCGACAGGATCGACAGCTGTGATGCCAAGCGAATAACATGCCGCGCTGTTCGCCGCCGAACCGCGTCCTTGAACCAGAATGTTTTGTTCGCGGCAGAAGCGAATCAGATCCCAAACAATTAGGAAGTAGCCAGAAAGATCGAGCTTCTCGATCAAAATCAGCTCCCGCTCAACCTGGTGTTGCGCGCGGCTTTTGAGATCGGCAGCGGCTTTCCCATAGCGTTGCCGAAAGCCTTCCCATGTGCGCTCACGCAAGAACGACATCATGGTTTCGCCTTGGGGCACTGGATATTTCGGGAATTGGTATCCCAAATCTTCCAGCGTGAACTGAAGCCGCGATGACAATTCCACGGTATTTGCAATAGCTTCCGGCAGATCGGCGAAGAGGTCCTGCATTTCTTGTGGGGATTTCAAATGTCGCTCGGAGTTTCGAGCCAATAAACGTCCAGCGGTGGCCAGCGTGCAATGATGTCCAAGCGCAGTGAACACATCACATAGTTCGCGGTCTTGCTCACGCGCGTAACGAACATCATTGGTCGCCAGAAGCGGAAGCTTGAGTGAGCGAGCGAGATCAATTGCGATGTGGTTGCGAGCTTCCTGATTCCGATGCAAATGCCTTTGCAGTTCAACGTAAACATTGTTGTGACCGAAGATGAAGACCAACTGTTCTAGGCATTGTCGGACGGCCTCAACGCCGCCAAGGGCAAGAGCCGTCGCAAGCGGGCCATCATCGCCGCCGGTTAAACAGATAAGCCCTTCCGCATGCTCCAACAACTCATCCTTGCGAACCGCACCTTCGCCTTTCTTCGAACGCAACTTCATCCGTGTAATCAGGCGGCATAGATTCTGATATCCGGTGCGGGAGGATCCTAGAAGAGGAAGACAGAAAGAACCGATTGCTGGATTGCCGGATTTTCGAATTGAAGAATTTAAGTGCCGAAGGTTTCGAGGATCGTACAATCCGGCAATTCGAAAATCCTTCAATCCGAAAATCTCGCAGCTGATCTCCGCTCCCACATGCGCTTTAATCCCTGCTTTTTTCGCCGCGCCGTGAAAACGTGCCGAACCGTAGACGCCATTGCGATCCAACAGTGCCATTGCTGGCATGTTCAGCTTAGCGCAAGCTGCAATAAGATTGTCCGGCAGGGAAGCGCCCTCAAGGAAGCTGAAAGCAGAGCGGGAGTGCAGTTCGACGTACATGGCGGATAGAAGATTTCAGATTGCAGATCTCAGATTTTAAAATTGCCGAATTTACGAATTGCTCAAAAGACAAATCGGCGCGGATGTTAAATTTCGTCAATTCGTAAATCCTACAATTCGTAAATCTAAGATCTGCAATCTCCAATTCCTCAGTCATAGGCTCCCTCCACAAACCACCGTCCGGCCATCAAATCCCGGACCAAGCGAAATAACGTAATCTCGGTTTCTGCTTGTACGGCAATATCCCATTCGTCTCTGGACCATGCTCCCTGCTCCCACCAATCCCCGGAAGAACGCCATGGGCCGGCCGCCCACAGAATCTTTCCTTGAATCTCTTTATCTTTATCCTTACCTTTGTGCTTGGGGCACGCAATGTGAGTCGGGTTGCCATCTCTCAATGTCACGGTTGCCGGCACAGTTGGACGGAAAATACGCAACGCAGTTACTGTGGACCTGTCATTGTCATCGAATTTAGTTTTCAAATTGTCCTTAGAGTTCGGCGCAAATCGTTGCATTCGAAACCCCTCGGCTCGGTATGTGTCCAATAACGCCAGCGACCCAATTTTTTCTTCGCCAACAATTCCCGCAATGCGTGCCAATGTAAGTTCAAGCTTTTCCGGTTCTGGCGCAGGAGGAAGAAAGAGCCCGCCTTGCGACGCGCGTGGCCGCACCGGCTCTGCCCGCAAATGAATTTTAAGAATCGGCGCCCCCGGCGGATGCGCGTTCAAATCAAGCTGCAGCAGCTTGAGGAAAACCTTGGCATCCAGAAGAGGCACCGGCAAACGAAGTATGCGTTCAAAAGTCTGTGTGTTCTCACTCGATCTCGAATCTGTTTCTTCTTCGTGGCAACTGCTGTCCAACTCAAATCTCAAACGCAATTCCTGTGTTGCCAATGCGTGCATGGATAAACGAGTGCATAGTTGTTCCAGCAAACGTCCCAACAAAAATGCCAGCGGCTCGAGCAACACTAATGGATGTTCCAATTCGATTGCTTCTTCAAAAGCCAGTAGCGGCTCAACTGGCGTCAACGTGCGGAAGGTTGCGCCACGGGCCAGCTTCTGAAAATGCAAGCCTTGTTGCCCCAAACGCTCGCTTAAAGCGACTTCTGGCATGGTCGCCAAATCCCTGAGTTTATGTATGCCCCATCGGTGGAATGTTTCTAAGAAATGCTCAGCGTCTTGAAAGCCGCACCCTACCGCAAATAAAACTTCAATAGGCAATCCTCCCAACTGCTCCCCCTCTTTTCCATGTGGAATTAGTGTGATGCCAGAAAACCCTCGAGCCGCGATAACCGCCGTATCTGGATTAGCAGCCACAGCCACGGTCGATTCCAGCCCGAGATCTGACGTACGCCGCGCCAGGTCGCGAGCAATTTGTTGCTGCGGACCAAAAAGTGGTTCCAGTCCAGCAAGGTCAATAACGATGGTGTCGCAAGCGATATCTTCCACCCGCGGCGAAAACGATTGAGCGCAATCTAATAGCGCGGCATGTGCGGCATCCTCCTGCAATCGGGAGCGGTCTCGCAGAACAATATCGCTGCATGCTTCAACCTCCAACTTGGCCATTCCAACTTCCACACCGGCGCGCCGTGCATTTTCATTCTGAGCAAAAACTTTTTTTAGCGGAGCCTTGCCATCGAGAACTGCAACCGTCTGCGATCGCAACTCAGGTTCCGAACGCAATATCGCTTCCACGGGAAAATCGGAAACGAAGATGCAGGCAAAAAACATGAAGACTAGCTCTTAGCTATCAGCTATCAGCTTTTGGCTCTTAGCTAAAATCGCAACTGTTTAATTTTGGAATTGGAAAAGCAAGAGCTAAAAGCTAAAGGCCAAAAGCTTTGCTATCCCGCTCGCGCCGCTCTCGTATCGAATCTCGTAACGGACTGCACCGGTTTACGCTCCATGCGGGACCGTAGAAGCTTGCCTTCGACTTGAAACCCATCCAATAGCCAGGAATGACAAAGGGGTTCAGCTGAAAGCTGAGATCTGACAGCTGACAGCTTCTTCCCCGACGCCCGCAATTTCATCAGTAACGAAGCGCAAGTTGGCGCGCAGGGGACCGGTGCAATAACAAATAAAACCGTCGACGTATTCTCCACCGCGCGCTGAAAACGAAACCATGAAGTGAGTGGGATACGCCGGGCTACTTTAACTGGAACATCCCCGAGATCGATGATTACTAGCCCGAAGCCGCCACTCTGCAACAGTAAGTCCGTGACACGCAATGCCTGCTCGACTGGACCTTCCTTCCGGCGATCGGAAGGTTCTGTTTTTCTCGCATGATTATTGTTCGCAATGAAAGATTTCTTCTGGGGTGAGTTTCCGCATCGCACCCACAATAAATTTTCAAAAATCACTCCCGCCGCATGTGCCGACACTGGATCCAAAGCATCAGTCACGTCCACCAGCGCGCATACTTCACTTCGTTGAGTGCTAGCTGCCAGCACCGATAAAAGCAAACTGGTTCGCCCAGAGGATGCCGCCCCACAAACCTCGGTGAGACATCCGCGAGGAAGCCCTCCAGTAAGCAAATCAAGTTCCCGAATCCCGCTAGAAACCATTTCCGGTGTGGGGCGCACTTCAAGCCTGGATGCCGGAATTACCCCTGCCAGTTTGGATAACGCAGAAAAGCGTTCCATCCGCGGCAGTTTTTTAGACGCAAAGGTAAGGGGCTCCAACTCAAATTGCGGACAAACCGAAGATGAAGATAAGGACATGCAATCTCTGGGTTACTCGCAGGCAATATTCGCCTTCTGTTCGCCTATTTAGGATAGGCTTCGGAAAGACTTTTTGTCAAGATGATGCTTCCTAATCCTTGGCTCAGCCTGCTTTTGCGACCGTGGCGCCGGTCTGACCGATCATCACCGCATCCTGCATCTGCCGGAACAAATCTCCAACCGCTGCCGGCGAATGAGAGATGAAGATCGTATTGCTCTTGTCCTGGGTCCCTATTTCTTTCATGGTGTCGAGATATTGAGTCACTAGTACAAGCAACATGACGTCCTTCGGAGTGGAGCCTTCAACTGCCGCCGAAAAAGCTGTAACCGACTCTTTGAGGCCTTCGATAATCGCCTTCCGCTGGTTCGCTATGCCTTGACCTTGTAGCGCCTTACTCTGAGCTTCTGCCTCGGCTTGCTTCACCTTCAGGATTTTCTCCGCTTCCCCGCGAGCCGTCGCTGCAACTTGCTCGCGTTGCGCCGCATTAATGTCGTTCATGGCGGCTTTCACTTTTTCGTCGGGCTCAATGTCCGTCACCAGAGCCTGATCGATGGCGTAACCGTAGGTTCTCATCACATCATCCAATCCCTCTTTGATTGCCACCGCGATGTCCGATTGCTGAAGGAAGGCATCATCCAGATTCATCTTGGGCACGTGCCCAAGAATCACATTGAACACGTAGGAGGAAATCTGTTGCTTGGGATTCGCCAGCTTATAGAAAGCCTCATATACCTTGTCCGGAATAACGTGATACTGAACTGAAACCGGCATCTTTACGAAGACGTTGTCTTTGGTTTTAGTCTCTACGTCAAGAGCCAACTGTTGCACGCGCAAGTCAATGCGGCCAGCGATCTGATCGAGCCAAGGAAGCTTGAAATTAATTCCAGCAGTGGCCACACGATTGAACTTTCCCATTCGCTGAATCACTACGGCTTCGGCGGTTCTTACCTGAAAGAATCCGCTAAAGATCGTTCCGAGGATAAATAGGGCCAACACTCCGTAAAACAGAAAGGCGAGAGCCTGCGAGAAGTCCATCAAAGTCTCCTTGCTTTGGGTACTGCACTAAAATTAATGATTCTGATTTCAGCAGGAACGCATGATAGCCTCCGGGCACGATATCGCACAATGGGGCCAGAATCACCTACCGATAGAGACGTAGCTTGTACGCGTGATTCACGTGTGATTTTTGGTGGCGTAGCGCTTCAGCAGAAAGGGCCGGCTATCGTGATTGTGGTGACGACGCGATAGCGTGTAGCGACCAAGGCGTGGTCACCTCGCAGCCCTGAGAATGGGCACAGCTGGAATCATGGTGTTCAAGCAACGGGAGCAGTTTTGGCAGGAAAAAGGCGATCCCAAATAGAGCGTCCCTTGATACGCGTTTCTTGACAGAAACCCTACCGCTTTCGCCGTACCCCCGCCTTACGACGGGACACCCGCACCATGTGCTGGCTGCGGCATTGCCGCCGCGGTTGTCGCTGCCGCCGCTTCGTTCAGAATCCGATGATGAATCGTAAACAGCGCCAGCTCCAACCGATCCGACACGCCGATCTTGTCGTAGACGTTGCGGAGGTAATTCTTGATGACCTGCTCGGTCGTCCCCAGTTGCGTCGCGATTTCTTTGTTCTTGTACCCCTGAACGATCAGCGCGACGATGCGCAGTTCTTTTGCGGTCAGGCGATCGCGCACTCGCAATCCGACCATATCGTTCTCGGTCAACTCACTTGGGACGGCTATATCCTGCACCCAATTTTCGCCGCGAGCGACTTTGCGGACGCAATCTACCAACGCCGCGCTGGTCACATTGCGATAAACCACCCCGTTGGCTCCTGCGCCCATGTAGCGTTGCGCGCTTTCTCCGGTATCGGCAAGGACGACCACGCGCGTTTTCGCCTTCGTGGCAGCGGCGAGAATCCCATTGAAGTCCGAATGAAATCCGCCCGCGACGATAAGCACGGCCGCCCGGAACTTATCCAGGGCCATGAACATTTGCTCTTGTGTTTGCGCCTGCGCAACTATACGCATTTCATCTTCGACTGCCAGGACTTTGGCGATCCCGGCTCGGAAAATTGCCTGATTATCGGCCAGAATTAGTTTCAGCATCGCGTCAGCACCTCAGTGTTACTCGTGACGAACGAAATCGTAGGAATCAATAACACAGGCTACGCCGCGGGCTTCAGAGCTCTTGCCTCCGCTCGCGGGCTCATCGGTTCGCACCACGCGGCCGATGCACTTGACCATTACAGGTTCTTTGGCGCCGGTAACTTCGGGCGGCAATGAAATCTCAAATTCCACGTTCGATCCGATTTCAAGATTCGCATCGGCCCGAATATAGACTCCGGCAGCGCTGAGATTTCCGGTGACGCCGCTGTGTTCTCCACTCTCTTCGGCCCGATGAATCTTTATGGGCAGTTCTAATGGGAACCTTTTTCCCGTCCGTGCTTCGGACACAAGACCTCCTCGCTCCCGACCATTCTTGCCCGCAAAAGCCAGGTCCGCGATATATTGCTCCTAGTAAAGTCTGATGAATCGCTTAGGGGCGGTTATATCACGGAACGCCTCTCCGTTAAAAGCCTGTTAATCCGGGTATTTAGGTAGGAAGTAGGTTCCCTCGCGCCTCCAGTCGGGGTTCCAGCGGGGCGGGTTGCATCGTCCGGATCTGAAGAAGGAGAGAACTTGTGGCGAATTCCGGCTTTAACGGACTACGAGTGCTATCGCTCGAAAGCCGCCGGTCAAAGGAAATTGCACAACTGATTATCAATAACGGAGGCCAACCGATGGTTGCGCCATCCACCCGAGAAGTGCCTGATTCCAATGCCAAGGAATTGGAGTTCGCCGCGCGTTTACTGCAAGACCATTTTGACGGTGTGATTTTCATGACAGGAGTGGGCACGCGAGCTTTGACCCAAGCCGTGGAACCAGTCTGCTCCCGCGCCCAGTTCGTAGCCGCACTCAGCCGGACAAAAGTGGTCGCTCGCGGCCCCAAACCTATCGCGGCACTTCGCGAGTTAGGAGTTCCAGTGACACTCGCTGTGCCGGAACCCAATACCTGGCGGGAGATTTTGCTGGCACTCGATCAAAATTCTGAAAAGGTTCCATTGCAAGGCCGGAAGATCGCAGTTCAGGAGCACGGCGTTCCAAGTCCAGAGCTTTATGCGGGACTCCGGGAACGCGGCGCCGTGGTCACTCCGGTGCACGTCTATCACTGGTCGTTGCCCGAGGACACAGCTCCATTGCGCGAAGCCATTTCCGCCGTCACTCGAAATGAAATTGACGTTGCCATGTTCACGTCATCGGTGCAGATTGTTCATCTTCTTCAGATTGCTGAAGAAGTGAAGCTGCGGGAGGATTTGGTGGGCGCTCTGAATCGGGCCGTTGTTACATCAATAGGTCCGGTAACTTCGGAAATGCTGCGAGAGAACGGGATCAGCGTTGATCTAGAGCCCACTCATCCAAAAATGGGATTCTTGGTGAAGGAGACTGCGGAACAGAGCACTGAATTGGTCCGTCGAAAGCGAAGCACCTAAATGCTGTTGGTGAAGATTTTTTAGCGTCGAAAACGATTCTTGCGGACTGCGTCAACGCGCCCGTGCCAGCACCAGCGTGACATCATCCGGCTGCTCGTGATCGCCAATCCAGTCGTCCACTGCCGCCGTTACGATTTCCGTGATCCGTTCCAACGGCAAATCCCGATTCTCCTGCACAATGTCGATTAGCCGATCTTCCCCAAATTCACCAAATTCATTTTCAGGTTCAGTTATTCCGTCACTGTACGCGATGAAGATGTCGCCGCGCCGTAGTTGCGCGGAGCCTTCGTCATAATCCACTCGTTCGAACATTCCTACGACAGTTCCGCCGCGGTCCATTTTTCGCACGGAGCCCTGTTCGCTCAAAATAATCGGCGGCAGATGACCGCCATTGCTATAGGTAAGTCTTCTTTCCTCGCCCTCGTAAATGGCAAGAAACAGCGTCGCGTATTTTTCCATCGGCGTGCTTTGGAAAAGCTGATGGTTGAGCAACGTAAGTAGCGTTCCCGGTGAAACTTCCGCCCCTTGCAAACTGGAACCGAGACTCATGCCTGATCCGCCTCCGCCCACAATGGCTGGCTCTCGCAGCATGGGAATGCCTTCGAGACTGTAGGCTCGCACCGCCGAGTGGATCGTGGCCATCAGAAGAGCGGCAGAAATCCCCTTCCCGCTGATGTCTCCCATGGCAAGAAGCAGCCGGTCAGAATCAAGCTTCAGGAAATCGTAATAGTCTCCGCTAACGGTTCGCGCGGGACGGCAAAATCCATGAACTTCCAGCGAGGCCATTTGCGAAATCTGCCGGGGAAAAAGTTGCGCCTGCACTTCCTGCGCGATGGCCAATTCATTTTCCAGACGCTGCTTTTCCTTTTGCTCCCGAATCAATTGCTCGAGGGAGGCAGTCATGGAATTGAACGAATTTGCCAACGCCGCTAATTGATCGCTCGATCGGACCGGTATCCGATGGCTGAAATCTCCGCGATTAATGTGCTGGGTGGCGTTGTACAGTTGGGCGACGGCACCGGTAACCGAACGCGTGAGTCGCAAGCTGATGAGCAGCGCGGCCAACTCAATCAGCGCAAACACTACCGCGACGATCAGCAGGCTATATTCAACAGCGGGAGCGAACTCTCCCATAGCGCCGAACAACCTGTCGTAAAGCTTCGAAAGCCGCGTCTGAACGCTGATCGCGGCGGGATTGTTATGGTCCCCTGTCTCCCAGTCGACTACCCGAACCGCCGTGGCGAAGCTCACCTGCTTATCCATGGCGCGGGTCGGCGCCGGGATGCTTCCTGTCGTGATGGTTGGGGCGGGCAAATCTTTTCCCGTATCTAGCACATACACGCCAGCTTGGTTGGTATCAACACGCTGGGCCTTGTCATTAGTGCTCCCGAGCTTTGTCCCCGTGGCAGATTCTGGCTGGTCGATTTTGTGAATCGTCAGCCCGGACGCATACAGAGTTATTTCGCCAAGATCGGTCGCCAAGTCCTGGAGGAGGACGCGATCCAGCGGTTCGCTGGTGAGAACCGTCAGTTCGCCGCCGGCAACGGGAATAGTCTCCGACGCCCGGAGTGACAGCTTGTCGTGATGTCGAACCACATCCGTAAACGCTGGCTTCAAATAAGCAGGGAGCGCCGGTGGATCGGAGGTTATTCCCCTGGGTGAGTTGCTGAGAATGAGCTTGTCATTCAGCCACACATAAACACGCCGTCCTGACCACGATTTGTGGGTTTCCCGCAAACTTTCCAGAGCTTCTGTTTCTGGACCCCCTCCGCGGCGCATTTGGGATGCTAATTCGTGAGCAATCGCAGAGTTCGCGGCTTCAAGCCCGCGAAGTTCAGAACTTAATTTCGTGGTGACGATAAATGTCGCGAACTGTCCCGCAAACAAATAGAAGGAGCCAAGCGTCAGCGCCACCAGCAAGACGACTGGAATCACACCTATGAACATATAGGTGACGATCAGGCGATTCCGAAGGCGCCACAACATTTTGCCTTTCGCCCAACGCAGGCCCAAGAATCCGAACAGAACGATAACGATGATGCTTAAAAAAGTGACCCAGCCGCCCAGCGCGGGACCATAGGAGGAATGAAAAAGCGCAAGAATTCGCTGTAAGGCAAAGAGAAAAATCGCGAGTCCGAGCAGGTACCAGGCTATTTGCGCGAGCCTGCTTTTAGGCAGCAAACCTGCCTCGCTCAAGCGAAGCCGATAATAGCGAAAGCGGGATAGCATGATCGGGGGTAGTTAACTTGCATTATATGGATGCCGCTGGGTCATCGGGATATTCAAATCCCGGTATTTAGACGCGGGTGATCAAATTTCTGGATAGAAATCGAAAAATGCGTCCAGGCTATTTTTCAACTGCTTTTCTATTTCCTTCTTACTGCCCTCGAGGACGTGCATGGTGACATGCGCCTCGTTGCCATTCTTCAGCTTCAAAGTCGCGTCCCCGACCTCGGCGACTTCCTCTGAGGGTAATAGACGCAATCCGTAGACAAGGGTTAGGTTTGCCATGGGTTCAATTGTAGCGGAGCATTCGGCAATCAGCACTCAGCACGGTCGGCGTACGCGTGCCTCGGGTCTGTGGGGCGCAGGCGCATCTGAACGACTTCTCTGAGAAAGCGCCGGCGCGCTTAGTGTGATATCATCCCCCGCGTGTTAGGCGGACGCACCGACGAGCAGTGGATCGCGCAATACGGATCCAGTCATCAGCATCCGGTGAACCGGCTGTGTCACACGCTGGGCATCCCGACCATCCTGCTCTCGATCCCAGTTTTTGTTGCCAGCATCTTCTTCCACCGACTGTGGCTATACGCGGTGGCTCTGTTTCTTATCGGATGGGTATTGCAATTCATCGGGCATGCTCTTGAGGGCAAGCCACCGGAATTCTTTCACGACTGGCGTTTCCTATTCGTTGGCGTGCGCTGGTGGTGGGCTAAGATCCACGGCAAAGCTTGATCGGTCTGCTTTTGTGCCTCACCGGCCCGACGAAAGTCGGGCCCTACCCAGGCATCGAGTCTTTCCGCAGCATCTTTAGGTGCGGCACGAAAGAGCCCATCAACGACTGCTGCGTTAGTGGACTCTACGTCGCTCTGGCTGAGTGCTGAATGCAGAGTGCTGCTCTTCTCACTCTGCAATAAAAGGCTTCCACTTCTCAGGACTGGGCGCACGGGTGGCAAGACTCACAATGACCAGCGCGAGCACGGAGACCACGAGCGCAGGGAAAATTGCGTCCCGCTCAGCCCACGCTGGAGACAAGAAATGTTTGCCGCCGTAATTCCATGCGATAGTCACCGCAGTCCCGACGGCGATGGAGGAAACTGCCCCGGCAGCGTTCGCGCGCTTCCAGAAGAAAGCCGCCATAACCACGGGGGTGATCGCGGCGGAATAAATCGTGTACGCATATAGGGCCATCGCTAACACCGATGTCCAGTACGCTCCTTGCGCCAGGGCAAACAAACCCAGCAACAGCACCATCAACCGGGAAAGCAGCAGAATTCTGGATTGCGAAGCGTTCTTATTAATGAAACGAATGTAAACATCGTTGATGAGATTTGTTGCCGGCGAAAACAGAAAATTATTCGCCGTCGAAATGACTTTGGCGAAAATTGATCCCATCAGCAGGGCGCCCATTAGCGCGGGCATTCCGTGACGCGCCACAAATGGGATCAACTCCCGGGGCTTCTCTGATACCTCAGGATTTGTGCCGAATAGCGCCGTGCCAATCACAGCGATTGTGATGATGACGGTTTCAAGGATCAAGGTTCCGACGATCCATCCGGCGACAGCGATTTTCGCGTCTTTGGCTGATCTGGCGGAAAAGAATTTCTGATACATGCTTTGATTTCCCAGCATGAGCAGGAAAGTCGGAACAAAAAATTCCATCGCCCGCGTGAAGGTCAAGTGGCCTAATATCTGAAACCGGTCTGGAGGGAGGGCGGCGTGCAATCCTGCCCATCCTCCAGCTTCATGAAGCAACATCGGCGTCGCGATGAGCGTAGTCCCGGTGACGAGCACGCCGATAAATAAATCGAGATACGCGATTGACGACATTCCCGCCAGGGCCGTGAAGACGATCACGAATCCAGCCACGATGTACATGCCGACGGTGTTGTCGATGCCGGTGGCGAGGTGCAGAATATCGCCGCCACCTTTTAGTTGATAAGAAGTGATGGCGGTGTAGGCGAACAATATCGCGATGGTTCCCAGGACGCGGGCAGTCGCGTTGTATCGGGTCTCCAGCAGATCGGGCAAAGTATATTGGGCAAATTTTCGTGCGCGCGGAGCGACGAAGTAAATAATCAGCAGCCCGACCCATCCGCCAGCCGCCTGCCAGAGCGCGGAGAATCCATTGCGAAACGCATTTTCCGCGCCCGCAAATAAACTTCCAGCGCCGATCCACGAGCAGAGCAACGTGGCGATCAGCACGTAGGAAGGCAGGTTGCGTCCGGCGACAAAAAAGTCTGCCTTGTTCTTGACCAGACGGCTTCGGAAAATGCTGACGCCGAGAAGGACAGCGACAATGACTATCAGGACAACGAGATAGAGATTCAGCAGAGGCAGCCTCTTTCAGACCTGGCGGTATAGTGGCAAGAATCTCATGGAACACGCGCTAAGGGACAGCCGCCCTCGGCTGGTTCATGGAATTACCGCAACTACGCTCATAGCCTGTCAATGAGTGAAACCGCGATTTAACACCACCACCTATGCGAAGTGGCATTGTTGCTTCATTTGAAGTAGCCCAACAAGGCTTGAAATTCCTTCTGTCTTCGTTTGAGGTGAATGTCGAGGTCTGCCACTGTAGTGCCAGCAGCGCTTAACTGCCGAATTTGAGGCGGATGTGGCGGCCGAATGACTGAAAACGTCATCAACTGAGCCAGGTTCTCGCCATGGCATGCTGCACATCTGCTTCGTAGCTTCACCCGGATCGGCTCACCCCACGATTGATTGGGCACGGGCATCAGCTGCCCTTCGGCAAAACCATAACTCCCGCCATTACTCAAGTAGGCTGGAGTATTGGCATCTTCCGCAACCAAGCCCCCAGATTGTGAGTCCTGCAGGAAGAGCTTGCGGCTTATTTCACAGGTCCGCATGGTTCCCGTTAATGTTCCAGACTCTGCTCCAGAGACAAAAAGCCGGATCTGTGCTTCACTCGTGAGTTTCGTCGGCTGGGGATTACCGTGCGAGTCAATCAACAGCAGTTGCGTTATTAAGGCTACTCCTGCAAGGCCAGACGGTACGTCGGGGTCGCTGACTGTCTGAGCTTCCAGGAAACGTTGCACATTCTGCGGTGGCTGCGCGGGTTTGAGAAAGACACGGCTAACACGACGATAGCCGGCGTGATCGTCATGCGTACGCGGTAGAAACCATGCAATCTCAATCCACCCGCTGTCCTTTGCGAACACGTCGGGAAACCTGTCACGCCGCACTGCAGAGGAATAGTTCTCCGGCAGAGCCTCGATCTCTTGTGGCGTCAGCGCAATTTTCCGGATCAAATGGGCAATCAAATCCAACGCTGCTTTTCTTCTTTCTCCCAGAGCGCGTTCATCGTCCGGCAAGAAAGGGGAAAAAAGTGCGTCATAGGCGCCCCAAAGGTCGCTCTGCATCAAGGCGCGAGCACTTGCGGAACGCGCCGGGGTCTCTGCCACCGCGTCGCTCAGCGCCCGCGTGAATACCGGGTACGCCGAATCAGAGAGCACCAACATGCCTCCAAAGCCAACCGCGAATGTCGGATACATTGGATCAATGGCCCGGTCGCCGGTTTCGTCCTTTTCGAACACCCGACTGCTGACCTTCCGCTGGCCCGAGCGATCGATGAAAGGTGCCCCCTCGGCAAAATCCGACGACAGGCGAACGGTGAGTTTGCGGGAAAACAGAAAGTAGAAAATCTTGTTCCACGGGTCGTTGGAATTCGCAGAGTAAATCAGTTCCGGCGTCGAACTCAGCTCAACTCGTGGGAGATCGCTCGGCGCTCTCTGGGCAAAACCTATCACGTTCACGAGTAATCCTGCGGTAATGATGACCGGGAAACTGCATTTGCCCATGTTCCGCACAGCAACTGGCCCTTTCAGTCTATTTCGCATCCCCCAGAATCTCTACACCATACGGAGGCAGATCCACGGTACCGCCGTCTACGCCGGTCAATAGCATTTTCATTGGTCGAGGCAAAGAGACGGTACGCGGCTCCTTCGCGAAATTAATCAGGATAAATGCGTCGTGACCGTTTCCGCTGCGGCGGCTAGCTTCCACTCCATCCGGAACTGGGCCGAATACGGGAGTGACTCCGCCCTGCTGCACCATCCACTGGGCTGCTGCTGCCATGAGTTTGTCGTCGAGTACGGCACCGATATAAGTGATCCGCCCTTTTCCAAAAGCATGAGTGATCGCTGCGGGCTGATCATCAAGCCATCCGTTACTCTTGCCGTACTTCAGCAACACTTCGGAATCTGGCGCGATTAATTTCAATTGTTCCGCCCAAACGCTTGCCTGACCTTCACCCCACGAACCTGACACAGGCACATCTTTTTCGAGCGCATAGTATTGCTCAACACGTCCGCCGAGAGGGTCAGCGAGAAATCCGGGCTGGCGTTGTTTCAACAGAGAATTGAATTGATCCTTCATCCCGGAGCGCGGGCCTAGAACCAGATGACCACCGTTGCGGACATATTCGATCAAATGGTTCGCTAAGTCTTCCGGAATCACATTCAGATTCGGAGCAACTACCAATTTGTAATCAGAAAGGGGAGCGTAGGCGCTCACAACATCGACAGACTGCGAAAGCCGCCGCAGATTTCCGTAATAAGCCTTCAGGATTTCAATGTCGTTGTATGACTCTGTGTGCTTCTGAAATTGAATTGCCCAATGGCTGTCGTAGGAATAGAGCAATGCGACTTGCGAGACGACCGTCGTGCCCTTGAACGCGCTTTGCACTTTTCCAAACTCGTGAGCGGTTTGACTAACCTCGTCGTAAAAAGGAACCGGCGTTCCATCCGCGCCCAACAGCGTTCCGTGGTATTGCTCC
>Ga0210403_10002001_pt1 | contig 18770 bp, 14 predicted proteins | sample IncBWC19MmetaG_FD_150863 | JGI IMG/M metagenome (GOLD analysis project Ga0210403, IMG submission 150863) | Forest soil microbial communities from Barre Woods Harvard Forest LTER site, Petersham, Massachusetts, United States - Inc-BW-C-19-M | ecosystem: Environmental > Terrestrial > Soil >... | reverse complement strand
TCAATCCGCCGAGGAACGCCTGGATGGCGGCGCCAAAACCGCCACCGGGAAGGCCTGAACGCTCCAAGCTAAAGCTCATCTGGGCATCGTCTTTGGGATAGCTCTTTTCGAGAGCGGAGCCAATCGAGTTCAGGTCGGCAACCGCCTGCGCCGGAGTGACTCCCGCCTTCACGTGTCCAAGCACCTCGCTAATCCAACGATTTCCGCGCGCTTTCAAGAGATCCGCTGCGTCGTCCTGGGGCTGGTTGACGATGGGCACAAAAAAATCGGGCGAGAAGATCAATACAGTCCCGCGGAATCCGGGCGGCGTTACGCCGACGACGATAAAAGGATGCTTGTTGAGATGGAGAACGCGGCCGACGACACCGGGGTCATCCTGAAAATGAGTGTGCCAATACGCGTAGGTAAGCACGATGTCTGGAGCATGCTCATCGGAGGGGTGAATAAGCCGGCCTAGGTACGGCTGAACGCCTAATATGTCGAAGTAGTTCCCGCTCACCTCATAAACCCAGGCGGGCGACGGATTTTTGCCCGTGTCCAGCGCCGCCTGAGAGATGTTGTAAGCCGCCAAGCCATCAAAGCTGCGGTTGCGATCACGCAGATCGAGATAATCGGGGTACGACTCACCTGGGTCCTTGTCGCTTCCGTGTTCGAGTGTGAAGAGGCTTTCCGGCTGGGGCACATTCAGCGCGCGCAGGATTAATCCATTCATTGCGCTGAAGACGACGGCGTTCGCGCCGATGGCCACGGCCAGCGTCAGCACCGCGACAGCCGTGAAGCCGGGGTTCTTCCGCAGCATGCGAGCCGCGAACCGCAAGTCTTGCCAAAGCGTTTGCATGGGCACACCCTCTAAATTCTGGTGAGGTAAGGGCACCTCCCCTTCCGAGCTTTCTCTCGTTCAACTCCTTGTGCTGGCTATAGTTACAGATTATCGATAGTCCGGAGCGGCCCCGCGATTGTCCGGTTACGGGAAAGGCGTTGCGGAAGCGGACATCCGTTGCAGGCCGTTGCCAAGCACTCCAGGCTGAAATCCTTCGGCCCAACTGAAAGGCGCCGGGACCTGCCTGTCCGGCAGGCGGGCCACAGGATGGCAGGTTTGGAGCGGGGGGGCTGAGAAGGAAGGCTTGCTGAGATCGTGCCAAGCTGGGGCGCAGCAGTGCCGCGCCCCACCAAGATGCAATATCGTCACTTGCGCGTGTGGCGGGCGTATTTATAGAGTGGGACGGCATTTCCGGAGGCTGGTGTGGCGGGTGAACGGCTGAGCGGGTCGGAGAAGCGGGCGCTGCTGCTGTGGGTGGCTCTCGGAATCGTCGGGACAATTTTCGCTTACAAGTATTTCTTCCGGGCGTTTCCGGAAGCTTCAGTGGACTTCCGGGTGACGCGTTCCGAGGCGCTGCAGCGGGCAGAAAGTTTTATGGCGGGGCTGGGCGAAAATGTGAGCGGCTACCGGTCGGCGATTGTGTTTAGCGTCGACGACAATGCAAAGACGTACCTGGAGCGCGAACTGGGATTGCAGCAGGCGAATCAGATGATGTCGTCGCAACTGCACATCTGGTATTGGGACGTGCGGTTTTTCCGTCCACAACAGGAAGAAGAATTTTACGTGCGCGTTAGCCCGGCAGGGAACGTCGTGGGGTATACGCGCAAGATTGAGGAAGCGCGAGCGGGAGCCACGCTGGATCGGGCGGCGGCGCAGGCCAGCGCGCAAGACTTTTTGGTTGCGAAGCTTGGACTCGACGCGAGCCGATGGGATTTCCTGCCGGAGGAAGCGAATTCGACGAAGCGGCCGAACCGCACGGATTGGGATTTCACGTGGGAAAAGCGGGGATTTCGCGCGAAGGACGCGCCTTACCGGCTGACGGTGTCGTTGCAGGGAGAGCACGTCGGGGGAGCGCAGGAGTATTTGCGGGTACCGGAGGCGTGGCAGCGGAGTTACCAGCGGCTGCGCTCTGCCAACGACACGCTGGCGCTGGTTTTCACGGTTCCTTACATTTTGTTGCTGGGATTTGCGGTGTGGCTGGCCTTCAAGCTGACGAATGCCGGACAGTCCTCGTGGCACGGCGCGATTGTGCTGGGGCTTCTGGTGGCGGGACTGCTGTTCTTGCAGAACCTGAATGACTGGCCGCTGTGGAGCGCGAGCTACAACACGAATAGTTCTTACAGCGGCTTCCTTCTGGCTAAGATCGGAGCAGCGCTGGTGCTTGCGCTCTTGACGGCGATTACGGTGACGCTGGTGCTGCCGGCAGCGGAACCGCTGTACCGGGCTTCGCAGCCGCAGCGATTGCAGTTGGCGAAAGCATTTACGCTGAGGGGATTGCGGTCGAAGGAATTTTTTTCGGCGGCGGTGGTCGGGCTTTCGTTGGCGGCGGCGCACATCGGGTATGTGGTGGCGTTCTACGTGGTGGCGAGTCATTTTGGAGCGTGGGCGCCGCAGGAAATTAATTACGAAGAGTCGGTGAACACGCTGATTCCGTGGATCTCGGGAGCGGCGATCGGGTTGCTGGCTTCGACGAACGAAGAGTTTACGTTCCGGCTGTTTGCCATTCCGTTTTTTACGCGGCTGACCGGCTCGCGATGGATCGCGGTGATCGTGCCGGCGTTCCTGTGGAGCTTTCTGCACAGCAATTATCCGCAGGAACCGCCGTACATTCGCGGGATTGAAATCGGGTTGATTGGAATCGTGGCCGGGCTGGTGATGCTGCGGTGGGGAATTCTGGCCACGCTGATTTGGCACTATACGGTGGATGCTTCGCTGGTGGGATTGCTGTTGGTACGCTCGAATAATTTGTATTTCAAGGTTTCGGGCATTGTAGTGGCTCTGGCGGCAGGGGCGCCGCTGCTGTTTGCCGCGATTTCGTATTTGTCGCGAGGCAGATTTGAGACAGATGAAGACTTGCTGAATCAGGCGGCGCCGGCTTCGGAGATAAGCCTGACTGCGGGGGCAGAAGAGGGTTCTGCGGCGGTTTCGGTGCGGCGCTATGACGCGCTGTCTTCGCGTACGCTGGCAGTTTTGGCGGTGTGCCTGGTGGCGGGCGGTTTGCTGGCTTGGAAGGTGAAACCGGAGTCGATCGGCGAGTATCTGAAGCTCTCTACGAACGCGCGGTCGGTGCGAACGCGGGCGGACGCGATTCTCCGGCAACACGGGCCGGAGCCGAACAGCTACAAACATGCGACGGTGCTGGTCAATGTAACCGATCCGACGACGAACGAGTTTTTGCGGGAGCGCGTGGGCGTCGCACGGCTGAATGAGATTCTTGTCGGACAGGTGCCGGGAGCGCTTTGGCGGGTGCGGTATTTTCGAGATTCGCAGCCGGAGGAGTATGCGGTGGTGCTGAGACCGGATGGGTCACTGCATGCGATTCGGCATACGGTGGCGGACGAGGCGCCAGGAGCGTCGCTGAGCAAACAAGAAGCAATGGCGCTGGCGGAGAAATTTTTGCGCGAGGAGAAGAAGATTGATTTGAGCGCGTGGTCGCTGGTGGAGTCAAATTCGGACAAGCGGCCGCACCGGACCGATCACACATTGACGTGGCAGCAAAATGCGCCGCTCGACCTGAGTCCCGACCATCCTGACGTAATGTCAAACCAAGCGTATGCGCGAATGGAGCTCATGGTCCTTGGTGATGAAGTAGCGAATTACCGCACGTACATAAAAATTCCCGATGAGTGGCGGCGCAAGCGAGAAGAGGCGACGCTGACCAAGATTGTGTTCGGGTACGCAATACCGATCCTGATCGTAGCTGGATTTGCGATTACCGTGCTGATTGTCTTCCTGAAGAATCTACGTTCGGAAGCGGCGCGCACGATTCCATGGAAGCGGGTGGCGCTGTGGGCGCTGTGGGGACTTGCCGGCGCCGGGTTGACGCTGGCCTGCGGGGATTTCATCCCTAATGCTTTGACTAAGTACAACACGGCGATTCCATTCAAGACGATGATGGGGGTCACGGCGATCAGCGCGCTGCTGGGCTTGTTGTTCTCGTTTGGGCTGCTAGCGCTGCTGTTTGGGGCGGCATGGTATTACGGAACCCGGGCGTTCGGGGGAGAGCGAATACCGGAATGGACCGGCATGCCGAAGGCGTATTACCGGGACGCGTTGTTTATTGGACTGGGCGGAACGGCCGATTGGGTTGGACTGGATGCGATTTCGAAGTGGGTCTACCAGCATTTGCCTGGGGCGCAGGAGGGGGCGGCAGCGAGTTTCGGCGCGAACCTGGACGCCGTGTTGCCGGTCGCAGCGATTGTGGGGTCGTCCGTGCGCAGCGGATTGACTTTGACAGCGCTAATCGCCATAACCGCGGCGTTTATCGCGAGCATGATTCGGGCGAAGTGGCTGCGTGCTTGCGTTTTCGTGCTTGCGGTGCTGGCGCTGGGCGGAATGGGGACCAACTGGCACGACCCGATGGACGTGGCCAAGAAGATGATCATCGGAGCGGTGTGGATCGCGGTGATCGACCTTGCGGTGCGCTACGTTGTCCGGTTTAACGTGCTGGGATATTTTCTGATTTTGGCGGGGATTGCGTTGCTGGGCGGCGCTGGGGAGATGCTGCGGCATCCGGACTATTTTTATCGAGCGAACGGGTACGGGGCCTTGGTGGCTTTAGCGGCCTTACTTGGATGGCCGTTGGCTGTTTGGCAGCGCGGGGAAGCAGTCCAAAAACTCCGCGGCGGTAACCCACCTGGCGTGTAAATTTAGAAACAAATGGGGCAGGTAATGCGTTAGGAAGGGAGAGGTGGCTGCTCACCCAATGGATGAAGGTGCGTCCAAAATGGGTGGTTCGCTGTGGCTCAGGTCCTATTCCACGTGCTATAAACCTGCGCTAAGGTGTTAAGGCCGAGGCCATAACACCGGAAATTGCGAAAAGAAAGCGAATATGCCGCTTCCTCGATTGGCTTTGGCAAGTGTTACATGCCGGGCTGTAGATACGGACGCCATGGCTACGGTGGCCTCATTGCCCCAGCTTGACGAGCGCTGCATAGTCGCGGAAGCGCAAACGGGAAGCCGCGCTGCGTTCGAGGAACTGGTGCGCCGGTACGACCGGGACGTGCTGCGGCTGGCGCTAAATTTGATGAAGCGTCCCGAGGACGCGCGCGACGTTTATCAAGAGGCATTCCTGAAGGTTTACCGCAACCTGCATCGCTTCCGCTTCGAGTGCAGTTTCTACACGTGGTTGTACCGCATCGTCACCAACGTTTGCCTGGACCATCTGCGGCGACGCCAAGCGCGCCCGGAGGATCAGGCGCCGGAAGCGAAGGGCGGCCATGCGGATGAAGGGATTACAGATTTTTTCGAGCGCCAGCGAGAGCATCGGCCGACGCTGGACCCGGAGCGGCGACTGTTCGGGAAAGAAATTCAGGCGCGGATCGCGACGGCGATGGAGCGGTTGAGTCCACGCGAGCGCGTTGTTTTCGAGATGAAGCATTATCAAGGGCTGAAGCTGCGGGCGATTGGCGACGCTTTGGGCACGACCGAAGAGACGGTGAAGAATTCATTATTCCGGGCCACGCGCAAGCTGCGCACGCAACTGGGAGGGCTCCGATGAGCGCGAACCGGTTGACGCGCTGCGGAGACGTTGGTGCCCTGCTGGTGTTTTACGCTTGCGATGAAGTGGAGCGGCAGGAACGCGAGCAGATCGATGCGCACCTGGCGAATTGCGCTGCCTGCGCGGCGCAGCTCCGCGAGGAACAGGAAATGCAAAGCGCGCTGGTGAGCGCGTTCCAACCCGCCGATCAGCTGGACCCCTCGGGAGCACTCCTCGCGCAATGCCGAAGTGAACTTTCTGAATTGCTGGATGACTTGTCGGCGCCGCCGTTGCAGGAGCAATGGAGCCCGTTTGGGTGGGTGCGGCGATGGATGGCTCTGCGACCGGCGTGGAGCGCCGCGGGTTTGGTGCTGATGGGATTGGCGGTGGGAACGCAGGTGGCGCTGTGGATTCCAGGACGGGAAGGGAACTTTGCCGCCGGCCAAGCCGTGAATGTGAAAGCAGCGGCGCCGCTGACGAATGAAGATTTGTCGAAGATGGCGGTGGCGGGAGTGAATTTCGCTCCGGCGGCGGACTCCTCGGGAACCGTGCAACTGAAGGTGCGCACGGAGCAGCCGATTGTGTTGAGCGGAAGCGTGGATGATGCGGACGTGCGGCGCGTGCTGACGTACGTGGTGATGAACGGCGAGCGATTTGATCCGGGCGTGCGGTTGGATTGCCTGGAGGTGCTGAGAACGCGCACGGGGGACAAGGATGTGCGGCATGCACTGCTGTCCGCGGCGCGCACGGACCAGAATGCCGCGGTGCGCATGAAGGCGCTGGAGGCGTTGCGCGATTCCGCAGCGGACGACGCGGTGCGCGATACTTTGCTGGAAGCGCTGCAGCACGACGCGAATCCGGGCGTGCGCGTGGAGGCGGTGAACTTGCTGGTGCGCTCGCTAGAAGGCGACACGCCTGCCGAACCTCCTATCCCGGGAACGGCCCCAGAAATGGCGGGGGCGCAGATTCCGCCTGATCCTTCGGTGGATCGCGTGATTCACGCGCTCGAAGGATTGCAACAACGTGACCCGAACCGCTATGTGCGGTTGCGCAGCGCAGCGGCGTTGCGGCAGATTGGTCCGCGAGAAGTGCAGTAGAGGTATGCTTCGCAGCGGTTGTCAGGGAAATGGCACCGCTAGTCAATCTGGAATGAAAAGAACAGCCATTCACTTTGCGCCTCTGTTGTGCGCGGCGGCTTTGCTGGCGCCGAGCATGACTTCGGGTACCCGCGAGCCTGCGACGCCGGCGCCGGAACTGACTAAGCCAGGTGATCCAACACCGGCACGCTTTTCCGCGAATCGCACGGGATTTCTACAAACATCGGATGGATTGACGCTGCGACTTGCCACGGACTTGGGTTCCGTGAAGATTGTGCCGCTCGAAAGCGGCTCCGCGCCGGTGGTGCGGTATGCGGTGCATATCGAGACGGACGCGCGTGCGCCGCTGGCGCAGCACTTGCTAGATCACTATTCGCTGAACACGAAGGCCACTCCCGCGGGAGTCGAAATCACTGGAAACTTGCCGCCGCAATCGGCACATTTGTCCGGCGCGCAAATGTGGGTGCAGTTCGAGATAGCGGTGCCGCGTAATTACAGCGTCGAGGTGAAGACGGAAGCGGGCGACATCGAGACGGGGGACATCGGCGGGATCGCGACGCTGACGACACAGGGCGGCAACATTCGCGCCGGGCGCATCGGCATTGGCCTCGGCAATATGCGGCACGCGGCGCCTGACCGCCTGGTAGCGCGGCTGGAGACGGAAGGCGGCCACATCCAGGTGCAGGACGTTGCCGGGGACCTGCGGGCATTTACCGCAGGCGGGCACATCAACGCGGGAAACATAGCGGGCGACGCATCGTTGCGGAGCGGCGGCGGACACATTCGCGCGGGGCAGATTGGCGGGCGCGCGGATTTGCAGACCGACGGCGGCAACATCACGGTGGTCCAGGCAGGAAGCCTGGTGAGCGTGCGCACCGGCGGCGGACAGATTGATTTCGGAGAGGTGCGAGGTTCGGTTCGCGCGCAGACGGGCGGCGGGGGCATCCGCATCATGTACGTGTCTGGACCGATGGAAGTGGAGTCTAGCGCGGGAAGCATTTGCCTGACGCGCGTGGCGGGGACAGTGCGGGCGGCGACGGCGGGCGGGACGATCACGGCGTGGATTAATCCGGATGCGCCTTCCTCCGGCGGCACGGTGCACTTGCCGGGATTGTCGCAACTGACTTCCGGAAACGGCGACATCGTGGTGTTCTTGCCGCGCAACCTGGCGGCCGACATTGATGCCGTGGTGGAATCCGGCGGCGGGCGGCGCATTGAAGCGGACCCGGCGCTGGCACTGCAAATTCAGGACCGCGGAAATGGGCCGGTGCATGCGATGGGCGCGCTGAATGGCGGCGGGCCTCCACTGAAGCTGCGAACGACGGCGGGGAAAATCCGGCTGCAATTCCTGGATTCAGAGATTGCTTTGCGCCAGTCGCTAATCCAGGAGCAAAAAGAGCGGCTCATGGACCGTTTGAATTCGGCGCAATTGACGCCAGCGGGATTCGAGACACCGCAATCGTGGAACGCACCGGAGCCCGCGGGTGAAATGGAAGACCGCGGCGACTGGATCGACCGCTGGCTGAATACGCTGGAGGCGACTTTCCTGGGAGGCATTCGCGAGGATCCCGACGAATTGCAGAAGCACTTGGTTTCGTCGCCGCCGCCGGCATATCCCCAAATTGCGAGGCGAGCCGGAGTGCAAGGAATTGTGCGCCTGCAAGTGCGCGCGACGAAGGATGGACGCATCGAAGTGGACAAGATCCTAAGCGGGTCGCCGACGCTGGCGGACGCCGCGATTGCGGCCGTGAAGCAGTGGCGGGTGAGACCGTTTTCGGCCGGTGGCAGGCCGGTGGACGTGATCTCGACAGTTACGTTTAATTTTCAATTGCATTAGGAGCGGGCGCCGTTGGGCGCCGCAAACGAGTTTCGTTCTGGTCTTCGATTCTGGAACCCGATTCCAGAATGTCGGTCCTCGAAGGAGGTAGAACGTTATGCTCCGCCGCTCTGTTCGTTTTGCCGTGCTGTTCATCCTGGCGCTGGCCGCAGCTTCCGCTCCGGCTGGCCTGGCCATCACCAAAGAATTCAATCAAACCTATCCGCTGCAGCCGGGCGGCTCCTTTGAGCTGCAGAACGTCAACGGCCCGGTGGATGTGCAGGGGTGGGACCGCGACACCATTGAGATTCACGCGGTGAAGACGGCGAAGCACAAAGAGTCAGATCTGGACCTTGTGTCCATCGACGTGGACGCCAAGCCGGATGTGGTTTCCGTGACGACGCGCTATCCGCAGAACGAGGGAGTGGAAGTGGCCGTGGAATACACGGTGCGGGTGCCGCATTGTGCGCACGTGGAGCATCTTGGCACGGTGAACGGGACGCTGCGCATATCGGGAATCGAGAGAGTGGAGGATTTGCGAACGGTGAACGGAAACATCGAAGTGTTCGAAGCCGGCGGGTCGGTGCACGCGCGCACCACGAACGGCAATGTGCATCTGGAGCTTTTGCACGTCCAAGAGAAAGACGGGGCAATTGCCGAAACGACGAATGGCTCGTTGTTGCTGGCGGTCCCTGCCGACACGCACGCCGATCTTGAGACGAAGTGCCTTAATGGAAATTTTTCCTCGGAACTGCCGGTGGCTTTCGAGAGCACGCTGAAGCCGCGCGAGATGCACGGGAAACTGGGCCGTGGCGGAGCGCCGATCCGTCTGCACACAGTGAACGGAGGGATTCGATTGGTGGCTTTGAGGTCGACGGTTTAGCGTGAGGCGCGTCTAAGGAAGCAAGGAGTCACCAAGCCTGAGAGGAGAATCACAACGATGAGGGAAAATATTTTGTGGGTCAGCGGGAGCGTTGCGGCGCTTAGCATCGCTCTACTTGCGTTGCCGAGCCGCTCGACGGCGCTTCAAGAGCAGGACGATACTTCATCAGACGTAAAGGTGCAGAAGCTGCCGAAAGTGCGAGAACTGCAGCGAATTCAAATCGACGGGGACCGCGTGTTGCAGAAAGTGATGCCAGCCCTTGAACAATCTGAGGGTGTGCTGTCGGGCATGCAGGTACTGGCCGATCCCGAGATCGATCAGATTACTATTTTTGACGGAGAAGGACCGAGCTGGCTAGGCGTCGAGACGCAAGAAGTTACGGCGGAGAATGCGAAGGAGTTGAAGCTGCCTGCGGAGCGCGGTGTGGTAGTGGCGGAGGTGACAAAAGACAGCCCCGCGGCCAAGGCCGGGCTGAAGGAGAAGGACGTCGTCACCGAAGTGAATGGACAGCGCGTGGAAGGCGCGGCGCAGTTCCGGAGAATGATTCGCGAAATTCCGCCGGGACGGGCGGCGCAGCTAACGGTGTGGCGCGATGGAAGAGCGCAAACGCTGAGCGCAACACTGGGCAAGGCGGAGGAACGCCACGATAAATGGATGGGCGCCACGCCGGGGGCCTTCGCGTTTCGCATGCCGGAGGTGCAGATTCCGGAGATGCCGTCGATGGACTTAGGCGAAGGCATGGGTATGGTGATAGCCGGGCGTCCGCGGCTGGGAATCGACGCGGAGGACATTGGAGGGCAACTGGGCTCGTTCTTCGGTGCTCCGGACGGCGAAGGGATACTGGTGCGCAGCGTGAACAGCGGGTCGGCGGCGGAGAAAGCCGGGATGAAAGCGGGAGACGTGATCACCAGCTTCAACGGCGAGCGCGTACGCAGCCTGGGTGACCTGCGGCAGAAGCTGGCGTCGCAAAACGACGCGAAGACCGCCAAGATTGGCGTTCTGCGGAACCGGAGCGAGGTGACCCTTTCGGTGGAGTTGCCAGAGCGAACGCCAAAGTCGACGCGCAGGGTCATGCAACGCACGAATATTTAGCTGCTTTCCGTTAAGAAAGGTCCGGGCTTATGCGCCTGAACCTTTTTCTTTTGGGAGGCGTTCAACGGTTGGAGCGCCGACTGTGTTTTTTTGCGAGGCGCAACGGCCTATTGATGGCGTCCAGGAGCGCGGGACGATTTCCTTTCTTATCTGGAGTCCAATCCTCTTCGGTGGGCGACAGCGAGAGGCGCAGCAAGTAGGCTGCGCCAGCGAGCAAGCCGCCGCGCATTCTGACGCGAAAGGCGGCGCGTTCCAGTATTCCGATGCCGCGAAGCTCGTGGAAAGCGAGGCGGCTCTCGATTTGCGCGGCGAGCTTTGAAACCGTTTGGTCGGAACGTACATTGGCCTCGACTTGCGCAGGCAACTCTGCACCGAGCAGGTCCAAAGCGAGGCGCAGGCCCAAGCGCAGGATTCTTTCTGCGCCAACTTCACGGGCTGCAGCCATGGCGCGGTCCCAATCCGGCGGCTGCCCGGACAAAATTAGCGCCGCCACGTCGGCAATCCACATGAGGCGTTCCCAGAAATGCTTGGCACCGTGCACGCAAATGAGGACCAGTTCGTCTTCCAGCGAGAGGGCGGGGACGTCGCGGCCGTCGATGTTTACCAAGGCGCGTCGATCGAATAGGTCTTCTATGCGTAATGGGCGCGGATAGTAGCGCAGGGTGCGCTCGGTGTGGAATTCGACCAGCAGGTGGGTGCCGGGTTCTTGGAAAGCGTATTCGCCGGGGATCTTCTTAGCGTCGATGGCGCTCAGCGGGACGCGCGGCTGGTATCCGAGGTCGAGCATGGCCTGCGTCGCACGGCGAATATCTTTTTCGCGAATGACGAGGTCGAGGTCGGAATATTGACGCATGCCCGAGTCGCCATAGCAGCGAACGGAGAGCGCTGGGCCCTTGGTCGACAGAGTTTCTATGCCAGCTTCAGCAAAGATCTCCAGCAGGTGAAATAGCTCGGCGGTCAATTGCAGGGCGAGGATGGCCTGGGCGCGCCGCGATTCGCGCAATGTGCCGCGGACCTCCGGCGGCATCCGTGAAGGATCCAGATTCTTGACGCGCGCGGCAAGAAGCGGGACTACACAGTGATTTCCCGCGCGCCGCAGCAGATCTGGCCAGTTAAGGGAATTTTCCGAAAGACGGGCGAGACGGCCGATAATTGTGCGAGGTGCAGCGCATTCCAACAGAGCCAGCCATTCTGCCGACCGGGGAGTATTGCGCGCCGATGAAATTTGCGGCAGATCCTTGTTCGTGGATACCGGTGCGGGCATAGGTCGCAGGACTCGGTCAACGCGAAAATTGTCTCGCAAGGTCCGCGGCGCGGCGCAGTGCGTCTTGCCAGAGAGGGAAAATGGCGGGGAAACGCTCCGCAGCCGCCTGAGCGATTTGCTGCAAAGACGCCTTCCCATCCATGGCGTGCAACAGCCAGCGGTCGGCCAACCCATCTTCCGATAGAGAAGGCACAAAATCCGCGGCGCGACGCCGCAGCGACTGCGGCGAAACATTCGCGCTCTGAAACGTAGACTGCTTGAAGGATCGGCCCGCATCCTTACTATCCCCGCAAATCTTCGTTTCCCACCGCCAAATATATTCCTCGCCAACCAGATTGGCTTGAAGGCTTACGAATATCTTCTGTTCCTTTTGCACTGGAACCGCTTCCGGCCACGGCAGAAACACCTGTCCGTAAATCGACTTCTGTAAGGAAGGCCCTGACGAAAACCCGATGCCATCAACAAGTTCTGTCTCAAACCATAGGCACAGGCCGTGAGCGGTTCCGGCTCGCGTGGCGGAAAAATTCAGATCGGCGGCGGCGCTGGACTTGGCGCTGGCTGAGTAGTCGAGCACGGTCCAGGTCTGTGGTTCCGAAATGAGTTGGTCGTTGTTGAAGTGGCCGCTGTAAGATCCGTTCAGTAGAAGGGGCAAAGAAGGTGAAAGGTTCAAATCGGAAGCCGCGTGGAGCCAGGGCGATACAAGTTTCGAATAGAAATCGCCCGCTTCGATCACCACGACCTTCAGCGTGTCGAGTTGGGGAATCAGGCGACCTCCCGGTGCAAGGAAGCGTTGTCGAGCGTCCTCTATCGCTGCAATGGCGTGGCCGAAAAACGGAAGCGATCCTCGGATGTCCGACACGATTACGTTCACGCGCTCCGGCAAATCCGTCTTGCGCGAGTCGCTTTCGATGAATTGCATCCGATCCGCGAAGCCGTTCGCGGCGGCGAGCTCGCGCGCGAAGTGCACGATTTCCTCCGAATCGATGGCGTAAACCTTTCGCGCGCCCGCCTGACACGCTAACAAGGCAAAAGCACCTGGGCCGCAGCCAATTTCCAGCACGGCGTCACCGGGCCGAACCGTCTTGCTGATGGCTTTGCTGTATGCGTCAAAGCGCTCGCGATCCGCAATCATGTCTCCGTAATCGCGAAGCGAGTACATTTTAACTGCTCGAAATCAAAGACGCGGAGCCCTGGCGATTCCACAGCGCCCGCGCATCCGCAGTGACCAGGTCACAAAGCGCTGGGATTCTTGCCGGGTCGCTATGTGGCACGATCCGCCGCACTGGTATGTTCGTGACTAGCGTGCCCAAAAAATCAAACTCTGCAGCGCGCTGTTTTTGGTCCAGAAGCCAATTCATATAGGTGTTCTGCACAAGGTCAAGAAGCGCTTGGCGGGGGCTTACTTGCTCGATCTTCGGCGCATCCTTCAACTCTGTCCGTGGCGCAAGGAGATAGACTACGCCGAGAGGCCGCTCCTCGGCATCGAATCTTGCCTTATCGCCATCGAGTGGCAAAAAACACTTTTCCCAGCTTGACGTAAGTCTTGGGAGCGCGTCCGCAGCACCGAGCAAAATTTCCACCGCATCGGGCCACAGACCCACCTGTGGATAACCGGGCTGGACATGATAGGAATGAGCGCTCGCCTTCAAGGCGGTCACGTCCTCGCAAAGAACAGGCGCGCCTCTCAATGCCAGGGCCGCGGCAAGGGTGGACTTTCCAGACTGGCTCTGGCCACACAGCACAATGGCGCGCCCGCAAAGACTTAACGCACTTGCGTGCAATGCAGTGATGCCGCGCCGCCGGAGGATGAAACCCAGTACCGGCCCACGAAGGTAAGTAGCCAAATAGTCTATGTCGTAGCCTGGTGGGCAGCGTCCCCAGACACAACTAGCGGAACCATCGACGAGGAACTGCGTTCCATCGGTATAAGTTAGTTCAAATGCGTCTTCTTCCCCAAAAACCTTTATCGTGTAGCCGGAGTCGGTGTTCTCTGCCGATGGGGGCTTCGTATAAATAGTATGTGCGGGCAGACTCCGGGCAGCGCCGACCCATTCCGGCATGACCGAAACTAGATCCAGAACAATATCGGAATCGAGACTCTGCGAGGTGACCAGATGATGAAACCCGTCAACCGGAGCATTGGACAAACATGTGAGGCCGTAAGCGCAATAGCGATAAACCACTAGGTGAAATCCAGTTACGTCATGGTGTTGCCTTTTGCCATGTCAGTCATGCCAGTCATACCTCCGGACTTGGTCATCTCGGTCAAATCCCCGTAAACCAAGAGCTTGGGCGCCTCGTACGTCTTTTTTGGAGGTAATCTCCGTTTACGCATGCGGGGTCTCCCTCCTGACTTTACTGAATACCCCGGCCCTTTTCAATGCTCTTTAGCCAATGATGGAGTAACACAGGCCGCAAGTCCCGCAACAGGGAATTGCCGGAACTGTTTTCGAGAATTCCAGCCAGCCGTTCCCAATCCACGAAGAATTTCACTGCAGTCGTAGGTTGAGGGAGGGGCAAAGGGCTCCACCTTCGGTTGCGTACCTGGAGAGCGAGCGGGTCGCCAGCTAAAGGCGTCTTGGGTCTCAGACGAACTTCTTCTGGCAGCAAGGCCACCATGGCCCGCCGCAGGAGCTCCTTGTCGATGCATAACGGCACCGGCGGAACACACAGTAGGAAATTGATTAGCCGCTGATCCAAAAGGGGTGTGCGCGATTCGAGCGGGACACGAGTCCACTCAGCGTCTTCGCGCTCAAGGATCTCAGGCCAATATCCACCGTTCAGCGTGGCATGAGCGTCCGGATACCACAGATGGGTTTTCTCGTCAGGTTTCATTAGTTCAAACCAACGCTCGCGGAGACGTATTTCAGTTTCAAACTCAGGCGAAAACCATCGAGGATATTCAGCCATGTCGTCCGTGCGACGAAAACGATGCAGACGCGCTCGAAAACCGCCGCGCAACGGAGGAATGCGCCCATGCTCTAGAAAATATTTTCCGAACGCTTCGCCAATTGTTGCGAGACGCATACCGCGAGCGAGATAGAGCAGGTAGGGCCACGATTGACCAGTCAAGATTCCGTCCCCGCCGTAGCCGCTGAGCACTACCCGCGACTGTTGTGACACGCAGCGACTTTGCTCCAAATAAGAAGGCAAATAAGGTTCCTGTGATGGCTCCGGCGTAAGCACTTTGTCTTCATCCCAGCCCGCAAACGGCAGGCATGCAGACTGAGGCCAGATTTCAATCGGAATCGACAAATGCTCCGCCACTCGAGCGGCCAAGTGGCCCTCTTGATCGTCGAACAGTGGCTGGCAATCCACACAGTACGCACGAAGCGACGAATGCCAGGCGCGTTTTCGCGCATAGTCGCTGGCAATTGCTGCGATGCTTGTGGAGTCCAGTCCGCCGCTCATGTAGATCGCAACGGAATCCTGCGGCAAGCGATCGGCGACCGCTTGGACCAGCAACTCGCGAAACTGTTCGACGTATTCTTCTTGCCGCTTCAGCCACAGCGGATCTCCGTTCGGCAGCGATATGAACCGGACAATGCGCATTTCGTCTCGCGAATAGCGCAGCAGGTGACCCGCAGGGAGTCGAGAAATCTCGCGGAAGGCGGTCTTTGCCGCATCCTGGCACGGACCCTGGAGCAGAAAGTCGCCGATGAAATGGGGATCGAGTGCGCCAGAAATCTGCGGTGCGCAGCGAACGGCATCCAGGGTGTTGCTGAAGTAGATCCAGCCGCCGGCCTGTGCGTGGAAAAAGGGGCGGGCACCCATCAAGTCGCGCCAGCAGCGCAGGCATCGGGTTTCGGCATCCCACAGCGCAAAGGAGTAGTCGCCAATGAGCTCCGCGATTCCTTTTTCACCCCACAAACGCCAGGTGCGAAGAACTACCTCCTCATCGGTAATATCAGAGGAAATGGTTTCGCCGTGCTGCTCGAGCTTGTTCCACAAATCGTTGCGGCCGTCCAAGCGCACATCGCCGAGCAGCCAGATGCGCCCGTCGAGCGAGCACGGCTGCGAAGGGCATTGAGGCGCCGGGCCGGTGCGGAGAAACGTGAAGCAAAATCCGGCCCCGGGTTTCGTGGTGATATGAGTGCCGTCGGGGCCGCGAAATGCAAGCGTTTGCGCTATGCGCTCGAGTAAGTGCGTGTCCGGCGGGGCGCCATCCAGTGTCACGACGCCGGCGAATCCGCTCACTGCGTCTCCACCGAGATGCTCGAAAGAGTGCTATCGAATGGCGCGTAATGCCGATGAAGGTCATCCGGGTGGTCTACGGCGATGCCCTGGTGCTCGACCCACGCATGGGCTTCGAATTTTCCGTCTATCTTTCGCGCGCCGATGCGGAGTTCGGACGCGATGCCGCGACGGTTAAGCAGCCGCCAAAGCGCAAGGGATTTTTCCAGGCATGTCGACCTGCGCCAAACGTGGCGAACCGCGGCGTTGACCATGCGCACGGTGAATCGCGTCCGCTCGTCATCGGACAACAGGCGAGTCGAGTCTTCCTGCGAAGCTTGTTGCGGATGCCCGAGAAAGCGAAGAAGGGTTCCTTGCGTGGCTCGAAAACCGCGAACCTTGAGGCTGGCAGAAATCAAGGGCAAGAGTAATGCCGCGCGCAAAAAAGTTCCGCGCGCTTCCGGATCCAGCGAACTAAACCGTCGAAGACGTTCCCACATTGGAGGAGGTCACTTGCAACAAGCCATTTTCAACCAGCCGGTCCAGCAAGTCAGTGAGATTCGACCGCAACAGTTCCGCCTCGACATCATATTCGTCGAGAAGCTGGAGGTACGCGGCGTCGACGCTGGGCGCCACGGTAACGATCTGCCACATGCGCGTTCCCGTCTCGTCGAGGCCAAAATAACGCTCCGTCTCGATGTTCAAGAGCACAGACTCCTTATCGAGAACGCGCACCAAGACGTGCTCGGGCACAGTGACACGATCAGCAAGCGACACCATTCAGCAAAACTCCCCTTGCGAAACCTTTGGAGAGGGCAGGCGATAGAATCGCAACATACCAACTCGAAACGTCATTGTCTAAGATTCTACAAGCGATTCAACGAGTTGGCCACATTCATGGGCTGGCGGTGCGAAATCGCGGAGGCCAAGTCGCGTAGTGAAAAAGAAACAAAGGCCAGCCCATGGAACGGAAATAACTGGCCAAGCCGCGAGATATGTTCAGGACTTCTTTTTCTTCAGTTTGGTGTCGATGCCCGGGGCGAGCTCCTGCAGCGCTTCCAGACCCAGTTTTGCCTGGGCTCCAGGCCCGTCCGGCTTGCCGTTCGGATCGAGTTCAATGGCTTTCTGATACGCTTCAACGGTGCCTGGCTGGATCACAACCTCCAGTTTGCTGCCGACCTGTTTGTATTCCATGGAGCCAACCAGCGCCGCCCCGAGCAAGTACCACGCCTGCGCGTTCTTGGGATCCAGCTCCGTCGCTTTCTTCAGCGGCTCGACGGCTTCCTTCATTTTTCCAACGTTGTAAAGGGTGATACCGCCGTTGCGATAAGCCTGCGCCGCATTCGGGGGATCCAGTTCCGCGCTCTTCTTGTAGGCTTCCATGGCTTCCGGAATCTTGCCGGCGCGACCGTAGATGCCGCCTAAGTTGTTGTAGTACGCCGCCGAGGGCTTCAGCTCAATGGCTTGCTTGTAGGCATTGGTGGCATCATCGGCGCGGCCGTCGGCGTCGTAGGCATCCCCGAGACGCGCCCATATCAGGTTGAGATTAGTGTCCTTTTCGCCGGCTGCAGCCTTTGCCGCCTCCAACTCTGTCACGGCTTTATCGGACAGATCCTTCACTTCCTGTTTTTTCGCATCGCGCTGGTCCGCCGGAGCTTTCGCCAGATCTGTCTTGGCTTGACCAGCCTGGTTCAGGAAACCGACGCCGGCCTCGTAGTGTGCTTTCATTCCTTGGAACTTCTGCTTTTCTTCTTCCTGCTTTTTTTGCTGTTCTGCGTATTCGGAGCCTTGCTTTGCGACGATGTCTTTGAAATTCAGGCTCACTTTTGGCGTGTCTGAACCCGAAACGCGAATTTTTACTTCGTAAGGCTTATTGGGAGCTGGAAGTTGTACGGCAAGAGTGTAGACGCCATTTCGCAAACCGCGAAAAGTGAAATTGCCATCCTTGTCGGTCTTAGTGTCAGTCTTCGCGCCTTGATCGCTCACCGCCTGGATGGCCACGTCGACCCAGGGCTTGCCGGCGACGTCCAGAATCTGCCCGGTCGCCATGCCGTCCTGGGCAGCAGCCTTGGGCGCGAACGCGCACGTTAAGGCAAGCAATACAACCAATGACCCTGCCCAATAGTTCCCCACACTCCAACGTAGCTTCATGCCCCATTCTCCTTTGCCACTCGAGAGCCTATCCGTCTCCCGCCGGCGTGCGCCTATTATCTCCGAACTTGGCCAGATGCCAAGCTCAAGGCTGAGCTGCGACAGTTCGCCGGTAAGGAATTGGATCCGCTACCCCAACTTCGGCAAACGCCCGCAGGCGCAGCAAGCAACTGTCGCAAGCGCCACAAGCTGCATCTTCGCTCTGATAGCAGGACCACGTCAAATGCAGTGGGGCCCCGAGCTCGACGCCGCGCCGAATGATCTCGCTCTTCTTTAGCGTGATCACAGGCGTGACAATTTCGATTCTTGTTTCCGGTCGCGTACCGGCACGAACGAGTTCCTGAAATGCCCGGTAATACTCGGGACGGCAGTCCGGGTAGCCGGAGCTATCCTCGGCAACGGCGCCGATGTAAACGGCATCAGCGCCAATCGCTTCCGCCCAACTGACTGCCACCGAAAGAAAATGAGCGTTGCGAAACGGCACGTAGGTCACGGGAATGTCGCCGTGGGGTCCGGGAACACCTAGCCGGTCTTCGGGTACGGCAATTTTCTGATCCGTCAGAGCCGAGCCGCCTATGGCACGGAAATGGTCGAGTTGCACGACGAGTCGCTCGCGTATTCCGTAAAAGTCAGCAATCTCCTCAAATGCCCTGCGCTCGCGACCCTCCGTGCGCTGTCGATAGCTCGCATGGAGGGCAGCGACGCTCGCAGTTCCGTGGCGTTCGCATGCGATGGCAGCGGTAACGCAGGAATCCATCCCGCCGCTCAGGAGCAC